>Ga0131853_10007516_pt1 | contig 19755 bp, 11 predicted proteins | sample TergutLab28metaG_FD_92764 | JGI IMG/M metagenome (GOLD analysis project Ga0131853, IMG submission 92764) | Labiotermes labralis P1 segment gut microbial communities from Petit-Saut dam, French Guiana - Lab288 P1 (version 2) (version 2) | ecosystem: Host-associated > Arthropoda: Insects >... | reverse complement strand
TTCATATGTGTCCAGCAAACTGCTTATGGAACAACCTTCATATGTGTCCAGCAAACTGCTTATGGAACAACCTTCATATGTGTCCAGCAAACTGCTTATGGAACAACCTTCATATGTGTCCAGGTTTTACATCCACCTTGAAGTTAATGAAAACTTAAATTTTTCAGGCAAAATTTCACAAGAAATTGTTTACACTTATTTGATATAATTTTTGGACTGGTGTGTAAATATAGCAAATACTCAGTGTTTTTCAGTTATAGGGGTTCTGAGAATTGCATATTACGTTAGGAATTACTTTGTTTCTGGACTTTGATCCAGTCTCTAAATTCTATACTATTATTATGACAAATATGTTTTGTATTAGCTGTTCATATAAATTATTGTCCTGCTCAGCGAATTTACAAATAGGATATATCCTCATTGTCTCCTGCACATTATTGACAATAAATTTCACTCATTACATAATCACAGTTATAATTGTTTTCCCAAAAATGGTACAAAATTCTGTAAACTAATTTCAATAAAGAATGAACACTTAATAAATTCTAGTAAACTACCTAATAATTGCAAAAATAATGTGCAGTCAGTTTCCTATGGGTGTATTTAAAGGGCTGTAATAGTAAGTTTGGTACAGAGTGACTGCCACTTGAATCAGTGTATATGTAATTTATCTTTCGCACATGAACTTACATATTCTGTCTTATTTAATTTTAAGATGAAATAAAGTACTGATATTATATTAATATTATGGAAGGAGTTTTATGTTCCAAACCTTATTTATTCATTCCTAACAAGCATTATTGTACACACAGTCTGTATTTAGTGTTACCTTGTGGATACACTGAAGAAGTTGGCAGGAAGAGCGGTCAGACTGTTGCTCTGTAGGAATAATTCCTGCAAAGGAATGTGGTGGATGACTCCAGGTAGCGTTTGAAGCTGATTGTAACTAAGCTGCAGGGTCTGCAGGGAGCTTAATTCATTGCAGAACAGATGATCAGGTAATGCTTTTAACTTGTTGTGACTTGCAAACAAGGCTCGCAGTTGATGACAGCCTGCAATCCAGTCTGGCAGTGACTCCAATTCATTGCTGCTCAACACAATGTTCTGATTATATCAAAGGTAATAATCTTTATTGCATCTTTAGAAGAGAATAGTGTGGATCAGAACATTATTTTTTTCATACCAAAAAGGAAAAACAGTTTAACTTAAATTATTTTTAATTTCATCTCCATACTTTGCCATTGATGAAGATACCATACTTTCAGAATTTTCATATTTTTGTTTTCCCTGGATTTTAAAAATAATTTTAATTGGAGCAAATAAACAAATCACCTATTTGTAAATACTGAGGATGTAAGATTTATTTTCATTAGATCAATCTATGATTGCTTGTATGAAGGGGTCTGGGGGACATGGTAAAAATTAATTTGGGGTGAAGTAGACCATTGTAATAACTGACCCTGACTTAAACCATGGGTCTCCAACCTGCGGCCGACCACATTGTAAGGTGCAGCTTGTGGCCACGTTCATAAACTGTGTATGTACTATAAATATTACATGATAATTGAGGCAGTTACATAGAGTACTCATTGTTATTTTTCCACGTGTGGCCTGTGAACCAGCCCACAATGACGGTTGTGGCCCCTTGTCATAGAAATATTGGACAACCATCCCTTAACCCATCAGGAATGATTATCAGGCTAAGTGGCATGATTTTATATCTATATTTGTGAATAATGCACTGCAGCTGGTATTTCAGGAGACAATTTATGGACATATATTAAATAATACTGTGCATATAATACGAATAACATGGACATGCATTGAATAATGTTGTGCAAATGATAAGAATAAAATATAGAATCAAAACTTTTTAAATTTGAACTGCTATCTCCATCACCATTTATCTTTCATTCCAATATTTGCACTTAGCTACTATAGTGATTCCATAGATTTTGAGTCTGGATACCTCAGACAGTAAAGCAGTGGCCATTGAGCTGAAAACCCTGATGCTTTACTTCTGGTGGAGGCAGAACTTCCTATTCAATCAGTTAACAGGGGTATTCTTAATTGGGATAAAGTAGCTGAAAATGACCACACCCCTGTGAGTTGAAGGATGTATGTATCTTTACTGTTAATCCACACCATAGATCTGCATGGCATTGTGTTTAAGCACAAGGAAAAATTCACTTTTACCATATATACTGTTTTCTCTATACTATGAGAAAGACTGTGCAGAAAATATTGAACTGTTTCTCATTCTGAGTAATTCTCATTTTTAAAAGGCAAGCACTATTCTTATCTTCCAACATGGCAGTCTGTGTAATCGTAAGAACTTTGTAATATGATTAGACATACAAGGTCATTCATGTGTTATATTTTGAAGATCTGTGATTAGTTAACTCCATGTGACAGTATCCTCCTGCCAAAAGTGATTACTATTCAGTCGGGAACAGAACACATAGGGGAACGGGTGCAATACAGCAAAAGATTACACAGTATGCCGGAGGCTGCCTGTACAGTAAAAAAGTGAAACTCCTGATGATGAGCTCCCTGAAGCTCGAAACATGTAGAGTGAAGGACAACTAACCCTGAAATAAAGGATAGTCCAAAAGTGTCATCTTGTTGGTAATTATTTTGGAACAACTATTCAGCTCATTAAGAAATTACCTGCCTTTTATGAAACATGAAGGCTTTTTACCTGTGCTTTTCTGCTGGACCTTGTTCTTAGTCAAACAAATTTGGCCCACAGTCTAAAACCCATTTGTTTAATGTCCTACTTATACCTAGATCTGCCAAATGATCTCTTTATTTCACACTTTCTCACATATCCACCTTGTGAATGCTACATGTTACACCCATTTCAACGTACTTGGTCTGCTCATTTTTTTACTTTTCATCAAATACCATTGGTATTTGATGAAAAGTAAAAACTATAAAGATTTTTATTATGTATTTTCTCCATTCTTCTGCTGCTTCCTATTACATTCTATATGTTCTTCTCAGCACCGTGTTGCCAGGAATCCTCAAATTATGCTCTTCTTTTACAGCAAGAGACTAAAGAGATACTATTACAGGTATGTATTTTAATACTTAGGTGTGGAGATAGTGGACAGGAAGATAGAAGATTTTGTAAATTTCTTTATTAATATAATTTTGAACTCCTACTGTCATTCCCATGCAATATTAAGTTTTGAAAAATTTATAAGGGACTTAATTCAATGAACTATATTTCCAACAGCAAATTTGCCGTTTGTGTAACTATCATGCCCAAACACATACAGACAGTCTTGTACAAATATTTACCATGTATCTGCAGTAATGTCAAAATTAATGTAATACTGAAATTATGATCTATGTAAGTTACATTAACTAACTACAGTAAATGGTTTGATATCCAGTACCTTCAGGACCAAAGGGTTACATTTTAATATTCTGGATATTGAACAGTTATACCTAATGTGTATCTTAAGAGTACACAACAATCTCATGGACAGACATAACCACTTTCTTGTTACCCAACATCCTGTACAGTTTTCCCTGCACTCACTCTTTCTATTTACTTGTCATCACTCCTCATGTAATATGGAGTACAGAGAATATAAAATAAAACCAACCAAAAACATCAATAGTTCACTCTTTTAACCATTCACAACACTGCTGTCAGTTGATGGAACTGTAACATCTAAAGGGCCAATTAGTTATTATTTTATTAATAGAAATTTCTGAATCATCCAGTGACACACATCTCAGCTTTTATTATATTCATTTACATATTACCAGCAAACTGTATTTTCACTGATAGTAAACTTCTTAAGGTGAAAAATACTTACTATGAAACGTCAAGATGCTTGAGATGTAAAGGAGATGGACTGACGTGCAGTTTCTGTAATCCTGCAAGCACAACGAAAATTTCTTGGTATGTGTTTTTGTGTTTTACTAAAACCTACTAATAATATAATGTAACATGAATAATTTTAACGTTTAGTAAAATTTACCTTTTATAAAGGTACATTACTTATTTTCAGGTAAGGAGTGTTACACTACATACCCCTCCTCCACATACTGTTTTACTTGTAATGAAAAACTCAAGGCCCAAATTCGTACCACTTTTACGAATGTAAAAGTTATTGTTACATTTAGACCTTTGGGATCAGATATGTGGAAATTTCCACCTGCAGTGTAGTGGTGTGGGGAACACCAGACCCTTAAATCTGCACTGTCTGCATTGTCCATTTACTTGCCAATACAAAAATGTCAACCTTTTCAGTAACTGTTCTTAGGCACAGTCACAAATTTGCATAAAGTTACTACTAGCTTTGTCTTGTCTGTCTGTCCAACAATCTGTCTCTCCATCCACTCATATATCAGTCTGTCCGCATGGAACAACTCAGCTTCCATTGGCTGTATTTCATAAAATGTGAAAATGAAAGATTTTTTGAAAATCTTTCAGAAAATTCACGTGTGAGTAACATATGATAAAAAGAACCAGTACTTTACATGAAGACCTATGTACATTTATGATAACACTTCACTGAATTTTTCTTAGAATGAGAAATTTTTCAGACAAATTAGTAGGAAAAATCAAATTGCAAATTTTATATTCAATTAATATTTTTATTAAAAGCATGCTCCTTATCATATCATATCATATCATATCATATCATATCATATCATATCATATTGTATCATTTATTTTCATTCCATGGATCTGTACAGGATTACAAAATCCATGTGGAAATGGAAATAGTCATATTTGCTTAAAAAGTCTAGAAGTGAAGTCAATATAAAAGTCTACAATAATTTTAGTTACTAGGTCTAGTACAATCTTTGAGGTTTGAACGTAACATTCTTTCATTCCATTGGTGTGTACAGAATGTGACGATTCCTTGCTGTTCTCAGGAGCTTCTTCCATTCCTCTCTGTTATGCACTTTTTCCTGCCACCCTTCTCCACCAACTATTCTTCCATCCTCTCTCACCTCATCTTGACATCTATTTCTTGGTCTATCTTTCAATCTTGTTGTTCCCAAATTCGTATATAATACCCTTTTGGGAATTCTATTTCCTTCCATTCTCTGTACATGCCCAAACCAACGTAGTCTATTTAACATTATTGTCTCTATTGCAGTAGGTTTTTTAACACTTGCATAAATTTCTTTATTGGTTAATATCCTCCAATTTTCTTTTGCATTGTCATATACTGGGCCTAAAATTCTTCTATACACTTTCCTTTCAAAAATGTTCTTGCTTTCTATCTCTCTTCATTAGTGTCCACGTTTCTGATGCAAATGTTAACGTTTTTCTGTTATTGTGTTCTTTAGTTTTATTTTAGTTTCTTTGATATGTTTTTATTTTTAAAAAATTTTTGTAGCATAAAATATGTTTTGTTAGCATTTTTTATTCTTTCTTGTGAGTCTATTTGGTTATTGTTTTCTTCATTAGGTATAACTCCTAGATATTTAAAATTTTCCACTCTTTCAAATTTGCAATTTTTTATTTTCAAATGTCCTATTTTATTTTTCTTTAAACTATCTTTCCCTTCCACTATCATACATTTTGTCTTTTCTTGGTTTATTTGTAGTCCGAACTTTCTTGCAATGTTTTCCATTTCTACAAACAGTTTTCTTATTTCTATTTCATTTTTTTCCAATTAATGCAATATCATCTGCATATTCTAATACATTCAATTGTTCTTTACCAATCTTTATACCACTAGGAACCATTTTTATACTTTGTATTCCTTTCTGTAACGCCAATTTAAATAATATTGGTGATAAAGGGTCACCCTATTTCAAGCCTGTTTTATTTTAAAAAAAAGATGATAATGTGCCTTCTAATCTAACCGCACTTCTTGTCTTTTGTACACATGTTTTACACATATTTATTAATTTAGTAGGAATTTTATATTATTTTATACTTTCCCATAATGTATCTCTATGTGTAGAGTCATATGCCTTTTTAAAATAAATAAATAAATATTGTATTCTCTGATTATACTCCCAAAGTCTCTCATTTATTATTATAAATGCAAATATGTTGTCAATTACAGATCTTTCATCTCTAAACCCATTCTGATAGTCCCCATAACTTTTTCAATACATGGTTTAATTTTTTCTAATAATATATTCAACAAAATTTTGTAAGGTGCATTTCTCATTGCTATTCCCCTGTAATTCTCACACCTATCTCTGTCTCCTCTTTTGTGTATAGGAACTATTATTGTTTCTTTCCATTCTTCAGGTATGCATTCCTCCTCCCAGATTTGTCTTACTAGTTCATAAATTCTATTCAGTAGTTTATTTCCTCCATATTTAATTAATTCCAGATGTGTTCCATCAGATCCAGCCATCTTGTTATTTTTTAAGTTTCTTATTGCCTTTATACATCTTCTATAGTGAGTTCTTCTACTTCAGCTTCAACTTCGCTTATTTCTTTATTTCCTTTTTTAATTAATTCCTTTGGTTCTTGTGTGTTCAGTAATTTGTTAAAATATTCTTTCCACATTTTTGCTTTCTCCTTTGTATTCATTGCTAATTTTCCTTTTTTGTTCCTAATTATGCTAAATTTATGTTGATATCCTTTCTTAAACTGGTTTGCTGTTTGATACATTTTCCTTGTGTTATTATGCTTCTGATCTTCTTCTATTCAAACTATTACATATTTCATGTATGTCTTTTTCTTATTCCTAATTATTTTGTGAGCTTCTTTTCTTTTATGGTGATACTCCTGCTCTTCATTCCCTCTTCTTCCTTTTATCAACCACTTTTCTCTTGCTTTCTTCATTTCTTCTATTGCAAATTTGCATTCCTCATAGTACCATTTATTTTTAAATGTTTCTGTGCCTTCATTCTTTTCTATAAGCTGCTGTTAATTTCCTTGATTATTGTTTTAATGTTTTTTCATTTTTCATTAATATTATTGTCCATGTTATCTTCATCATCCAAATTTCCCAGTATTTCAAATTTATTATTAATTTCTATAGCATATTCTTTTTTACACTTTGGATTTTGAAAAATATTCACTATTTTTCTTCTGTCATTATATTTATTTCCAGTTTTTGCCATTAATTTCACTTCAAAATTTATTTTCAGTAAGTTGTGATCTGATCCAATGTCTGGTCCCTTTAGTGCTCTGATGTCTGTTATTGCACTCCTGAATCTATTACTAATTGAAACATAATCTATTTGGTTTGCTGTCCTGCCGTCTGCTGAATGCCATGTCTCTTTGTGAATATCTTTATGTGGAAACATTGTACTTCTTACATTTAAACCATTAGATATTGCAAACTGAATCATTTTTATTCCATTCTTGTTAGTTTCATTATGTAAACTTTCATGGCCAGTGGTGGGTTTGTATATGCTTTCCTTATCAACTTTTGCATTAAAATCTCCAAGCATTATTTTAATGTCCAACCTAGCTATTTGATTTATATTTTGCTCTAATAAATTGTAAAATTCTTCTTTTATCTCTCCCATTTTTTTATTTGTTGTTGCATGGACATTTATCAGATTACATTAAAACCATTTAGCTTTTAATCTCAAACAGCATGTACTTTCATTTATAATTTTGAAATCTTTAACATATTTTATAAATTCTCCACTTACATAAAAACCACAACCAAATTAATGTATTTTACTTTCTAATCCACTATTGAATAAAGCAAAGTTATCAAATTTTTGGATACCACTTCCAACCGAGTTTCCTAGAGTGCTTGACAATGAAGTCTAAATTTGACAATTCATTATGGAGCACTTTTAGTGCTCCTGACCAAAATAGGCTTCTTACATTCCACATTTTAATTTTCAAATTCCTCTTCCAAATCCACTTATCATCATTTATTCCTTCCTTCTGAGGCTCCTTCAAGAAATTCGTAACTGTATATTTTTTACTTAGCTGGGAGGTTAGCCCATTGTAAAACCCTCAACCTGAAGGGCCAGGATTTTTGATCAGGGTTTACTCCCTTATATGACTTGCTTTCACTACAGATTCCAGAGCATTGTCTACCCTTGGTTTGATTTTGGAGTGTCCTTCTCCTAGGAGGGTTGCAACCAAGCTCAAGGGTCCCTCCTACCCTATCTGATAGACCCTTTTGAACATAAAATAAATTATTTTAATATAAAAGTAGTATTATTAGAGCACCAACTGAAAACATACACTACTTACTGGCCATGAAAATAATTTACCACATCACTTCATAACAGACAAAAATTGATACATTCATGTAGTTGTGTTACATACACAAACAGATATAAGATACAGATTAATAGATAAAGAAAAATGGAACATACATGCATATTGACTTCATGTGCTAAACTTTCAAACACCATTCCAAATTTTATGTAAATATATTTAACTTTTTTGAAGTTCAAAATATTCATCCAAAGAGTAAAAGGAATTTTCATATGAGATAATGGGGAAAAATATGGTACAGTAAGACATGCCACAGATGACAATATACTGCAACACAGAAAAGACATGATTTGCATACTGCATAACTAAGGGAAGAATACAGACTCATTATTATTGTTAACAGCAGTGTGATATATTTTGTAGCTTAACAACAGTGCAAAAAGAACTCACTGTCACATTTTCATGGTAACACTGAACACTTATATATTGTTGAAAACTACATCTATGGCAAAAATATTAAAAAGGGGATATATTGTTGTGTTTCCATGGCAACAACAGTTACATGAACATGCCACAATGCAATGTTACAGTGTATGTATGTATGTACATTGCCTATCTTGTTGGTTCTACTTACTGTTAATCTGCTGTTTTATAAAAAGCAATAATATAGCTGAAATTCAGATTCACAAAAAAGAAAAGAGAAGAAAAGGGACTAAAATATTACATAGCCGAAGATGTGTTAGGCTCTATATTTATCATATTAGTGGCTAGTGTGAGATACCTAGTTAGAAGTAAAAATTATCCCTATCCCCACCAAGCAGACGTTGTAATAACAGGCAATATGCTACACTGTGGACAATCTCACTCATGAACTTCTCAATCAGTTTGACAGAGTACAAAACTTTTGCCCAAAATTCACACAAATCTAATGTGCAATAAGTATATTGTCATGAGAGTAATTTTGTTTAACACAGTCCATTGTCTGGATAAGTTTTTAGCAATGTATTGTTACTGGTTTTTGCAAAACATGTAGTGCACAATAACAATTTTCAATATTCTGGTACCATTGCATATTAAATATAAACTGAATATTTTGAAAGGGATAACCTCTAGTTATACTGAAGTCTGTTAAAAATGCTTTATACACTTTGAAGTTCCAGTTTTCACATTCCTTTTCACATCCACTTCTACCAAGTCAGTTATTTAATAAAACACATCTCTTTTAAGTCTGGACATTCTTGCTGCTACCATCACCTACCATGGGCATTTTTCTCTGTGCTCATATTATGTCCAGTGACCATCTCCTCTCTAATGTTCTGATTTTGTATGTGATCAAGGCATGTGGCCATGTAGAACAAAACTGCAAAACTGAAACAGGCTTTGACTTGTCCCTCAAAAACAGAAAGGGAAGAAGATTAAACAAAAGTTATACTCACTGTTATTTCCAGCAATAAGTGAGGTGAGTGCTTTGCCATTCAATTTAAGTTCCACCATCTGATTTCTGGAGCACTGAACACTTTCCAGTTTGTTGAGCGCACTAAGGTCAAGTGTCTCGATATTGTTCTCACTCACATCTAGCTGCGTCAGATTCTGAACACACAAATGTTTACAAAATGAGGTTATGAACTACAGTGTTACACACTACATACATTTGTACGTACGTACATACAAACATACATACATACACACACATATATACATTTCATGGACCCATTAGTGTGTCACAAGACAGCAGGATGTGAAAGAAATCATCAATACTCATACATACAAATTTACCATGTAAAATACTACAAACATTTTACAAAAACAGTATTATAAATCATCTTTACACATACAAAATTCGTCTACAGGGTAAAAGGAGTGTTTATGTAGGTATTTTCTTAAGGCTGCTTTAAATTTTGCCTTTTCATTCTTGAGGATTGTTACACAGGTAGCAAACTGTTGAAAATTTTTATGTCATCATAGAATGTACTTTTTTTAAAACAAGACAGGTTGGCATATGGACTATGAAGATGATGCTAATTCCTTGTATTAATGTTGTGTATAGGTGAATTTGTTTGAAAAATTTCCTGATTATTGATAACAAAGCTCATTAACAAAAGTATATACTGGCATGGAACAGGTAAAATCTGTACTTGTTTAAATAGACTTCTATGTGAGGTTATAGGTTGTGCACCAGCCATTCATCTGATGATTTGTTTTTGCAAAGTGAAAACCTTCCCACTGTTGGAAGAGTTACCCCCAAAAATTATTGTATATTTTATAACAGAATGGAAGTGTGCATAATAAATTGATTTGAGAGTGTTAGTGTTACTGATATGGACCATTGACCTAACAGCATAATATGCTCCATTTAACTTAGGAATCATTTGCTTGATATGGTTCTTTCAATTTATGTGGTTATCAATTTGTAAACCAAGAAATTTTGTGTGTCTCTTCTATATACTATTCCTTATAACCAATATATAATGTAGAATGTGCTGAATTCTTTGTTATGAATGTATGAAATCAGCAGCAAACCATTTAATCATATGAGAGAGAACTAAGTTTGAAACTGAACAGAAATCTTTGAAATTTCTGGTTTCCAGTGATGAATTATCCTATAGGGACCGTGCGTCCTAGATATTGGATGGCATTTAAAGTCTCGCCTGCCTCTAGCATCCTTTAGGACAACCAGATCCCTGTCATTTAAATATTTTGCTCTCAACGTCATAAAACATATAGGGGGCATTCTTAACTACTCACTAGAGGGCCTTTTTTGTCAGCTTCATGCTCCAATCACTTTACTCCCGGGAAAGTACCCAGATCCACACTGATTATGACTGTGTGGTGGTTTACACAGCCAGTTTGGACCATGTGGCTGCTCTGCATTTTTTATTTTTTCATCGGTTAGTATACTCTCTCTGGCATATGTTATACTGCCAGCTGTAGTGCTGAACATGTTGACAGAAGATCTGTGAGTTTCTATGTACCATTTCCGGTGATAAACAGAGGAAAGTATAAATTATGTCTTTAATAAACCAAAAAAATGCACATATGCAATGAAATGTATGTATTAATTATTCCTTTTCTCCTACATGTTTTGGCACTTATTGCACCATCTTCAGGGAGAACTTTTTTGTGTGTGCTCAAACCTATTGTTACATTTTGTGATTACAACGGTTTGCAACTTCTATGCAGTTACTTAAACAGTCATGTTTGTTTCATCGTGGAGCTTAAGGTGTTAAAGTCCTTGTGTAAAACACTTTAAAATTGTTTTAAAATGTTTTTGTTGTAGAAGCTGCTTCTGCTCTTTTTGTACAGGTGTTGTGGCAATATATGTTTTTCGCCTTGTTCCATTTTGCAGGGTCCACCAGGTAGGGTACAAAGACTTCACAATAGCCCCTTGTCCTGTCATGTTGTTCGTGCCGCATGTAGGTGGGCATACCATGTGGCTTCCATTTCAAAGATTTCAAAGATAGAGTGCTAGTGACATTGTATGAACAGCAGACTTGTTGTGCAATGGGAAGATATGATACACTGCATGAACCAAAAGTGCTTTTCACCTATTCTGCATTCATCAGGAAACTCCCTCAGACTGAATTGCCACATATCTTGGCAAACAGGACCAGGCAAATCAACAAGCACATGGGGGGGGGGGGGGCATTTCTAACATTTGTTGTAACTAGAGTAAATATGAAAAATGTTTTTTAATATGAACTTTCTGAATATGCTAATAAGGAACACAGTGACTTTTGACTAACCCATTAAACCTTGTGGCCAGTTGAAAAGGAAATTCCTGACATAAGGCCTGTTGCATCTAGACTAAGAACCAACGCTTCTAATGTTACTATTAATCAGTGTTTATCTTTTTCGTGTATTGCATCTCCCTGCACAACAGCTGAAAGATTGGAGCTATGATGAACCAAACAGAGATTTTCCTTATGCTGCTGCAATATCAAAAGAAACTACTTTTACGTCACCTTTAAATGTTATGTCTTAAATTTCTTGATCAGAAATTCCTTCTTCAGTTATTTCTTAATTGTGTTAACTTCTGTGTATTTCCGTACAGTTCCATTGTTGGAAAACGGGATAAAATTTTATTGGTTACGCTGATTGGGTTTACGACTTTCTTGCACTGAGTCTGCTCTGTTACTGCCGAGAAGGACAGACGTTTGGGCTTGACAAAGATAGAGAGTTGTAACCGCTTGAACTGCGTCTTTTCAGGATAGATAACGCAAGTACGGATCACTTGCGACCTCCCTAAGCATAACCGGAACCTCAAATCGAAATTTAAGTAAAAGAAACTGAAATTTTTGGATCTTCCAGAATTTTTTTTTTAATATTTAGGAACTAACAATACTTACTGCATCTTTAAGACACGCAGAAATATCTCTGTGTTATTTCCCACAAAATGCAATTTTTTTATTATTCAATCTTGTTCGGTTCATATAATATTAATATTTTTTGTAAACCATGCACAGAAGTTTAATGGCTAGCGGGAAGAGTTGCCATAATCTCAATGCCAAAGAGTTATGACATCAGATATCATGTCCCTATCTCCATTAGGCATTTAAAGCTACAATTTTTTTTAGGATAGGAAGGCTGCATATTTAGGCACTATCGAAATGTGCTATGCCAGCATAAATATATAAATATATCTCCAAAACGGAACGACAAAGAAATTCACAATTACTACACTTCTCCTTTACACTGACGAATTCCCTACCTGCAGTTCTTCTAAAATTGCGAAAAGAAGAATTGTATCCAGAAAGTACGAGTATTCGAAAAAAAGCCATAATTTGGCTGCTGCAAGTATTATTAAAACCCCGTAACTAAGAAAATTATACCGATGGCGCTTAAACCAAATTAACAGATTCCATGTAGCTTCCTTCTTGAGTAGATTTTTTTTGTTGAGGTGGTCGAGCAAGACCCCATTTTGGATAGAATCCATTCGAGAGCTGGTTGAATCCAGTTCTCATCCTCATACCCTCTTATTTAAACCTGAATCTCCTCATGGTTTATCCTCCAGAAAGTTATCAAATTTTCTGGTTAGAGAGCGACACCTGTTGGTTCACAGTAGCCAAGGATAGGTCCAAATTTACTAAACATTTTGCCGTTTAAAGATTTGACTTACTGCTTATAATAAACAAACGTAAATTGTTATTTGAAAGAAGTCTGTCAACATGAACACATGTTTATGGAATATGAGTGTTATAGCTGTACATGTAGGTAAAGTCCTGTCTGTCCGAGTTAAGCAACAGTGGCAAGACCACACACCGTGATTCCTGTTGACAGGGAAAGTCTGACCTCACGGATAGGATGTTCGCATCATTTCCGTGACACCGACTATGCAGCCACCATTTCTGTGCATGGTCGAACACATTCATTTAAAATCTGTACTAGAACTTGTCGGAAAAATCTCTCTTTGTCGGTCAGTAAAACCCTCACTTCTTGGCTGAGGATTTTGTTTCAAGCGAGTAATATTTCTGATATGTACTGGAGAGGCGCACGTTTCGTGTCTTAGTTTAATCACCGATTATCCTCAGAGAATTATTAACTCTGTTCCCTAAGTCCTCAGGTAATCACGAGGAGAGTATCCCAAATTGGGCCGCTACCGCTTCCTTCCACATTCTTTCCAACTCATTATTCGCCGATCATTTTACAATTCGATGCTGTGTATTGTGAGATAGTAATAGGCAATGTTATCAAATATGCCATAATAAATAAATAGTTTGTAAATTGGTATTTGTCATTAAGGTTTATAAATTTTCTTTCAAAAACTGACATTAAGATTTAGAAATTTGGTAATACGTATTTTTTCAAACTTAATGCTTCATCTGAATACAGTGCGATCTATAAACTGCACTACACCATACAAAATTCCTGTACACCCATCTACAGCAACTACAGCAACTACGCCTACAAATACGTTGTCAAATAAGAACCACGAATTTAGAGGCTGAAGGAATGGGGCGATATTTTGAGCTTAAAGTTCAAAACGTATCCACGTCAGGGAGCATGTCAAAATTTTAAGGTGAACGTAATTTTATAATAAAATATAATGGATAACTCTTTGTGTGTTTAATCATAAAGAAATATTAATTAAAATACAATTTTAAGAAGACACTAAGTGCCGCAACGTAGGACAAGAAGTGTAGAAACCTACGAAAACGCAAATGCATGAATACTGAACCGTTATAGCCTACATTAATCAAATGATATGTAGGAGTTTCATAAACAACATAAGGTTGTTACCCTTATATGAACGTTTACTTCATTTGTTTAATTTTGACTGTTGCAGAAGAGTGGTTTTTAACTTTATGCAATGTGTTGTGCTGTGCAGCAACAGACTTGCAGCCGCAACAGATGAGTTGTGAACAACATGTCTGAAAAAAATAGTGTTCCGCTTCACAATTTTCCTTTTTGTTTAGCCTGCATTATTTATTTGATAAGGAATATAGGCTGTAATGTTATTGGGGTGACAAAACCAAGAATCGTGGATCGCTGGAGAAGAGAAACGTATTTAGAGATCTCGTGTACAAATATGAAGTAAAGAAATCGTTTGGAAGACCTAGGCAGAGATGGGAGAATGATATGGATCATACAGAAATGGTGTAAGAGTGTGTGCTAGATTGATCTAGCTCAGGGTAGAAACCAACAACGGATTCTAACGTTGTGGTAACAAATCTTCGGCGTTCACACAATGCGGGGAAATTATCGACTATTTTCCCAAGAAGGATTCAGCTTTATGGTGTACACGCGGATTAATATTCTCATACTCTTGACACAGCTGTAATTTTTAATACACAGGACTATACCAGACCCATGGTATAACAATAAGCTGTAATGATTAAGATTACGAAATTGTACGATTGTGTACACTCTACTAAGACAGAGAAATAGGCTTTACATGTGTAGGAACATATTGTCCACTCTTAGGAATGCTGGAAAAAACATGACCGAATTTGTTTAAATTAAGTAGGAATGTCCCTTCGATCACCCTAGTTTAGTATTTTCTTAAGAATCACGTAAGCCATTAAGACATTCCTGGTTGGGAACACATCGACTGCTCCCATTTCGGAATATTAAATTTGATGTGTTGACAAGTCCTTGAAAGTACCAGCGCTTGTTAAGGTAAGTGTTATACATAATATACAATAAGAACATAAGGAATGTGTGAAAACGATGTGTGCTGTTGGGTTTGATACTCGCAGTTTTAACTGCTTAACCATTACAAGGAAGGATGTGGGATGGATAATACGTCCAGGCTAATGTGAGAAACTTCGTAATTACCTGACTAAGTGTGTGTTATTAGCTCACAAATGGCGTACTAACTGCCATTGTCTAACACACGATGTTCATATCTTACGGTCGCGACATGTGGGTTTACATCTTGCACCTATAGGACGGAGCCTAAATTCTCTAAGGCTCTTTTCCTCTAGGATAATACAATACTGACGCATCACCACGATTGCAACATTTCTACCAAATGTTTAATGTGTGTAAAAAGGAGAAGAAATAAGAAAATAAAGCACGATTTCCGAGCAAACGTTTTTAAATTATGTAAGAAACGTTTGTCAAAGTGACAGATATAAACAAAGATAAATAACATAGCTATGCTTATAATTAATACCTTACTGTTCCTTCTAACTTCTCTATATAGACGGAAATTTTTAAAAGAAAATTGGTAGTGCACTATCGTCCCTAAACTCCTTATTCTTTGTCTACATTATGATGATTTAAAAATATTCAAAGCATCATTTTATTCTCGCACTTCCTAACTTCAGCCCATAATACTTAATCCACCCTCGACTTACCACGTCAGACAGGGACAGAAGCAGCTGAGACACGTTGTGTTCCGTGCACGGTATTCAAGCACATAGAACTTGCGGAATTTGGAAATTTCGATGCTCTACCTACAAATTTAATTTCGATAAAAACGAATGTTTATATATTTTTAAACTGTCGAACGAGACGAAATTCCCTGTAGAAACCACAGATAAAATATATTGCCCCAGTGGACTATCGTACACACTTATTACAATTTTGTTTTTTTACGATTTTGCACATATCATTAATGCTCAGTTATTGCACACACCTGACAACCCCTGATGTGCTAATAACATTATACGTATCAAACAACGTAAGATCTGAATTTTCTTGGTCGTGTAGTTTTATTCTTTTGAACTTTTTTTTATCACGTTGACAATATTTCAGATAAGAATTCCGTCATTTAATGTGTTCTGTATGTCACGTAATTAATGTATTTTTGTGATGTAACCTGGTTTCTTCAGAAACTACACACAATTCGCTTTGATCGTCACATAAAATAAAAAACAAACAACGCTGTTTTACCGTAATGACCTAAATTCAATATGCCTGATTAATTTTAGTATAGGTTTAGAAACAAAATATCATTAAAATCCGAAAAACTGTTTCGGGGATGAAACTTGACGAAGGACGGATGGACGGACGGACGGATACACCCATGTTTACGGTATTTTCGTTATGCTTCATTTAATGCAATTTGTGCAGAGAACATTCTGAACCCATTGCAGTTAGAACACAGGAGTAAAGTTTTACATACTATGCTTAAATTATTCTATAGGAAATACCGGAAATTGTTTTGTGTACAGTTGTGTATCTACGTCTTGAACAGCCTATAGAAATAGTGCTTTTATCTGCAATACTTTTTTGAAAATGAGTTATAATTGTTATATCTCTTTTGAAGTGTTCGAATTTTCCAGGTTTATTTTCTAGAATTAGCAGCCCTTCCTTGTCATCACGGTATTGTTTATCCCCAGAATGCAGATGAAGGAGGCGGCTGATGGATATTAGGGAACATGGGAATATGTTGAGTAGGCCTAATCAGAGCAAAGAGCTGCAAAGTTGTTGTCCTATGTGCTGGGAATGGGGCGGTCTAACAGTCCCTTGCATGTTACGTATGTCAAAATGGGCTTCGAACTTGGACGGAAAGTTGGGAACAGCCTAGGGGACGGAACACGTCATGCGATAGGAAAACAGGAATGTCTGGGTTCTCTACAGCGGAAGTTAATTGGTAACAGCATAAGGGACTTACAAAGTATGAGATGGAATTTAGCGGGCCCTCAGCATATTGGATGGGTAACAATGAACCAAAGAAAGATTATGTGCCTACATTATTTATGTGTATAATATGTGTCTTAAAATTAGTGTGTTGCCCTCAAGCAACGAAAATAGTCACTTTGTTGCGACTGTTCGTAGAGGAAGTCACGACGAGAGATTTTGAACCGAAGAGACATGAATTACGTGGTAACAGTATGTTCGAGAAAAATATGTAACGAAGAGATTAGTAATTGTTGTTGTTTAATAAATATTGTTACGATGAAAAATTCAAGGGAAATGATGGGGAAAGACATGCAGAACGCACTGGGTGAGTGAGATAAATATCTGAACCAGATCTCCGAAAGGAAGAGACATCTTGTGAGACCTAGGCACAGAGAGAAGGAGGTCGTTGCTACAAAGAACCTGAAAGCAACAGGCGTGGGTGTGTGGAGAGTTGGGGAGTGGGGGGGGGGGTGTAGGGCGTGAGTTTATGGACTGCATTCGGGTGTCTCAGGATAGAGTGCCATTAACGGTCCTTGTGAACATTTTCACAACTTTTAATTACACAGAATTTGGGGACTGAACTGACCCGCTAGGTATCAATTTGCTACATAAGAATGGACTTATTTAGTAACGTGTCCGTGTATAAGGAAAGTCTTTGTGCAAAATACATGGCTCAGAGGCTCTGCAGACCCTGTTTGCACTTACCCCATAATTGCCAAGAATAATGTTCCCCTTCAGAAGGTTGGCCCGCAGGTTCACTCTGCCCAGAGGACTGCTGTTGACCTCACGCTTGCACGGCATTTTGCTACACTCCACTCGGTTTCCTTGGAAATCCTGAAAACACGAATTGTAAGCTCACGTGAAGAAGTTCTGAAACCTGTGCGTGACTTCAGGCTTCTGCCGCAGTGTACATGATATCTTCGCTCTTCAGAGATGTTATGCAGCGTAAATTGGCAGTTAGTTACCCACGTTTCGGGATAACCTATCGGTCTCAACTTTATCTAGAATATGGAGCTAGTAGTTCGTCCCGAAACATCAGGAACTATCTATCTACGCTGTATAATATCCCAGAAGAGCGAATGTCTCTTCAGAAACGAATGGTTTACAGCTTATATATTTCTAGGTTTTACTTATTATAAAGCAAAATGCAGATCTTGGCCGGAAATCATTTGGGAGACACGCAAATGGAAGGTACTATTAAAATCGAGGAAGTAAATAAAACTAATTTGACCCTGTACTGAAATCTTACGCCATAAACATTTGGGAGTGGGGGTAAATTTCCACGCATTCTTGACCTCAACACACAGTAGATGGAAGTGGTCAGCTTTACTCTTGTTGTTTTCCTCTCGCTAGGCCCTAGATCTGACCTGGATGTTGTCCTTGCCGGGAATCGAGTTATGTGTTCCAGTCCATAACTAGTCACTTTAATGACTGGGTTAAAGCATTAAAGTCTATCCTCGAAGAGAAAAGGATGCTAAACTAGTGGACTGGACTCAGCTCACTGAAAATTTGGTGCAATAACTTGTCTGTCTGTGTGTGTCATTGGACCTTCCAGTTCTCCAACACATGAAATTTCTTAACTAGCTAAATACGTTTAGACATTTGAAGGTCACGGCCAGGTACAGTTCTTCAAACATGCCCACCAACTGCATACAGCCAAAAAACACAGTCTGTCGTTAGTACTCACTACGGGCTGGACCGTCCGGGGATCGAATCCCGGTGGGGGCGAGATTTCCCGTATCCTTCCAGACCGGTCCTGGGGCCCACCCCTCCTCCTTTACAAGGGGTACCGGGTCTTTCCCGGGGTTAATGCGACCGAGGCGTAGCGTTGACTACCCACCTTCATATAGCGCCGAGTTTAAAGAAAGAGTAGAGCTATACATCTACTCCACCTCTGGTCCTTCGTGGCCTGTTATAGGGTAAAAATTTCCCGTTACTTTACTCTACCGATTTAAACCAACCTGAAGCAGCAACTTTATTGTACTCATTCTTCTAAGCAGACATTTTACATTAACACTTGCACCTACATTTTGACGTCTTCGATTAAATATTATTGGCTCAAACACACGATTAGCATTGTTAAAAATGTTTAATTTGTAAGAGAAAAAGACGTGTTAAAATCAAATACCAATTACCCATTGCCTCCCCAGATAATTCCCGATTGTTAACGCCGGGTCTGAATGTGCCATGTTGAATGACACAAGCAGAATTGGAAGGACAACTTTTGGCTTCTCTGTAGCATAAGCTTAGATCGGAATTGGACTATATTAGACAGCTGTCTAGTGCGGACATTCCAAAGACCGCCTTCATTTGGACAAAAACTGCAGTGAATATCCAAAAACTTACAACCAATACGTTTTTCACTGAGCGCCCGTTCAGCCCGTCTTGAAATTTAATTCGCTGACAAAACGCCGTTACGTCACGACCTTCGGACGACATACAAAGAACCAAATGAATGGAATATGGAAGGTTATTTGGGGGGGGGGGGGCCCCCTGGGCACAAATTTTTTTTTAAATATATGTTGAAAAAATTCCCCGTTAAAACGGATTGTAAT
>Ga0131853_10007515_pt1 | contig 19755 bp, 15 predicted proteins | sample TergutLab28metaG_FD_92764 | JGI IMG/M metagenome (GOLD analysis project Ga0131853, IMG submission 92764) | Labiotermes labralis P1 segment gut microbial communities from Petit-Saut dam, French Guiana - Lab288 P1 (version 2) (version 2) | ecosystem: Host-associated > Arthropoda: Insects >... | reverse complement strand
GTGTGTGTGTGTGTGTGTATACTTAAATTTCTTTGTAGGCTTCTGCCTTCTTCTGGGAATAATTGAAACAATATCCATACTCTGAACACGTCATATTATAGACAAAGTATTTTTATGTATACTTTGTGTCCCCTTTGATCTGTTGTGTATGGCACAGTATTCGTGAAATGTTATTTCTTCCAAATAATGGTATGTTAAAGTCAGAAAAATAGATAAAATGTCAGTTTCAGTGACAGTGATACTAAATTTAAATAGACAGGGTGTCCAGTGATATAAAGTCAATTCTTTTACCCATGATGACAGAAAGTCATAAGGTGGAAACAAAAGAGTAGTCATTTTCATATTCTCAGTATTGAAGGAGTGGATGCTTTAATTAAATTTGTAAGGCACTAAACTTCCTTGTGAGAAAGTGGGTGCCACTTTGAGCAGTTACTGTAATATGTTATTTCTTCAGTAAAAATTGAAATACAATAAAACTGCTTTTCTGTATGTTTCTGTTAACAACAAATACATGGTCAGAGGTTTGTTGTACTAAGAGTTGTTCAGGTCTTCCAAATGTACACAGGTACATAGTTATAGATATCCAACAGTACAAATGAAATTTTTGTACCATAGCAATTTATGAAAGGATATATATATTTCTTTTTCATAAAAATGGGTCATTGGCTTAATCAGTGACAAACCTATGTAAGAATTGAATGATTTTAATAATTTTTTTGATGTACAGGTCACACAGCCTAGTATTTTCGAGTTTACCAATCTATCTGTTAAACACACACTAATGTTCTGCACATGTTGGTCAAATTGGATCCATTTGACATTGAAGTCTTACGTCATAATATGTGGATCCTAGCACACTGAATGTGTGTTTGTTTTAGATATTCTGCTGCTATCAACCAGTTCATCAAGTTTCCTTCTGCATTCCGTCTTACTCCAAGTTTCATCAAGATAACACAGGCTCTGTGGCTGTTGGACCACCAGGATTACACAGTAAGAAAAGTCCTTCTTGAGAAGCTAACTGGTTCTCAGCCAGTCAGGAAACTTCCCACATTTTATGGAACCCAAAGGTTCATTACCGCGTTGACAAGAGCCCACCACCTGTCTGTATCCTGAGCCAGATCAATCCAGTCCATGCCTCCCATCCCACATCCTGAAGATCCATCTTAATATTATCTTCCCTTTTATTCCTGGGTCTTCCAAGTGTTGTTTTTCCCTCAGGTTTCCCAAACCAAACCCTGTATGATGCACCTCACCATACATGCTATGTGCCCTGTCCATCTCATTCTTCTTGATTTGATCACCTGAATAATATTTGGTGAGGAGTATAGATCAGTAAGGTCCTCATATGTAGTTTTCTCCACTTCCATGTTACGTTGTCCCTCTTAGGCCCAAATAATCTCCTCAGCACCCTGTTCTCAAGTACCCTTGACCTACATTCCTCCCTCAATGTGAACAACCAAGTTTCACACCCATACAAAACAACAGGCAAAATTATAGTTCTGTATATCTTAATCTTTATATTTTTAGATAGCAAATTGGAAGACAATAGATTCTGCACCAAATGATAGCAAGCATTCCCTGACTTCCATCTGCTCTTAATTTTTGTTCCTGAATAGAATATTATTCATTAAGGTTGTTCCCAAATATTTGAACTGTTCCACCCTTTAAAGGAACTATTAATCTTTATATTGTGACTTGTCCTGCATTCTTATCTTGAGACATGACCATGTACTTAGTTTTATCAGCATTTATTTTTTAGTCCAGTCTCTCTACTAGCAGCTACTAAAGCTTCTGTGTGTTTTTTTTTAATAGTATGTATGCTTCCACCTAATATATGAACATCATCAGCATAAACCACAAACTGATGTGTACCATTTAATTTCAAGCCCTCCTGTTTTATCTGAACCATTCTAATGGCATACTCCGAAGCAAATTTGAAAAGCACTGGCAATAAAGCATCTCCTTGTTTGAAACCATTCTCATAGGAAATATGTCAGGCAAATGTTTACCTACCCAGACTCTGCTATAGGTTTCATTCAGACACATTTTTATTAACCTTAACATTTCCATGGAGATAACAAACTTAATAAGACTGTTATACAAGTCGTCCATTCTTAGTGAATCATAGACCTTCTAGAAGTCACAGAAATAGCTGATGCACCACTTCATTGTATTCCCATTTTTTCTCAAGTATGTGGTGACAAATGCAGAATATATGATCAGTAGTTAGTTGATGTGTTGTGTTGAAATCCACACTGATGTTCCACATAATTTCCTCTGCATATGGAGTTAACCTGGACAGGAGGATGGTGGGTAAAATGTTGTATGTTATTGACAAGAATAGAATAGAATAGAATGATATATGGGTTCGAGCCCTTTTCGGGCCCTAAAACAGGCCCTTTGTGCCCCACATTCTCACAGGTTAAAGGAGCCCTGTGGTGTTACCAAAACACCAGATGGCCCCCATGCCTAGTTTCTTAATATCATCTGTGTCCAAAAAAAAGGAACCCAGGTAAGTATACCTAAGTGAGGCCAAGGCCTCACACTCACATAAAATGTGGACTGAGGTCTCCTCCCCAGTACCACATTTCCTACGCCTGGGGTCATTTCCAATCCCCATTATGCATAGATACCTCCTCAAGGTCCCATAAGTAGGCCAGTAACAACCCTAGTTTGAATCCTATTCAGGGACAATAGCTGGGCCCCTGTAGCCTGATCTGGACCTGAGATTAATTCTCGAGCCTGTCCCTGCGTATTGTAGGTGCCATGCCACAATTGTATATGTTATTTTCCCATCCAACGATTCAACTTTCTTCTTATATTCTTCCTGGAAACCCCCATGAAAGGCTCAGGTCCAAAAAACTACTGAACAGAGCCACCCTTTGCGAGCTTGTCAGTGATTTCATTCCCTCTCACCCCGACATGCCCCGGGACCCAATATAGCCCTACAGCATGCTGGGCAGAGATATCACCCACCGCCTGCTGGCATTGTCGTACCAACGGAGACATTGTTTTGGGCAGCCTGACCTGAAGCTCCTTCAGAGCCACCTGACTATCGGAGCAAATACTAACATGCTTCTCTGGGTGATCCTGGGTTGCAGTTTCTTCAACGCAGGCCAATATTGCATACACCTCAGCCTGAAAGACTGTAGCATGTTTACCTAGATGGATGCTGAGCCTTCTGTTAACCGATTGCCCATAGACCCCCACCCTGGTCCCCTCCACAGTCCTGGACCCATCCGTATACCAAACGAGTCCCTTAACTATAGGAGGAGCCCCGGAGCCTCTGGTCCATTCCTCTCTAGTTAACATAGTAACCCAATACTTGGGTTCTAGATTGAAGACTGGCTTCATGACAACAACCCTCACATTGAACACAGGATCAGATCACTGAAGTCAAGTTAAAACACAACTATGACCCCATTGGGGTGAAGGTAAGACCAGCACCCCAAGCTCCAAAGGCGATGAGCCGCTGATCTCACCTCCCCCTCAATCGCTAATTCCAACGGGGGGAGGCCAGTGAGTGCCTCCATGTTGCCAAGAGTAATATGCCTCTATAATTACTACATTCTGTTTTATCGCCCATATAAATAGGTTCAGGCATCAACTCCTTCCATTCCTCGGTCAATTTGTCCTTATTCCATATAGAATTAATAAGTTGTTGGATCTCAGAACAAAATGTCCTACCTCCTGCTTTAATCAGTTCTGCTGGGAATTTGATCAGTATCTGGTGATTTGTGTCTTTTAGCTTTTCAGTAGCCATCTCAACCACAAAGGCACTGGTTGCAGGCACTAGTGGCTCTGTTGTATGTATTTCTATCTGCTTAATGTCATTAACCCCATGTACATTCAATGGCTGGGAGAAATGGTTCCTCCTCCTAGCCCAAGTAGTGTGGGAGTTTGTAAACAAATCACCCTGCTTGTCCGTTACTATATTACTTCTAGGCTGGTAACCATTTTTTAAGTCATTTATGCCCCTATACAAGTCTCTGATATTTTTGATCTGACTGTTAGTTTCAAACAGTAGGACTTTATATTCTTCCTGTATCTCATAAAAGTGTGGAGGTGAGTCCCTTATGTTTGTTTCATACAGGTTGTTACTTTTCTTCTTTTTGTTTGTTTGTTTGTAAATTCATGTAATCTTCCAGCTGAAGTAGGAAGGAGTAAAACAGAAAGTTAAAATTATGCCAAAAATTGTGGCTAGTAAGGAGTGATGAGGAGTGATGGTTTGTAAAGAGAACTCTCTTATTTGGGGATGTTGTGCTCCCTCGCTGGGTGTTTATTGCCCATTGTTTTGAGACTATGTAGTGGCTTCATCTTTGTGGGTCACTGGTCCAGTGCAGGAAGTTCCTCATTGCACCATTGACCTTTTATATGATGCAATTGCATACATGGTGTTTAAAACACTGGATGAAGAACACACAGATACTGAGTGCAGTGACCCAGAGGAATGGAGTTCTTAACTGCATTGCTTTGAAAGCTTGAAGACTCGGATCACAAAGTGGCAGGATGTATCAACTGACTATATTAAACCAACATTGGTAGCTGTTGGCTCTTTTATCATGCAGGAAGCTATAGATATGTTGCTGGATCCACTTGTCTCAATGGATGACCTGAAACCATGGCAGCACCAGTGTATTATTCGAGCATTTCTCTACCAGAGTCAACACAAAATGGCCCTCAAGTATATTCGTGTCCAACAACCACCACTGAAGGACATTGACGACATTCGGTTAGTATTAGCAGGAGGTACATAAACTGGTTAGAGTGATTTCCATAAGAATTTTCACTCATAAATAGATGTTAAAAATGCCACGCAGACTTTGTTCCTACCTATTGACATTTTTCATAACTGTTGTTTCACTCTGTTGATTCAGGCTCAACCTGACAGTATTGCTTGTGAATGGCTTAATTCATGAGGCTTTCCAGTATCAGCGGCGGTACTGTAATGAGCAGAACTCAAGAGATCTGCTTCAGCACTTTTTCAGTGGTGAGTTCAGTGGTGATTTTTACCTTTTACAGATTACAGTTCATGTGCTGACAATTTGTTTTTTTTTAGTGAAATTATATATCATGGCTCCTTTTCTGTTATCACATACCATATTTCCTGAATGTAAGACAAGAATTGTTTCCTAATTTATCACCAGAAAAATGATGAGTTGCCCTGTAATTGCACACAAAGTTCAAAATTTTTGTTTATGTATTTTCATTAAAATTGGAAATTGTGAAGAGGGGTTGCCTTATAAACAGGTTTTGCTTGCATTCAGGAAGGTACTAACATTCCAGCAATATACGATGCCCACCTTAAAAGAGAACTTATGTGTAATATATACAAACACACTTACAGAATCTACTTTCACATTGAGTGTTATATATATGTATAGAACTGAACCACATATTAAAGCAGATTGTGGAAATACCTCCTTCAACCGTCAGACGTGCTTGGCATGTGCTGAACAAATTAACAACTGCTTGAAGTTCTTGCACTAGTTTCAAGCTCAAAATGTTCTGTTTGTCATGCTTGCCAATGCTGCATGCATAAAAGATGATTTAACAGTTCTTGGCACTGGTTTGGGCATACGTTTGTCTTCCTTCTCCTGTTCTTCGTTGCATCAGCCACTTTAAAATTATCATAATGCTCACTGATGCTGGAAATGCAGCACATGACTACCTTATGTTTACAAATATGTGAGGACTGAAGTTGACATCCTTATCCTTTCCTAGCTGAGTTCAGTCCTTGTGTAAGGCACTGTCTTCTTCACTACTGGAGTCTGTGTCTGCTTCTGTGTTTTCTACATCCAAGAGTTTACTGACATAAACAATTTACAGTTGTCAGCTGTGTGACTTGTCACAAAGCTGCTATTGTGAAATACAACATTTTGGTTTTCAGTTCAATGTCCTTTCCTCAGTGCATCAAGCACAATTTTTTTTGTAGCAAATGTTTCATGTACAACTGTTTGAAACATGTTATGATGCCAAACTTCAGAAGTACACATATGTATGAGACAGCTTCGTTTCCATTAACAGTTTCAAACATTATGTATCTTTCTGGAGCTGTTCTTCTGGATTTGAAACAACACTTGATGATTGCTGACTGCTGCATGACACAGGAGAACCCACCTTACATGCATGACAGCTATAGGTGAAGTGAGTGGTCTGGAACTATGTTTTCACTAATCCCAGGTGTTCATAACATGAACCAACTGAAACCAGCTGCAGTTGGTGTATATATGCCAAACCAAACTGGTGCAATTGCATCAGTCCTGGAGCTTTAGTGTTTCACTTTGTATACACTTTGGCATTCAAAAATGACTAATTTTATAATTTTTTTTGTCATTTCTTAGTAACTGAAAGTTTAAATACTGTATTAATTATAAGAGAGTTTTTTTGGGGGTTGGTGAGAGTCAGGCATTACTTGTCAAGAACGTGTGCAGAAAAGCCATTGATTAATTTGAATTCATAATTGTCAGTGCACGCAGTGCTGAATTGGTGACTGAAGATTTGTAGGTGCATCAACATACACTCGTAATAAGTATGGTCTCAGTGTGATTATTTTGGTTTTGCCATGCACATAATTAATTTATATGCTTTTTCTTGTATAGTCAAAACATGAAGCTTTATTATGTGTTATATTTCTGTTGGCCAGCTTGCCAACAGATGAACCAACTGAATGTGGTCCTGCAGCTTGCCCTGTCACCTGCTGAAGAGGAAGCATTCACTTACTTTCTCCAGAATTGTCACAACCCTCAGGCTGATGACATGCGTGTCATGTATTACCTTGAACGCTCTAGGTAGGTTGGTCCTGAAATGTATAAAAACTGAGTGAAATTTTGTCTAATAATTACACCCACTTTTGAGAAACTCACCACTGTCCATTCTAACCGTCTTAACTTACAGACTTAATATACAAAGGGTGAAGAAAGTGTGTCAAATACAAAAGCAAATGTAGTAGTTGGTGTGTGTGTTTTTTTTGGATTCATGAGTTTTTATGTATCACTTATTTTCATTATCCAGCCTTTAATTTACACTGTATCTGCTGATAGCCGGAGTTTTTCTGATTTTTAAATGTCCATGCATACTCCTGTATGGTGCTGTGTTATCTCATTTGTCTGTGAAGAGTTACATTAAATGGGACATGGGCAACCCATGTAGCCTATAAAGGTTAAAACTTTTGACAGTTCTAACAGTCATTTTTTGTTTGTAGTCAGGTGATATATGAAATTCAGAGACAAATTGTGTTGTTTAGGATTGCAGAGGCAATGGAAGTAAACAACAGCATATGCAGTTCAAAAGGCCATATAGAATCAAATAGCATGAAGCGTGGTCGCACAGAAGACAAGCCCAGCTGTGTCCGGGATACCATTGTCCAGGCTTATGCTAACACATTACCATCTGTCACCAGGAAACTGGCCATGTATTGTGCACAGGAGAAGTTGTGCCTCACCCATTGGAAACAAGGTACTGCACCTGTGACTTTATATTGCTGTGACTTTTACCAAAGAGGACAAGAGGTGTAATATTTAAGTGCTCCCATTATGAGGACTGTTGATGAAGTGCAGGCTGGTATTTGTGAGTTGCAATCTGCACTGAAGATTATAGACATTTCCCATAGCAGCTGTGACCACTAGGTTCATCTATCCTCACTTTATATTAATTATTAGATACTTCCTGCATGAGCTAGCATATTTAATGAAATGGTTTAGACCTTGGCATCAAAAGGGAGGATTTATTGTATAATATGTGTGTCAGTAAATGAGCACTGAAAACATGTTCTTAATGTTCTAAATTATACTGGAATTTCCCCAAGATTCCTGTCATACAGATGATTTGTTGGCCAATCACGTAAGTCACATAAGCTCAAAAGTCTTATCACTTGGTTCAGTGGATAGTACTGTATATGAGATAACCCACACATGTTAGTGTATGCACATTAAGATTAGAAATTTAATACTTTTAATTTTCTAAGCAATTTAATATGATTTCACCCTGTCATATGGCCATTACTTTGCCTAATGAATGGGAAAAATTTAACTGACTGCATCATTGTTGCCTGTGAGACTTGGACTGTTTGTCTGCACTGACTCTTTTCTGTGTTTTTCTGCAGCTGTTGAAGCACATAGGAAAGTGCCATAAGGTATTCAAGAACATTGTTTCCCCCTGATAATCTGTTTTATGATCTGTAAGCATTGTGCAATACATAGTTGGCCTGAGAACCTGCTATCTTGACTAAATTTTTCTGTTGAGTTGGTTTAGTCATTCTAGGAAAATGTTGGGATAGTGTATTAAATTGGGCCATGCCTGTTTCCTATCTCTTCTTCAGGCGCTGAACCTCTTTTAATAGGAGGTTTTGGCCTTCTTAACGACGTCCTTTCACTTTGCACTATCCTGGACACAGGTTACCAAATTTTTTATCTTCATTTGACCAAGGTCTTGTATGATGATGTCCTCCCATCTATGCTTGGGTCTTCCTCTTGGTCTCGTGGTCAAGGGATTCCATTTAAATATCTTCTTAGCTGCCCTGGTTTCAGGCATTCTTTGTATATGGCCGAACCAGCTCAGTCTTTGGGCTTTAATATGGTTGACTATATATTTCCGTGCTTTATCAGTTTGTCCAGTTCTTCACTGTTTTTAATCCTCCATGTTTGATTTTCTTTCGTAGGCCCAAATATTCTTCTTAGGATTTTCCTCTCAAAGACTTACAGTTTCTGAATTATATTTTCTTTCAGCACCCATGTTGCTGATGCATAGGTCACTATTGGTCTTATGAACGTTCTACATAATTTTAATTTCAAACTTTTAGTGTCTAATCTGCTTTTGAAGAACTTTAAATTTGCTTAGTATGCCTTTATACCAAGAGCTGTCCTTTCCTTAACCTCTTCTTCAATAGAATTAGTGTCATTTATGATGGACCCTAAGTATTTATATTGTTTAACCTGCTCTATATATGAGCTTTTAATATTTAAGTTCTCTGTCTTGATGTCCTTTTTGGCGCACTTTAGAAACTTTGTTTTCTTCTCGTTTATTGTTAGTCTGACTTCCAGTGATTTATTTTTTAGTTGTTGGATGTCCATTAATGACTGTTTGGTACATGCTGTTATCAATATATCATTCGCGTAAGCAATAAGTTGTCTTAAGTCACGTGGAAATGTTGCCTCTTACATCCAGTTTCTTTAGTGTTGTGTTGATTACCAGGCTGAATAACATAGGAGAGAGCGGGTCCCCTTGTTTTACTCCGCTCTCTACTCTGAACTCTGATGTGTATACGTTGTTTACTTTAACCTTTGCCATGGTGTTTTCTAGTGTAAGCTTGACTAGCCTTATTAATTTGGGGGGAATTTTATACTGGATTAAGGAATCTAATATTTTATTCCTTTGTATTGAATCAAAGGCATGTGTGTAGTCTATAAATATGTTATGAATATCAGTATTATATTCATAGCCCTTTTTGATAATTTGCCTTATCATAAAAATATTGTCAACTGTAGATCTGTTAGGTCTGAATCCAGACTGGTAGTCACCTAACTCAGTTTCTATAATATCTACCAGCCTCTTATTCAGAATTATTGCAAATATTTTATACACAACATTTAACAATGTTATAGGTCTATAGTTAGTGCAGTCCAGTCCATCCCCCTTCTTATACATTGGGCAAATTATTCTTTCCTTCCATTGGTTGGACAATTGTTCTTTTTCACAAATCATTAGTATAAGTTTATATGACCTTTGTTTCAGAGTTCTACCACCCTGTTTAACTAATTCAGGAATTATATTGTCGGTGCCTCCTACCTTGTTACTTCTCAGTTTATTGATTATTGAGCATACCTCATTGTAAGACAGAGGTTATATTTCTACTTCAGTCTGGTTATCACCTGTTATTGGCTGTATTGTATGGTTACTAAAGGAGTTATCTGTATCTAGGTTCAGGATTGTCCTGAAGTAATCCTTTCATCTGTTTAGGATTTGATTCGTTTTAGTGATGACGGTGTTATTTTCATCTTTACACATAAATGGAAATCTTATATTCCACTGTTTAAGTTTTTTAATCTCACTAAAAAATTTCCTTGATTCGTTCTTCTTGTGGTTATCTTCAATTTGTCTAATTGTCTCATTGATCCATTCTTTTTTCTTTAGTTGGCACATTCGATTTGCTTCATTTCTTTTCTTGTGGTACCATTCGCTACTCGCTCTGATTTTGTGCTGTAAGCACCTTCTTCATGCATCATTCTTTCTCTTAATCGCTAGCTGGCAGTCCTTGTCCCACCATTCACTCCTCTGTTTCTTATCTTGCTTTTGGATTACTTCATTTGCTTCTTCGGTGATTGCCATCCTAATCTGCTTCCATTCTTGTTCTATGTCTTGCTGTTGTGTTTGTTTTGACAGTTTGGTGTATAAGGCTGTTCTGTATTTCAGGCACTTTATAGGATTCTTGAGGTTTGATTTATTCCACATCCCTGTCCAATGTCTATTTTTCTTAATATATATTTTTGGAAGTTTTTGATTAAGTATTATGTTAAGAAGATAATGATCTGAGTGTATATGCAGTCCTCTCATGGTTCTGACATCCTCAACAAGTTCTTTCTTCTCACTACTGATCATTACATGGTCTATTTGGTTTAGTGTCCTTTGGTCTGGGGCCAGCCAAGTACCTTTGTGAATCTTCTTGTGTTGAAATTGAGTGCTCATAACTTTTAGGTTATTTCCTAGTGCAAACTCTAGTAGCATCTCCCCATTTCTGTTCCATAATTTGTGTAGAGTTTGCTTCCTGCTTACTTCATTATAAACATCTTCCTTCCCTAGTTTTGCGTTTGCGTCACCCAAAACTATTACTATGTCACTTTTGGGTGTTCTGTCTAGTACTGTTTGGAGATCATCATAAAATTTTTCTTTTTCTATGTCCATTTTGTCTTCAGTGGGAGCATAGATATTAATCAGGGTCAGATTGTTGTATTTGCTTTTTAATCTTATCGTACAAAGTCTTTCATTCATTGCTTCAAACCCAATGACGTTCTCCTGGATTCTCCCTAAGAATAAAGCCATTGCCCGCCTGACCTATTTGATCTCTGGTTCCACTGTAATATATGGAGAAATCTTTCTTCTTTATATGTCCGGTTCTGGGCCATCTCGTTTCTTGGATTGCTACTATTTCGAGTTGTGTCTTGGCCAGTTCCTCTGCAAGTTTTTGCATTTTACCAGGTTTGAGTAGTGTTTTGATGTTCCAAGTGCCCATATGCAATTTGTTACTCATATTCCTTTGTACTCACTTTCGTCTACATCCATTAAGCCATCCTGTTCTGTTCCTTCGTTGAGAATCTTTAGCTTGGAAAAGTTTTCCATGGATGGGTAGCTGGCCCTTCGCATAACCCCAAACCTGGAGGACCAGGTGATTTGTTTTCGAGGTTTTCTTCCTCTAGCCTTTACAGATCCCTCTGTCAACCGCAAGGCAGTGGTACTGGTTTTGGTCTGCCGCGGGTATTTTATTTCCCTGGTACCCTCCATATCTGGGGGCATTCCCCTATCCGCCACCCGGGGAGGCATCCGATGGGAGACCAGTAACTCCACACGGGGCTGTTTCCTACCACTTCTTTTAAATTCATTATTTTTTAACCATCTTGTACTTTTACATGCTGTAGTTTGAGCTGCGGACAGCATTGTTAAGTAAACCATACATGAATTTAAAAATGTAGTTCAGCATCTTTTCCTTTGCCTTAAAATTTTCACCACATTACTTAGTTTTCTCTCCCCATGAATTACTTCGAAAATTGTTGAGGAAGGAAGTCAGATCCTTGTCTTCAGCTGTACATTACATAGCTAAAAGGATTCTCTGTAACATGAATGTAACTATAAGAAATGGGTAATAACATTTGTCTTGTAATAGGTCTGCTGTGTTTTGTACTTCTGATTTGAGCATCCCACAATTTCCAGTTTGGTTTATGAAGGTAGTAGCAGTATTATTTTAATGAACAGTGTTGATTTGTCCACTTTACTAAAATCACATTTCCATTCTATTTCAGTGGGTTTGTGAGCTACTTCATGATTAGGATTCTTTTTCTTGCTGGTTCTTGTCTTGACAGCACCTTGATTTTTACAGAATTGGCATAGAACATGTTTGAAGGGAATTCTTTGTTCGTGCCACTGATATTTGGGTTTTGCATAATTTGACATGCGTTAATAATTATTAGGTACCATTCATGAATGGAAGTTTACTAATGTATTTCCTGTGATGAGCACAGTTTCACCACCAACTCCAATGTCTGTGGATGTTCGCCGTGGTGAGTCACAGCCAGTTCGCTATCGATCATCATTGATCCAGGCTACACTGGAGAAGGCTCGTGAGACATGGACCCCAGCTCTAGTGTGCACACCAGCCAAACGGGATTGGACCACCTTGGAGAAACCGTCAGTAGAGAGGACACCATTTTTGTGTACACCTCGAGCTGCCTCAGATATGTTGAATTTCACTAGGTACTTTCTGCCAAGCATGAATGTCTAAATTTAATTTGGCTCTATGATAAACTATCATGATTTTCTTCTGCATTTTTGTTCTTTTTTTCAAAGCAATTTAAAAGCAGGAAAATGAAATATGTCAAACCATAGGGAAATCTGAGTGTAACAGAATTGCAGGCATGATGAAATTATATTCTTTATAATGCAGTGCTCTCAAGTCAAGAGGTATTAAAAACTTCCAGATGGTAGATATGTGTAAAAGAACGAAAAAGTGTGCCACGTTAAGTATGTATATATATCCCCCCCCCCCTCTACAGCTTGTTGTAGTAGTGATTGTCTGGTAAATTTCAGTGCTCACCAGTATACAGTCCAGGAGTACTTTCATGGTCTTTTGTACGTGAAAAATTTACATCATGTTGGTTGCTTTTGTAACAGTAATTAGAAAAAAATCATCATGGCTGTGTGTTAAACAGCTGAGAATGCCCATGTTTTACTCAGTGACGTATTTGTGTGGCTGCTGTTGAATTGATCTTTATGTGTGTTTACATTGTTACTTATATTCAACACAAACTGTGATGAATGAGTTAACTGATTTGGTTGTGTACCATCAATTTCTGGTTTATATATATATATTTTTTAATCACTTCCATCATGTGATGAAATAGTTTTTGGACTGACCATGACATGATACTGTTGCTGCTGGCACAAAATTCTTTCCTTATGTTTATGTATACTAGAGTCTTCTGAGTCACATACTGCTTGGAATAAGTCTGTAGCACATGTGATTGTTGACTTATGTCTTGTCGAGAGCTAGTGTGTGCTCCATATGTGATTTTGGCATACTTATAAAATGACAGACATGGAAGAACTGCATGTTTTGGAAATGGGCAAAATTTAGTAGCACTGTATATGAAGTGAATACCTACACTTGTTGCCAACATGTAATGCGCAAGTCTGTCATGGTGAGCATGGAGGACATTGCTGGGTGGTAATGGTGGTGGTGGTGGGGTGGGGGGAGTTACATACTCATCCATTTGTACTGTAATTTCATTCTGACATGGGAGGACATAAATGTTAAAGCAGAATTTAATCACACTTTTAATGTTGACCATTTTAATTATACTTATCAAGTATAAGAAGCTGTCATTCGAATATGTCTGTGACTAAATAATGCAGCTTAGCTTCAAAATTCCTGCACAGTTATAAACTGGTCAGACTTTGTTGTTCAGTATGTTGAATGATTGCAGATGTTGCAATTCTATATGCCTGTATTGATCACTGTGAGACACATAAATGTCTGTTGTATAAAGTGAAACCTTCTTAAGACAACCCCAGTAAAGAATTTTTCCTGCCTGTGATGTTCAGACAACTTAGTAACTAACTTTTACCATAACATTAATATGTATGTATGTATGTATGCTGCCCTTTTGTATGTTTCCCACTTAATGGGATTTCTTGTCTAAGAAGTCTGAGAAGTTAATGATACAGTGAATTTTGGTCCTCAAATACATCTTTTGCATCAAAATCTTAAAGAAACAGTTATCCAAAGTTGCTGTTTGTTCAGTTTGTCCCCAACATGCAGTGATGAAATAACACCTTCAGTTCATAAACGTTAATCTTCAACTAGAAAAATGATCCACAACCTTAAAGTTGGTTTCCTCCACAGATCAGAGATAAGGGAAATAATTCGGTGTTAATCTGTTCAAACTATGGTGGGACGTAACATCACATTCCAACTGAGCTGTCGTCTGTTACCACACATGCATTTCATGGAACGTGTGTAATGAGTCATGTAAAAAGTATTAATTTAAAATTGAGTATGTGTGTACAATTTTTATCCTGTAGGGCTATTAATTATTGAACACGTGATGTGCTGGGCTGCTGCATTAAAAACTGGTGTGAGACATAAGATGCTGTTATTTGAAGAAAATGTGCACTTTATAAAGATCGGTTGCTGCCTAAAATGTTGCTCCCAGAAATATTGCCAGAGTACTTGGCATTTTTGTGTCAAATTGAGATACAAGACACAGTACTATGAGTGGACAGCTGCATGCATACAGTGAAAACATCAAAATATAGTAAGGTGGAATTGGCTAGTTATGGAATAGTTCTTGAAAAAACTGGCTGTTCGTCTGCTGGCTGTGCTTGTAAAATTTATGCATTGTCTTCAAGAATGACATGCCAAATTTGTTCAATTTTTCCAGAAAGTCTTATGAGGGTTTCCCTGTATATTAACAACTTGTAGCAATATATACGTTACCAGAAATGAGCCCTCGGATGCCTCCATCGACTGACAAGGTACTCTGGGTGTCAATCCGAGGGCTGGCACTAGTTTCGCCCTCAATCCTTTGAGCGATCGAACTCTGATTTGCGGCGGCCTTGTGGTAAATGGTCAGTATTAACAATGCATAAGACACAAGAAATTTACCAAGTGAAATTATTATTAACTTTGACAGAGAATAAGATAAGCAAAAGGCAATTACCAATATAATGCAAAGAATAGTAACATTGAAAACAAGCATGAACTTCGTGCTGCACTGATCGTAACGCATGTAACAAATATAATTATACATGAATCATTGACTCGGCATCAGTCTGCCACTGGGAACAGCTTACAATAAATAAGAGAACAGTACAATTATAACGGTACAAACGACACTCCGGCAGACACACTACAGAATACTTTACATTCGCCAGTCAAAACACACATATGTAACAAAGAACACGATCGACCAGCTTCAGCAGCCAGCATACCAAACATGACGTACACAAAATCCAGTACGAACGGCAAGACATTGCTTTACGAATTACAGACATATAACGTAACCAAAACTTTCGTATGTGAAGAAGATAAAAATCTTTGCCCTGCATATTTATAGTGGTTTGTGATGTAGGAATTTGGGTTGGAATTGTTATCACAAGCTTTTGGTTTTTATTTCTATAGTTTTGTGACCTCATACATTAACAGGGAACAGACTGTATACAATTTACCCCATAGTCTCTCAAAATTGAATTTCCCTATAAATACATGAATCAAATGATATAGGGGAACTATGGAATCCAGAGGTAGGGGCAAGTATACATATAACATAATGTACCTTACTCATTGGGTGAATTGTCAGCTTATCAGTGTTCCCATTTCACATACAAACACACTGAAAGTGTGATGTGTGTTATATATTTATGAAATGGTGTGGTAGTTTTGTGGTCACTAATCATGAAATAAAATGGTATCTCATTGGCCACAGTACCACATAAGGGCCCCGTTAATGTGGCCATCCTCAGTCAGATCTATAATTTTGAAGTAAAAGATTACAACGTTATTTCAAATACTGTTCCATTTCAGGCTGAAATAATAGAGAGATGTTCCTATGGCAAGCAGGTAACCAACAAATTGTTGAAGGATGTAAGGAAGGGGGAAAAGTTAAATGAGCCAGTGATTGAGTGTACACAACAGTGACATAAAAAAATCTGCAGATGTGTCATGGCACAGGTGAACAATAAACAGTAACCATTAGAAGATACGAACCTTTCATGAGCTGCATTATGTAACCAGCTGCTACTGTCTGTCTTATGCAGGGATGTGACAGAAGTTGTGTTCCCAACACTCATGTGTCCAGTCCCCAAGTCTGATGATGAAATCATGGGTGGATCCCCCGTAAAGCGGTTCCGCTATTCAGACCACTACCCATCGCCATTAGGAAGTGGAATTGCATCGTCTCGCAAGTAAGTCATTGTAGTTAAAGCAGGGTACTAGAATGATGTACATTACTATTTCTGTCCTCTCTCTTTCTCTCTCTCTTTCTCTCCCTCCAAGGGTATGAAGGAACAAAAGAAGTTTGGATATTGACTGACTGGCATTGTTTAATTTTTAGGTATAGGCTGTTGTTGTTTTCCCAAAACTTGGATAAATGTAATTACAAACCTAGATGTCACAGTATGTATTGTTGTAGTATTTATATCTGTAAGTGCAAGACATTTGAATATGAAGTGTCGCAGTGCCTTCTGAGGCTTTGTTGCACGCATCAGTCTTTGTGCATCAGCTTTCATTCTGCAATGTAAATGTGCAGGTCTCTTAGTATGAATAACTAATTCAGAGTGTGTGAGTTGTGGTTGTGAAGCTTGGCAGTGTCAAAATTGAAAGAGAGTATTCCCTGGATACTGATACGGCTGGATACAGCAGCCAATTGATTGACACTGAAGTTGGAGCATCTGAAGGAAAATGGTCTTCATTTAGACTGAAATAGTGTACCATTTTATTTTTTTATTTCATTGAATATTTTATCTAACAGGAAATATGGCAGCAGATTTTTCAGAGGGTGTCAGTTCTTCTGTTAAACATTCCTCCAGTGTGCCCTATTATATTGTCATTGCCCTACTGTATACTGTTTTTTTTTTGTTAGGAACTAAAATCTGACATGAACTGCCAGAACGTATACCACGGGCATTGATAGAATTAACAACAGACTTTTCATTCACTTTTTGAACTCTTTTGGTGATGTGACTTGTGAGCTCTAGGAAGATGGGAGAAAACATATTTCAAATCATCTTAACTGTGACTTCTAGGACTTGAATAATATTAATTTGAATATTGCTTTAAAATGTGACAGTTTGTGAGTGCAGATACACAATTTTGGAAAGACAGTATGAAAATCACATTTCTTAATTCAGTATTTTGTGTCAGATTACATTTATGTTACATAATTATGTCTGTTTCTTTCCTTTATGTTTGATTGTAGAATTACTTAATGCGATTTTGGAAGATGCAATCAAACATTTGACTTGGGTCTGGTTCAGAAATTTACAGAAAAGCCTGTACTGTTAGAGTAAATTGCACATGGTAATATACTGCTCCTGTGATAGAACAAATTGAATGGTGGACTGATTGAAGTCTTGTTGGCAGGAGGCTGGATCGGTTCTCCAATGTGGATGCACTGTCTCTGCTCCAGACACCTCATGTCCGTAGGAGAGTGACCTTCTCAGCATCTCGCCTTCAGGAGCAGCAAAACGTTTCCTCTTCTGCAGCCACTATGTTCACACCACAGTCAATTCTCAAGGTCCCTGTCAAACTGTGCCATTGTTTTGGTTCCATTGTACCATGTCTCATTGTTACACTTAAAATACAGATTGGAGTATACCTACACAGTGCAACAAGAAAGTGCTGAAACTGAAATATACCAGTGCATATGGCAATATGTTTATTAATCATTGCCATTTAAAATAGTCCATGAGGGACTGAGTGCACTGACTGCAGCATTCATATTAACATTGGTAACACTTAGAAGACTAGTTATCGGTGACAGAATTCTATTGAATATTAAAGAATGTATCAAATTTAGCAACATGTCACTCTGAATTTTGACACTGGAAAGAGGAAAAAGTCTGGTTTACTGTCAGCTGTTTCCACAGAATGTTTGCGTTCATTTAGTTGCGTGAGTTATTCATCACATAAATTGAGGGGCACAAACTTTGAACAAATTCCTCTCATAACCAGTCTGTGGTAATTATGGACTGTCTAGATCCCTTGTTCAGGTGTAGTTCACTTTGCGTCATTCTGCGTACCATTCAGCTGCTAATCACTGTGTAAATTGTGTGCTTTGTCCACCTATTCTGTGTTGGGGATCATTTTCAGTCACCTACTTTGTGGGCCATCTTCCGCATCCTCTCTGCCCATCAGAAACAGGCCTTCAAAATGTTGGTGCTTGTGACAGAGCCTCATCCCCTAAAGTTGTTCATAACATTTCTTATGTTTCAGTGTGGTTATTTCCAAGTTTACACAAAATTCAGTGTTGATACATTATTCCAATTTGAGGTGACTAATGGCGCATTGAAATACAGTGGACAAAGAACATACAAAACCACAGCATGATACCATCCAGTCAGATCTTGCTGGAGTGGGAGGGCCACAGTTCATTGCATCACCAACAGCCTGTCATGAACCAGTATTTGTGGCACATATTTTTGTTCCAGTTCCATTACTTTCTTGTCACACAGTTTAGACTTCCTTCTCTGTAACAAGTCAGCATTTTGTGACTTTGTGGCTTTATGTTTGCCACTGTGAAATGTCAGCATAATGAAAATCAGGTTAATGAAATTTTAAGTTAATGTTATTATGAGGTCTCCCCACAGAGAAATTTCAGATCCCTTATTTCCTGTAGTAAATGTCAGGAAATGGCAAAATTTATTATACATGGAGTTTAATTTTGTCATATGATTAAACACTTAAACATTTCACATTTCTTGCACTCTTAAATTTGACTTTTTGTATTGAAGAAGTGCTACAAAACAAGTGGTGTTGTGTGTCAGGTGCGGAAGGTGGTTCGTCACTCTGTTAGTTCGGACAATCTGTCACTGGCATCAGTCACAGGAACCTCAACCACACCTGAATTGCCAGTGGAGGAGGAAGAGGCTGTAGAGGAGAATATGCAAGGTAATTACAGTTCATTGTTTCTGTTATGTTTATATGAAGGCAATATTATGGAGTCACATATGAATGTCATAAATTATATAAATCTCCAGACGTAACAGTGTGGAAGTAGTAACACTTTCAGTTTCAAGTTTGTTGGCGCTGTTGTAGTATATATGGTGAGGTACTAGCAGGAGCGGTAATTTTTGTTAGTTTCAGATGAGGAAGTTCTACCAGGCAGGCAGATTCGCTTCAGTCTTCCATCAGGTGAACAGCAGGATAAAAACGCTACACTTGAAGACAGCCCGTTATGCCCAGTTACAAGGTAGGTGTTATGACTGCAATTTTTGTGAAACTTGAACATAGTGTGTCTGAGAGGGAACAGTGGTTTGTTCTAATAGACCTGAAACATGCCTTTTAGTGATCTGTGGGTAAAAACTTTAAGGGTTTATCACCTGTTTGTTTGACTGTAATGAGTGGCTACAAAACTGAATATTTTCATACATGCAAAATAGTTAATTTTTGGTTGTAAAATGTGTAGTGATTAAGTATTTGTGAATGCATGAGAACTCAAGTTACTCTGTATGCAAGAGGGCTAGGAACATGAAAGTTAGAAACAACCTTCATTGTTATCTCAAGCTACTTAAACTAGTACAAACAAATGTTGAAGACGAGCTAGGCAGAATTTTCTTGAGTTCATGTAAATGATAACTTTGTGTTTTGACAGTGTGTTAGATAATATTGTATTTCATTGCACAATTTATGTTTTTTTTTTTTTTTTTAAACAATTTACCCCCCATTTTTATTTAAGATTTCTTTTTTTTTTTTTTATTAAAGGAATATGGTTTTTTTTCTCTAACACAGTACAGTACTATTATAATTAACTTTTTTTTTTTTATATGTTT
>Ga0131853_10007514_pt1 | contig 19755 bp, 16 predicted proteins | sample TergutLab28metaG_FD_92764 | JGI IMG/M metagenome (GOLD analysis project Ga0131853, IMG submission 92764) | Labiotermes labralis P1 segment gut microbial communities from Petit-Saut dam, French Guiana - Lab288 P1 (version 2) (version 2) | ecosystem: Host-associated > Arthropoda: Insects >... | reverse complement strand
TTCATACATTGCATTTTTAACTGCTTCAATGTCACTCGCAACCTGTTTACGTTTTCGCATAAGGCAATTCACCTCCGTGATTATATTATATATTTGTTGGAGATAGATTGCAACTTAGTCTCAATCGTAATTCCGCCATTGTGTGATTCGATGATTTCTTTGCATACGGAAAGACCTATGCCCATACCAAACTTAGTGCCGGATACGCCTCGCTCAAAGAGATATGGCAGCATCTCTGACGGGATTCCCGTGCCTGTATCGGAAACGACAACGACTATGCTATCATTCTCCTTTTTGGCTATTACTGAAACTTTACCCTGTTCAGTGTGATTTTTAGCGTTTTGAAGAAGGTTGAATAATACTTGCGTCAGCTCTTCAGGGCTGGCGAAAGCAAGTAACTTGTCTTCCATCTTCAAATCCAATTCTATATTGTTTCGCTCAAATATACGGCGGTATAATTCGGTAGTCTGTTCGATCAACTCACTAAGATTAAGGCGTGTACGTTTTTCTACATCGCTCTTGTGCAAAGCAAACTTATTCATGCCGTCAATCAAGCCAGCAACACGCTTTGCCTCTTCCACAATTTTTTCTAAATCAGCAACAGTTCTCTCATAGCCGCTTTTGTTTTTCAATTCCATAGCCACAAGGCCCGAATAGCTGGCCAGCACGGCAAGAGGTGTTCGCGCTTCATGAGATATGGTGTCCATGAGTTCTGTTTTTAACTGACTCATGCGCGCTTGCGAGGTAACTTCCGCAACAAGTTGCTGTTCCGCAGTTTTAATGGACTCTATGTCCTTAATGTTGGATATGAATACTGTTGCCGCCAAGCAAAATAAGAAATAAACATATGCCATTATTGATAAAAATAGTGTATTGAAGTAAAACGGCAATAATAATGCGCCTGAGTGATGATCCATATCGTATAGGGTTGATAGATATACTATAAGTAGACCTACGAAAAAAATCCCTTGTTCCAAATTTAACTTGCGAAGCCTTCTAAATAATTGCAAAGACTACATATGAAGAAGAAAAGAAAAATGAAATGTACAAAAATGCCATAAACAAGCTCACTAGATTATTGTCCGCAAAAGCGAACACAAGAGAAGACACAGCTAACATAACATACCCCGCAATAAGGAGATATTTTGGAAAAAGCCACGGTATTACCTTATCGGTTACAGCCGTAAGAAACCAAGCCGATATCGGTATGGCGATATACCCTATGCGATGTTTTATGTGCCAATCGATATATGGAATTATATCCAATAATATGCCCTGTTCTATAATTCCAGTACGCAAAAACATCGTCAGGCTGAGCAGAGCGAAGTATAAATTAGCTATATAATCACGCCGAAAGAGAAACAGCATCAGATATATCAGAAACATTGCAAAAAAACAACCCATAATGATATTTGATACAAAATCATCGCTTCGGATTTTGGATATGAGACCTTGACTTCCGACATACCAATACCTAGGCACGGTATACCAACGGTGCAGATATGTTGTGGACTGTTGCACAATCTCAATCACACCATTAACAGGCTGGGCAGTAAATATTATGCGCGCCGTATCAGGCGCGGTAGTTTCCCAATTCTCACCAGGGATACCAACGTCAAGAAGCCACTCGCCGTTAACGAACAATCTGCCTACAGTGTAGCCCATAAATAAACGGGTAAAGGTGTACCATGTATCATCATGAAGATAAATACGAATACGGCTGGTGATGACATATTGGCCTTCTATACTTCCCAATACGGCTTCGTCCTCACGGGCTTCAAATTCTCCTGGAGTTAACAGTTCATTGGGAATATGCAATACATCTCCACGAAGACGAACGGAGGTTTCAGATAAACTAATACTATTCAATTCCCACGAACCATTTTCGCCGTCTACATTAATAATGTTACTGGGAATGACAACCGCCCATAGCCCGAAGCATACTGTGAACACAAAAAACATGGCGGCTAGAGACAAAAAATGTTTATTTTTTGATAGAGTTTGACTCATACTTGTTTTCTCTCGTTGATTTTCATATATGTCTTCTCACATCTCACTTAACTAGATTGGCTAGACGTCTTTAAAATTTTATCTAAACATTCTTAAAAAGTTGTCTTATATGATGGGTGGTATTGTTATCCCTCCGCTTTTGCTTGTTTTTTATAATGATATTGTGAACTATATTTACCAAAACCCATAAACATTTCGGCCTTTGCCGTTTTATTTATAACCATAGCCCTAACACGGACACCCTATTTACACTCTTTGATACTTGAATCCATACAGTATTATCCTGATAGAAGCCTCTCGGTCCCGGTCTATACGGTTTGAAGAGCAACACAGGGCATTTTATGGCCTATAGCTATAATCCACCTGACCAGTTGCATGTTCCTTTTTCTTAGCGTACTGCTTAAAAGATACAAGGCCACAAACAAACGCCAAAGAGCGCAGATATTGGTATTGATAATATTCGCGGCAGGAAATTTCATTGATGTTTTTCTTTTATAACATAAGCTGGACGGCACTTAACTTCCAAATATGCTTTTGCCAGATATTGTCCTAATATTCCGGTACAAAACAATTGAACACCGCCGACAAACAGAACAATTGTTATGGTGGAAGCCCAGCCCTCAACAGGATCGCCAAACAATATCCATCTTGCGACTATAAATATAATACCCATGAAGGAGAGAAAACAAAACATTACTCCAAAAAACGACGAAATAGCGAGCGGCTTAATTGAAAATGCCGCAATACCATCCAGTGAGTATAAAAATAACTTTGAGAAGCTCCACTTTGTGTTTCCTGCGGCACGAGGCACATTACCATACTCTATCCACTTTGTAGAAAACCCAACCCAACTGAATAATCCTTTAGAAAAGCGATTGTATTCTTTCAGGGATAGAACAGCATCAACCATCTGCCGGGTCATAAGCCTGAAATCTCTAGCCCCGTCAACCATTTTTGTGTCTGATATTATATTTATCAGCTTATAAAATTTTCTGGCAAAATATGAGCGAATTGGAGGTTCACCTTTGCGTGTAACCCTGCGTGTAGCCACGCAATCGAAGCCTTCTTCCGTAATAGCCAAGTACATTTCGGGCAATAATTCAGGAGGGTCTTGCAAATCCGCATCCATTACCGCTACATAGTTCCCTTTAGAAGCCTCAAGGCCTGCGAGCAATGCCGCCTCTTTTCCAAAATTACGCGAAAATGAAATATATCTGACTTGCTGATTATCCTTTGACAATCCGCGTAAAACCTTTAATGTACTGTCACTAGACCCATCATCCACAAAAATAAACTCAAAAACAACGTGCGGCAGCTTGGGCGCAACCTCTGTGACCGCATTTAAAAACAAAGGAATCGACTCTTCTTCATTGTAGCAAGGAACAATAACGCTTAACGTTGGTGAATTGTTGTCCATTATGATACCTCATCCAATAAGTACAAACACTTTTAACGCGTAGTTCCGGCAAAAACCTTGATGATAACCCTTCTGACGAAACGCCCAAACCTGGTATTTTGAGCAAAATTCCTATACTTCTCTATCATCTTCCAAGTACGCATATTGTATATTCTGTCTAACTCAGCCTGAGCTTCACTGTTGGACTTCTGCTTAGAAACAACCGGATAGCTTGCTTGCAGGTTGTTATATTTAAAATAATCCATTATAGCTATAGCGCTCATATATTCTTCGTTAATAATTTTGTCGATCAAAAACCTTGACTTAACGTCATCGGGGTATGCGTCAAGCTTTTTTACCAATTGAAAGTACCAATGGAATCCTCTTAAAGCTTCTAATTTCTCTTCGGCTTTTAAACCATCCGCATTGATAAATTTGTTGATGTAGTATGTTGTGTGTGCGACCAATAGGTGTGAATAGTCATTTTCTTTATTAAACTTGCAAAACAAGTCATAGGTCAGTTTTTGTGCCGAACTCATAGATTGGAAAAACTTAAAATTCACATCCATACTAATCGATTTATCTTCACCGTCTCTTACTCTGTAATTTGCAACTCTGGTTTTGGTGAAAAATATTCCTTTAGCAAGTAACAGAGCATTAATTATAAAAACCATGTCCTGACCCGCGATTTTCTCAGGAAACTGCAAGTTGTTTTTTAAGATGAAGTCCCTGCGAAATATTGAAGCCCATACAGCCGGCGTAAGCCTGTAAAAAAGCTTGAACTCATCTATCCCGTTGATATATTTTGTATGTACCGGAAAATAGTTTACGTTTGAATGCTCGAACGAAGAATAGGACGACCGCGCCAAAAAATTGCCCCTCCCCATATCCGCCGAATACTGCGTAATATGATTGTACAATGTTTCGCAGGCGGTATCTTCGTAATAGTCGTCCGGGTCTAAAAACATAATATAGTCTCCGGTCGCCATTTGCATTCCTATGTTTCTTGGCCTGCCCGCGGCACCGCTTGGACTTTGAAGGTGTATCGCGTGGAAGTTTGCGTGCTTTTTTGCGTAGCTATCCATTATGTCCTTGCATCCGTCGGGTGACCCGTCATTCACCATGATAACTTCCAGGTTCTGCAAGCCTATAGTTTGCAGCTCAATGGATTTTAGGGCACCAGGCAAATATTTTTCGACATTATAAACAGGAACAATAACGCTTATTCTCTTCATCAGTCCCTCTCCATAGATTCAGTTTATCGTGTAAGCTTACTTACTAACTTTTTTATGGCATAACGAAGGGTATATGGTATGCCATGATCTTTGCAACACCTTACAAACCGTATCATTTTGCTGGGGATAAATACTATCATCTGTCCTATTCTAAAGGATTTTGACTGTTTTAGAACTTGGAGTTCATTTTGTAATTCTTCAATATTTGCATTATTATTTTTATTCAATTGGTTTACAATCTGATTACATTCTAGAACGGACAAACACGGTAGAACATAATTTTTATCACTTTGAAGCAAAGAAGCATTAATTACAGAATTGGCTAATGATAATGTTGATAGTAAAATCTCGTCGTTTGAATTCTTGCAATAATATACAATGGATTTATCATTAGATATCCTCGTAACTGTGCGCTGAAACAATTTTCCCAAATTATTACAATTAGATAATTTGAGAACATCTATGATTCCGTAGAGCATTTCGATGGTTTGTTCCAATGATCTTAAAGTAACTCCTATGGTTTCACGATGACAGTAAGTAAAATCCTTGATCGCGTAAAATTCCGACGCACAAACCATAGCCTTTACAAAAAATGGAACATCCTGGTATCTCTTATAATGTGGAAATAAAACATTATTATTTCTAATTAACCTAGCGTTATATATAAACCTTTGATAAAACCAATCGGCCTGATAGTCACTATATTTCACACGCCCATCTTCCTGAAATATAAAATTCTCATCTAATACATTAACATTATCTCGGACACGATAAAGTGATCCTCCACATATATCAACATGGTTGTTTTTTGCAACATTATAAAGTTTTTCTAAAACATTACTATTTGGATACCAGTCATCTGCATCTAAAAAAGCTAAAAACTCTCCCTTTGCCTTTTGGATTCCTACATTTCTAGCATATCCTGCTCCTTTATTTTCCTGAGTAAATACCTTAATTCTTTTTTCGTTTTTAGCATATGACTCCAGAACGCTTAATGAAGAATCTGTTGAACCATCATTAACACATATTATTTCTATTTCATTAAGAGACTGAGAAAGTACAGATTGCAGAGAAGTAGACAAATACTCTTCTTGATTATAAACAGGCATAATAACACTAACAAAAATCCCGCTTACACTTTCTCTTTTATATCCAGTCACGCCTGCGCTTACAAAACAAAAAAAATTATCCTTGTCAGCCTTCGGCAGAAATTTAATTATTTTCACCTCGTGTTCTTGAATGAAAGGTACAATGGTTTCGTTAATAATCCCTTCAAACGCAATTACCGTTTCAACCTCAGCATTCTCAATTGCCCTGAGAAGATTTTTTATTCCGTGTACTGCATATCCTTTAAGCATCGAATCTACCAAATGTGGATATCGATTCTGTAAATCTTTAAATCTTTCTTGAAAATTTTGACACATATCAACCCGATCTTTTAATTTACGTGTATATGTAATACTGTCAAGCCTTTGAATATAATGATATAGATGTTTATTGTGATGAACAACCCTCGACGCTTTTTCAAATGTACGGTAAGTTGTTATAATATCTTCATAATTCTTTCCATCTGGATATCTTAAATTATCAAACAAGCTGAGTTTGTATAGTTTGTTACACGCATAGTTCTTGATGAGATGATCCTCGATAAGCTCTCTAATTGCTTCTTCACGATTAAGTATACGCAGAGGCATCTCTTTTTCAAACGGTGTCGTTTTCCCTGTAATAACATCATCAAGAAAATAACCAACTATACTAATTTCAGCTTTGTTGTTTATTGCATTATTTAATAAATATTCATACATTTGAGGCTCTACCCAGTCATCACTATCAACAAATCCTACATATTCGCCTGTCGCAAGCTCAATACCGGCATTTCTAGCAGAGGACAGCCCTCCATTTTCTTTGTGTAAAATTTTTACTCTGCTATCTTCAATTGCTATTTTATCGCATATTTCTCCGCTATTATCAGTTGAGCCATCGTTAATAACGATGATTTCTAAGTTTTTTAAAGTTTGACATCGAATACTATTCAAACATTTATTTACATATTTTTCTGCATTGTAAACAGGAACTATTATTGAAATTTTGGGGTTAAATGTTTGATAGTCAATTTTTTGAAGTGCAAAACTCGCATAACCAATTTCCATTGATATTCCTATAAATTTCCAGTCGTACTTCAAACAAAATTCATGGACGGCCTCAACAACTCCATATTTTACCTGGCCAATCCAATTCCCCATAGAATAATTGTGACCGGCAATAATCCCGCCTTCCCGCACTTTTACACGGCATATCTCTAATTCAGCTTTTGTTTGCTCATAACTATGCGTAGTATCAATATATACCCAATCAAAATATCTATCTGGAAAGACTTTTAAGACTTCTGTTGAATAGCCCCTATTAATCTCTATCTTCTCGGATTGCAGTTCTTTGTCAAAAGCATTTAGTACAGTATTATAAGCATTTTTATAACGTTCGCTGTCCCAGCTATCAATTAGGTGTAATTTTTTTGGTAATACACTATCCAAAATTTGCCTTGAAAATCCACCTTCATTTACACCCAACTCGGCGCAAACAGATGATTTTGGCAATAGCTCTAACATGTCACCCCTAGATGGGTAGATTTTGGCATTTTCAACATGTCTTTTCTCTAATGAAGATTGAGGCATAGAAAGTATTTGTTTTTTCCTTTTTTCTTTTTCCAACCGAATGACTTCATCATAAACATCTTTTGATATCACAATAATATTTGAACTTGGCATGTTATTTCCAGACATATCTTCAAGCGCCTCCCTAATTCTTCGATTGTGAATTTACTGCTACCTTCTAACCTTGTTTCATATTATATCCAAGTGTCCAAGCTTCATGTGAGTAAGTGCTATTCAACATCGACACCCACCAACGATCAAAAAATGGACCAAAAAAACCATTCCAGGGCTTCAATTTATCCGCATAGTGAATTATGACCGGATTGCTGCGCGCCTCTTCAATTTCTTGTACCGAAAATACTTGCTCCGTGATTTTTTCGTATAACAACTTTGGCATAGCATTATATTTGAATGGTAAGAAGGCTATATGATTATAACATACTATATTTATTATATCTTGGTCTTGGGTAGGCATATGTTTAGATGTTAATTCCACAAACTTAGAATGAATACCGTTTACTCGAAGCTCTCTTAAATTTAATAACAATACACCAGCGTTTACATATTGATCAATAGATGGAATACCTATTTTTTCACAATATTTTATATTGCCATCAGGGAGGTGATATCCGGCGGCCTTTACGCCTGCTATATAATTGCTTCCTAAATCGAAATTATACAATTCTGTCAAATCATCGCAAATTAAGACGTCTGCATCCAAGTAAATGCACTTATCGTAATTTAGCAACATTTCTGAAATTAATAGTCGATAATAAGTTGGTGTTGTAATATGTGGTATATGCAAAGATATATCTGCAAATAATGAACCCATAACTAAGTATTCTATGGTAGTGCCAGGATATCTTTTTAGTAATTCGTCATATTTGGCACATGCAGTTTCTTGAAATTTCTCTGGAATCATCAGATAAAATATATAGTTAGTCTTGGCCGCTTTGGATTCTAAAATTGAATTCATAGCCACACACATAGGCATTGCGTAGTTCTCGTCAGCAGCCATTACAATCGGAATTGCAGTCTCATCTGATGCACTGATGTCGATCTCATAATTCTCCATAAACTTGCTTTGTTGATGAGCATCTCCCATCTCTCTTGTTATATAAAGATGAAGCACGGACATTTTTAACAATGTAATCTGAAGGGTTCGATTCTGCCGATCTATTTGACTTTGCAATGATGATAATTTTTGCATTACTTCTTTATTATGCAATGTTGCCCACCGCATAGGCAACGGTAAAAATCTTTTCACAAATTCTTTGAGCATACTTATCACAGCAGAATCCCCCCAATTATATGATTTTACGTCCATTCGCTGATATCTCTGATTATAGCGTTCCTGCATAAAGGCAAAAGAGCATCTATAAGCTGGTTAGGAACTTTTGATTTTCACTGCAAATTATTATTGTCTGCTTCGTGCCTTTGTATATGCTTTTTGCATATGCAATACCCAAGTCATCCAGTGTAGACAGCAAATCCTTGACCATATTTTGTTCTTGAATTCTGTTATAATCATCGACAAGTATCGAAAATGAATCAGCTAGATTGTTTCGCAGCAATGGCAAGATATCTATCCTTGCACAGCCAATCAAGTCACCGCCTATTGGCCCGTCGACACAAATCAAGTCATATTTCCCATTCGACATTGCTTCCTCAAAACCTTCGTACATGCGTATTGATTCATATTCTTTATAGTTCTGAAAAGACAACGGTTTATGCAATGTTGCCCACCGCATAGGCAACGGTAAAAATCTTTTCACAAATTCTTTGAGCATACTTATCACAGCCCCCCCTCAATTATATGATTTTACGTCCATTCGCTGATATCCCGATTAGAGCGTTCCCACGGATGGCCAAAGTCTCGTTCTTTTGTCTTACAATACCTGCAAAATGGCTTTGGTATACTCAGGAAAGCCAATATCTCTCCACTGGATTTTGCACTGTAAATATCCAGGTAATCCCCCCGCTCAATATCCATGTGTGTACTGAATTTCCGATTGAAGTGAACAGCGTTCGGCAATACAGTACAAGGATAAAGCTTTCCCTCCATAACAAGCGGGCAGCTATTAACATGGTAACAATTCCAAAAGCTTTTCTTTGCATCTTGAAACCCATCAACATCCATTGGCATTTTGTACAGGGTTCTTGCCATTACGCCAGTATTGCCATAAAAAGAAAACTTGACGCCTTTATCGTTTGCGATTTCCCGCATACGTTCATAGTCTAAATTGAGAGGATACTTTGTAACTACAATGTTGATATTATTAGAACTACAAGTATCCCAAAAGCTATCTTCCTTACGTAATAACAAAATACCGTTAGAGACTAACTGTAGTAATGTTTTGGGAAAAGCTTCTCGCGCCGATGTCAATATATCAAGCAGCTCAGGATGTAGTAGGGGCTCCCCTCCCATTATACCAATTCTTGTTACTGCCCCCTCTGTCAGCAATGACATTTGCCTTAAATCATCTTGAATAGTTTGTAACTTCACAAAACGTTTTTCTGCAAGCGGGGAGAAATGGTCACAGCCTTTACAGTTTAAATTGCAATGGTCTAAAATGTTTAGAACAAAATATGACAACCTTGGCTGTTGTTGAATACGCAAGGTTTTGTTTTCTATTGATTGTAATTGTGACGTTAGTTTTTGGATTTGACTTTCTGAATCAATCAAGAGCTTTTTTTCGATCCCGTTTAATTGTTCAGTCTGTTTTTCAATATCTTCTAAACGTTTGACCTGCATTTCAATATTATTAAGGCACACAGACATTATTTCCTCTGATTTAGCAATGGTAAATACCTGGTTTTCAATATTAAACAAGTGTTTGCTAAAATGCTGCGCCGCAATTTTCTCTGAGCGCTCAACATCCCGAACTTGCTTTTCCAATATCTTGATTGAGCTATCCAGACTTTCAAGCTTTACCAGCAAGTCGTGCTGCAGTTTGTGCGCAGATTTAGCAGGGACAGGTAAAAACCGTGCGAAAAAACTTTTGATTAGTCTTAACAAAAAATTGCCTCCACTCTTAGTCTCTCAAGTACAAATCTCTGGAATAAACCTTATCAATTACGTCTGCAATATCGTTGCTGTGGCGATTGGCGACAATGACATCGGAGGTGCGTTTGAACTCCTCCAAATCGCGTATTACTTTCGAGTTGAAGAAGGTGTCTTCTTGAAGCAGCGGCTCGTAAACCACCACTTCGACGCCTTTGGCCTTGATCCGCTTCATGATGCCTTGTACCGAAGAGTGCCTGAAATTGTCCGCGCCCGCTTTCATAGCCAGCCGGTAGATGCCGACAGTTTTTGGGTTAAGCGCCAAGATGCGCTCTGCGACGAAGTCCTTTCTTGTGCGGTTGGCGTCTACGATTGCAGCAATGATATTGTTGGGCACATTCTGGTAATTCGCCAGCAACTGCTTAGTGTCCTTGGGAAGACAATAGCCGCCGTATCCAAAAGATGGATTGTTGTAGTGATTTCCTATGCGCGAGTCTAGGCACACTCCTTCAATAATGTTTTTTGCGTCCAGCTCGCGTGTCTCTGCATAGGAATCAAGCTCATTAAAGAACGCTACCCTCAGCGCCAGGTATGAATTTGAAAAAAGTTTTACCGCCTCTGCTTCCGTTGATTCTGTTATAAGTACCGGAACTTCGCTTGAAAGCGCGGCTTGTTTGAGCAGCTCCGCGAATTCCTCCGCCGTGCCGCGTAATAACTCGCTGCCCTTGGGTATTCCAACTATAATCCTCGAAGGGCGCAGATTGTCGTACAAAGCCTGTCCTTCCCTAAGAAATTCAGGTGAAAACAGGATATTCTTATAGCCTTGGCTGCCAAGTTTTTCTGTGAAACCTACAGGCACAGTCGATTTGATAACGACGACAGAATTTGGCGCAAGTCTATTTGCCTGCATAATAATCGCGTCTACCGAAGATGTGTCAAAGTAGTTGAGATTTGGATTGTAATCAGTTGGAGTAGCTATAACGATATACGCCGCGTCTTTGAAAGCTGCGGTTGCATTTGTAGTGGCCGTCAGGCGCAGCTCTTTTTCGGCCAGGTACTGTTCAATCAATGTGTCTGCTATTGGAGTTTTCTTCTCATTTACGAGGCGGACTTTGTCTGAAGATATATCCAATGCGCACACTTCGTTGTATTGCGATAACAGCACCGCAAGCGACATTCCGACATATCCAAGCCCCACTACCGCTATCTTCATATTTTCTTCCCCAAAAATTCTTCATACATATCGCAAACCTCGTCGGCACTGCCGAAGGCCATCTGCTTACCCTTGTTTAGCCATAGTACCTTGTTGCACAGCGACCTTGTCTGCCCGGGGGAGTGGGATACAAACAGGGTAATTGCCCCGCCTTTTATAATATCCATCATTTTGGCTTCGCTTTTCTTGCGAAACGCTCCGTCTCCTACGGAAAGCACTTCGTCCAAAATCAGGATATCGGGCCGTACAAGACAGGCTATAGAAAACGCCAGCCTTGCAGACATGCCGGAGGATAGCTGCTTAAGAGGACGATCCTGAAATTCCTCAAGCTCAGCAAAGCTTATAATGCTTTCGTATGTTGCATTCATAAATTCCCGCGTATGCCCTAGCAGTGCGCCACGCAAGTACGTATTCTCTCTTACCGTCATTTCACCGTCAAAACCGGCGCCAAGCTCCAACAGGGCGGCAATGTTGCCCTCTATCGCCACTGATCCTCTGGTAGGCTGCATGATGCCTGATACTGTTTTAAGCAATGTCGACTTACCGGCGCCGTTAGTGCCGACAATCCCAAGGAAGTCGCCTTGTTCCAGCTTGAAACTGATCCCGTCCACCGCCCAGAATTCTTTGACCTTGTACTTTCCCTGAGCTCTCTGCACAACATAGTCTTTAAAACCTATGTCACGGTAATCGCCAACAATATATCGAACCGAAACATCTTGTACATCTACTATCATGGATTCACCTGGCTTACATGTAATATATAAAGCGATAATTGTACCTTTTATAAATCATACCGCCAAGAATCAAGGCAATTGACGCGTATAAACCTAAAATCAAATGTACGTTTACAGACGGTACAACTCCGTGGATCACTATGAGTCGAAAATAATGGATATGCGCAAATACAGGATTTAACAGGAACAGCCGCTGTACAGCGTATGAGAAATTTTCTACGGGATAGAAAATTGCGGACATAAACATAATCAACCGCGTAAAAATATCATACAAGTACTGAACGTCTTTAAAAAATACGAACAGCGCCGATAGTATCAGTCCCACTCCTATGTTAAACAGTGTCAGGGTAATTACCGGATATATCAAGAGCAGGAAGCGCGGGTGAAAAGGCAGTTGGTCGATGGCCACAAACACAAAGAAAATTGCCAGCGTAAGCAGGAAGTTAATAACCGTCGAAACGTTTTTTGAAAGCAGGAAAAGATACTTGGGCGCTTTTACCTTTGTGATAATACCGGCATTACCCAGCAATGAAGCCATTCCGCCGTTGGTCGATTCGCTAAAAAATGTGAATATCAGCAATCCGCTGAATATATAAATTACGAAGTGCGGCGTGGCGTTACCAAAAAACTGGGTGAATATGAGCGCAAGAACCAGCAGGTGCAGTAATGGGCTTAGCATACTCCAAGCCATGCCGAGCACGGTGCGCTTGTATTTCTTCTTGAAGTCGCGCTTGACAAGCTCTGTAAACAGGAAATTGTATTTTTGCCAGCGTAAGGTTATGTTTGAAACTATGGTCATTGTGAATTCCTTTCTTGCCGCAGTTCTTTGTACCACCACGTTATATTAAATCTCTTCTTTATAAAGTTCCAGAGCCTGCGGCTTAGTTTTGGAGCGAACAAGACCGCGAAGCTCCTTATTTTCATTCTCAAGTCAACGTCGCGTGACAGAAAATATGCAGGCGCGTATTGCCGCGCCTCTTGCTGCAGATCTGACATGTGCTCACTTCCGCCGCCTATTGCGGCATGATAAACTATGTTGATCGCGGCGTCCGTGTATCTGAGCTTAGCTAAGTTGGCAAGCTCTTTTGAGACCGGCTCAAGGAGCAAGATGACACGCCGCCATGCCGTCAATTCTGTCAAACGTCTTCCACTAAAGGAATTCATAGCGCTGCCTTCGCGAGTACAGTAGTGATAAAGCGCTTCCGACACATATGCCAAACCGTCTGTCCGCAACAACGCCTGTGTCGTAAATATTAAGTCCTCTCCGTAATAAAGGCTTGTATCAAGCCTAGTACGGCCGCCTTCTTCAAACAAGTCGCGCTGAAAAATTTTGTTGCATATATTGCACATAGAAACTTCAAAATGCCCTTCATTAACAAGATGTACGAGAGCTTCGCTACGTGAAATTACGGCTGGAATTTGCGGACAAGTCCGCGTGTTTTGCCAGCCGCCTATACAATGCTTAAAAAATCTGCAACCCGCAAGCTGTTTTCCGCCGGATATGGCGGCATTAAGCAGTTTTTCGTACATGTCTGGCTCTACCCAGTCGTCTGAGTCTACAAAGCCGATCCAACCGCCGCTTGCGGCGTCTATCCCGGCATTTCGCGCCGCGCTTACCCCGGCATTTTCCTGATGTATAACACGTACACATTTGTCCTTTGCGGCGAAACTGTCGCATATTTCTCCGCTCTTATCCGTAGAACCGTCGTTGACCAGCAGAATCTCAAGATTATCGTGTGTCTGATTTATAACGCTGTCAACACAGCGCGGCAGATATTCTTCTACGTTGTAAACGGGAATTATGACGCTTATTAAGGGTGTATGGTTTTGCAATTCTTACATCACCTTTGCTGTTTGGCTCTTGATTTCAAGTTCAAAAAAGCACGCCTCATGTTTTTAACCGCCGCAAGAGATAGGGACAGAGTGTAAAATAATGCCGGGTTGTCCATCTTTCCCGCAATGCGGTGTATCACAGAGTTAGACAGTACATAACGCGGAAGCACGACTCTGTAACTTTGAAAAATCCGTTCACGCTCATCCTTGCCAAACGCGCAGTATTCATTTATATAGAAGAACGACTGCCAGATCAATATGCGGCATATAGCCGGCCTGTCTTGGTACTTATCCAACAATTCTTCTACGATCGTATTTAAGTCCACAATACGCTTGATCGTGTAGCTGTTCATTATTGAGTTGGGGCGGCGATAGTTGTATGCGTAGAAAGGCTTCGGCAAAAATGAAATCCTGCCGGAAGTTCTCTCTGCGGCGCTTAGCAGTTCCATTATCCATTTTACGTCTTCACAATACATACTGCTCTCGAAGAGTATCCCATGCTCAATAATCAATTCGCGGCGACAAATGTATCGCCATACGTTCCAAGAGGGTTCCGGCAGAGCTCCCAGTATATATTCCGTGCGCTTCTCCGGGTCTTTCGGCGGATCAAACCGATACTTCCTGACCTCCAAGAAGCCGGTCTCCGGCGTCCAGCGAAGATACCTCCCAAAGAGCACGTCAGGCCGCTCGGATTCAAGAACCTGCAAAATACTTTCAAACGCGCCCGGAAGAAGAAAATCATCGCCGTCAACAAACATAACGTATAAGCCTGAAGCTGCAAGCAATCCCGCGTTGCGGGCGCCGCCCGGGCCAGTGTTTTCTTGACTGACAGCTACTACATCTAAAGCCCGCAAGCCGTCCAAACACGCTTCTAACGAGTTATCACTACTGCCGTCGTCTACAACGACTACCTCCAAACCATCAAAGGCTTGGCTTCGTATGCTTTCAGCCGCTTTTGCTACATAACCCTCCACATTATGCAATGGGAGGATAACGCTAAGCTGTTTTTGATAGTTCATTTCTTGCTTTGAGCGCACCACAATTTCCTCAGACAATTATAAAATGTTCCTTGATTGAAACTTTTTCGATTCAGAGCTCCTGAGAGTTTTATCCCGCTATGCCTTCGGCCTAGCGTCCCCCAGAAAGCGATTATAACAACGTGAGTTCGATGAACAAAAGCCGTTCATCGAACTTTGATCAAATCCGTAGAATTTGCGGAAAAGCACCGCAAACTCTACGGATAACCTGGAAAATGCTTCGCATTTTCAGCCGCTTACGCGGCTGACTCGACTTCGTCGAACTCAGGTTATAATATATCATAACGAGCGAATGCTTGCAACTATTAATTTCGACAGGCGTTATCAATACGCGCTTAGAATAAAAATTATGATAAAACTCCAGGATATCCCTTCCATAATGCTTTTTGTGAAGCGGTTACTTTACAAAATTCAGTTCTTGACGTATAATGCTCCTATAAGAATTTCGTTATCATTTTATCATTAAATATAAGGAGCAGATTAAGTGAATACAATATCAGAAAAGACAAATGATATCCTAGACCGTGAAAGTCAGTATTTAAGTTATACAACCCGTGTGCCTTATTATCCGCTGGTTGTCGAGAAAGCGCGCGGGTGCATTGTTGAAGATATTGAAGGAAATCAATTCATTGATTTTTTGTCATCTGCCGCGGTTATAAATACCGGACATAACCATCCCAAGGTTGTCAAAGCAATTTCGGAGCAATTAGAAAAATTTATACACTACACGCCGGCGTATATGTATCACAAACCGCATACCGATTTAGCCGAAATGCTTGTGCGTATTACGCCGGGCGACTTCCCAAAGCGCGTGGCGTTTGCTTTGTCCGGTTCGGTGTCCTCAGAAGGCGCTGTGAAAGCCGCAAAGATGTACACCGGTAAAAATCGTGTGATTTCGTGCTATCGTTCGTATCACGGCACAACGATGGGCGCGCTGAGTCTCTCGGGCTACAGCCCGGGGATGCGCGCAAAAGCCGGGACGCTTATACCTGATGTTTCGTTTATCCCGTACCCGGATTGTTATCGCTGTCCGGTGGGCATGGTGCGTGAAAGCTGCGAAGAAGGGTGTTTGAAGCCGTTGGAACTGCTGCTTGATACGGTAGTCCCTCCGACAGAAGTTGCGGCTTTAATTTACGAACCGGTGCAGGCGGACGGCGGCGTTATAGTGCCTCCGGCGGAATATATGCGCAAGCTGCACGCGATTTGCAGACAGCACAATATTCTTATGATTGCGGATGAAGTACAGACGGGCTTCGGCCGCTGCGGAAAATTGTTCGGTTCGGAACTATTTGACTTTGCGCCGGACATGCTTGTATTGGGAAAAGGTATTGCGTCAGGTATGCCGCTGTCCGCGATTGTCGCGCGGTCAGAGATATTGGAAGCGTGGGGCGCCCCGATTCATTTCTTTAATACAGCGGGAAATGTGCTATCCTGTGCCGCGTCATTGGCGACAATCGACGTCATACAAAGCGAGCGGGTTTCTGAAAACGCTGCCGAAATCGGAGAACATATAATCAGAGAGTTTAAGGAGCTTCAAAAAATATATTCATGCATTGGGGATGTACGCGGAGTTGGGCTGTTGATAGGCGTAGATATAGTAAAAGATCGGACAACCAAGGAACGCGACATCACAAAAACGGCAAAGATTTGCTGGCGCTGCTGGGAAAATGGTTTGATCTTGGCATTTTTCAGCGGATCGGTGTTGCGTGTGGCTCCGCCGCTTGTTATTACGAAGGAAGAGGCGGATCGCGCCCTTGCGATTATCCGTCAGGCGATCCAAGACGTTGAACAGGGTCTTGTGCCGGATTCGGTGCTGGAACAGATTAAGGGCTGGTAAAAAGCAAGCTTCACGGGTTTGGATAAATTATGAAATATCCAGGAGAGGAGTGATTTTGCGGTGGCTTTGAAAAGCAATGAAAAAGACAATGTAGTAACAAAACTGGTTTCGGATATGACACTACCCCCAATGATTAAGATTCGTCAAATCATGGATGAAAGCCATATTTCGCCGGAAGAGATTCCGTCGCTTATCCGCGAGGGATTTACGCGCGGCTCGGTACGGCAAAGAATAAAGCCGGGCATGAGAGTCGCCATCACATGCGGCAGCCGTGGAATTGCCAATATTGCCGCTATAACAAAGAGCATTGTTGAAACTGTCCGCGAAATGGAAACGGAACCGTTTGTGTTTCCCGCAATGGGCAGCCACGGGGGAGCGACTGCCGAGGGGCAGATCAGGGTGCTTTCTCAGTACGGCATAACCGCGGAGTATCTTGGCTGTCCAATAAAGTCAAGCATGGATACCGTAAAAATAGGAGCAACGCCGGAAGGTATGCCGGTGTTCGCGGACAAGCACGCGCTTGAAGCCGACGCCGTCATCCTGTGCGGCCGCATCAAAGCGCACACTGCATTCCAGGGGCCTTACGAAAGCGGACTGTTAAAAATGGCCGTAATCGGCATGGGAAATCAGCTCGGCGCCGAAACAGCTCATGAGTCCGGGTTTGTACACTTGGGAAGGCTTTTGCCGCAGTGCGCAAAGGTTACATTTGAAAATGCCAACATAATTGCCGGCGTGGGGATTGTGGAAAACGCGTTCCATAAAACCTGCAAGATAGAAGTTATTGACCGCGACGATATATTTGACAGGGAGCCTGAGCTTCTCTTAGAGGCAAAAAAGAGAATGGGACGTATTCTGCTTGATAATCTCGATGTTCTTGTTGTGGACCGCATTGGGAAAAATATCAGCGGAGAAGGCATGGATCCGCATGTCACCGGGCGGTTCGCGGTTCCCGAAGCCGTCAGCGGAGGTATAAACGTTAAGAGGCTGGCGGTTCTTGACCTTACCGATGAAACTCACGGCAACTTCAACGGTTTAGGACATGCCGACTGCACTACCAAGCGAGTTTTCGACAAAGCCGACGCAGATGAAACCTATCCAAACGGAGTCACCTTCACAGTAATCAGGGTGTGCAAAATGCCCATGTTTACGCATACCGACCGCGCCTGCGTTCAACTGGCTCTTCGCACCTGTAACGAAACCGACAAGAAAAACCCCCGCATTGTACGTATCCGTGATACTGCCGACGTAACGACCATCTGGATTTCCCCTGCTCTTCTTGACGAAGCGCTGCAGCATCCGCGCATAGAAGTAATTGGCGAACCGGAGGAATGGGCTTTTGACGCCAACGGAAACCTTTGGTGAATAATGAGCTGAATATTATATAGAATCCGCTCTCAAAATGGCTGACGCATAAATACGTCAGCCATTTACTTTTACAGAATTAATTGGGTTTCAGTTCGTTTTAAATTCGGCTATATAGTCAATCAACCTGAAAACCCACACAGCAAACGCAGGATTTTTTTCGCAAGGCTAGGAACTGACGCCGCCGCGAACCCTTGTGGCTCGCAAGAAGGAAGTGACGACGCATTGCGGAATAAAGACTAGTTTGATGTGTGGGTTTTCAGGTTGATTGACTATAAATTTTATTCAATGTTTGTTTCTGGTAATTGATTTTTGGAGATAATGGAAATTATCAGGTCAAACATTGGAGAATCTGCCGTGAGGAATGGAAAAATATCAATTGTATCCGTCGTCTGCATGCTTATACTTGCGTCATGTACCGTCGGCAACGACGATTATACAAACATACTAAGCTTTGAACCTGCACAAGCTGTCACAGCGCTGGGAGCAGGGCCGCGTGAACCAATCTCGCCCGGCAATGTCTTCGCGCCATCTACCGGCTTGGAATACGAGCGGCAAGGAAGTGTCACCATCGATACCTCCAATGTCTCTCGCGGCTATATTATGATTCGGTACGAAGGCACAGCCGACAGAGCCGTCGCCCGAGTAGAAAAACCGGGAGCCGATCACCCATACGACTTCAACCTTACAAAGGGCGGTCAATGGGACGTTGTTACCATGACACGCGGCAACGGCACATACAGAATTACAGTGCTTGAAAATGTTCAAGATCGGATGTTTACGACAGTTCTTACCACCTCCGTTGATGTGACGCTCAAAGACCCCTTGCTTCCGTTCCTGTACCCCAACCGATTTGTAAACTTCAACGCCAATTCGCGAGCCGTGGCCTTGGCGGAAGAGCTGGCCAAAAGCGCCGAAAACGACCTTGAAGTAGTAAGGAGAATCTATGAATACATCATCAGCAACATCAAGTATGACCACGACTTGGCCGAGATGATAACGGCCGACATGGTGACGTCATACATTCCCGATGTCGACCGCACACTACGGACAGGCCGCGGCATATGTTTCGATTATGCCGCGCTGATGACGGCCATGCTCCGAGCTCAGCACATCCCGGCCCGTCTTGAGATAGGCTTCGTCTCTGAGACCGTTTTCCATGCTTGGGTCAGCGTCTATATCGGAGACGCCGGCTGGATAAACTCTGTTCAATTTGATGGATCGGGCTGGAGCCGGCTGGACCCAACTTTTTCAGCCAACATAGCAGAGCTTGGCGGGTTAATGGACGGCGAAAGCAGCTACAATATGATATTCGCGCATTAATACTAAGTTGCAATCTATCTCCAACAAATATATAATATAATCACGGAGGTGAATTGCCTTATGCGAAAACGTAAACAGGTTGCGAGTGACATTGAAGCAGTTAAAAATGCAATGTATGAA
>Ga0131853_10007513_pt1 | contig 19756 bp, 13 predicted proteins | sample TergutLab28metaG_FD_92764 | JGI IMG/M metagenome (GOLD analysis project Ga0131853, IMG submission 92764) | Labiotermes labralis P1 segment gut microbial communities from Petit-Saut dam, French Guiana - Lab288 P1 (version 2) (version 2) | ecosystem: Host-associated > Arthropoda: Insects >... | reverse complement strand
CTTGATAGGGCTTTTGATCTCAACAGGGGCAATACTGAGTAATAACTCCTATTTCCGTATTTGTCCATCGAATGCGCACAAATTATTATAAAATTTCTAAACGGTTAAAATCATTTAAAATTGTAATAGTTGCTCCAGTATGTTTCGGTGTACAGAAACCATCATCAGGGATCTCTCAGCCTGTGCTTCGCTAAAGTTACAATGTTGACTTAGGTTACATGTATGGTTTTATGAAGTTATCGGTATTGTGGCTGCGTATGCATATGCATATTGCGAATTTTGTTGTTTGAGATTTGCGAATGTAAAAATTATTAACAAAGTTGACGATATAAAATATTGCCAATTAAAATGAGACACGAGGTTCAGCATACAGGAAGATAGTAAATAAAAATAACTTAAACACTCATACACGTGTTTCTCCAGATGAAGGCACGAAGTGGAACAAAGAGACAGAAAGGTTCGTTCGGTTCTGCATGTGGCACAACACGGATACAATCATTGCACAATTGACACTGCAATGTTGCCATATTTCACAAACTCGGCCTATTTCTAGCTGCAAGTAAAAAAAAGTCTTTGGGCACAGATGATATTAAGTCACGCATAACCATAGCAACTCCTTTACTAATATACCTCATGCGACTCCGAAGGTTTGATAAAAGTGAGGTTAATGTAACTTTTAATTCATAAACTTGTATAGCTTCCATACTGAATGAATCATTGAAAGTAAATACAGAAGTCTCTTTTCGCCGAAAGTGCCCTGCTTCGGCATGGCTCAAATTTCCTAGCGGAGATTTGTTTGCCACGAATCCTTGGACAACATACAGATCTGTGAGCTTTGAGCAAACGAAATTTCATTATTCTTCACTTGAATTTATTTTTATCTTATCTTACACCACCTATTATTCTTTACCTGAATTTATTCTATATCTTCTCTTCCACCACCTATTATTCTTCACTTGAATTTATTCTTTATCTTCTCTTCCACCACCTATTATTCTTCACTTTAATTTATTCTTTATCTTCTCTTCCACCACCTATTATTCTTCACTTTAATTTATTCTTTATCTTCTCTTCCACCACCTATTATTCTTCACTTGAATTTATTCTTTATCTTCTCTTCCACCACCTATTATTCTTCACATGAATTTATTCTTTATCTTCTCTTCCACCACCTATTATTCTTAACTTGAATTTATTCTTTATCTTCTCTTCCACCACCTATTATTCTTCACTTGAATTTATTCTTTATCTTCTCTTCCACCACCTATTATTCTTCATTTGAATTTATTCTTTATCTTCTCTTCCACCGCCTATTATTCTTCACTTGAATTTATTCTTTATCTTCTCTTCCACCACCTATTCCACAATTATTTTCCTCACGTTTTTGTTCAATCTATTTTATTTCTCTTCCTTTACCCTCACGTCAGTTTCTACACCGGATGCTTTTATTGTGACAGAAACGAACGCTACATCTTGCTGACACAGGGGTCAGTATTGCGCCGTACACTCCCGAGTTTATTATGGTATTACCAAACATTATGTCCAGGTCGCACAGTTCTGGGCTCAGTGTCTGAAAGTACTCGGAAACCACACTCCATTAAATCGGTCAGTAAGTGTAAGATACAAGTAACCATATTGTTACTTGTGGGACGTTATGCAGTGCCAACTGTTGAATATCGAGTTTTCGGAGGAGTTTATTATTGCTATATTCACAGTCAATGCTGTCGTCCGAAACGTCGGTAACTATTTATCAGCCGACAAGGAGTGGCATCCCAAAAGACTTAGGTCTTCTACAGGACCTTTGAGAGAACCTCAAATCTCGCAAACTGCTTGTGACGTCCTGATCGGAGTTGAGAAGAAGAATTGGGTTTATTTTTTGTGAAGATTGCTGTTGGATTCAGAAGGCTGAGGATAGGGTGAAGTGAAGGAGGTAACACGGCTTGTTATAACCCAAATGGTGACAGATTTCTTAAAGCAAGCAGCGCCTCCCCAAAACACTGCTCCTTTCTATATTAATAATTGTCCAACGAGATGCAACACAAAGCAGTCTATTTATTATTCTGCAAGTTCACTCCACATGTTTCGGGTGTCAACCACGCCCATAAACAGGAGTAAACAAAACTGTAACTACAGCCTCCGGTACTGGTCATATTTTTGTGCAGCTACCTCCCTCCAACGTGGCCATGATAGCTTGGCCACGTTGGGGGGAGGTAGCTGCACAGTACCGGTGGCTGTAGCTACAGTTTTGTGTACTCCTGATTATGAGTGTGGTTGACACCCGAAACATGTAGAGTGAACTTGCAGAATTATAAATAGACTGCTTTGTGTTGCATCTCGTTGGACAATTATTTTTATAGATCAGCGATGCTCGAAACCATAAACATAAAACTGCTCCATACATTTTGTTGTGCAACATACTTACTTGCTCCGTGGTGCAGAGTCCTTCTTGAGCAGCTAACTGGTTTGCAGCTAGTCAAGAAATTCCCCCCATTTCACGGAACCCGAAGGTTCATTACCGCACTCATAAGCGACCGTCACCTATCTCTATTCTGGGCCAGCCCAATCCAGTCTATATACCCACATCCCACCTCCTGGAGATCCATCCTAATATTATCCACCCATCTACGCTTAGGTCTCCCTAGCGGTCTCTTTCCCTCCGGTTTCCCCACTAAGACCCTACACGCCCCCTCTTCTCACCCATACGCGCCACATGCCCAGCCCATCTCATTCTTCTCGATTTTATCACCCGCACAATATTGAGGGAGGAGTAGAAATCATTTAGCTCCTCTTTATGCAATCTCCTCCAGTCCCCTTTGTTGTGTAACAATTTTTTCTTATTTATGTAATGAGAGTCATTAAAATGTCCACTTTTTTCTTTGATGATTTAATTCAATTGTATTGTCTTCTACATGTTTCGAACAGCCAAGTGTTCGTCCTCAGGAAGAATTGTACTGTACATGCAGTTTGTATGGTATTACTTTTATGCATCCATATGGGGCAGTCTGACATCGACGAGACTGCTTTTATGGTTGCATGAAAGTAATACCATACAAACTGCATGTACAAGTCTTCCTGAGGATGAACACATGTTCAACATGTTGTTCGAAACATGTTGAAGATATTATAATCGAATGAAATTATCAGTGAAAAAAGTAAGCATTTTGTTGGTTCTTATTACGTATGTATATCACAATGCACGGTTCAAAAATCGTAAATTTCTCTTATTTATTTATGCAAATTTATATTCTTTCTCTAATATTTTTAGTATCTCTAATATTTCTGGGGACCGCGGTGGCACAGTGGTTAAGGTGCTGTGCTACAAATCGGAAGGTCGCTGGTTTGATCCCAGATGGCGTCATTGGAATTTTTCATTGACGTAAAATCCTCCCGATCGCACCATGGCCCTGGGGTCGACTCAGCCTCTAACAGAAAAGAGTACCAGGAGCATTTCCTGGGGGTAAGGGTGGCCGGTGCGTAAGGCTGACAACCTAACCGCCATCCTGTGCCGTTGTCATGTAATCTGGGAACCTTTAATTCCTGGAACCCTCTGGGCCACTCCAAGCCTGTAACGGGACTGCTTTACCTTTACCAAATATTTCTGCTAGGTGTAAGATCGAAAAATAGCTCCTAACTCCCCGTACATAAAACAAGAATAATTTCCTCACATAGATAAATGTCCTCTGTGTATGTGTGTGTGTGTGTGTGTGTGTGTGAGTGTGTGTGTGTTCAGTCTCCCAGAGGCACGAATTGTGTATGTGTTTTGCTATTATAAATGTGAGACAATGCAATATTTATATTCACTTTGTGGAATTAGGTCCGTGATCCCTCCCCCCTCACTCCCGTCCTACTACCCCTCACTATTCTTTCCGACACCCATACAAAACAATGTTGGTGAGGGCTTTTCTACATTTTCAGTGAAAAAAGATAAAAGAAGGATGCTGAGAAGAGAAATGGGCGACACATTATATTGTCTTATTTATTCTTAAGATCCTAGGAAGAGGATATATAGAGAATAACAAAAAGAAAGTAGAATAACAAACGTTAAGTTCGTTGAGAGAGTTTGTCATTGGCTTTTTTTTGGGGAGGGGGGGGGTCGCTTATACATGCAAAATTTCAGTTTGATGTATTAGTAGCTTAGAAGTGTCATCTTGAGAATAAACTGTGTGGCCGAATCCAAACTGGTGTTTTATACTTTTGTTACAGAGACGTTAGCCTAATCCCATGAATTACGTCACATGGTTCTTTATTGTCCAACTAATTCACACAAATTATTATAAAATTGTTAAACTGTTAAAATCATTTGCAATTATAACATTTGCTCCAACATGTTTCGGTTTACATAAACCATCATCAGGGACCTCTCAGCCTGTGCTTCGCCAAAGTTACAATGTTGACTTCGGTTACATGTATCGTTATTTGAAGTTATCGGTATTGTGGCTGCATATGCTTCGTATAACGATATATGTAAACGAAGTCAAGATTGTAACTTTAGCGAAGCACAGGCTGAGAGCTCCCTGATGATGGTCTTCATGTTTGTACCGTGCAACAATGACGATTAAAACACTTTATTATCCAACAGATGCACAAATATATAGCACGTAGATATAATTAGAATTATTATAAAATATTTAAAAATATTTAAAATTGCTCCAACATGTTTCGGTTCACAAGGGATCCATCATCAGGGAGCTTTATACAGTGCTTGGCTAAAATTACAGTGATGGTTTTATCGTGACCGTTGACATGGACGTAGTCGGTGTTACGGCAGCATATTTGCCCGTGGTGCGTGTGTGAACTGCACAGTCTAGAGAGGCAAATATGCTGCCTTAACACCCACTGCGTCCATATCAACGGACACGATAGAACCATTACTGCAGTTTTATCCCAGCACTGTATAAAGCTCCCTGATGATGGATCCCTTGTGGTCCGAAAAATGTTGGAGCAATTTTAAATATTTTTAAATATTTTATAATAATTATAATTGTATCTACGAATTATATATTTGTGCATCTGTTGGATAGTAAAGTGTTTTAGTCCCTGATGATGGTTTATGTAAACCGAAACATGTTGGAGCAACTATTATAATTTTAAATGATTTTAACTTTTAACAATTTTATAATAATTGGCGTGCATTAGTTGGACAATAAAGAACTAATATTGTCAACATGCACGGTGCAACTACGAAGATACACTACATGGTCTTTAGACAAGGAAGGCTCTTTGATCGTGTTAGAAATCTCTTAGCGTCAGCAATATAACACCAATATCAGCATCTGTACACATAGTTGTGAGATCGGCTTTCTGAATGAGTTTTCGTGGTTTTTCTCATTCACTCCAGGATATTATGAGGGAGACACAACAGCAGTTTTCCCGTAGTTTCGGGGTTCATTATTATTCATATTAACCAATGTTGCAGGAACTGTGCAGTTGGTCTAGCGCCAATAAACCGGCTACTTACAGGTGTACGCAGGTAAATGCGTTGTATTTTTTAGGAATATCTAGAATATTTAATTTAGTACTTAATGACCTGTCGTCAGAATTCTTTCTTACGTAATTACGCTACGATAAATACATTTTACCAAGTAGCTTTGTGAGTCGTAGCAGAGTAACGTGATATATTATTCGTAACACTTTAAAAAAAAAGTATTTTGCTTGCTTCGTGCTGTAGCAGGTTGCCAGCCATCTGAAAAGAAAGGAAATTAACTTTAGAATTTAGAATCTAGATTATTTTCGATGTGTCACGAGAAAAAAAGCTGTAATTATAGGAAATTCAGCATTTTTCTGAAACGGTAAGAACAATACATAATAAAACCTATTTTACAATTTGTGTTCTTCCGTTCCTATAAGTTAAATTTTCTACCAGAAATATTCTGCTTTCTTTGTTTCTCTCACTGTAATTTTTCAGCTCTCGTTTTCTACCAAAGCAATTACTGGGAAGTCCAAAAGAAAACCACGGAGGAGCCACAATCCTCACTAGCTTATAGCTTTCATTCTCTTTATGTCTAGTCACTGGATCCCTTATAACGCTTCGGTAGCCTTAATTTCAACAATTAACCTAATGGAAATCATATAATTTGGAACTTGTGTTTATTGTATTTGCTCCTTTCCTGCAAACCCCATCCCTTTACCGCTCGTCCCCAGCCTGGAGTCATGCGCGAATGAGACGGCAGGGCGGAAGCAAGTTACGATGTCTAAGGTAGCCCCGGAATACAGAACTCGCCATAAAAAGAGACACACTCCAGATGTGACTAGCAACATACGGGAGTATAGTGGTATGTATGGATGGATGTGTACCCTGTGTGAGGAAGACAAGGGAGGAATACAGGACTTTAGTCGACAAGGTTCATAGAAAACGGCTAATTGGATGACCAAGCAGGAAATATGTTGTCCAGGCGGATGTCAGTAATAATGGGGCTGATATATCGAGTTTAATTCTTATATTATTTGTTAGTTACTTGGTTTTATTCTTTGAAAATTCGATTCCTCCGTAATTTTTTAGTAATTTTTTGCAAATATAAATCATTTGTCGTCTCGTAGTCGTGTTCATCTCGTACTGGTCTGTCGTGCAATAAATAAGACTTATTTTACAGGAAGTGTTGCTGAAAAACAAGAAAAGAGAAAAGAACGGATTAAATTCTGCCTTTTTCAACTAACTGAACCCGTGAAACAAAGTCTGTTTCTTTAAGATTCGTTTATTGACCTCCATGCCTAGGTTTCACAGATGGTATCTTCCCTACAGTACTTCCAAACGGTACTTTTATATACATTTCTCATTTTCTTGTATGCGTGCCATATTCATCGTCTCCTTTATCTTCATTTGTTCTTTTCAGTATTTGAATGAATACAATTCACGAAAGGTGGCCAGGGTAGCGTAGTCAGTATAGTGACTCGCTACACACTGGACGGTTCGACGTTCGAAACCCGGTGGGCAGGAAATTTTCTTTACATGTGCAAACCAGCCTCGAGACCCACCCAGCTATCTGCGCATTGGAAATCGGGCCTCATTCCTTGGTTTAAAGCAGCCGGAACATGGTGCTCATCAACCACCCTTAACTGGCGCCGAGGCTCAAGAAAGGGTAGAGCTATACCTCGGCTCCCATCGCCCCACCCTTGCCATGATGGCAACTTATAGGGTGAACTTTACCTGAACCATCTTAGTAATTAACCCACTTAATGCACAAAATCTTGTTTTATACCAAGTTTATTATATGCCTCTACATGTTTCGAGCACTATGTTTTCATCATCAGGAGGTCAAAATTGTATTATACAGCATCTGGTATAATACAATTTTGACCTCCTGATGATGAAAACATAGTGCTCGAAACATGCAGAGGCATATAATAAACTTGGTATAAAACAAGATTTTGTGCATTAAGTGGGTTAATTACTAAGATTATACTGAGATGCACGGTCAGCGAAACATAAAAAAAAATACCTCTACCATTCACGAAGCACTGAATTATGCGGTTATTTTCAGCCTCACGCTTCTCCTCAAATTTTAATTCCAAATATTCTGGGGGTTGGGACCTTTTGTGAATTATTGGTCCTTTACCTTCTCGTTTTAATGTGAAGGACTTTTTCTAGCGTCTAGATCAATCAGTTTCACTGGTGTAAACCATTTGGTTGCATTTCGCTGAATGCTGTTGGAACTCGCAGAGGCACTACTGCAGACATCAATATTCCATGGTAATAAAAATACCGAAGATCCAAAATTAAACCTTAAAATCGAAAATGGTACAAAATTATATTCAAAACGTCACTTCGTACCGCGTAGTAAACCCACCTAATTTTCGTTATAAAAACAGTCAATTATGGCTTTATAGTGAAACAATAACTATCTGCTGTGAAATTAAAATATACCAACATACCTAATTGCCAGAATGTAGATATTTTTTAGGGTTAAAACTGGTGGTACATGTAGTAACCATTGGGATCTAAATGCCAGCAATATCAGGCCCGACAGTGGAATGTCCTTCAAACAGTTCAGTACAGTTCGCTGGGCCACAACTTATTTCCAGACTATTACATTGTATATAGTTATCTAAATATTGCCCGGCTTTCCAAATACAATCTAGACTCTACAAAACAAAAAGATAGGATGATGGTGAGTGAGGAACCGGAAAGGGTTTGAAAGGAAGGCGTTATCTTGGAGGAAGTGAGGAAAACCACAGGAAACCGCCAGGATAGTTGGTACTCGTGCCAAGACTCAAACTAGCCATCTCTCGCATAAGAGTGTACATCAATAGCGGTGTGCCAACATCTGTATTGCAGTAATATCTGATGAAGTGCACAGTATATGACTTCCGTCATTGTGCCGTATTCTTCAGTCCCTCTTCAGTCTGTCTTCTCTATTACAGAGAGAGATGGAGAGGAACGTTCCGGTTACGTAACTGTATTCAGCAGTTCATATACATTTATTTATTGCTTACAACTAGCAATGATAATGATGATAATAATAATAATCATAATTAAATTCAACCGCTTACTATTTTTCCAGGCACTACTAAACAATTAAACAAGCACGCAGTAGTGCAGTTGGTTGACGCATTATGTTACAAGCCCTGGGATCGACTCAGCCTCTAACAGAAATGAATACCAGGATTATTTCCTGGGAGTAAAGACGGCCTGTACTTATGGCTGACAACCTTATCACGTTCATTTGCCGACTGTCATGAAATCTGGGATTGTCAACCTCCTGGAACCCTCAGGGCCTGTCCAGACCTGTGTATGATATGCTTTACCTTTACCAACGAATTCACCCCGGCTTATCACAGTTGCAGTCCGTTCTGTATTAACTAAGTGTAATACCCTATTTACATTACTTTTAATTTACTTCTCTATTTATTTCTTACCTTGTCTAACTACCTACATTTTAACGCATACTGTGCTTGTTGGCATTAATAGTTTCGTATAGGCTCTGATTTTTCGTGCCCAACAATTTTGCTATCAGAAATTCACTTCTCCATATTCTGCAGAGTTATACGTCATTTGAATTTCTCGCAACAATGACTGTTGAAGTAATGCCGTGTGGTCTGGTAAATAGTTATAGATGTTTCAGTACATCTGGCTTGGACTCTGCAGCTACAGGAAGCGTATTGCTCCGAAAATGAAATACTTCTCTGTCAAACTACACGTTGTCACATACCAAAAGCCTTTAATCTCACGTGAATAATTTGAAGATTCTTAAATTGTCATTGTAAAGAAGACATTAATTATCCGATACGTTTCCATTGGTTACTAAGGGTCACATGTATTGCTATTCAACATTCTCACTGTACCTTACACAACAGCAGTAAATATAAAGCGGACACGCCACCAAATTGAATTAATTCTGTTTTATTTACCGTATTATTACATTGAGACAGACAGACAGACAAACCAAGTGATGGGTACGTCTCTCCCAACTATTTGAGAGGACGCCTAAGCGCCATTATTACGCTCCAAGTGTTCTAGCCCTGTTTGCTGACAATAGCCAGGAGCTTGGCCAGACATGTGTACAGTTCTGTACAAAGAAACGGCATCACACTCCAGTTATAAGTGATACATATGAGTATTTGTATCGGCTACGTACGTATTGGGCGATCTAGGTTGAATTCTCGACGGAGGCAACGATATATATTCTTCTTGAGTGTTGTTTGACCGTGCATCTTTTTCATGAAATAAAGTGAAATGCCAACTTGATGCAGCTAGGTAATTTTATTGATGTATACTTAGCTCGACGTGTTTCGGGTACATACGCCAATCATCAGGAGCATTAGATGTTGAGTTGCAATATATGGTTTCTGCACCGAGTTTTTCGATGGGTGGTGGTCTTGAGAGCCGCTGTAAGTCGTGTGTACGGTGCGGATGGTTCCGTGCACCTTCCGCACCATACACACGACCTACACAGCTGCTCTCAAGGCCACCACCCATCCAAAAACTCGGTGCAGAAAACCATAGGCTGCAACTCAACATCTACTGCTCCTGATTATGGGCGTATGTACCCGAAACATGTCGAGCTAAGAATACATCAATAAAATTACCTAGTTGCATCAAGTTGGCATTTCACTTTATTTCGTATATATTCTTCGTCACCCGATCGGCCTTGCCGCTGAGTCCTGCTTAGCCTCCTACCGGTCTAAAGCGACTAAACAATGGAGTTGACCAAAGACTTTCATCAAATTCTGCGTCACAAAATGCACAATTCCTCGCTTTAACTTCTGGATACGTCTTCTTGTTGTGGTCAATGTCACAGGGATAATATGATTTTGACCTCGCAACTTGAACAACGGAATAGAATATTATATTAATTTTTATTCGCGGTATCTATACGACATCGAAAATACACGTGATGACAAACATAATAACAACTTTTGTTGCTTTGTATCTTTGGCCACGTCACCCATGAAAAGAGAATAACCATCTTCTTGTGCATCCACCCATAGGTTTTGATGTATTTTTACACCTGTATTTCTTCTAATACATGTTAATTACCCATATTTGAATATATATATATATATACACACACACACAAATAATGTTCTATACAATATTTAGCCCTACTTATATTTATTGTTTACTATTACAGTTTATAGTAATGATATTTATGTTACGTGACATCCCACAATAGATACCAAGCTACACTATATGTTCGGCATGTAACTGCATTTTACCTGTAATTAAGTCTGCTCTCAGCCCGATGATGGATTGTTCAACCCGAAACATGTAGCTATTTAGAGTGAGACCAATTATCTTTTAATTGACTTTGCGAAGTGTTTGTTCTATTCGATGATGGTTTAACAGCGTTCTATGAACTGTGGCAATCACTGAACGACCACCGCGACGCGTCGTTGGTTAGGTGCACAGAGAAGGGATACGAGCACAATAGAATTTGTCCTATTTCGACATACTGTCTTGGAAAAACCGAAGAAAACTAAAGAAGCACTGAAGTTGTTATATAAATGTAAAACGCAAAGCAATCCGTATACAGGCTTAGTCAGGCCCTGAAGGCCTCGAATTTCAAGACGGCCGGAACGTGACTGTGGTAAGGTTGTTAGCCCTAGGCAGGGGCCGAAACTTAGACGCTGAGGCCACCCCAGGACCATACAGCGGCCGCAAGGATTATGTCAAGGAAAAATTACAATGACAGCATTGGGTATCAAACCCGATACCTTTCGGTTTGTGCCTCCACTAACTGCGCCACATCCTATCCGTATCATATGAATATAAGTAAAGTGATCCCCTTACAGGCCCGGTGTGGCCCAGAGGGTAGGTAGAGGTATAGCTCTACTTTTTCATGACTGCGGCACTGGAAGGGGGTGAGTGGTCAGCAGCAGGCCCCGGCCGCACTTTACCCCTGGGAAAGACCCGGTACCCTTTTTACAGGAGGCTGGGTGGGACCCAGGGCCGGTCTGGACGGGCATTATATGAATGTACCTGTCCAAATTTGAAGTCTTCACTCCCTGAAGTAAAGTCAGATGCATTACAGCTTCTGATGTTATAATTCAAAATATACACCAGTTTTTAGGCATAGCAGTGCCCACCTTGCAAACTTGCTCCATTTTCCTCGTTATAAGATTCTTTATAAATATGGGAAATTTTGCAGTAAGTAAAAAACTGATTAAGCTAAATATGGCCTTAAGTTTTTATATTATAAATCTGAAGTTTAAAAATCCACACTTTTTTAAGAAACGCATACAGTTCATATAAATGATATATTGCAGTAGTACACAATTCCCAAAGAAGCCAAGTTTTGTGAGTCAAAAAAATAAGAAAAAGAATAAATTAACAGTCGCTGATTGGCCGAAGAAGAGTTAGTTTCGTCTGCAGACTTATCGCACATGACCGAATCCGTGAGGTTATTAGAAATGCATAATTTTAGACAGAAGATATAATACTTATTTGCTGAGTCTTATTACAGAATTTCAGTGTTGTGCCTGCTAGCACCACATTTTCTGCAGTACACATCCCTCATACAGGGCTATTCGAAACGATTGTCGGAGTTTTAACAACTTGTCATACAGAATACACTTGAGATAGGAGTATATGTATTTTTTTTATATTATGTATATTAAATAAAATATTATATTACATATATTAAATAAAAAATACATATACTCCTATCTCAAGAGTATTGTGTATGACAAGTTGTTAAAACCCCGACAATCATTTCGAATAACCATGTATTAATCTGAACTTATGCAATGTTAAAATTAGTAAACATCAAAATTATATGATGTTATTGAAATATTAATCCCAAATTTATTATTTGCTATACATCTATTTTAGTGTTCAGCTCCAGCTTTTAAGTTAACCGCCGTAAGTGCCTACATTGTATACATTTCGCCTGCGTCCACTATTTTATAGTAAAGAGCCTTATGGTTTCGTACTTGTGTTTCCGTAATCAAGTTACTTTCGAACAAATTATCGGACCGTCGTAAGACTTGAATGTTCATGCAACATGCCAGTTTAAGATATCGAGCGTTTGTACTTATAGTTTTCTGCCATAAATGATACCGACACAGCGAAGGAGTGAATCCCGAACACGAGGGAGACACTAACGTTACTCAATAAGTGTAAGTTTTTTAATGTTTATGTGATAACACATTGTACAAAAGTTATTCAGCTTTACAAAGACAATGAAATAAAGTGAAATACTAACGTGATGCAACTAGGTAATTTTACTGATGTGTTCTTAGCTCGACATGTTTCGGGTACATACGCTCATCATCAGGAGCGTTAGATGTTGAGTTGCAGCATACGGTTTTCTGCACCGAGTTTTTGGATGGGTGGTGGTCTTGAGAGTCGCTGCGTAGGTCGTGTGTACGGTGCGGATGGTGCACGGAACCATCCGCACCGTACACACGACCTACACAGCGGCTCTCAAGACCACCACCCATCCAAAAACTCGGTGCAGAAAACCATAAGCTGCAACTCAACATCCAATGCTCCTGATGATGGGTGTATGCGCCCGAAACATGTCGAGCTAAGAATACATCAATTAAATTACCTAGTTGCATCAAGTTGGCATTTCACTCTATTTCATGATGAAGATGCACGGTCAAAGAACCCTCAGCTTTACAAAGATAAGTTTGTTTACAGTCTGAAACAATAAAACTGAGGCCGTGCGACGTATGTACTCGATGTAGCTTTAGATTTCATAAAGAGAACTAATAAAAATTTGAAGACGTGTGTGCGAAAGTGTGATTACAGCCTGCTGGTAAGTATATTTCAAGATTCAATGTCAGCTTTTAGTGGGATGTTAAAATTTGTAAGTACCACCTGTGCGAAACATTTGATGTAATATCTGGGAAATTTGATTTTGTCGGAATGTGTGACTTTATTAATTATTTTTCCATGACTCGACACCCCTAGTGGACCAGGACCTCCTCATTACTGAGGCTTCGAGATCACACTCAGACGCACCACTCTCGGTAACACTCTTACGGAGCAGTGATCGTCCCGTCGCGGAGAACTCAACCTGAGAACACTCACAACAGACAGACGTCCATGCCTCCGGCAGGTTTCAAACCCACAATCCCAGCAACCGAGCGGCCGCAGACCCACGCCTTAGACCGCGCTGCCACTGGGATCGGCATTAATGGGGATTATGCAGAGAAATCAGTAGGAAAGTTGTGTCATTACTAAATTCGTTGATGACTGTCTCAATGGAGGGACAGTACTATAATATCACAATTTCTTAACAGATTTTAGGAACACGAGTGGAAACAATCGAGCCACTAATTCATCTCACCTGCTTGCGAAAAATATGCTCGTTAATAAATCATTAATTTGTAATTATGACCCTTTGAAAAAAAAGCGAATGCTTTTGAAGATGAAAACTAATAGGCCCTGCAGTGGCAACGGAATATTTCTTTCGGATGCTCGTGTCAACAGTTGGATTATATTTGATGGATTGGCAATATCGTGCCTTCATGCGGGCAGGTGAAGTATATAAAGACATACATATATATACATAGTACATACATACAATAGATACCTCAGGTGAAGTATAGAGGAAAGGGGGGAACGGGTTATTTCGCTTTTTGAAATACAATGCACGAAGCAGGTGTGGACAGATGTAACTAGCCCGTATAACATTATGTATGAGGAGTTGTGTATTTGTTTCTCCCTGTCACTGCACACTTCTTGTTCATTGCCATCGTCTTCATATGTCCGCCTCAGGCAATAGAGTAATCAGCTACAGCTGGTTCAAGTCAAATCCGAACTCGAGTGGCATATTTTGTACTGGTCGCTCTGCTAAGGTGGTGTAACGTAAACCATACTTGGAAATGCAATTTTCAGTAAGATATTTAGACTTCAGGGGCTGGTGGAAGTGACCAAGTTGACTAATTGTGAAGCGACAGGCTTCGTGATTGACACGAGGTTGTTGTGAGTATCCGGCTGAAGGAGGGAAAGCAGGCGAGAATTGGCATACAATTTTGGTGCGGGAACCGAGTGAAAAACTGGGATTTGGAGCCCGAGAAGGAGGTGGGAAAGTAATGAAAAGGCGGAATTAATGAGGTATGGGTTGAGAACCGAGTTGGACGGGCCTAACACAGGATTTTGTGCAATGACAAGACTGGTATTTACGGTGTTAAAATGGTGATTTGCTGCTTGTTGGTTGGTTGGTCAGTTACGTAGTTTATTAATTAGTCAGTCAGGTGTTCAGTTAGTTTGTTAGGCAGTCAGTTATTCGGAGTACTTTGTTGTTTTATGGAAAATCTATCGAAGCAATTTCATTCAGGAAAAACAAACTTATGTATTTTAATTTTTGTTTGCCAGCGTAAAGCATTTTAATATAAACTGACAAATCGACGCTTTCTCTTCCCGTACGTCGTGACTGAATCACCATGAAACACGCAAATCACAGAAAAGAGATGAATTTCATAATTGTGCAGTTTCCTTTTTATGGATGTCTACCTTTCAGTTTTGAAACCAAAAGCACTTTAGACGCGACTGGCTCTAATACTATCAGGGTTTACAGGGGTGTGCTATTGTAAACTTCTCTCGACATGCGCATGTGTGTGTATGTACGTATTATATACATATATATATATATATTGGGGTGCTGTCGGATGATGAAGTTTTGGTCCATAAGGGATATTCATTTCCGATTGTTATGAAAAGTTGTAGGATGATAGACTTCGATGGACAAGGGACAGAAACGATGCCGCAGACAAAATTCAAACTCAAATCTTTACTTTTCCTAAAAAAAAAAACTTGTGTTTTGAATGTCAGGGAAACAAAATCGCCGAAGAAGCAAATGTAACAAACATTTTTCAGATGTTTTTATTGTTAAGCATTCTAACTCGATTAACCCTTACCCTGCTAACGTGGAGAATATGGTGAGCTCCTAATAGTGCCAGCAGATGGCAGATGGGATTTAATTTGGCGTTTAAAGGGTTAATGGAAATTTTCAAAAATTTGTCCTCTTCTCCTTACTCTTGCACAGTACAATAACCAGAGTAGTTCCAGGTGCTTTTGAAAATTGAAAGCTGGGGAGAGTGGAATATGTGGAGAAGGAACTGCCTTACGGATTACAAGAAGCCCCCAGGCGAATAAAAATTAATTAGTAGCGATTAGAAACTAATGAGCGCATGTCACAGTCGTTAACATTTGTGCTCCGTGAGGCAGCGTATTGGCGTGTTCAGAACACAGAGAAGGCGTGAAAATACACCGGCCTGTGTGCAGGTCACAATACACTGGGTGAAAATTAATTAGCAAAATTCAGTATAACACCAGTAAAGACGCACTGGCGAACATTTTAAAGTATGATTGCCTGAATGGACAAACTGCATTCAAAGGGTTCTCGAAGAAGCAACAAACGCCGCTTAAACTTGTCGGTTTTACCGAGAAGAAGACTGCAACAAATTAATCTTTAGTTCGTGACGAAACTGCGGCAATATAAACTTCACAAATGTTTAGAGTTACTCTTTTTACGGTATTACATCTCCCCCAAGAATTTAAACTTGAATTCTACGAAACTATAATATATGGATTTTTAAAGTGGCTTCTCACCCTAATAGAGGAACACAAATTAGGAGCATTCGGAATCTGGAGCGAAATATATTGACGTAATAATCAAAGAAGTGTGTAATTAGGAATGCCACAGCACTTCATCACTTTACCGCACAATTTACCACAATTTGTGAGCTGCAACGTTTACTTTACAATGTATTTGTAACGAATTCCTGTGTTGTATCCTCTTGTTACTTTGACTAATCATAAAAGGACTAAATTATCAAAAGTTACTAAACCTGTATTAGCAGGAACCAAAGCTTCAACACCACTAAAGTCAAAGCTCGCCATACGCTACATTTAATGTTAGCCTCCCATCTCTTTCTCGGTCTTCCAAGTGGATGTTTCCAGGAGTTAGTCCAGTATTAATTCCTTGTCTTTCCTCAAAACTACATATGCAGGAAGTGTGTCATCCCCGTTGTGTTTGTGAAACTTGCAAAATTGTATGTAGTCAAACACAACTGTGTCGTATGAGGTGTATTTAATGACTATATAATGAACAACTAATGTTTCAGCCTGTACTGACCATCTTCAGATTGTCTTAGGGGAACTTAAGATCTTGCTATAAGCATGTGCGCGTACGTGGTGTAGAGATCTCTACATACGGGTCTTATTAGTAAAACAAAACAAAACAAAAACAGAAATCAAATAAAACAACACAAAAACAAAAACAGATACAGAAAAAATAAAGCTATTGTTGGGGTTTGCCCGGCAGGTATGGAGTTCTGTAGTCTTGCGGAGGCCTGTTCTGCAGGCCTTATAAACATCGCAGATTGCACCATCCTACCTGTCTTAAGTGATTTTCTTAATGACGTAATCCAGTGCGTTATTTTAATCAGCAATTAACAATATCAGATTTCATGAAAAGAGAGACGAAATGAATTTTCCTTTAGTTAACGAATTGACGTTGCAATATCTTGATCTTCTTACCTGCACTGCACATTTACCACACGTTGTCATATTTCGAACACAAAAGACAAATCGGGTGTCTAAACGCCTCTCATTTTATTGTAGGCTACACACGTGTATCGGCGGCTTAAATTCCACGGGATTTTTCTTATGTTGAAGAGTACATAATAAGTTGCATGTTTGTGGAGTAGTTAATACAAAACAAAAAGACGGGTTTAGTAAACTGCCTTCTAACATCTGCTGCTGTTTGAAAGTATAGCCATTTATATAAAAGACTGTATTTTCTATGTTGCTGTACAAGTGAAGGCTTTTTAAACGTTCTCAGCATTGCAGACAGCACTGTTACACAACCGTACAGCAAAGGCCCCAACCTGTTGGAATGACAGGTGGATACTCCGCGCTGTTCAACACGCAAACAATTATCTTCAAATTGGAACTGTCTCATGTCTCTGTAACTATCCCATATTTTATTGACAGTAGTTGTGTTACGGTGATCAATTGCTAGTAACTGAGTTGGAAGTTGTAGAATTTTGGTAACAAATTTACTGCTTCTTATATGGGCAATACACAATATCCGAAGAAACTGTGGCCTCTACTCGCCACTCCCAATAGTAACACTAGCAAGAACTATAAATTAACTTAACGGTAATTTACTGGTCAATTTTTATGCATAATTACGGGAGCTGTGACAGATATTATTCTCCTGACTTGCGACTCCGGGTTGTAGTCTGGCGGGTAGGTACCACAGTTTCGGAGAAATGTACTGCCTCCTTTTTCAGTATGTAGAAAGATAGAGACAGGGTGTTACTCCGAAGACATGGCACCTTCCAACCAGAATAAACATAAATAAAATACAAAAATACCGAAATATTACACAGCCTCAGAAATTGTTACCTCTCAAATTTGACATTTTTCTAACATGGCCCAACGGCCCCCAGAGGACCAAGGCCTCCTAATTGTCGAGGATTTATAATCACACTTAGACTCACCACAGTCGGTAGGAATTCTCTGGACGCGTGATCAGTCCGACACACAGACTTCTGACAACACGCAGCATTCGTAAGAGACAGACATCCATGCCCCCGGACAGGATTCGAAACCACAATCCCAACAAGCAAACAGCCGCAGACCCACGCCTTCGACCGCGCAGCCACTAGGATCGGCCATATTTGTATTTGGTAACACATAACATGTTTCTTATGCAACATGTAGGCACAGCTCACTCATAAGCAATATATTTCCTTATGTTTACTCATTTCCACGTGCCTAGCTCCAATAATTCATTATTTATAACATCAACTATTAATTTCATATCACTGCTTGACTGTGGTGGTGTAGTTGGTTGAGGCACTGCGCTACGAGCCAGATGGTCGCTAGTTCGGTTCCCGATGGTGTCATTGAAATTCATTGATGTAATCCTTCCGGCCGCACTATGGCCCTTGGATCCACTCAACCTCTAACAGAAATGAGTACCAGGAATATTTCCTGGGGTGTAAAGGCAGCCGGTGCTTAGGGCTGACAGCCTTACCACCTTCATACGCCGACTATCTTGAAATCTGGGAACCTCAACCTCCTGGAACCCTCACGGCCTATCCAGGCCTGTAACTTTATCTTTACCTTTGCTGGACTGTTTTACATTTCACCGAAATTTACCCTAATAAAAGTTCAGGAGTTATTATGTGGCAAAATGTAAGAACTTATTAAGCGACTCTGTTACATTCACCTCAGAATTTCGCATAGTTCACAGGCTGGTATTATCGAAGCTACTAAATGAAAAATTGCAAAGGAGCAGTGGCTTCTTTTGTTGCGTGCTATGTATTTAGTTAAGTATTTTATATGTAACGATGCTGTCAATAGCGGAGGGTACAGATTACAGCAAGGAGTGATAGAAGGTTTGGTGAATAACTGGACAGATCAGAAAGGAAGGTATAGTGGCCTAAACTCAAGTACAACTCCAGAATTCTCTTGGAGGAATTGTAGAATAAACCAAGGAATCTTAGTCCGAAGAGCAGGTCTACTTGTCCAGACCTGAACACCAAACATGCAATCCATCAAGAAGGATTGCAACACACTGGACCACGACCTGAGGTGGCATGATATTCAAACACATTTTCTTCATAAACCACAAGTTTTTCAAAAGCCGTTAGGGAAGGAGAGGCAAATTGATGCGGTGTTGCCTGTAGCCTGTCTTGTATTACAAAAGGTTGTCGAGGTACAAATGCTTAATCCATTTGAACAGTCACATGTAACACACGACGGACCAATTGGCAAAACAAATATGAACATTGTTCTATTCAGAACATAAAATGAGCGCATAATATTGAAGTCATGTTCAGCACTCTGTTCCTCCTCATTTTACACTCCCCCCCCCAGAGAAAGTGAATTGGTTATAATCTAGAAATCGAAGTCTACCATAAAAATTCTTCAATACTTCATTTTTGGTTATTCCTGGTTCCTTAACGTTAATTGCCAGGAATAAAATAGAAAGAAAAGCCTACTGTCAACAAAATTTTGACAAAATAAAACAAATTCCACGTATTGGTGTATTTTCTATCATGGAGTTAACATATCAGTTCGTGCTTATAATTTATTTATTTTAAGAAATTACATTCCCTTTTATCGACTGACTATGGGCTGGAAGGTCCGGGATTGAATCCCGGTGGGGACGAGAATTTCAACCCGTCAAGACCGACCCTGGGTCCCACCCAGCCTCCTGTAAAATGAGTACCGGGTCTTTCCCGGGGGTAAAGTGCGGCCAGGGCGTGCTGCTGACCACTCACCCCCTTCTAGTGCCGCGGTCATGGAAGAGTAGAGCTATACCTCTACCCACCCTCTGGGCCACACCGG
>Ga0131853_10007511_pt1 | contig 19757 bp, 21 predicted proteins | sample TergutLab28metaG_FD_92764 | JGI IMG/M metagenome (GOLD analysis project Ga0131853, IMG submission 92764) | Labiotermes labralis P1 segment gut microbial communities from Petit-Saut dam, French Guiana - Lab288 P1 (version 2) (version 2) | ecosystem: Host-associated > Arthropoda: Insects >... | reverse complement strand
GGGGGATTTATTTGATATACCCCGCTGTATTGCCTCTGTCCCTTACGAAAAATGGATAAAAAAGGTCAAAGACGGCGCGGTGGTGCTGTCATTAGGTCCTTGCAGCGTATCTTTGGACTTTCTCAAAAAAAAGCAGGTTTCGCAGCATATTATAATGGGCGGTATGGTAAATGCCGCTCCTAACCACAACGGCATGGAATTTAACCAAGCCCTTGATGTAGAGGCTTATAACGCTCAAGTTGCTTTGCCGCATAAAATTGCTACGCTGGATACTTGCCGTTTTGAAGCATTTAATCTTGCCGCAAAGCGTTTTGACGAGTGTGGCAAGTCACCGTTATTGTTTCAATTGGTTAATAAAGCTATTGAATTGGCAGAGGCGCGCCACCCTGACAACTGCTATATTTACGACTTAATTGCAAGTATCTATCTGACACACCCTCACTTTTTTGCCGAAGAAGAAACTACAGACCCATGGGGTAATAAGCTAACTCAGCTAAGATTGAATCAAGAAAACTTTGATTTTGAAAAACACTTAATCAGCGTTTAAATTTCTTAAAAAACTTCCCTCAAAAAAGTTGCGCATTTGTTTTTACTGTTCTATACTAGCACAGGTCTTGTAAGGAAGAAAACATGATGCTAAAAGAAATTATCGTTGCAAGTACTAACAAGGGCAAAATCAAAGAGTTCGGCGAAATTTTAGGCGTTAGGTACACGCTAAAAACTTTGGCAGAGATTGGTTTTACCGGCGACATTCCGGAAACTGAAAACACATTTTTAGGAAATGCATTCTTAAAGGCGCGCTTCGGATTTAAAATGACAGGCAAGCCATGTTTGGCGGACGATTCGGGACTTTGTGTGACGGCACTAGATAACGCACCTGGTGTGTATTCGGCAAGATACGCAGGTGAACGCTGCCGCGCAGAAGACAATATCTCATTGCTTTTAAAAAACCTAGAAGGCAAAAAAGATAGAAGCGCAAAGTTTGTTGCCTGCATGGTACTCTGCTTTAGTGAAAACGACTATTTAATGGCATTCGGCGAAACGCAAGGAATTATTTTAGAAAAAAAGATAGGCACAAACGGCTTTGGTTACGACCCAATTTTCTTCTCAAATGAATTACAAAAGTCTTTTGGGCAAGCCACACCAGAAGAGAAACACCCCATCAGTCACAGGGGCAGGGCGCTAAAGGACTTATTGAATCAGTTGCAAAAGCGCGCCCACTAACTTAAATAGCCACCTTTTATGCGGATGTGGCGGAATTGGCAGACGCGCCAGACTTAGGATCTGGTGTCCCCGACGTGAAGGTTCAAGTCCTTTCATCCGCACCATGTGCCGACTAAAGTCGGCAGTGAAAAAGTGAAAAGCGAATAAGTGATAAAGTGTCGGTTATACCGCAAGACTATATCGGCACAACTTATTCACTTTTTCATTTATTCACTCATTCAATTAAAACACCCAAAGTCACATTATGGCTGCGGGTGTTTTTTTGGTGTTGATGTATTACAATTTTGCGTTATGTTGTGATAATAATAGCAAAGATATTTTCTCGTCAATATCTGACACTTGCTGCTCGCCAAAATATATAAGCGTATAAACTTGTCTTGTAAATTTAAGAAAACTTTCTCTATCATTTTTTGAACAATCAAATTCGTAAAGCAACTCGCTTAATATTTCAAAAATACTCTTTATACGCAAATTACTAGATTCTATTTCATGGACTGTTAATTCAAGTGATGTATTCATGGTAAAACTCTCCTTATTTGTATTATACAGGAGGTAATTTAAAAATACATCGGTTAGGAGAAACCCTCCTATTATTTTTTTTTCGTCGTTGCGAGCCCTTGCAGATAAGTACATGAGTTTTGATTTGCGGGCGAAGCAATCCAGATACGCTTTGCTTGTCATGCAAAAGTGAACCCAGACTAATCTTATCTGGATTGCTTCGGCTACATATCTAATCTCATGTAATACTTTACAAAGCCTCGCAACGACGGGTGACAGGCAGGGTGTGAACTTTTAATTGAAACAAGCTATTACATTTTACTTAGATGATAAAATTTGCTTGCATTATATAATAGTGGCGGTTACTGGCCGCCCGAACTTTTGCAGTTCTTTTTCCCTTTTGTGACACACTTTTTAATTGCCATAATTAGTTGATAGATTCCTAATACAAGAAGGAATACGCCGAAGAATTTTCCTAAGTTTTCAGCGCTGGTGCGCTTTGCTAAAAAGGCGGCGCCGATGGCAAATAGTACAGCAGGCAGTGAAATGGTCAACAGATATTTAAAATTGACAAGTTTGTTTTTTATATGAATTATTAAAACCACAATCGCCATTGGGATAAAAGCAACAAGATTGATTGTTTGTGCGGTGTGTTGGCTTAGCGGTGTAAAGGTCACAAGCAGGGGAATCAATAGCGTACCGCCCCCCATGCCCATACCGCCTAGTAAGCCGCCGATAAGACCTATTAAGATAAAAAAAAATATTTGCATAAGGTTTAATTTTTAAAAAACACCATCTTGACTCCTGCCGCCAGCATCAATACCGCAAAGACAATGCCGACGATTTTTTCCGGCATAACTTTTAGTAAAAATGCGCCGCCTATGCCGCCTGCAATAACACCTATAGAAGAAAAAATGGTTGGTTTTAATTCAAAATAGCCGTTGAGAATATAAAAAACAGCGCTTGCAATTGTGATGGGTAAAATGACTAAAATTGCCGTTGCGTGTGCTTTTTTGGTTTCCTCTTTTAAAACCTTATCAAGAAGGGGCACAGCAAGCATACCGCCCCCGCCGCCAAAAAAACCGTTGATAAAGCCGACTAAAGTTCCGCCTCCCACGGCAAGAAAAGACTTTGCTTTTTTAAAACCTTTTTTTGGTTTGTCGTTCTTTGCTTTTTTTTCTTCTGTTTCCGCCATTCCTTTATATGGTTTGCAAAGCTAATCCATTTAATCCCCATACTAAAAATTTACAGCAAAAAGCTATCTTTTTTGCTTGCGCTTTATATTTAGTTGTGCTACTATAATTTCAAGTTATGATTTGAATACAAAATGTCTTTTTAGACAAATGAGAGAATTTGTTTGGGTGTACTATGCTTAAAAAAAGTTTAGCACGCAAAAAAGAATAACATAACTAAAAGATTGAATAAGTTGGAGGCTTATTTTTTGTGTTAAAAATTAAAAGAGATGACGGCATCTTGAAGGTGATTTTTCTAGGCGGTGTGGGCGAGATTGGAAAAAACATGACAGCCCTAGAGTACGGCGGCGATATTATTATTGTTGACTGCGGTGTAACTTTTCCTTCAGGCGATATGCCCGGTGTGGATTTGGTTATTCCTGATGTTACTTATTTGACGGCTCATCGCGACAGAGTTCGTGGAATTGTGCTAACGCACGGTCACGAAGACCACATTGGCGCGCTGCCGTACATTTTAAAGGATTTGAATGTGCCTGTGTATGGCACAAGATTGACTTTGGCTTTGCTAGAGCCAAAATTGCGCGAGCATAAAATGATAGACAGTGTTAGGCTTAATGTTGTAAAACCTCAGCCGACACCTGTTTCGTTAGGAACAAATTTTAAGGTAGAATTTATCAATGTTTGCCACTCTGTAGCAGGCAGCTGCGCGCTTTCGATTACAACCCCTGTGGGCGTTGTGTTCCATACGGGCGACTTTAAAATAGATTATACGCCATACGGCGGTAATGCCATGGATTTACAGCGCATTGCCGAGATTGGGCAAAACGGTGTACATTTACTGCTTTCAGAAAGTACCAATGTCGAAAGACCAGGTGTGTCGATGAGTGAATCTGTGGTAGGACATTCTTTAAACGGGATTTTTGCTGAAAATGCTGACCGCCGTATATTTATTGCGACATTTGCGTCAAATGTTCATAGATTGCAGCAGATTTTGGATTTGGCGGTAAAGTACAAGCGCAAAGTCGCTTTTTCCGGAAGAAGTATGATTAATGTTGCAGATGTAGCGACAAAAATCGGCGAATTAAAATACGCGCCTGATTTAGTGGTTGACTTGGACAAAATTAAAGACATTGAGGATAAAGAGTTAGTCATTATCACAACCGGCAGTCAGGGTGAACCTATGAGCGCGCTTACCAGAATGGCAAACGGCGAATTTCATCAAATTCAACTAGACTACAACGATACGGTTATTATTTCCGCTTCGCCTATTCCCGGCAACGAGCGCCATGTATATACTGTGATTAACAAGCTGTATCAATTGGGTGTTCATGTTATCTATGAAAAATTGGCAGAGGTTCATGTTTCTGGTCACGCATGTCAGGAAGAATTAAAATTGATTCACGCATTAGTCAATCCTAAATATTTTATTCCTGTGCATGGCGAGTATAGGCATTTAAAAAAACACGCAGAGTTAGCAATGAAGATGGGTATGCCGTCCTCGCACATTATTTTATGTGATATCGGCAGTTGTGTCGAGTTGACGAAAACCAGCATGAAAATGGCAGACCATGTCACAGCAGGGCAATTGTTAGTAGACGGGCTTGGTGTCGGAGATGTTGGCACAACGGTTTTGCGTGACAGAAAGCACCTAAGTGAGGATGGGCTATTTTTAGTGGTCATTGGTATCAATACTGCATCAGGCGAGGTTACGGCGCTAGAAGTAACTTCTCGCGGTTTTGTTTACATGAGAGAGTCGGACGGTACGGTAGAGGCTGCAGAGCAAGAAGTCTATAAGGTATTAAATAATTATGACCTAAAGGGTGAGATTGGCGACTGGGGACCGCTCAAAAATTCTATACGGAAAGAGTTAAAGAATTTCTTATTTAAGCGTACGCGTCGAAGCCCTATGATTTTGACTGTTGTAGTTGAGAATTAGTAAAAGCAATATTTAAAAATGCACGATACTTCATCGTGCATTTTTTAGTTGTACAAGCATATTTATAGTAGTATGAGTAAGTATGCAGGCATAGCAAAAGCAGAAATAGAAATTGGCGAGGCAAAAGTAATTCGTCCTAAGAAAAAAGATAAAAGCTATCTAAAAAGTCTTTTTGTAAGAAGTATTGTTGTAGCAGTGCTTTTAGGTGCGCTGTTCTTATTTCGTGCTTTTGAATTTTCCTCCCGTGCGGTTGATTTTGTGCGCGATACTGTGTCGGTAAGTATATGGGATATGAACGGGGAAGAATTTGTTTTTAATAGTTTGATAGAAAATGCGTTGAGTGAAGGTGCAGAATAAGCGCTTTGATAGCAAAACAAAAACCTAAAACCTCACCAAAGACAAAAAAAATCAATTTTTGGGTTTCACCGCTATTTTTTATTCTAGCGTTTTTTTTGGTATTTTTCGGTTACGGTTATGTTTTTGTCAGTCACATTACAGCGCTAGTTATTCATGAATTTGCCCATGCCGCCGTTGCCAAAAGATTAGGGTTAAAACTTGACGGCATTAAGCTAATGCCGTACGGGGCAAGCCTGACAGGGCAGTTTGAATTAGCTAGACCCAAAGACGAAATACTTATAGCGCTGGCAGGTCCTTTAGTCAACTTTATTTTAGTCATATTATTTATCGCGCTTTGGTGGCTTGTTCCGGTTGCTTATCTTTTTACTTACTCGTTTGTTTATGTCAATTTAGGCACGGCATTTTTTAACCTTTTACCCGTTTTCCCGCTTGACGGCGGCAGGGCATTATTAGCAGGACTTTCGCTAAAATATCCCCGTCAAAAAGTTTATAAAAGAATGAGAATCGCAGGTCTTATCTCTGCCGTTGTTTTTGCCGCGCTGTTTTTTCTAATGTTCTTTTTTGAACAAAACCTGTCCTTAGCTTTTATTGCCCTTTTCTTTTTCCTCTCTACGCTTTTCCCTGATAAAAATTCAAAATATAAGAGGTTGTATTCGATGGCATATCGTACCGAAAAATTAAAAAAGGGAATCAAAGTGGTTGAACTTGTTGTATCCAATGACGCTACAATTCTCTCATTAACACGAATGCAAAACCCCAATTATTTTTATCGCTATACAGTTTTAGACCAAAGCCATAATATTTTAATGACGGTTACAGAACTTCAATTAGAAGAATATGCCATAAAATTTGGTATGGATTATAAAATAGGGAACTGCATTGCATAATGGTACATATTTCCGCCTTCCCCCACTCAAACTACTTTTATGATTACAAGAAAACATTGGTTGACGGGGTTATTGTTTGTTTTGGCTGCAGTCTTAATTGCAGCAGCGGGCGGCGCGATAAGTTATTTTGCACCAAACATTGGGCAATCGCATAATGAAGCGCAAAGTTATGCAAAAGTTGAATCCGGTCGAAAAGTGCATTTGGGCGGTATGCCTGTGGGAATTTCGGTAAAATCCGACGGGGTGATTGTTTTGGGGCTTGTAGAGGTCGAAACGAGTGTAGGAATGGTTAAACCAAATTCAAGTGTGGAAACGGGTGATATCATTGTTGCAATGAACGGGAAAAACATTGTAGGTTTAGCTGAAATGCACGAGGCTTTGGCGGAATATGATGAAAACCAAAAGCAGATGGAAATTACGGTTATTAGGGCGGGAAAAGAAAAAAAGGTATCCACTTACCCTATCAAAGAAATATATACCGAAAATTATAAATTGGGTTTTGAGGTAAAAGAGTTCGCTGAAGGCATTGGTACGGTAACTTATATCAAAGCATGCGGCGCGTTTGCAGCATTAGGACACCCTCTAAACTCGCTTGACGGAACATTAGTTATCCCAGCAAAAAACGGCAGTGCATATGAATGCCGCATTGTGGGACATGTAAAAGGAAGCAAAGGAAAACCTGGTGAACTTAAAGGCATGTATATTACGCCGGAAAAACCTTCCGGCAAGATACACACCAATAGCCGTTTTGGTGTGTATGGCAGTTTTGAGAATGTTCCTAGTAGCGAATTGATAGAAGTCGGCAGCCGCTTTTCGACAAAACCCGGTAAAGCAAAAATGCTGACTACGCTAAAAGACACACCCGAGTGGTACGACATAGAGATTGTAAAAACGGTTCCGCAAGGCTCTGCTTCAGAAAAGGGAATGGTTATAAGAGTAACGGACAAAAGGCTGCTTTCTCAAACAGGCGGTATTATACAAGGCATGAGCGGCAGTCCCATTGTTCAAGACGGAAAGTTAGTAGGCGCTGTCACTCATGTATTTGTCGGCGAGCCGAGTAAGGGTTATGCGGTATATATAGATTGGGTATTCAGTTAGAGAATTAAATAAAGGCTGTCTAATTTAGACAGCCTTTATTTATCTTCTTAATCTCCTTCTGCTTCTGCGATTTCTTTAGTCGCATGCACTACACCGTGAGGGTGATGAGGCGGGGCATAGATAGTGTAAAATTTTAGAGGTTTATTGCCGAGATTAACGATATTGTGCCATGTTCCTTTTGGAATAAAAATGGCATCGTCATCGCGAACGCATTGTTGAAAAGTAAGATTATCTTTACTTTTACCCGCTAATACCATTCCGCAGCCGCTTTCGATACGGAAAAATTGGTCATTGTCGGGGTGAATTTCCAATCCTACATCATCTTTAGGATTGATACTCATTACAGTTGCCTGCATGTTGTTGCCCGTCCAAATGGCGGTGCGGTATGTATCATTTTTTAATGTTTCGTTAGCTATGTTGATAACGCTTGGGTTGGGTCCTTGGTCGATAGAGTTGTTGTTTTGCATAAGAGTCCTCTTACTTTATAATTTTTTGTAATATATTATATGACTAGAAAAAATCCGATGTTACAACTTCATGTTTTTTAATTCATTAGACTTGACAGTCATTTTTCTTTTTGTTATGCTTAATTCCGTAAATAAGTTCACAGAAAAAAGACAAGGAAAAAATACATCATGAAAGTTTTGGTAATCAATGCGGGCAGCTCGTCACTCAAATATCAACTGATAGAAACTGAAACAGAAACAGCCGTTGCAAAAGGTGTTGTAGACAGAGTCGGACAAAAAGTGTCCGTTATTGACCATAAAGGTAAAAAATCTTTTCGTGACGAGAAGGCAAAAATTCCTACGCATAAAGAGGCAGTAAAGGCAGTTTTAGACGCTTTACTGCATAAAGAGCATGGTGTTATTCTTGCTGTTAGTGAGATTTGTGCGGTGGGGCATAGGGTGGTACACGGCGGCGAGGACTTTACCGAAAGCGCTTTAATTACACCTAATTGTCTAAAAAAAATAGAGGATAATACAGACCTTGCTCCCTTGCATCAGCCTGCTAATATTATCGGGATAAAGGCATGTAAAGAGGCAATGCCTTCTGTCCCTCATGTGGCGGTGTTTGATACAACTTTTCATTCTTCAATACCAGACTATGCATATATGTATGCGATTCCGTACGAAGATTACAAAAAGTATAGGTTGCGCAAATACGGTTTTCACGGCACAAGCCATATGTTTATTGCCGGTGAAGTAAACAAAATATACGGCAAAAATGTCAACACTATCATTTGTCACTTAGGCAACGGCGCGTCGATTTCGGCAATAAAAGACGGAAAGTGCATAGATACTTCGATGGGGCTTACACCGCTAGAAGGACTTATCATGGGGACAAGAAGCGGCGATATTGATGCCGCAGTGGTGGGCTTTTTGTGCGATAAAGCAAAAATGACAGTGAAACAAGTGACGGAATACCTAAATAAAAAAAGCGGTGTTTTGGGTGTCAGCGGCGTATCATCGGACTTTAGAGATTTACAACAAGCGGCAACGGAGGGTAACACCCGTGCGAATTTGGCGATAGAAATGTTTGCGTATCATGTCAAAAAATATATTGGCTCGTATGCGGTAGCATTGGGCGGTGTTGATTGTATTGTTTTTACCGGCGGCATTGGTGAACATAACCCTAAAGTGCGTGAAAGAATTTTTCCAGGACTTGAGGCATTGGGTGTAGAGGTTTCTTTAGAGAAAAACGAAAATGCCCCTAGAGGTGAAATCGCAAAATTGTCTACGGGTAAGACTGATGTGTATATTATTCCTACTAATGAAGAATTAGTCATTGCAAGAGAAACTGTGAGGCTGGCGGCTAAGTAGTGGTTATCAAAGCATTTTTTAAGAAAATATCCACTGTGACAAGTGAAATGCTTTTTCCTGATGTGTGCTGTCTTTCTTGCGGTGCCGAACTTAACGGCATAACAAAATATAATCTTTGTCTAGATTGCCAAGTAGAAATCAATAAGTTTTTTTGTGATAGGTGCGGCAGGCATAAAGAGGACACAGCGCAGTTTTGCGACAGATGTATTGAGCATGGCGAATATCACTTTGAGTTTGCGCGCTCGTCCGTGGTTTTTAATCAAAGTACACAAAGACTGATTCACAAACTAAAATACGGCGATGCAAAATATTTAATTGACCACTTTGTTCCGTTTTTAATAGATACAGCAGAGGAAAATGAGCTAGTATCGGACATTGTAACATTTGTCCCATTACACAAAAAGCGTAGAAAACAACGGGGCTATAATCAAGCCGAGTTATTGGCAAAAGCCTTTTGCGAAAAGAAAGGACTAGAGTGTAAAGCATTATTAGAAAAAATGCAGCACACCCAAAACTTGACGAAGCTAACTAGGAAAGAACGAGAAGCACGCATAGCAAACACTTTTGCCTTTATAGGCGAAAAAAGCGAGATTAAAAATAAAAGCATACTGCTAATCGACGATGTGTTTACGACAGGAACAACGGCAAACGAATGTGCAAAAGTATTAAAAAAAGCTGGCGCGGAAAAAGTTTTAGTATTATCGTTTGCGTCGGTTACAAGTAAAGGCGACAAGCCTGTCGAACAAATAAAGAAGGAAAATAAGTAATGATAAAAATCACTCTCAAAGACGGCACAATTAAAGAGATTACAGAGCCGCAAAAAGTTTATGATATAACCCTTAAAATTTCTGAAGGGCTGGCGCGTGCCGCGATTGCTGCAAAGGTAAACGGTGAGCTTGTGGATTTAAGTCACAAAATCACAGAGAACAGCACACTAGAGATTCTTACTTTTCATTCGCCGGAGGGCAGAGAAGTATACCGTCATACTGCCGCTCATGTATTGGCACATGCGGTAAAAAACTTATATCCGGATTGTAAGTTGGCAATAGGACCGGCTGTAGAAAACGGTTTTTATTATGACTTTGAATTTTCTAGCCCCATCACGATGGACGATTTACCCAAAATCGAAAAGGAAATGGAAAATATTTCAAAGGCAAATTATCCTTTAACTTATAAAAAAATGACCAAAAAAGCGGCGCTGGTTTTGTTTGAAAAAGAGCCGTACAAATTGGACATTATAAATTCCTTGCCGCCAAAAACTGCTCTTGGGGTTTATACGCAGGGCAATTTTGTTGACCTTTGTACAGGTCCTCATATGTTTGCAACCGGCAAAGTAAAGTTTTTTAAACTGACATCTTTAGCAGGCGCTTATTGGCGCGGCGACGAAAAAAACAAAATGCTTACCCGTATTTACGGTACGGCATTTTCTCAAAAGAGCGACTTAGCAGATTATCTTACTGCGCTTGAAGAAGCTAAAAAACGCGACCACAACAAGCTAGGACGCGAGTTGGGCTATTTTATGACCGAAGAAAAAGTAGGGCAGGGACTACCTTTGCTTATGCCAAAGGGCGCGGTGTTGATGCAGATTTTGCAGCGCTTTGTTGAGGACGAAGAAGCAAAAAGAGGTTATCAGCTTACAAAGACTCCTTTTATGGCTAAGAGTGATTTATACAAAATCAGCGGTCATTGGCAGCATTACCGCGATAAAATGTTTGTTATCGGCGATGCAGAAAACCCTGACAATGATACCCTTGCGCTTCGTCCTATGACTTGCCCGTTTCAATATATGATTTATAAAAACGGAATGAAAAGCTACCGCGATTTGCCCGTTAGATATAATGAAACTTCTTCACTTTTTAGAAAAGAGGCTTCCGGTGAAATGCATGGGCTTATAAGGGTTAGACAGTTTACATTAAGCGAGGGACATATAATGTGTACCCCCGAGCAATTGGCGGAAGAATTTAAAAGCAGTTTAGAATTAAGTTATTATATGCTGGACGCATTAGGCTTGCGTCCCGATGTGACATTCCGTTTTTCTAAATGGGACGAGAATGATAAAGAAAAGTACATTGGTACAAAAGAGCAATGGGATGAGGCGCAAGAAGTTATGAAAGGTATTTTGGATTCTATTGGGCTAGAGTATACCATTGGCGAGGGCGAGGCAGCTTTTTATGGACCTAAACTAGATATTCAGGCGCGCAATGTTTTTGGCAAAGAAGATACGATTATTACTATTCAAGTTGATATGTGTCTAGCAGAAAAGTTTGATATGCTATACACTGCCGCAGACGGAAGTAAAAAGCACCCGTATATTATTCACCGAAGTTCAATTGGCTGTTATGAAAGAACAATGGCAATGCTTATCGAAAAATACGCAGGTGCTATGCCGTTGTGGCTTAGTCCCACACAAGTTGCCGTTTTGTCTTTGACCGAAAGAACAGCAAATGAGGCAAGTAAAACAGCGGAAGAATTAAATACTTTAGGCATAAGGGCAATTGCTGACAACCGCAACGAAAAAATCGGCTATAAGATACGAGAGGCGGCAAATGACAAAACCCCTTATATGCTTATTATTGGCGATAAAGATGTAGAGCAAGGTGTAGTGTCAGTGCGTAAACGCGGCGAACAAGCCGATATGGGTCAAATGAAATTATCTGATTTTGTGGAAAAGTTAAAGCAAGAAATTGCGCAAAAGTCTTGACATTGTGTATACAATGGCATATACTATCATGATGGAGGGCAAAAACCATGAGAGGTAATAACGCCGTTAAAACAAGCAACTTAAATGTTAGGGTAAGTCCTGTAACAAAAAAACGCTCGGAAGAAGTATTTTCTTCTTTGGGTCTAACGCTGTCTGACGCAATCAATGTATTCTTGCTTAAAGCCATTAGAGAGGGCGGTTTTCCCTTCGATGTTAGAGAGCCTCAATACAATGAGGAAACCATTGAGGCAATGGAAGAGGCAAAGCGCATTGCCCATGACCCTAATGTTAAGGGGTATGCAAGTGTAGAAGAATTATTTGCTGCGCTAGATGCAGAAGAAGATGAGGAATAATAGGCATGTACGAAATTAAGAAAACCACAAAATTCAAGAAAGACTATAAGTTGATAAAAAAGCGCGGTTATGATTTAGGGTTATTGGGAAAAGTTGTTGATATGTTGGCGGAAGGTAAAACCTTACCAGAAAAATATCGCGACCACGAATTGACAGGCAATTGGACAGGATACCGCGAGTGCCATATCAAACCTGATTGGCTTTTAGTTTATTACATAGTTGACGATGTCTTGACACTTACTCTATCCAGAACAGGAACACATTCTGATTTATTTAAACAATAATTTTTTAAAAAACATATAAAAAGTATTTGACAAATAGATAATTGTGTGCTATATTATAGGTACAAATTTGCAGAAAGGAAAGAAACAACTATGGATAATCCAATTGATGAGTTAATTCAAGCGTCCAAAGCTGAAGCCGAGTGTTTTGACGGTGATAAAAAAACGGCGGCTAAACAAAGATTGCTAAATTGGTGTACGCTGGTTTTTACGGCGGTATTGACAGTGGTATCAATTGTGGTGTTTTTTATTTTGCTGGCTAGAGGTGACGGTACTTCCGCAGGTGTTGTTGCTAGCTATGTATTGAGTATGCTATTAGCTGCCCCTACCTTAAAAGTATTTTTAGATAAAGTAAAATGCCCAGTTTTGCGTAAAGCCAATGTTATTGGTTTAGTAACGGTGTTTAGCACTATATTGGTATTATCAGTCGCATCGCTTATTTCATTTGTTGCTTAAGACAAATTGAGTCCCAAAAAATCGGGATATGCATATCCCCCCGTTACACCTACCGGCGTAACGGGGGGATAATACAAACAACACCCCTTACCCTAAAAACTTACAAAGGAGAAGATGAGCTATGGTTGAAACACCTGCAAAGGCGCAAAAAAACAAAGCGGTTTTGCCAAAGAAGCGTTTTTTGAATTTTCGCAGTTTTTTTGTCGTGGCAATTTCAATGATACTAAGTATTCTTGCAATGCGGCTCAACTTTCTTTTTCGTCCGCTAGGTTTTATTTTATTAGCCGTCCTTATTGTTTTACTTCTGGTTCTTCTCTCGTTTTACTTTGTCAAAAATGCACCACTCTTTAAACAAATAACTTGCGTAGTCGCAATCGTACTTAGTGTAGCCGCCGGGCTACATTTTTATTATACTTTGGATAGACGCGAATATGCGAATTACTCTTTTCCTGTTGTTATAACGGGAACGGTTGACGATATTAACTTACTAAACGAAACTATTCTATTAAGCCACATTAGGTTTAACGGGACGGCATATCAAGGAAAAGCCTTACTATATGCAGACTTTACTACCGATATTGACTTGCGCAATTTATCGGTAGGGGATAGGTTTGCGGCAGAGGGTATTGTGCGGCAAAACCCTGTACTTCGTCTTGACGGGTCACTCAATGCCCGCGCCTTTCGCTCTGATATTCGCTACCGCGTGTTTGATTTTGAAAACCATGTCTTTGACCCTGCCACACCAAATATTTTTGGAAGAATGAGAGTGCGAATGAAAGACACTTTGGTATTTGCGATGGGACGGGAAAATGCAGCGGTGGCGTTTGGTATGCTTACCGGGGACAGAAGCGGTATAGAATACACGCTACGGGAAGCATATTCTGACAGCGGACTAGCGCATATTTTGGCAGTATCAGGATTGCACATTGGTTTTTTATCACTTATATTATTAGGTTTTTTTAAATTGATTAAAGTCAAAAAAACACCTGCCTCATTAATCACTTTAGCGGTGATTTTTTTATATGCTTTTTTTGTTGGCTTCCCGCCCTCTGTCATAAGAGCAATGATTATGGCTAGCGTGATGATTCTCTCGCATATGGTGGGCAGACGCTATGACAGCTTGTCGGCGCTTTCGCTGGCGGTTGTCATTATTTTAATAATTTTCCCTGTGTATTTATTTGATTTTGGTTTTTTGTTTAGTATGACGGCGGTGTTAGGCATTATTTTATTTATGCGTCCCATTCAGAATTTTTTTCTAAAGTGCAAGTTTCCCAAAAGAGCTGCGGACAGCGCGGCGTTGTCAATTTCGGCACAAATCGGACTAGCTCCTGCCTTTACTTTAGGTATGCGCAGTGTGCGGCTTTACTCTATTCCGTTTAATATTTTGATAATGCCGATTGTAGGTTTTACTTTTATAGCATTGCTTATTTCGCTGCTTCTTACAATGCTGTTTAGTCCTCTTGGGATTCTTTTGTCGCTTAGCGGTGTGCTGGTGGCGTTTTTGAACACTGCTGCATTTTCTGTAGCGCTTTTACCCTTTGCAATCATTCCGAGCTTTGACCTTTTGGGCGGGCTTATTTTTTTATCTTTGCCGCTGTTTTTTTCTGCAAGCCGCTTTATTATGGTCGAGAAAAAGAGGTTAAAGGCGGCTAAAATTTCCGTGTGTTTACTTACTGCGACAGCTATTATTTTTGTAGGAATTCCATTAGTGCAAAACCCGCAAAGTGAAGTATTTATTGTATCTGTAGCGCACACGCGCCGAGAGGTGACCAGCGTAGTAAAAATTGATAATCGCGTGTATGTCTTAGGTGATGTTGCGTCTTTCAGAAGAATTGACACAACACTTGGGCAATTGGGTATAAGGCGAATTGATGCGATAATATTGTTTGAATTAGATGAAGAAAATGCTAGGGCTATTGCAGAATTAAGCCGTCGTTTTAGGATAGGGCGAATTTATCTATACGAATATGGTTTTAATACGGCATTTGGCTTGCAGATTTTGATAGAGAGTAATGTTCGTAATGTTTTTAAGTTTTGCGGCGAAAAGAGTATAAGCAGCAATATTTTTCCTGTGGTTGTAGGGCAAAACTTAGTTGCATTTGAAATGGCATCAATGCACGGAAGCGTGTTATTTGCTCCCTTTAACGGTAATTTGGCTTTAGTGCCGCAAGCAGTAATAGACCGTACATTCACTTTTAGAGCCCACCGCTTTTGCGGCAACTTTCGAGATAGGATTTTTTTGACAAACACAACCATAACCTTTACTGATATTCCTCCTCCGCTGCGCCAATATTCTACAAGTGAGTTAGGAAGATTTTTATTTGATGTTAATTACGGTAGATTGTATGCCTTGCCGCAACGGTAAATAAAAATGCTCTTGACAAAGACAAGATAAGATGATACTATTAAATTATTAATAATGAGGCATGGCAAAAATGGAAATTAGAAAAACAAAAAAAACCTATACGATTAACCAATTACAAAAAAAGCTGGCAACGGTTTTTAATAAACTGCCTATTTATAAGGCGGTGCTTTTTGGTTCTTATGCAAAGGGCAATGCTACAGAAAATAGTGATGTGGATATTATGATTGATTCAAGAGGACAGCTAAAGGGCTTTAAATTTTTTGGTGTTGCTACTGATATTGAGAATGTATTAAAAAAATCAGTTGATTTATACGAGGTACATTATTTGGCGCAGGATTCGTTTGTATTAAAAACGGCACTATCAGAAGGGGTGACAATTTATGAAAGACTGTAAGCGTTATTTTGCTAAGATGATAGATTATATTGATAAGATTCAAAACATCACAAAAGACATCTCGTTTGAAAATTTTGTCATGAATGAAGAAAAAATTCTTGCGTGTGCTTTTTCGCTAACACAAATTGGCGAATATGCAAATAAATTTAGCGAGCAAGACAGAAAAAACTTTTCTGCCATTCCATGGAAAGATATAAGAGGCATGAGAAATATCATTGTGCATGAATATGACAATGTTAATGCTAATATTTTGTGGGATACGATTGAAGACGATTTACCGAAATTAAAAATTCAAATACAAAGTACGCTGTAATTCTTACTCCTTCCCATGCATAAAAATATTCCATTTTCCACAATGTAAAAAGGTAATGGAAAAAGTGCAAGAAATTATGGATAGGTTTTCGACCCCCGACTTTTTGAAAAGACGGGATTTTTTGGTTGGAAAAAGAAAAGGCTGTATGGTGTTTCAGCCTGACTTGTCAACTGGTCAGGATATGGGCGAAATGCTAAAGGCGATTCATCTAAATAAAGAGGAAGTTGACAGCGCTGAGTTTTTTATCGAGCGTGTGCTTTTTACGCGTGAGGCAGAGGTTAAAGAGGACTTAGACGAGATTATCAATTTAGTCCTAAACGGCGATGTTGCTATTATTTTAGACGGAATTGATGGGGTGATTGTTGCTAACGCTAGGGGTTGGAATCTTAGGGGAATTGGCGAGCCGCCCACAGAAGGGGTTGTGAGGGGTCCTAGAGAAGGGTTTGTAGAGGATTTAAGGACAAACTTGTCACTGATTCAACGCAAGCTAAAGACTCCCAATTTTGCACTAGAACGAATGAAAATCGGGCGCAACAGCAACACCAATATCGCGCTAGTGTATCTATCTAATGTAGCAGACCCTAAGATTGTCAATGAGATAAAAGAGCGGCTAAAAAAGATTGATTTAGATGCGATTGTGGACAGCTATAATTTAGAACCGTTTTTAGAATACCGTCCTCATTCTATTTTTAAGCAGGTAGGTTATACCGAAAGACCAGATATTGCGGTAAGTAAATTATCAGAAGGACGGGTTTTAATAATAGTAGACGGTTCGCCCATTGTCCTAACTTTGCCGTTTATATTGATAGAAGATTTAAAAAGCCCGGAGGACTATTACGGACGCAGTGCGGTTTCTACTTTTTTGCGTGTGCTGCGATTTGTAGCAATCACTTTGGCAATCGTCCTACCTGGCTTTTATGTGGCGATGCTGCAATTTAATTATGATTTAACACCGCTAAAGGTGCTGGTCACCATCATGAACTCAATCGCCGGTACGCCCTTTACCCCCATTATAGAAATGTTATTGATGATTTTCTTGTTTGAGTTGATACGGGAATCCTCTGTGCGAATGCCGCGATTAGTTAGTATGGCGATGGGTATCGTTTCGGGTATTGTACTAGGTGAGGCGGTTGCGCGAATGGGACTTATTAGCTTACCCACGATTTTAATTACAGCTGCTTCTTCTATTGCGCTATTTGTCATACCAAATTATATCGGTACTTCCACACTGCTGCGGATTGTATTTACACTTGTCGGCGGACTGCTAGGATTATGGGGAATTTTGCTAGGATTAGTATTCTTGATTCATTACCTTGCAGGAATGGACAGTTACGGTGCGCCGTACCTAGCGCCCTTAGCTCCTCTTATCCCGGGTGATTTAAACGACAGTATTATGGCTTGTCCGATTATCGAATCTAAAAAGCGACCTAAGAGTTGTCCGAACATCAATGAAAATAGGCAGGGGTAGAAAAACATATGTCAAATCAAACTAAAACAATTGAAAAAATGACTTCAAAAACCAAATCGCTTTCAACAAGGCAAATTGCAGTATTGGTTTTTCTGTTAGGCACAGCGGTAAAACTTTTTTCACTGCCTGCCGCTTTACTGCAGGCAGGGGGCAGAGGTGCGGCGCTTGCATTACTAATTTTCCTATTACTCGATTTATTAACTTTAGCTTTGCTAATAGGGGCAAGCGTTTTGCAGCCTAATAAAACAGCTTTTGAGATAGTGGAAGAACGGTTAGGTAAAATTCCCGCAAAAATAATTTTTGCGCTTGTTACGGTATATCTATGTATTAAGACGCTGTTAGTGCTTGCCATGCTTTCACGGTTTGTTGGGACAGAGCTTTTAGAAGGTATGCCATGGGCGGTATTATTGCTGCCGCTTATAGCGCTATTTATTGTTTTTGGGATTCATTCGTCGCGGGCGATAGGAAGATTGGGCGAAATTTTAGTTTGGCCTGTGGCGCTTGCGGTAATAGTTCTTTTCTTCTTTTCACTTCAATCCGCTAGCTTTACTAATCTCTTGCCCTTTTGGGGGGATAGTGGAGCAAGCGTATCTTCACCCCTGCGCTTTTTACCGCTTTGGTTTGGTGATTTTACAGCGTTGTTTATTGTTTTAGGCAAGCGCAAAAAAAGCAAACACTTTGTCAAAGTCACTGCGATTTCTGGCGCAGCAACAGCGGCAGTAGTGCTTGTCTTTATGGTGACTATCTTTGCATCGTTTGCTACGATTCGTAGCATTTTAGACCCTAGTAAAATTTCGCAAATCACGCAAGCAGGGGTAATGAACTTTTCGATTGGACGAGCGGATAAAATTTTCTTTGTGGTTTTAGCAGCAGGGGTGCTGGTGTCGTTGGCTGTATTCTTTTATGCCGCCGCTAGAAGCGCATCTTTTGTGTTTAATATTAAACGCCGCTTTTGGGTTTTTGTGACGCTTGCTATTCTGTTATATTTAGGTGCTGTTCTTATCCCCGAAAACGCGCTGTACCGTTTTGCGCACCTTTTTGGTGTATACTTTGCTTTTGTATTTTCGTTGGCGTTTCCGCTGTTATTATTGATTTTGGCGGCAATAGGAAAAAGTAAAGATAAGAAAAAAACTAAATCAAAAGAGGTGGCACATGAAAAAGCATAATAGGCTTCGTATTTATAAGGTCATTGCGCTAGCGGTTGCGCTGGTGTTAATTTATTCACTTTCTGCATTCTCGCTTTCTACTTCAATTGACGAGCGCGCTGTTGTTACAATGATGGGTATTGATTACAAGGACGATGAGGTTTGCGTAACAGCCCATCTTTTGGTATCAGTGCTAGGCGGTGAAAATGCCTTTGTTCAAGACACGGCAGAGGGAAGGGGTGCTACACTGTTTGAAGCGCTAAACCGCTTTAGTGTGTTACATGGTAGAAAAGCTGAATTTTCGCATTGCGGTTTGGTAGTGGTTGGCGAGAGTATGTTAGAGAGAGGAATAAGAAACGAGATGCAGGCATTATTATCCGCAGGGACGCTTTCACCCGGGACTTTGTTGATTGCAAGCAAAGGTGAAAGCGCGCAGGAATTTGTTGTTGCGGCAAACGATTTAGGATTAGAGGCAAACGAGGATATTGCAAGGTTTATTAATCGTTTTGAAAGGTCGCTTTCGATGCCGCATATGACGCTGGTAGATTTTTTAAGAAACGAGATGGGCGAGTCGGGCGCGTCATTTTTGCCGGCTGTTAAGTTAGAATATCGTGACGAGGCATTGATTCCGCAAGGTCAAATGGGTCCGCCCATGCCGGGTGAAGGTGAGGACGAAGAAATCCCTGTGCCCGTTGCCGACATTGCTTCAATTGATACGGCAATTGTGACAAAGGGCGGAGTTAAAACAGGCGAATTAAATAAAGACGAAACGATGGGACTTAATTTTACTAAGCCGCAGTCTAATAAGGGCATTGTAACGATTGACGGCTTTACGCATAACGAGAAAGAATACGGCGCGGTATTTGCACAGGTAAAAAGAAAAAGGGTTAGGGTGAGTTCTAGCTTTAAAGACGGAAAGCCGCATATTTTATATGACATTGTAATGTATGTAGATGTGTCCACAAAACATGAATTTCTGCATTTGACCGATTTTGGGCAAGGTGAAAAGAGTGCTATATACCGCACAATAGAAAATGCGTTTTCTGAAAAAGCGGTTTTGCAAGTTACTGCTGCGGCAAAAGCTGCTAAAGATTTAGAAACGGATTTTATGGGGTGGCAGTATAGATTTGCGCGAAGAAATTCGCGAAAAAAAGCGATTTATACAGCGGAAGAAGAAAATGTGTTTTTGAATGATATTGTAATAGAAACTAGAGTGCGTGTGCGGGCTAGATAATTTGGTTGTACTTTTATAAAAAATAGGCTATTCT
>Ga0131853_10007509_pt1 | contig 19757 bp, 10 predicted proteins | sample TergutLab28metaG_FD_92764 | JGI IMG/M metagenome (GOLD analysis project Ga0131853, IMG submission 92764) | Labiotermes labralis P1 segment gut microbial communities from Petit-Saut dam, French Guiana - Lab288 P1 (version 2) (version 2) | ecosystem: Host-associated > Arthropoda: Insects >... | reverse complement strand
GCTTTTAACTACTCTTTCATCAGGCATTCTTTCAACATGTCCCACCCAACTCAGTCTCTTACTTTTAATGTGCTTTACTATATTTTCATGGTTAATCAGGTTTTCCAACTCCTCGTTTGTTTTCTTGTCTCCATTCTCCATTTGTTTTCTGCGATGGGCCAAAAATTCTTCTCAATAACCTCCTTTCGAATACCAATAATTTCTGCTCAGTGTTTTCTGTTAATACCCAACATTCGGATCCATATACTACTACTGGTCTGATTACCGTATGATACAGCCTTTCTTTGGTTTTCCTAGTTTTTAGTTTGCTTTGAAATATCTTTTTGTTTGCAAAGGATCTATTGCCAGCTGATATTACAATTAGTAGCGATATATAATATACAACTACCTGTTTCGGCCTTGTGTGTAGGCCATCATCAGGTTGTCCAAAGAACGTATTATGTGACTACACAGTATGTGTGGTAATTTTGGAAGGGGGACGAGATCTCGTCTTACATCATAAATCATGGGATTAGTAAAAGTTGAAATAAACATGTTAAGGGGTTACATCAATTGTGAACATCTTATAATTCTAACATGCAAATTAGGTAGAAAAAGCATTGAACTAAGATGTTTCATCAGGTGTTCAACTTCATGGTTTGTGCAAAACATATAATAAATTACATACGCTATAAGTGCTTATTATAGTAGCTATATCGCTACTAATTGTAATATTGTTATGTTCATGACTGTATGTGTATATATAGATATATACGCACGACAGATTGTATTGTTGACCTAACACAAGGGGGATGACACACCTTAAGACCTTAAGATCAATTATTGCGATATGTTAATATGCACCCCAATTACAAGGGAAAATAATAATAGAAGGACTTTCATAAATGCGACTAAGAATAAATTTCCACCATATTTAAATTTACACTACAAACGTATCAGACACAGGATAGCACAGTCATTGGAGCATCTTGGCTAAAGGTTGGAAGTTAGAGAAAGTGGGTTAGATTCCAGAAAGCGGCGTGAGATACTTTCTCTTCTTCATAGCGTCCAGAGAGCCTTAGTGCCCACCTTGCCTCATACAAAATTGTTACCGAGGCCTCTATCCCAGAAGTAAATAGACATAATCGTGAACGTGACCAATCACCTCCATCTACTGTCGAGATTTAGAATGTGTGGAAGTATACCTCCATTCGCTTATAGTCGTAAGCCCTCAAGGCATTGAGTTTAATTAAGAAAAGCGACAAATTCGCCTCTATTATAAATATATTTATACGTATTGACTAAGAATTATACATGTATTTGAGGAGAATAATGCGATAGTTATCTATTCTAACCCAATAGGCGATAAGGTAATGGTGCCATTTCAGAAAACTCGTAAAATAAAGAAATCCATAACCTACCATAGACGATGGACAAGTTTTCCAACCCAGGTCCTGCGGGACACCGGTACAATGAAAAAAAAAGGCTAAGACAGTGTTCACGCTTCTTTCGTTACTTGTTTTTGAGCGTCTTAAGTAACCTAATAAAATAACGTATTGATGAATTCCAAACATCATCAAACATCAACATGATTAACGAAAGACTTTACTAAACGTAGGCAGGTGGTGTGAAAATTAATTGAAGCCTATGTATCCTTTAAAATTTGACATATATGAGTGTTCATATGAATAGGAAACCTTCTGTCTCTAACTGTAGGGAATGCACGGCGAGAGCTGATGTAATTCACTTAAAAGTAGTGCACTTTGCTTGAAAAATTCAGTCGAGAAACGCATAATTGTTTAATTCTGTAACCCTATCTGTACAGTCAGCTGCACTGTGAGGCTCTACTGCTGCAGAGTAATTACAGACTGCCGTAACCTGCGGGAACTTGTGGGGTGAGGAACATTAAACTCTGCTGCGAATTTAGGGTGCAGCAGCAGGCTGGACTGGATACAGTTCCACTGATACTGGTATTAACGGTAATTTATGGCCTGTCCACCATCTTGAAGGACAATAAAGAGGAGGACTTTATGATGATGAATTCTACGTCACCATCTCCCCTTGAACAATAATTTTTATTTTCTGCTTCATCATTTAATTATTCTGCGTCTGCATTTACTTCCCATTTATCCCACGATTATTCACTAACTAATCAATCAGGCTTTTAACGTCATGGCATCAAAAGTGTCCGCTGAGTTAGTAAAATCTTGCGTCATATGCTGGACGTCCCGAGTTTCAAATGCCGCCCCGCAGACCGACTACCATCAGTCAAGACTTCGTGGCGTTCCTCAGTCGGGTCAAAACAATGTTGCTATATGTACCTTAAATTAGGCCACGGTCATTTCAACTCCTTTTAAATCTATTATTCACTAATATATTACTACTCGACGCCATTTTGTATTAGCTACCAAAAATATCGATAAATTATCAGAAGATAAATAATGAGTGCTGACTGAGAAAAGTCCATTAAGGAGGCGAAGGTCCGCATTGGACTGTGGTGCCATCTAAGAAGAAGAAGAAGAAGAAATAAAGCGTAACCCTAAAATACGGGTTCTTCCTTACAAAAAATCTGATAGTCAACTAGTCAAAAAACTGGCCGCTTTCAGGGAATAAGAAGGATGAGCACAGTATTTTCTCCAACTCGCTACTGAGATTTACACTGCAGCTACTCAATTCAGTCCACTTTCACACTATTTGTGGGAGCCACTTCGATACTTTTAACTTGCAGGGTTACGTCTGAAAATCCCTAGTAGTATTTTTTCCCCACTGATATTCTGAATGCATCTCTATTTCCACGCATGCGTATAACATTTGCACATCCCATCTGTATTTTTAAATATCTTAATATATTAGGTTAAGAATAGTTCTATATAGCTCTAACAAAAAACACTCCGGTAAGACAGCCGCCAAAGGACACGTTCAACAGTCAGTTTAATCTTGTTTCCTTTCTCATAGACTTCTCACTTAAGACATACATTAATGTAACTTTCTCGGTCAAAAGTCAGTACGCATTCTTCATTTCTCCACAGTCTGCACACAAGCCCAGCGCACCCACTGCATTCTATTCCATTCCGATTTTCCACCTAAAATTCCATATGCACATATCATGTTCCAAAGCATGCTCCATGCTTCAACCATCTCATCCTTCTCAATTTAACGGTTTCAATATTATCTCAGGAACATTGCTATTTATGAAGATCCTCTTTCACGTACCTTGCTCCATCCTGCAACATCCTCATTTCTTGAATCCAAATACTCAGTAGAACCCGCCCGATTTTCGAACACCCTCAACCGTGTTCACGTGTTTGTGAACATTTAAGTGTAAAACAACTTGTTCGCGACCACGTGCTAGTGCTACAATATTACGCCAATAATATGTTGCCAGCGTTGCGTGCTGAAATTGAAGCTTTGTGCACACCCTTCGTTGTAAGTACCCTCAACTTCCCGCCGAACATTCTCTTCCCCTTCTTCTTGATATTTCACGCATTCTCTCCAAGTACTGTACCTCGACATCCTTCCTGTGCAATATATCGCTGTCCGCCTGTCGTTTAGAAATTATTGTCTCCATTTGGGCTGTTTGCTGTTAACGTTGTCTGCAGAGCCAGCGATGTGTGGCCACGTCAGCTGCACAAGACTCTTGGGGGAAAAAAATAAATGCGACAATGACGTCACGTTGTTGTTGTCGGGTAACCGAGCGAATGAGGGGTAAACAGGTTGGGGATAAATAACTACCTTATATCAACCACCCTCCGTAACATTTCGGTAGGCCCTACGGTATTTTCCTTCTTGTTTCTTGTTCGTTGAGGGTGGCAAGCACGTAGACCGTGTGTCTAAATCACTGCTCTCTATCAGACTGCCATCCCACGTGAAGTCATGCTGAAGCTGGCTACTGTACACTTTCTTAACGTCTGACCGACTTCTCAGATAACTGGACCATCAAGTGTAATGATTCGTTCACCCCAAAGCGACCGCCGACCGGGGAGAGAGTAATGCCATCAGGAAACGAGAAAACAGTTACAATAACTATGAAGAAGCGTATGATTTGGTAAAGCATGGCTAGGGGATTCCATATCCAAAATTAGTTTCGAATGAGGAGTTTTGGTTATCACAAACCAGAATGCCAGTGCAGAAAACTCTGAACTCAGTAGTCTGTTCTCCGTACATTCGCAAATATGCAATAATCACCTTCGGGTTTCCACAGCAGAAGTGCTGGTGCGGATTCCTCTCATATCCGAGCATAGACACTAGTAAGGTTTTCCTCCAAGCGTTGGGTTTTCTACGAGTGTGACAGAAATTGCACAACACAATTAGGAAACTGACTTGGAAATGAAATATTGCTCGTGACATCAGAGTTAAACAGTTTGCTGCAGGAAGAACAACTTCTATATTCAAACGCTTCCATTACCAGTAGTAGTTTCCTAGAGGTACAGAGTGACGGAGGGACTGACACTACACTAATTATACATACATATGTAGATAAAACACTGGAACAATCTACTTTAAATAGCATCAACACGACGTAATAGCGTCTCACTCCGTCCTACAACTTTCAACCACACGGCGGAGCTAGCAAGATCTATGAACAGTAAATTATATTATTTAGCGAACTAGCGACGAACCTGGCGATGGGTGACGTAGAAAGCCGAAATATATAGCAGTGCTGAATAAAAACCAATACAGTAGATCTGTATGGTTGTGTTTATCGGTTAATGTAACAATTTAAAGACACGCCGTCTTGTGATATCAGGGAAATAATTCCGATATCAGATGGAAACTGCGTGGTTCGGTGCAGCGTAGTAACTCGCTACGGGCTGTACGGTCCGGGAATAGAATCCCTGTGGGGGCGAGATTTTCCGCACCCCTCCAGACGAGGGTACCGGGTCACTCCCGGGGATACGGCGGCCGGGACGTGGCCTTGACCACCCACCCCATCTACTGACGACGTTCAAGAAAGAGCAGAGCTACATCTCTACTCCTCGTCTGGGCCTTCGCGGCCTTTTCTAGTGTGAATTTTACATGGAACCTGTGGACTTCAAAGTGATTTTCCGGAAATGTGCTTTATATTGGCAAAATTACGGACGTAATTTCTTAGGAAACTGCCTAGGTTAGTAAATCCTAGGAGAGTATACCTAGTGGATTCATTCAAAGGGAAAATGTTTGTCAGTGGCTTGGACTCCCACAGATATAACAAACATCGTGTAGCTTGTACTGCTGCACTGATACCAACTGTCCCTGTCTTCAGTTCGACCGAGCCCTCCCATATCATTGTTTAAAACCCTTCATAATTTTCCCCCCACATACGCCTAAGTCTTTCAACTGGTCTACTTTTTCACGTTTACACAGCAAAACGTGTACATAGGCCTATATGCTACATAAAATAAGGCATGGTTCATGACTGTCTTGTGTGTGTGTGTGTGTGTGTGTGTGGCTAAACATTTTATTCTCCTATTCCTCTACTTTACCATCCCTGTGTCGACCAGCTCTTACCGCCTGCCGCCACGCAGATCTGCCTCCTCTTCTCAGCTCCAACTCACGTTGTTCCGTGGCCAGAGTGTATTTAGGCCATCTGAAATCCCTTTGAACACTGAACCACACGGTATCGGTCCAGCATCCTCTTCCTCTCCTCTGAACCTTCGCTGGGATAGAAGGTCGTCTGCAGATCGATGAGCTGATGTGACATCAAATCCCTTTGCACCGATCGCAGGTAGTTTACAAGTTTTCACAAAGTGGTGTGTGTGGGTCTGTGTGTATTTGCTACACAAGGATCGCTCAAATTTTCGACGCACTATACACAGTCCCTGTATAACCTACTAAAGTTACACAACGCTAAGGGTATTCGTGTTACCTAGTGAATGACGATGATAAAGACAGAATAAATGATTTTCTGACGGTCTGTCACAAAGGTTGGCACAGTACTACGACGAGTATTGTCCACTGTCTAAGGTATATTTCATACACTCGACGTTTCAAGAGTTCGCTTTACCCTTCTATGCAGGTGGTCAGTTGATTACGACCGGTTACAAAGTAAAAGGAATCGACAGATGTGTTAATTACTACTGGAAAAGAGAGTAAATACATGAATTTTTGCAGCATAAATTATGGAAGTTCATAGATTTTCCGAATAGATTGGTTAAAAAGTATACCGCTATACTGTCGATATTTAAGAAACTTGTGATGTGCATGCAATATTCTGTAAGAAATTCCAATGCCGATTTGCATAAGAATCAATCAAGTATATCTTGTGCAGTCACTGTCTCCCACATCTGCACAGAAGTCACGCTACGTGCAAATACTGCTAAAGAAAGTAAAGAAAGCTAATGATAACGTACCTGTAATTCAAACACAGTACGTATATATGATACATTAACGCTTTAAAAACTGATATTAACATGAGTTACTGCACATTTAAAGATGCAGCACACACCACCCACTAAACATTTCGGTCCTCGGTAATGAAATCAGTCAATTCTGTACTGCGAACCAGTCAGAGGTTGTTGTGAAAACCATACAAAACATGTAAATGCCTTCTGTGGGAAGAACGAAGAATTTTTTAACCTTAAACCTCGTAGTATATAGTGTAATGTAGAGGTTTAAATAACACAAACTGTCTCTGCATGAAACTCTACAGATAAATCTGCTGTGTAGCAAAGGGCAAGGTGAGTACGAGAAGCGTCCCATCTGTTTGGAGTGTGATTTAGTTCAATGGTGCAGTAAATCAGACGAAATCTCCACTAACATTAGCTCCTATTAATACAGATACAGCTGCGTAATCCCTGCACAATATGCGGGAGCTTAGCTTAGACATGACACAAGAGCGGAAAGAAGTAAGGCTACTCGAACGAAATGTTTAACAAATGAAGAGTCCATAAATTCCCATTCGTTTTAATATTATACCCCAGGTAAGCCTAGGTTTTCTAAGCATTTCCTTTCCTTCGGGTTATCAAACTAAAACCCCGTATACACATATCTTCCTACAATTGTGTTGCACAAGTCCCGTCCAGTTCATCCTCACTTACTGGCACCCACGTAGCATGGGGTGAGAGGAATTAAACCAATAAGAAATCATAGCTGAAAGTCATTTCAGCACGAAATCAAACGTTTAATAACATGTCGTCTGTGCACAGATGTTTCAACATAGTTAACGTTACACACAAGGAAGTAAATCGATATGATTTGCACAAGTAAATTCGTATATATTTACGTGTGTGTGTGTGTGTGTGTGTGTGTGTGTGTGAGTATGTGTGTGGTTTTGAACAAATCCACGCATATATATATATATATATATATGCTGACTTGTGAAAGACCAAATCGATTTACTTATATACATTAAACATACATACACAAACACACACTCACGAGTATTTAGAATTAGAACAAGGAAAGGAAGCTAGAATATGAAAACAATTTCAGTCCATAAGATAAAAGTCCATGTATAGCAACTTCACAGGACTGAACACAACAAAAGTAACATTTATCCTGACGATTTTTTATTTTTCCCTCTTTTATTTTCACACACAAAACACAAAACACACACACACACACACACCGCGCGCGCGGAGTGAAACTTATTTTGGCCAGTATGTACTTGGACATAGGCCGGCAAATAAAAGTCGACTTGTCAAAATTGACGCTGCGCTACAACATGCGAATGGTTTAGGGGTCCTCTTAGCAATAGACAGAAACGCCCGATCTACATCATGGCACGACTCAACAACAAACGCTAGGGGCAGAACAGTCGACGAATACCTCATGAGTATACAGCTTTACATGTTGAAAGAAGAGAGCCTCAATACTACATTCCGGAATTGACGTGGTGTTTGCTATATTGATTTAACAATGAACACCCACCAGCTACTCAGAATTGTGGCACAGTGAGAAATTAGTGATCAAGAAATCTCCTCAGACCACATTATCAATTATGTCATAGGTCAAGATATTTCCAACCGGGAAATTGTCGATTTTCAAGATGTACTATGCATATTCAAAAAGAAGAACTACGCGATATTGCAAGAAAACCTGATACAACTAGCGAAAACAACACTCGGCCTGTTACACAATTTAGAAACCGCTGAAGACCTGGATATCATGCTCTGTGCACGTACAGCGGAGGAGGCGGTCATCGAAAAGTCCGTAGAAGTGTTTCACGTTATTCTGAAGACAGCATGCAATTAAACATATCGGAGACCTCGTACCTCAAAGAAAACAGCAACACACAAATCAGTTCCATGGTGGACAGAGGAACTGGCTACACTGCGGAAAAGAGCAAACGCCCTCAGACGAAGACATAAGAGAACGAGAAACAACGATGAACTCAGGGAAAGACCAAAATTGCAACACCTCGAAGGCAAGGCGCAATATTCAGCAATCATTAAAACAGAAAAGTTCAGGTCGTGGAAGGGGTACTGTAATATCACGACAGCGGCCAACCCATGGAACGACGTATACAAATTAGCGGCGGGCAAAAAAAGTACTATTCACCATTCACATCTCTCCGGAAGCCTGATGGATCACTAACTGCCGATTTGGAGGAAGCCGTTACGGTTATGCTGGAACACTTTAAGCCCGAAGAAAACGCACAAGACGACAGCGAATTTCACAAGCAAATCAGAGCCCAATCTCAAGCAACCGTCAATACTCCCGATTACAGAGAATTTACTTTGGCAGAAATCAGGAATGCGGTTGAAAGCATGAACACCAAGAAAGCGCCAGGAGAAGATGGGATAACTGGCGAAATTTTCAAACAAGCATTCGAAACTTTTCCAAAATACATAACAGCCGTGTACAACGGGTGCTTGCGGAAAGGAGTTTCTCCAAAGAGGTGGAAACGGGGAAAACTGATCCCAATAGTAAAACCTGGAAAGGAAGGCAATGAAGAAGTAACGAAATTTCGACCAATAACTCTTTTAAACATTGAGGGGAAAATAATGAAGAAGATATTAATATCTAGAATAAATAATTGGGCTTATTCCAACAACTTCCTTAATAACAATCAATATGGTTTCACCCCGCAGAGGAGAACCATAGACGCTGCAATGGCGGTAAAGAACGTAGTAGAGGAAGCCCTGAATGCATGAGAAGTCGTTATATTAATAAGTTTAGACATTCGAACCGCTTTTGACGCTGCTTGGTAGCCCAACATAATTAAGAACCTACAAGACTGCAGATGCCCCAAAAACCTGTATTACCTAATAAGAGCTACCTAAACCAAAGATCTGCTATACTGTCAACCAACAGCATCAAAATGGAAAGAGCCATAAGCAGAGGTTGCCCTCAAGGGTCGTGCTGTGGCCCGGGGCTATGGAATATCCAATATAATTCATTATTAAATTTGAACTTTGGAAAAAAAACCTAAGGCTATAGCATTTGCGGATGATTTGATTTTGGTGACTCGAGGGAAAACAGTCGTTGAGTTAACCAAAATTACTGCATGGACGAGAGATTACAAGATTGAATTTAATGATGATAAATCAACAGCTATGCTAGTGTCTAGAAGGAAGCGAAACGAAAGAAAAAAATAAATGTATTTTTGAACTACAAACTTTTGAAACAAGTGAATACAATAAAATACCTGGGAATAATCATGGATACTAAATTTAAATTTAGAGCATATAACCTATGCAGCCGAAAAGTGCACCAAGCTTATATATAGTCTTTCCAAATCAGCTAAAATAACGTGGGGACTTAGCCATGAAGTCCTCAAGATGATATACGAAGGAGCCATTCTTCCTCTGCTGCTGTACGGAGCCCCAGTCTGGATAGATGCAATGAAATACACATGCAACAGAAGAAAGATCAGAGTAGAGTACAAAGAATGATAAACCTAAGAATTGCTAAAGCCTTCCGTACGACGTCTAACGAAGCATTGTGCATTGTAGCAGATACGACCCCCATCTTACTTAAAACTGGATAGGCAGTCAGAATAAACAACTTAAAGTAAGGCAGAAGGAATCAAACACACGGATTAGATAGGGAAGTGGAACTCAAAAACTGACAACACCCGGCAGACGAAGCCAAAACCCTAGAACCTGATTAACATAAGGATAAATTAATCCAAGTTTACACTTACGGGAGCAAAAACCGGCAGGGGGTTGGATCAGGAGTAGCACTATACATAGGAACATATCTAGCTCTGCAGGAAAAACTCAAGTTGGACGACGGATGCTCAAACAACCAGGCTGAGCAGTTGGCAATCACCAAGGTTCTAGAAGCGTTAGAAAAAATTGGCATCCCACAGAACCCACCCCCCCCCCGAACCGCTACCATCTTCACTGACAGTAGGATTACAATAGACTCAATAAGGAATACCAGAAACCATAACCACCTTGTCGAGGAAATAAGGAAGAAGATAACCAGCCTAGAAAGAGCGGATTGGAACACAGAAATGTCGTAGATCAAGACCCATATAGTAATAGTTGGGAATGAACTAGCAGACCGGCTTGCAAAGGCCGCGGCGTGCGATAGTGCTGCTAAGATCGTCTTCAACAGACTCCCGATGAACACACTGATCAGCAAGATAGAAGAAGAAACAAAACTACAATGGCAAAAAGAATGGAAAGAGTGTACAAAGGCCGGTATAGCAAAAGAGTTTTTTACAACGGTGCATGACAGACAAAATATAAATATTACCCCTATCTTCACAGCGATGGTGACAGGCCATGGAAAAACCAGGGCCTATCTCCGTTGTAAAATTCTGGAACAGGCAAACTGTCCTTGCGGCAACGGAGATCAAACAATAGATCATTTACTTTACCGGTGCTCGATACTGCATACACAAAGAGAAATACTTAAACGCAGTGTTTTAAAGTCTGGGAACTGGCCGGCACATAAGCACGAGTTAATATCAAAGTATCCAAAATCATTCTTACTGTTTATAAAATCGATAAATTTTGATCTACTGCAAGGGTCTTAGATTCTGTATACCACTTGATCTACTACAAGGATTTAACAAATTGTACACCTCCGGCCTTTAGGTGTTCAAAGTATTGTAAATGTAAATGAAAGGGAATCCACTGATCGTTCAGGTCACTGCATCCCCTATGATGAAAAAGTTACCAAAATGTACAATGAAGCATGTAGTATTACATTCTTGTAATGAAGCATGCCTAACTAAATCAATATATAAAAAAATACATACACACACACATGCATACACACACATACACTACACAAATATATACACACACGCATACCCACACGCATACACACACACACATGCACACACACACACATACATACGTCCGTGCGTGCGTACATACATACACACACATACATACATACATACATACATACATACATACATACACACACACGTAGTACATACATGCATACATAAATACATACACACCCACACACACACACCACACACACACACAATGTTATTTTATTTACAGTACAAACACATTACTGAATGTACATGCGTTTTCGATGCTTTATCCTAATACGAACGTCACAATGTTATGAACACAAATGTTCAAGAATATGAAAAGTGGAAAGCAATTTAGTAAGATGAATATATTTCCTACAGTAACGATCAGGAATAAGATAAAATATAACTGTGAGGTAGGCCTATTGAAACAGCTTCGATTTAAGCGGCATATCCACGAAAATATGTAACAGTGCAATGTAGTGTGGCCTAATAATGATGATGTGTCACAGCGACCACGCGCAAATTGCGACAGTTAGAATTCACTCTCATTTTCTGTGAACACGCATTTCTCACTTTCACTAGCAAACTTTAGCAGAAACAGGTAATTAATAACAATCCGGCTCGATTTGCGACAGCAAGTGAATGAAGAAGACTACTGGTCACTAATTAGACAACACTCTTTAAACATAGACTACACCTTTCAATAAATGCAGCAAATCAAAAATATGTGACTCTTAGAGTGGCAGAGTGGCACAACATTTCAGATCTTAAAGAGGAAAAGTCATTTTATTTCGTGACATGCGTATGTGTGAAAACACAATACATGAGCATATTTATTACAGTACTTCTGAATGAATAATCGGATAATTTTAGGATGTACATTCATGTCGTGTTCTGACTAAAATATTCCCAACACCCCATGGTTGTAAACATTTGCCTTCGTTGTTCAGTAAAGCGGCTGATTACTAGGCTTATAAAGCAGACCTACATCCAGAAATCTCGATGTTATCTCTCTCCGCTTTTTTACGCCGATACATAAACTCCGACATTCTGAATTCGGAAAGTAACAGATCAAGTATGACACGACGCAGTTTAAACATTCTACACGTCACTTTTAACGGCACAGTAGTTGAAATTCACTTCGGAAGAGTGAGACCCAAAGAGCTACTCTCTCATTTCTCTCTACCCTTCATTCTGAGGATTTTTAAAGACACCGTTTCTCGAGTAACATTAGCCTTTGAATTACGAAAACAGCTTTTTATGGAATAGCCCGAGTACTGGGGGCTGCAGGTGAGCGAGATGAATGTCGTTTTCTAAAGTGCTATGTTGCCACACTTCATCTGTTAATACTAATGACATATGTTTATAACTCTCAAGGTTGCTATTCGTCATTGAAGAGTACTGCAGCGCATTTCAGACAATCCTGTATTCACAGGAAGATTACATTCCAACGAAATGTTAAATTGGATTAACACTTTCTACGTACGAGGGTTCAGTAGACAACCAAAACTGCATGCATGAGGAAATTCAGAGAAGATTATATTCGCAGAAAGCTTTCAAACATTCGGCTCAGAATCTTTCCTCTATCCTTTTCCTTCTTTTAAAAATGAAGATTAAAATAGACAGCCCTACGATTGTGTTTGTTGTTTTGTATGGTGTTAAAACTTCGACTCTCACATTACGAGAAGAACATTAACTGTGGGAGTTCGAGATTTGGTTACTGAGCAAGATATTTAGGTATAAAAAAGGCTGTAAGAGGAATGTGGAATTAATAATGAGAAGGTTTATGATTTGCATGTTAGAACAAATATTACACTTATTAGGGTGATGAAATTATGGAGGATGAGAAACGCAACGCAAATGACACGTACGAACGAAAAGAGAAATGTATACATGGTGTTGATGGGGAAACCAGACATACAGAAACCACTTGAAAGTTCTAGGTCTAAACTGGAGAATAATATTAAATCACAGCTTAAAAGTATTCTGAGTTAGAGTGGACTGAATTCATCTGGCTCGAGATAGGAACAAGGACAAGATCTTATAGACGCGGTGAAGAAATTATGGGTTCTCACGAAACATGAAAGTGAAAAGTTTCCTGGCTAACTGAGAAACTAGCTTCCCCAAAAATACTCTGCTCCATGGGCTTAGAAGTAGGAAGATTTATTATTTCAGTTGCACGACATAAAAACAGCCAAGTATGATTTTCTTTATGTTTCACACCACATTAAACAATTAAAAATTGTTGTATCTGTACATGATGAAGACACGGCTGTTTCTATTTTACATAAAATCCGACAAATGCCCTAATAATTGTTAACACCACTTTATTCACACTGTTACACTTCTACATTTTTCAGCCCTCAAGGGCCATCCTCAGGGAGTATTGATACAATTTGCGAGCATGGTCTACAAATTACGTGTCCAGATGTAAACATGTTGACATATTTACATCTGAATACGTATTGTGTTGACCCTGAACACGAGATGTGTCTATACTCCCTGAGAATGGCCCCTTGAGGGCGGAAACATTTAGTAGCGTAAAAGTATGATTAAAGTGGTAATAGCATATATAAGTACAGTAGACGGATTTTTTACTAAAGATAGTGACAGCAGTGCACGGATATGAACAAGATATAGCTGCTGTTATTCGACGGAGGTGTGGGAACAAACTCATTCAAACTGGAGTCAGAAAGAAACAACATTAAATAGTTTCACTTATTTCCGGAAGATATTTATGAGGAATCGAGGGTTAATCGAAATTTTGTCGCATATTACCGGACACTGTTTAAAAGTGGGATATCGGTGACAGATCAAATGTTTATACACTACTGTATGTGATTTCGGGGAAGTAGCATTGCAGTCCATCGTTTCGCATCCAAAAAGTAATGCAGCATTCGGTAACCGCTCTGTTCCCGTCCTCATTCGAAAGATGGAGAGGCGCGTATAGACAGTACGTAGTTGGGCCCGATAGAAAGATTCTTTCGCAATAAATGAAATAAAAGGAAGCCTAACAATGTTTCTAGCAAGCATTTTTGAGGCTTCAGTACTGCGATGTTAATACATGATATAATATATATATTTTATAATAAAATATTAAATGCTACATTTGGCGCATAGGTTTGTGCTGAAACTTTGAAAATTCGGAAAGTAGATCATAAATACCTGGAAGGTTTTTAAATGCGCTGCTGGACAAGGATGTAGACGATGAGTTGGACTGATTTGTGAGAAATGAATAAGTACGAGGGATATCCAGAAAGTAAGTTCCGATGAGCTATTAAGAAAAAAACAAGAATATATTACAAACCATGTATATTGCCATTTGATGTACATACTGTACACTACTTTTCGACATAGTTTCCACCATTGTTGAGGCACTTGTCATAGCGTTGCACCAGTTTTTGTATCCCTTCAGACACAATTTTGTGAAGAAGTGACCGTGAAAGTTGAGGAAAATGCAGGGAAAGTGGCGTAATGGTGAATCATCTGTTCTCCCTAATCTTCTCTTCAACTGCACGCACCAAATCTTCATTCACCACAGACGGTCGGCCGCTCCGCGTATCATCATGCACATTTTCGCGTCCTTCATTAAACAGTCGCACCCATCTCCATACCATTGAACTATTCATGGCATGTTCTCCATACACGTCACAAAGCTGACGATGAATTTCAGCCGGTGTCATGTTCTTTGCATTCAAGAAACGGACTACAGACCGCATTTCACATGCGGCGTGATTCTCTATTTTTTTAAACATTATAAACACACAGCACGATGCGTGAACACTGCTCGAATGTCTGCAAATTCCGTCCGTGCCTTGCCACAGAATCAACAAACTCAGAACCCATGCGCACCATCGTGACCGCAGCGCTGCAGAAGCAATATTCGCAAACGGAACTTACTTTCTGGATAACCCTCGTATTACATGAAGGCAAAAAAGAGAGGGATATCCTACACAAACATTAAAAAGTAAGGCTAATTAGATTTTTTATATCTTGCATAGAAAATGACTACTACAACACGTTACGAAGGGAAGATATAAAAACAAAAGTGACGGGAAGACGAGGAATAAGACGTAATCAGCTATTAGATGACCTTAGGGAAAAGACGGGATACTTGGAACTGAAAGAGGACACATTAGATCGCACTCTGTGGAGAGCTCTCTGGAACAGGCTATGGACCTATCGTGGCACAGACTGCAGAATGAATGAACATTTGATAGAATGCGATATTTGGAACATGTGCTAAGAGAAACAGCGCCGAAGTTAATGAGTGCAGCTATACTTGTAATGCTCCTCTATGTCTTCAAGGTGTGGACACAAAAAAACTTTAGCTTCACATTTACATTTTAACAAAAGCAATAAGTAATATTTGCAATTATAATAATTAATTCATGGTTGAAACTAATCTCAACTTTTATTCTGTGGCACTGTGGCCCAACGCGGGCCATGGCTTCCTCATTCTTGAGGTTTCTTGATCACACATAACGACGCATCACAGCAGGTAGGACTCCTCTGGACGAGTGATCACCTCGTCGCAGAAACCTCTACTTGATAACACACAACACTCACAACAGACAAACATCAATGCCCCCCGTGAGATTCGAACCCGTCGATCTCATCAGGCGAGAGGCCGAAGACCTACGCCTTAGACCACGCGGCCACTGGGACCGGCGATCTCAATCTATACATGCAATTATTTACATTAAAACTCAATTTTCCGGATCTCTCTGTGATTCTTGTTGTTTGTGGCAAATATCTTATAACAAAATCTGCTGGTTTTCAACACATACGGAACAAAATGTCAAATTTGTTTCCTTGCTGCAACTTGGTTCCGACACCACTAACTTTCCACTTCGAGGATGGAATTATTTGACAAATATTCCCGCTGATGGGGCATTCGAGAATTATTAGGCACCGAAGAAAATTTCGAAAGACTGGAGACACCACACCGGACTCGGTGATAATGGACAACCCTGCAGAAGTGGCGACACACATCAGTTCTTACTGGTGATGGTGGAATCGTTCGTGTGTATGGAAAACCGTCCCACATAATGGTGTTGCCACAGTATATAAAGTAAAGCCACATGCGCTCAAATAAAAGTAAAATATAATGCTTATTCGATTTTTTTTTATTGTAAAGAAAACTTCAGAGATCCAATGTGTTTTCAGTTTAGCACGAACCGATAGAGAAGGAAAATGAATTATTCCATACCAACATTTCTATCCTACAGTTTACAGAAATCGCTCAAAAAAAAGTGGTTTACAATAAGCGTCACTTATAACCATTCTCTCGCGAGCTAGTGAGAATTCTTACTACGTCGTAGCTTAATATTCTTCTATTTGGTTTTGCAATTCACCTACATCCACAGCTGAAGGAAAGTTTTGTGTAAGTATAAACACGTATATAAGTGTATTATATGATGTGAGAAATCATATATATTCTCAATGCAGGTTTAAGGACTAAAACAAAACGTGTATTAGGCCTATAATTCAAGTGTTGACGTCATACAGAATTATACTACAAATTCATTTAAACGGACAATATAATCCATCTTGGATTTTGAAGAGAGGTCGATTGAGTGTGACAAACAGATTTATTCTAATCTGCATTGATTTACACAGCTTTATGGCTGTGACTGAATATTAAGCACGACAGTGCTGACAAGCCTCGAAGCGACCATGTCCTCTGTTTACCGTTCATTCAACCGTGCTAGGCTGTGACTGCCATTCCGTCTACAATCGAACGACATATTAATATCATGTTCTGCAATTCGTGGAAATTTGTCGATTATCAACAATATATTTTTATTGAAATATCCAGCTCCCGAGGCTAACGTCTTGTGAGAGTACAGCTGTAAATATTGCCCCCATTAGTTATACAAATTTACATATATATTTACATATCTGCCGGGGAGCCGGGGCAATTCAGCATAGGGACTAGGCTACAAGGATGACCCAATACGAAAACGGGATTTGATTCCGGACAGGGACAGTCTTTTGTTTCTTTTCTGAGGCCCACCCAGTCACCAACCGAGTACGTACCCAGATTATTAACCAGAGGAAAAGTAAAGCTTTATCTCCACAGCATCAAACGTATTCAAGGCGTGGTTTTTAATTGCTCTCTGGAAGGTACGCACCTTTTTCCTGCATAGACCTTTGTTATGCAATATGAGTAATATTCATGACTGATAAAGTCACTATCGTTTAGTTTACACTAGGATTCTCGCCTTAAGAGTGCCTCAACTACCGTCCCTACGGGTCATGATACTGTTAAACGTTTTAAGCATGTTTATTCTTCTCCTTCCTTGACACAATTAAATTATGACGAAGTTTCTTCAATTAACTACAATTTCAGTATTTAGATTTTAAAATTTTTTCCTGAATTATTTCACGTCACATTCTTGAACTTTTCGTTTTAGGTCTCCGAAACATTTTTCGGCATTCTCTCGATATTCATTTTGTCAGCCCAGATTTTCTTCGACTATCCCTCCTAACAGTGCCGGTCCCAGTGGCCGCGCGGTCTAAGGTGTAGGTCTGCGGTCCTCTCTTGCTGAGATTATGGGTTCGAATCCCGCCGGAGGCATTGATGTCTAGCTCTTGTGAGTGTTGTGAGTTGACAAGTAGAGATCTCTGCGACGAGCTGATTACTCGTCCAGAGGAATCCTACCGACTGTTGTGTGTGATCTGGAAACCTCGTGAATGAGGAGGCCATCACACACGTTGGGCTGCAGCGCCAGAAAAAAAATCCCTTTCATCATTCAAACATTATAAGAGATTTATAGGATTGGCTGAACATTTTAATGAAGGGGCCGCTCATGGCGTAAGTGATGTCATCATGTGTTTATGTGTGTGTGGGGGAGGTCTCCTTTTTGGACGTAGAAATATTTTGATAAAAAAATAAATATATTCCGGAAAACCACGTGGCAATTTATTACACAGCCACACCACAGTAATCATTAACTGTTCAAAATTAAATAAGTGACAGAAATATTATGACTCTTCTTATACAGAAATTTCAGTAGGTTGGATATAATTTTAACATGGAGATAAAAAAAAAAGAAATTACGTCTAATGCTTGTGTAGGAAAATGAATTTTTTGTCCAATTGGTAAAAGAAGCAACACTTCTATTGAGACTTTTGTTACCCTAAATGGACAAAGGTTTGTGACATCCGACGTAATTTCAAATAGTTAAAACTATAAAGGTGTAACTGACAGTATCAATAGATCAGATGAATATAGCATATAGCATATTGCACCATATAATCGTGTTTCAACGGAAGCTTCTGTTTCAAAGGTGCTGAATTTACCAACACAGCTTACATTTAGTGTAAATTATAAAATATATCTGTACCGAACATTTCTGTTACGGTGGTCATTAGGCCTATAGTCGCATGAGAAGAACGAGGACTACTTCCGTTGAATGAAAAGTGCAGTATCTAAAACTACAAATTCTGACATGAATGTCAGGAATAAAGACTACATATTTTGAAGTCAACTTTGCAACTTTTGTGCCTACCATATGAACAGTACTGCATGTACACACACACACACACACACGTGTGTGTGTGTGTGTGTTCCAAACATACTGATTTAACACGAAAGGTATGCAGTAGACTGCCATAGGTGACAGTAATAATCAGGGGCTTTATATAAATGTAAGATTACAGTATTTAGTGTTCGGTAAGATTTTGAAGTTACCGATATATTCCCTATTATGGATTTCTGTTGTCGAACAAAATGATACTGTTGGATCCCAAATGCCCATTTAGTTCAGCAAGCATTAAGTTAATTTACAAAACATGAAATCAAATAACCACAGTATCAATACAAAGGCGAATGCATGAATCTGTGACCCTGAAAAAAGGCATCACGAAGTGCTAGAACAAATACGTTATAAAATTAATTATAAACGTCAGCACTACCTTATTTTTATTAATGCATAAGGCTATATGTTTCGACCCATCAGTCGGTCATCTTCAGGCAAACACCGTAAATAATGGTCCTGATTTTTTCCTGTGCACAGGGATTATTGGATAATCGGAAGTCGACAGTTCTTTCTACACATTTAAAGGAAAGAAAGGGGCACGAAAATGTTTCGGACGGGATTTGATTCTTAAAAAACAACAGAAAACCGATGTATGTTTCGTTGGGTGAAACTACTACAGTTGGTCGCTAAAGGTTCTACGCAAATCGAAAGGAAAATAGCCAGCGCCGACTTTGTTATGTATATGTTATGCTAGAGAGAGATAATACGAATACTCCATTACAGAAGACTGATTTATCTGGTCATTTTCAGGAGAAACAACACTAAACTTCTGTCCATAAGTTGTATATGCGTATGCGTCTATTTCATTGAAAAATCGGAAATATTTGCTGTTGGGTCCTAAAATTATGTGCGGTAACAGACTTTATAAAAATACGAAACTTTTTAAGTTGCTGCTTGTATGATGTGTAAAACAACATGACGGGGCTGGCAATTTTCTCCGTTACATGTTAAATTCGGTAAATATATATATATCACGAAGTTACCCACATACTAAATGTAACATCGCTTGCCAGTAAACATTAGAAATATCGCCACGCTGCGACATTTAGGGGCTACACATCCCAAGTGTAAAGTTCACAGAATCT
>Ga0131853_10007508_pt1 | contig 19758 bp, 13 predicted proteins | sample TergutLab28metaG_FD_92764 | JGI IMG/M metagenome (GOLD analysis project Ga0131853, IMG submission 92764) | Labiotermes labralis P1 segment gut microbial communities from Petit-Saut dam, French Guiana - Lab288 P1 (version 2) (version 2) | ecosystem: Host-associated > Arthropoda: Insects >... | reverse complement strand
TTGATAAAATTATGAGTAAATTTTATTACAAAAAATTCTTTTTTTTAAAATGACAATTAAGAAAGGGATATGTATTTTTTTGGGTGGGGGGGGGGGGAATAGAAAGGTTCAATAAAATTTATATTCAAGAAATTTAATTGATAAATTTGGTCATATATTTTTCGGACGTAAACGATTATACAAACCTAGAACAACACTTAGGAAGAGCTGCTAAGATTACTGTATAGAAATGCGAGACAGCATATCAAGAAGCAGATCGTATTATCACGAAACCAGCAGAAGCTGGTCATCAGGTTGTGAGCATCACATATCTGCTTTGTAGCCTCGGCTTGACTCTTCGAATCCAGCAGTTCCACTCGTCTTTCCCTGGGCCATAATCCGAAACAATCTGAAGTTATGCCGAGCATTCGCTCATATCCAGAAAACGAAAGAACATTTTGGGCTAAAATAGCCCAGAAAGTTGTTTTAAGGAATTGAGAAAGCCAGAGAAATAATAAATAAAATCTATTGCAGAAACGCCATGAATAATTTACGACTATTGTAACTTTTATGCATGTGGATTTGGAATTTAAAAAAACCTCTGTATTACGTATTTGAAAGCAGGCCTGAATGATCCTGCTTGCATTCAGCAGAGCAATAAAAATGAAGCTAACAACGAAATAACTTGCTCCGCGGTGAATTTGAATGTAAATCAGCTAATTCAAAATATTTCCTGCTTTCATGCAACCCAAATGTTTATTACCGGGCTCGTGAAGGCCCATCGTTAGGCCCTATTCTGGGCCGTTTCAGTGTCATACACTCCTTAGCTCTTTGTACTTTCACAATCCACTTTAATGTCGCCCTTACATTTATATCCCAATCTTCCAAGTGGTATAAATTTTAAGACCCATATAAAAGAGGCACGCTCGTAATTGTGTTTTGTTTTAATCTTCATACTCTCTGTACAGATGGTAAATCGAGCTTCTGTGCACTTGTGTAGTAATATCCATCTTCAGAACTGTAGGTACGCGGATGAGCCTAGTAGGCTGTACAGAGTTACCATTTCACAACTAAGCGGTGGAGTGCTTCAGTACTTACACGTTGTGTGGTTTGAAAGTGCCGGAATATGTAAGCCTGCTGAAGGATCGCGGAGACCACGATGCTCGTCCTGTTTGTCAGTATGTAACCGGTTTCATTGTAGTAAGTATTAACGTTTTTAGCACTGCAGTATTTACACATAATTAGGTTCGTAACACACTTTGTTTTCTCTTCATGCTAGGCTGTTACTGCTGTCCATACTTTGGTTTATATCATCTTGTGTCACAGTGCATAAGACACTTTAGCTTCAGTTAATGTCACTTATCTCATGATCCCTGTAAACTAGTATGAGGTAACATCACCTTCGTAGTGTGATAGCTATTTTTATGAATTTTTAATAGCAGAGGATGGATGTATTCCATGAACTGAATGATTCCAAACAATGGCCTGGGTTAACACCACCTTGTACCTCCTTGTACTGTGTCATAGGTTGATAACCGTATCTAACTAAGAGACACACTATGATGTGGGTTATATCACCTTATCCCACATACCCTAGGCACTGTGATGTGGGTAGATATCATCGTATCCCCCACACCCTAGACACTGTAACGTGGGTTGATATTATCGTATCACATAGACCCTAGTCACTCTGACGAGGTTCCTATCACCGCATCCCTCATACCTAAGACACTATCACTTTGACGTGGTTTCATATCATCGTATCCCACAGACCCTAGACACTATGACGTGGGTTCATACCATCATATCCCACAGACCATAAACTCTGTGACGTGGGTTAATTTCATCGTATCCCACAGCCGTAGATATTGTGGTGTGGAACTACACCACGTTACCTTACTGCTGCAGGCGCTGTGGCTTGCGTTAGTATCAAAGCGTCTAACAATTGCTAGACGCCATGGTGCAATACATGATGCTAAACTTCTTCACTGTTCGAACGTGGGAACTGTGTAAATCTTCTGAGCCAGGCAAGTGACGAGTTCATCTCCATAACAGCTTTCTAGCTTTTACATGTGAATATGGAATTATAGGAGAGTTACAAACGCTTGGTAATTGTGTTGGACATATTTATTGCAATGTAATTTGAAGTATGTCTGGTGCACAGCTACATAAACGCTTCTGCCAGTTAGCTGTTGTGGTGTTTTCAGTATCAAATACTGAATCGTAATGCATAATAAAAGAGAACAAATTCCCTGCACAAAACATGCGTATTTTCGAAGATATATTATCATGAAGTTATGATTTCACAGATCTGTATCAATTGTTGTTTCCATCTTGAAATTTCATACTTCTGCATTGTTAGTATTGGTGATGTAGAGATGTGGAATATGATGTTGACTTCAGCACGAGTGACAGGCTTTACAAACACATTAACTGACTTTTCCTTTAAGAAAGGAATGCAGTCTGAAAATGTGTGTTATAATTTCCAGCACCAGTACAAGCTAGGTGTTACTGCTAAAAGAAGAACTTATCTTTGAAGTGACGCCCTATCAAAATCCGTCGCTTTGTGATATGCAGTGCCAGGCATGTAACGTCCGCCAGGCACTAACAGGCATGTATTACTGGTCCTCTGAAGTTTCGACAAATTCAGACCGTTTTGACATCTGGTACTGGAGATTGAACACCTCGCAGTTCTGCAGCTGTCACTGTTTCTTCCACCGCAAAGTGTAAATATGTGTCTGCCATATCAGTTGTTAAATTAGTAATGACAGGTGTTATTAAATTGTTATTAGAATGTAGGTGTGTGAGCTAACGCACGTTTCGAACTTCTTTATGTAGGTTAGCTACTCCAACACTACAGAGAACTCGAGATGAAAGGCCAGCAACAAAGCCCTTGCTCTCTCTGAAATTCTACCACCGTGTTCCTATTAACATACATCATTTGCATCTCTGTATCAATATTCCGTTGCTAGGTAACCAGACATTTTACATAATACGGCCCCGTCATGTTAATATTCTCTCCTAATTCTCTCCACTCCAGGCTTACCAAAAGTTCTTTTGGGGGCGTGGTACTTCCTCTACAGTTACCGATGTGGTTCAAAGTCGTACCTTTTTAAATGCCATGCTTACTTGGTTATAATTCATTGTTTTCTGTGGCAATTAGTCTGTTGCTCTGAATTTAGTTATAATTAAAACCAAAATTAATTAATGTTGGTATAATCTGTTTACCCTATCCCAGTTGCCATACACATGGGCGAATTACGTTTACAGACTGCAGCTCTGTGAGCTGTACACCCCGTTATTATAAGACATGTGTTAATTTGAAAGGTCAATATGTGTTATAAATGCAATAACAAATGCCAGTGCTGTTCTACGCATTCAGTTTATATCATAGTCTTAAACGCTGGTGAGTAAATTCGAAAGTTCAGCATCGCTAATGCCTCTGATCGTTGGACGTGGCACTGAGCCGGTTCCATCCAGTTCCAATCAACATAATCTAAGTTTCCAAATAACTATAAGTCTCAGTGCTATTCTTTTGCTTCCTTCTTGCCTCCTCCAGGACATATGCCAGTTATTCTAAAAAATATGTCCTAGCTACGCGTCCAGTAGTTTGTACGTAGGTCATTTCAAAAGTTGTGCACACTGCACCTGCGCGGGCTGTAGGATGATGCAATAGTTCTGAATTTCGCGACAGTTGTGAGCCAGTTTTCAGTAAAGAACACCGTGTGCTTATTGGCAGGCTACGTGGTATCTGTTCTGCAGAACGGAGCCTTGAAATGGAAGAAGAAACTGGCTGGAGTCAGATCTCGCACAGTGACCAGCGATCATATTTTAACGCGCGTCCTCATGCCTCAGGTGCAGTATCGGAAATTTTGGAAAAGTATGGATGGCAAGTGTTTGCACACCCGCCGTACTGTGCTGACATGAGCCCAATAGACTTTGACTTGTTCCCAAAATTGAAGAAACCACTCCATGAGAAACGCTTCAGAAGCATTAAAGAGGTGTCTAATGAGGTGACCCGAGTAATCAGAGGCATCAAAAACGAAGGCGTCGTGACAGGAATACAAGACTTGCCCAAACGTTGGACCGCTGTGATAAAGCACAATGGAGATTACATTGAAGGCCTGTAAATGCATTTTGTAAAATAAATTCATTTTTAAAGAAAAAATGTACAGTGTGCAGAACTTTTGAAATGACCCACATATCCCAGTGGATATTAATTACTATTACAGCAATACTCAGTGATTGTCACGCGTAACAAAGGCCCCAGTACGTAATACCCTATGTTTCTTCAAGTCCACATGATTTTCTGAACATTTCTCAGTACGCTCGTAAATTAAGTATTTCCGTCAAAGTAAAAGACCGCGTTCCACACACATTCGAAAGAAAATGACAAAATTGTTTGGTATATTCGAATTTTTAGCCTTTTGGGAGGTAAACGAGTTGGCAAGTTTCTGAACTCATTGATAATAAACGTTTCGAGAATTTCTTTCTCAAAATTCAACATTAACCTCCGACACTCGCGTATCTGTTAGTGTTATTGCGAGATTGGTTTCCAAATATTCTCAGATTTTTATTAGGCCTACATATATTGTGATTTCCAATTTTGTTTCTTTTCGTGTTTGTGTGTCTCGTTTAATCCGTATGCATTTTTAGAGCAAGCTTCAAGATGGCTTGTGCGAGAATTGCGCTTTATTATTTATGGAATTTCTACGAGGGATTCTTTTTTCCCAGTTGCGCTGTGTGTCGCCCTTTGTAATTCCATTTAAAATTCCTGTCGAATTTTCCGAAAGACGTCAGCTGTCTTTTCAAGTTTAAAACATTTGAAATAATCTACGGGACACAAGTTCTCGGAGAACGTTGATCTTGTTGCACTGTTAAGAATAGATGCTGGATTGCGGTTTCACAGCGTCCTTTATGCGAGTTTTCAAGCACTCGGGAGAACTTCTCAAATCAACGCTAATTAAAGTATGCTGAATTGTGTAAACAGTGGAATTGTAACAACCTGTGTTTACACGTGCTTACTTCAGTGCTAATCATAACTACATTCTGGTTCCTGGAAACAGCAGAAGCTTTAAAGCTAATTCATTACATTTTGACATATCGGATTGATTGAAATATCTGATTACATGAATGGGGATTTTTATCGAATTGCACAAAGTAGAGCTTTTTGACAAGTTTCCGATATATATATATATATATATAGAGAGAGAGAGAGAGAGAGAGAGCACACACACATATATATTTATGTGTGTACATATATACATATATGTGTGTGTGTGTGCGTGCACGCGCTACACATTGGATATCTTTGCTGCGTAATATATAATCCTGACAATCTGCTTGGATTATAGTGTATTCAGTCCCAGAATGCAGCGTAAATTCGGAATACCGTGTGACGTCATTCAGCAGCTACACGCAGTTGGTTGTTAGGTTACTTAAAACCTTGTTTCAACTGCAGTCTCTCACATACAGCCAAATGTAATCGGAAGGTAGGCATAAACATGGTTAACAACTAAGGATATGAAACGAGATGTTCTGGGGACGTTGGAATTCACGTGGAAGCACTGGAGGTCAACACAAAATTTTGTAATATGTTTTCCTTACACGAATAACAAAAACTTTGCTGTCCGGCATACTTTCGGTTAATGTGACTTTCACCTTCTTGTCTCTCTCATATTGCGTTTTAAATAAGATAGACCTCTTTTTTTCGGTCATTATTAGCGATTATATTTGTCACTTCGTTTGTGTATAGTTGTGTCTCATTTGTGGTCTGTGTCAGTGCTTTATGGTTCCCAATCTCTGCGTGTCTAGGCTTGTAATCTTAATTCGGGGGTTGCCCCAGTAAGGTAAATGTTTGAGCTGGCAAACGAAGGAGCAGGAGTACCAGACACGTTGGCTGACCTCATTTGTTACCAACGCCAGTTCGAGAAATGTACGTGTATTGCGGTTTGCTCGTCTGCTCACGCGAGTGCAGTAGAAGACGGGACTATGCTTTTTGTGTCTGAGACAGCCGGGACAGACAGTCTTTGATGGGTGAAATAATTACAGGGTCAGGGTCGCTGTGTTTTCCAGGCTCTCATTATTAGCCTATCTAACTGAGACAAATACTGCCGAGTTACTTCGAGTTTTTTTTTAAAATCATGGCCTGTTACAATTCAGAAAAACACATCATAGGTCAAAATGTTCTTCACCAGTCACGATTTGTTGTAGCTGTATTCCCGAATTTTAGATAATTCGCTGGTGTATAAGTGACGTTGGCTGTATTTATTTGATTTTCGGCGTCGAATTGATAAAGACTGACCTTCGTTGATTAGTATTTGGCAAAGAAATTCTAAAAGTCCGAAATCCGTCTGTGACATTTCCTGTCCTGTCGGCTTATAAGTTGATAGATTGTTGATTCCCCTCTCCCAACTTTCAAACTTGGGGATTATTCCTTGTCGCTTCTCCGCGAATTTTTAACTCTGAATATTTAAGGTTGTTACAAGTTAGGTCATACCTTTAATCCTGAAGTCAGGTCTTGGCTGCATTCAGTAAGGTACGTGGTATTACGGAATTAGGATGTGACCCGCATAAGACATGCGCGGTGGAAGACATAGAGCGAAGGGCACTATTATTTTGATGAATTGTGGTTATAATTATTAGTGCAACTGGTCCAAAGTAATAACAGAAAAAATGCGGTTAGTTATGGCAAGCTTTCATATCACCACCAAACAGGTCCGTTACGCGGAAATGTACTTGTGAGATTACAGGAAGAACGGAAGAAAGATCCGTTGGTCTTTATGCCCGAAGATAATATATTAATCAGAAACTCCGTGTTTATCTCTGCCTCCATATACAACACAAACAACAAAGAGAGAGGAAATAAGTGTCATAGCTACACACGGGCTAATGCCACTTCGCATGTTCTCCTTACATGTAACGGGAACCCACCGATCTAACCTTCCGCAAGTCGCGCCAACTAGCTGGTCATTATCTGCCTCTGCTTTAGGTACTTCTTGTGAGGAACTAACCAGGCATAATATTAGCGTCGCAATTTTCTAGTCTCTTCTTACCATGAACACATTTCTCAATTTGCTCCCAGAATTTCTGAGAAATCCTTTCCTTTTAGATCTGTTTGACTTAGTCGTGTGATTTAACCTTTAAACTTCATACTTGGTACTGTATATGCCACCATGTTTAGCATTAAGAAACTTTGCAATTGCAAACGAAATTTATTTGCTCTCAGAATGAAAAGCATTATTAGCCCTGTACAGCGTTCGTCGATTGGCATTTATAGTGGAGTTGCGGTCTGTGTACTGTGAGATGGAAACTGAATTAGTTTGAGTTCGTGAGGGCTAAACACATCGCCTACCATGACATAAGCTGATGTTCTCTGTTGAGTGATTATCACTGCTGCTCCGTATTAGGAATGTCACTGGTGTCAGCCCCAGCTTGCAGGTCGGTTATCAGCAGGTAGTCTAAGCATTTGCCACGATGGCAACATAAAAGGAACCACGCTTGCTTTTCTCACATCCGTCAGAATGCAGTGAACACTGTCGTAATTTGTCGGTGTAACTTAAGGTTACTAAGGTGATCCAGTCGACAGGTGTGAGATGGGTAGGGCACAGAGCACAGGTGGGAGGTACAAGAGACGCACGTGAGTTTACTCGTAGCGTCTTAGTCCGGAAGGGTAAAGGGAAGCGAGAAAGTTGGGGACTTCGGAAAATATGGAGTGGGGGGTTTGACAGAGCGGTAGTTTGCACGTGGACTGAATTCGTCTGGCTCATGGTTGGGACTAGTGAGGGGCTGTTGTGAACAAGGTAATGAGCCTGTTGGTTTCTTTATAAGCTTATATTAGTTTTTCAGGAACTCTACTCTACGGAATTTGCTAAATTGAAGTGCATATATATATAAGCATTGCAGCCACCTAAATTAGTGTTTAGCTTACTATCCCAGTATTAAAATTTATGCCAACAGTCACATTTTACCCTAAAATAAGGGACAGTGAAAATCTGTGTAGTGACAACCAGTCAACTGAAAACATTAGTGGAACAATAAGCTAATATAACGTCGTGTATATGCAGTATGTCTGAAGAGTGGGCAGTGTTCGGCATACTGGTACAGAATGTCCCTTTTATCATGTCCCGGAGCACGGCAACTTTACCCTATAGAAACCTCACATCCGCCGGGACATCCGATGACTGCAGCCATACTCAGAGACAAGATAAATAGCACAGACTGTGTAATGGATCAACCGCCCTCATAACTTTCAGAAAATCATTATGTTTAAAATGATTTTGTTTTCTAAAACCGGTTCGGCCCCGCGTCATTTCAGCACATTAAATGGGGGCGATCGAAGAAGGATTTAATTTTGTCCCAATTTTTATGAGTCCATTAAACTTTGAAGCACAGTGGTAAATATATGGTGTAACATTTAAAACTCTGCATTTTTTCACACGGTGTTTCGGATGAATCTGAGAGGGAGCAGGGGTTATTGCCGTAAACATAATTAACTGACTTGCTTTTACACTGGAGAACGAATTTCTTCTGTGTGTTTTGGGAACTGGATATTTGTGTATAATTTGGATTCATTTCAGTCTTAATAGGACTACTACTTTCTGTTCTGTCTCCAGTCTCTTGCCATAAGTCATCTTTGTCTATATATATTTTATTTGTTCCTTCCGTCTTTCTTTGTTTAGCGTGTCTTTCTTTCTTCTGTATGAAGCGACAGCCCGATTAGAACTTTGGCCTGTAGAGTTATCCTACACTCTGCATAGACGGGTATTTTGAGTCCTTACATTCAGGGTTAGCGAGTTGCAAGGTTTCTGCCCACCCAAGGAGCAAGAAATTCAGAATAGGCTGCGTTCACACTAACCGAATCTAGTCGGACACACTAAGTTACGGCATAGGCACGTCCTGAGTTTCACTCGTTTCGGGTCTTCTCGGCTCGTGCATTTTGTCAAGTGAAGAGAAATACTGTGCAGAACACGAAGTTCTGTGCTTGTAAATGTACTAGGTCGGACTCGGTTACACTAGACAACATTAGACACGGTTAGCGCGCCCTAAGGCTAATTCGTATGCAATGGGCCGTATTCGAACCCTCGATGCTTGTGATTATTGGGCCTGACCACTTTAAAAGCAAACTACAGTTTTGTACTGCTTAAACAAGAACAGAGTCCACTAACCCTGAGTCTTGAGTCTCTTTACAACTTTGGACTACACGCAGCATGCACTCGAAAGCTAGCGACAGAAAACAGGATCATGTTTTGGATAGATCTGTTCCACCTACATCCACATGAGTATTGCATTTGTGTAAAGTCAGTGCATTAGTGGATTTCAGAAATATTTCGGAGTTCTCTCAGTGATACAGGAATTTGGTTACTCAAAGCCAGGAGGCAGTGGAAAGCAAACTCATCTCCAGTTTCATGTGATTCTTGTTGCCAAGTCTATGTGTAGAACCCCTGTGTAAAGCCGCTCCGAGTCCTGTCAGACGGACTGACGTCTAAAACTCACTCGCTGGTTCATTTCGGAGTGAAAGAGAGGACTACGAGCCAGCCTTTGTAGCCTGTGCACTGTAACTCCTTCTCCCGACCAGCAGGTAAAAGGTAAAACTATCCCTTTACAGGCCTTCACAGGCACTTAGGACTGCAGAAGTTTGAGGCTCCCAGATTTTCTAGACGTTATGCACATGAAGGTGGAAAAATTGTCAGCCCTACACACCAACCGTCTTTACCCCTTGGAGATATTGTTGGTGTTCACTTCTATTAAAGTTTGGGTCGACCCCAGGGCCATAGTGTGGCCGGAAGGATTGGTAAACGAAGAACCCTAATTACGACATCGGGAATCGAATCCGCAACCTTCCGACTTGTAGCGCAGTGTCTCAACCTACCCCCCCCCCCACTACCCCTCCCCAACCTGCAGGTAGGATTGTAAAATTAATGCGGCTATTGCCTCTCATTAAATGCAAGAATTTATTTCTAATCGCCGACCATATTAGTACTCTTTGGTAAGAGAACCTTCAGACTGTGCAGTAATTCCTAACTAAACACTGACCACGTGGAACAAAGCGTTTCTTCACAAATAACGAATAATAGCCAGTCAGATAGTCAAGCTATTTGCCTCATCCTATCGTACCCATAGCTTTACTGCTGCCACGCAAAAGTCCACCACCAGATTATATCGCACGGTGTCAGCTGGACCCAGTCCACGTTCTCAAGCTGTATTTAGACACGGTCGTTCCATCTAGGCTTACGTCCTCCAACTGCTGTCTTGCCTTCAGTTATTTCGGTTGACCTATCCATGCATTTCCAACTTTTCCATCCTTCCTGCACGCTCTGCGTGTTCTTCTCCTTCGTCTGGTCACTATATATATTTATGTTTGGATAAGAATAAAATTACAAACTGCATTTTTTTTTCCTACCCCGTGTGACATGTCTTTTAGTTTCAAATCACATAGTTCCTCGGCGCTCTCTTCTCTGACATTTTTAGCCGCGTCGGCAAAACTACGAAAAGCGACTATTAGCTTCGTCATATCAGTCCGTCCGCATGCAACAACTCGGCGTTCACTGGGCGGATTTTCTTGGAATTTATTATGTGAGTGTTTTTTGAAAATGTGTAGAGATAATTCAAGTTTCATTAAAAACTGATAAGAGTAACGGGTACTTTACATGGAGACCAATATGCGTATATGATCGTATCTCGTCCAGTTATTCTTAGAAGCAAAAAATTTTCAGACAAAATTGTAGGGAAAATCAAAACACGCATTTTATAATCAGTACCTTTATTTTTCGGAAATCGTCCCTTTTGTGAGATAATGTGGAAGAATGTTGTAGTGCTGGACAAGCTACAGACGACAATATGGCGCATGCGCTCTGCATGCTGGATGCACAAGGCTACAAACGCGTAGTCAGAATATGTAATAATTATTGCTTTTTCTCTGCAACAGGGTTAGCACGAACGTGTCTGAATGTTACGCTATACTTACATTTGCCTGTCTTGTTATTCTTAACCTGTTCTTGTTTCAGCGTAAGAGGCCAAGTTTCACACCCATACGTAACAACAAATCAAATTGTATTTTTAAGTGATTTAATATATATAGATACATATAGGAGACCTAAAAGCGACATATTTTTAAATTGATGGTAATGGTAACAAGCTTTTCCTGCATGTTGTCATCTATGCCGTGATTGGTGTGTGAAAGACGTAACTTTCTTCTCGGCAGGCTCTAAAACTTTCTCTCACTTCATGGCGTGAATTAAATATTTTTGTGTCACGTTGTATTTGACAGCCAGTTTACATTTTTTTTTATTCTCAGACTAATAATTCTCTGGTTTACGCAGTCAGTCTCTCTTGGTGTTTCCAAAAGTTACTTTCCTGTCATAAGGAGGCCATGTACGGTACACAGAATATAAAATTGTACTGAAGTTTTTGAATTTTTTAAATGTCGTAACATCCGATTAAAGTTTTACAAAATTGTCACACGGGCGAATATTTAAAAGGTATTGTAGGATTATATCGTCATTAAATTTTGAAAGCGTTTGTAGTTTCGTAGTGTCACTTTTTTGTTATATTCACCTTAACTTTGAAGAAAGCGACGGATTGCTAATAGTTGGGACTTACGTTTCCAATCGCGAAGTTTTTGTCTCCTGTAATATTGTGTCATGTTGTTAGAGTTATAATTTTGTGTGCATGCATTTTCTGACACGCGTAACGGCGCAGTCTCAGTACGTTATTTGTTCTACCGTTCACATATTACCAATTGGATCAATTTATAAAATAACTCGGTATACCAACATTTTCAACCACAACAAAACGAATACAACAATTTAGCTGTGATTACAAATATGAGTGTACGGGGTCTGTTTGTACTCCTGCGTTCATCTGACGTAACGGCGTACTTGTAGTCTGTAATACTCGTACTTTGCGGTAAATTGGTTACAGTTTTTAGTACTCCTGATGTTGGGTGCTGTGACACCCGAAACATGTAGAGTGACTTTGCAGTAAATAAATATCTGCATGCTGTTGCATCTGGTTGGAGTTTTATTAACATTGAATTACGATACACGGAACCTTGAGTTTAAAACGTATGCGTATTTTACCGCCCGGCCAATGTGTTGTTATTTTTTGCCTTAACTGAACTGAAAGAGTTTAACAGAACCATGAATTTTAATTCATCAAAAATCTTTCGCGAGCCCTTGCGGGCGAACAGAATTCTCATTGAAGAACGCGTTTTAAAGCGACAATTCATTCCACGAAGTTGTTTCGCCCACGTCTGTTCGCAATGATGTGTACTGCAGTACTGACGAATTTACATTGCATATGAATATTAAAAGAAAATAACACTGAATGTTAATTACTTATCGCTCCGACAGCAGACGTGGTTATCAACCGGTTCTGTCCAACTGTCCTCTAAAACTGAAGGTTGCAAAGTGTCTACTTAGGGTCTGAAGACCGGATTGCCATTCTCGGTGGGGGCAGACACTGTCCTTTTCGCCACCGCCTAAAGACTAGCTTTGGGAACCATTTTGTTAGAAGGAAGCAGCTGCAGCTCGAAATGTGTCGCTTTGCTCATCCCGTTACAGAAGCTAAAAATGTGCGGAACTCTTACTCCGTTCCTCATATTTCTCCGTGGCATGGGTCTTTTGCACATATATATAAGTAAATTTAACATTTGACATCCAGAGGACCGCGCATCGTGATATATTCTTATAATAAAATCAACAAGATGCACTAATTTCTCATTTATTTTGGTATAGAACTGTACATGTTTCGGACAGGTTTACTGTCTCATCAGGAATCTAGTACTGTATACACAGCAATGGGTATTTGTCATGCCGGTTATGCTGTCAGCTATTGAGATCAGGATGTTTCCTCCTGATCTCGCTAGCATAACCTGTATGACAAATACCTATTGCTGAGCACACAGTCAGCATAACCTGTATGACAAATACCCATTGCTGTGTATACAGTACTAGACTCCTGATGATGGACAGTAAACCTGTCCGAAACATGCAGAGTTCTATACCAAAATAAATTTGAGAAATAGTGCATCTCGTTGGTTTTATTATAAGAATAGGTAAATTTGCCTTGTCTTTGCTCACTCTAAGTTGTACCGCTAATGACGATGGTACGCTTGTCGCTTTTACCAGTGAACTAAAACCACTCCCTTATATCAGCTGGTTCTACCAAAGGAGTGCATTGAGAGCGCTGAATTTTACTCACACTGCAATAAAGCTTATCCTCTTCAACGTCAAAGTTCTAAGAGAACATACTAGACAGGAGAATAAACTAGCGTTGCGATAAAACGAACTGACAAACGATAGAAAGGGGGGAAACGAAAGAGAATATCCGGCGGAAAAAGAGATGCAATCCATTGAGAGAGGGAAAGTCGAGGTACCTGGGGATCAAAGAACCGGGCAACATGAAAGAGGTTCTGTATTACCTTCGCTTTTCGAATGGAATTCAATTTATACCACATGACCATCTAGACTTAAAGGTTTCGTTCTTATTTGAATCCTGTACCTACGTACCGTAGGTTTCCTTTACAACTGATCAAGAAATGTCTCTGGACTGAATGGCTTTACCTAATTTGTATTCTAAAACGAAACAAGAAGCTGCGCCTTGTGCAATGTATCTCTTTAATAATGTATAGACTTACTCACTATTAAGCGCTTGCTAGTACTTCTGAAAAGCGTAGAATGAGATGTCAGAACGTTGGCAATGTAAAACATAGCCACTATACGCCGTGAACTTTAATAACTATCTGACCACGTGTAAACATTTCCCATCTCCTGAGATGGCTTGACCCTAAAGTTGAAGGGTCTTAGGCGCTTCGAAACATCAGTAACTTTGCCATTCGACTCCAAGTAACACACCGTAACACCGTTTGAGAACTTCACATTTCTCAAGTCCAGAACTGCTGGCTTCTGTGCGTTCTCTATCATCATAGTCTGCTTAAGTAGACGATAGGCGAAGTCCAGTACCTAAGGGACATAAATGCATGTACTGCCGTCAGAACGCTATATGACTGTCGTTAAAGAGTACAGTCCCACAGATGGCGGCCAACAAGCAGTGGCACTATATCGGGGTTTGATAAGCGTATCTCTACATTTATGACGACTAAGCTGATCTTTCATTATATCTAGACCCTTCTGACTTACGGAAGAGGTGAGCTGGATTTACTTAAGTTCATGTTTTGTTCCTTCCTGTAACGTTGATTTGAAGACAAAGGATTCGTTCAAATAAAAGTGTAGCGAGTTACGTGAAAGGTACACTCGAGATGTGTGGGAGGTCTTCATGTCAAATGTCCTTCATTGTTACCCGAATTTAATCAAAATTGGAATGTATCAATAAATGTGAGTAAAACTTGCGTGATAGCCAGCTTCTACTGCGGTATAAATTTCTTCGCTCTTCTACGATGTTATGCAGCGTATGTTGGCGACGTTACCGACGTTTCGGGACAACATATCGGTTCCATTTTCATTGGTCAAACAGTCCTGCCCGTTGAAGATGGGACGGATGGGCTGCCCCGGAACGTCGGTAACTAACTACCAGTATACGCTACGTAACATCGAGAAGATTGAATATCTCATTGAACAAAACTTCTAATATTAAATTTCGTGAAAATCCACGCAGCTGTCCTGGAGCAGTTGCGTGAAGACAACCTGACTGACTGGCAAAGTTTATAGGCGGGTTTATGCAGATGGTATTTGCAAACGAGCAAAAAACATTCGTAGCGTGTGTTGGGGGTGCAACTCAGCGAAGTCCAGCCTTGTTACTCTTTCAGTCGATAGCGCAAATTCTTGAAAGTGATCCATCACGCCGTGTAGGCACATTGGTGGTGCTGCACAGATGTTCGTCAGACGACTCATGTTTGCGAAAATCTGGCTGTTACAGTCAGATGATATATGACATTTCGTATCGTTGTGACGTTACAGTCCTCTCCAGGAGTTTGTTCACAGTTTCCAAGAGACAGCAGTTAACATCCTGGATATTGTGGACAGCGAACTGTCTCGTGACCCCGCAAAGTTTTGAATTTGCACTTTGTCGCGTGTGAACGGCAATGCTTTTCTCGCTGAAGTGGATCATGAGACGGGTTGGAGTGGACAGCACTTGTACTTGTAGTTTATTGGGAAGTTCCGGGGTTCATATCTTGACTCGGACACCAAGTAATTACCGCTGTTACTCGGTCATTTCCTTTTGTAATTCATGATCCAGTCATTGACGCATAGCATCCGGATTAGTACGGACGGTGTGTAATATTTCAACGGATGAAATGACTTGTATGTCGTAGTGTAATAAGGAGAGTGAGACAAGGGGGAGAGAGAGAGCTGAAGAATGAAAAAGGGTTATAGAACTCAGCGTAGCTGTGGCGCTGCTAGTGATGGATGGTATGCTGGTATTGCGGCACAGCTTCCCATCCCGGTCCCCAGCAATATAAATCCTCCGAGCCCCCCCCCCACCCCCTCGGCCCCACTTCTGACCGAAACAGCAGCAGCCATCTCAGTTCTGGCACGCAGCAACAATCCTAAAACCCTCGTAGCTCGATCAACTGCGCCGTAATTGGAGTTTTAGGCCCATGTTCTCTAGAACTACGAAAAGAAGCAGAGCAAGAACTAACCGTGGAGAGAAACGGAACTCACGTGCCCTTTTCTTTTTATCTCTCAGTTTCATTTTCTTCATTCCGGCAGAAAACGAAGCCAGAGAACCAACTCTTTTCCTAAGCTCTTTAATATAGCCTGCGCTTGGTTGGAATCAATGTAAGATGTGAAAACCACGATTTCCTTCCTTTCCAGCATCCTCTTCATGTAAGAAAACATTGAACTAGAAAGTCTCGTGATAGAAAAATCATTATCAAGGTTTTTTTTTTTTTAAAAACGTAGACCTGGGAGCAGTATTAAAGAGTCGCTCGTTAACGTCGTTGGCTTTTCGGATTGTCTTTTCCCTTCTATAAGGCCTGATCATTTTAAAGCTTAGGGTATTGAGGGAATCTATTCCGCTTAACTGTGTAGAGCCCTACGCACATGTAATTACTCTGTATCCTTCTATTCATTTTTCAGAAGGCGTTTTGTATCACCCAGTGTTTTGTATCACTCAGTGTTTTGTATCACCCAGTGTTTTGTATCACTCAGTGTTTTGTATCACCCAGTGTTTTGTATCACCCAGTGTTTTGCAACAATTTTTAATTTATTACCAATTTATAAAAATACATAAATGTTTCGCATTATTCCTTGGAGCTTGTATTTATCGAAATAATTTTTAAAATTAAAATTCTTGCCTCACAGAAAACACACCGCAGCTGTTTCAAAGCTCGGATTGTTACTGCTTCGTGGGAATAACAGACTTTTTTAAGGTATGAGAAAAAAGTCAGTACAGTCCGTGGCAGAATGCAGAGCCTATAATGTTAAGTCGGATTGTGTATTCAGTTACCTCTGTGTTTTAAAGGGTTTAGTACAAGAGGGGGGAATTTTCGTGATAGCAACTCTCATTCCATGTCGTATTTTATATTTGGTGTGCATCATACGTTGATTCTTGTGACGAACATGTCTTTATAGGTTGGTAAACGTAAAGTGATCCAGTTGCAGGCCCGGTGTGGCCCAGAGGGTGGGTAGAGGTATAGCTCTACTCTTCCATGACAGCGGCACTAGAAGGGGGTGAGTGGTTAGCAGCACGACCGGGCCGCACTTTACCCCCGGAAAAGACCAAGTACCCATTTCACAGGAGGTTGGGTGGGCCCCAGGACCGGTCTGGACGGGCGGAAAATCTCGTCCCCACCGGGATTCGATCCCGGAACGTCTTATAGGCTGATACTTCCTGTTAATTTATGTGATTCGTTTAAGAAGTTTTATCGACAGTCGCGACTCGTTTTCATTATGATTCAGGAGGTAGGGGAGGGAATAGAGGGAGTATATTTTGAACTGTTTGAAAGCACTGCCCGGACCTTTATTTGCCGCTACAGAGGAAAATAAGGAAATATTTAATACAATCTGAGCTTTGTGGGCGTAGTCGCCTTAGGGCTAATAGGCATCCATTTATTATCCTTGGTTTTAATTTGTCAGTTTTCGATCCTGCGATGTAACACATTTACAGCATTGTATAGCTTTGTTATAATTAGTTCTGTGCAGTCATTACGAACCGTTACCTTCTGTCTTTATCCTACAGCGAAGCAGCCACATTGTCATTTTGTGTGTTTCCCACGTCATTAATATAAGCACTGGCTAGCGTGGGACATTACAGGCTACCTGCATAGAATCCTGCCAGGATGAAACTTCTGCTAAACTTGAAATTTTCTTCAGCTAGCTTTAGACTAAATTTCGTATAATTCATTTGTATGTCATGTAAGTTCCTACCTCGCCGGGAACAAAGATTGTGTCCTTTATACAAATCTGTCAGTTAATGATGTTTCGGGACATAATTGGTATTGATTATGAGCGTCATACGAAGCACGTAAATACAATGCGTGACAAAATTCACATGTTCTAAATGTCAGAGTAGGTGACTCTTATGATGAACCGAGTAACTCAGTCGATATAACGACTGACTACGGGCTGGACGGTCCGGGATCGAATCCCGGTGAGGACGAGATTTTCCACCCGTCCAGACCGGCCCTGGGGCCCACTCAGCTTCCTGTAAAATGGGTACCGGGTCTTTCCCGGAGGTAAAGTACGGCCGGAGCGTGGCGTTGACCACTCACCCCCTTCTAGTGCCGCGGTCATGGAAGAGTAGAGCTATACCTCTACCCAGCCTCTGAGCCACACCGGGCCTGTAATAGGATCACTTTACTTTAGGTGACTCTTATAGTTTGAGTGGTTAAAAATAACTGGTTTCTCAAACCATGGAAAGTCTGGAATTTCTTGATTATGTATTACTTGCCTGTGAAAGTTAACGATAACTTCGGAGGCCTGCGTCATCAATTTGAAACAATTTTATGGAGTTATATGTTTATACAAACAACAAATTATTAATCTTATGCGTATTGGAATTGCATCATCTTGATTTTCAAGTTGGTCTATCATTATTCAAACGAGTTATTAAATATGCTTAATACATTAGCACTAAAACTTGGAAGGCGTAACCACAGCCATCATACAAATTCTTGGAAAAATGTAAACGTGTATATTGGTAGGTACTGCCATGTCTTCAAAACTGTTCATATTAACAAAGAACACCAGGAACTGTGGAACACTACTTCATTATACAACGGCAACACTGAAATTTCGTCCTTGCAAAAATAAAGTGACAAGTACAAAATATTTTATACCGGAATGAACTTACATGGTATCATAACAAGGACATTTGTTAAAATGCCACCATTAAAAGCTTATTCAGTTTGTGTAAGAGGGCGATTATTCAACGTAATATTTTGTCGTCATGAAATTACTGTCTTGCTGATAACAACGTAGGAGTTATAAGTTGATTCACTATTTAACGTAAGGATTTTATCTTCACGAATTGACTGTATCAGTGAATACAGCGCAGGACTGCTCAGTTGATTTTACTCTGCTTTATTTCGATTCATCATATAGCAGTATCTAAGCATAACCTCTCAAGCCGTTCCAACAATATTACTAAATCAATACCACGAACGCAAGCATCCAAGCGCGGGGAAGAGACGAGGGGGGACATTTCGTTCGATTTCTCGAGCTACTGCTGCAGCTAGGGTAGGGCTAGGCATATAACAAATGTAACCTGACTCTACCACGACACATGCGCAGATAAACCCACATCTTGACTATTAGCTGTCGAGCCCACTAACTACGAGTATTTGTAGGCATGCATTTTGGACCCAGGCAAGAAGAGTGCAGCAATCGGTTGTTGTCTCTCTGTATCCCTCTAGACTTCTGCTGTGTGTAAACTGCAAGATTCCCGACATCCAGACAGGAAAGAAGCTGTGTCACTGAAGGATAAATAGAAATCTTCCACCTTTTTTTATCATCCTCCGTCGCAGAGACCGAAAAGAAGGAAATACTGCTCGAACGGAGGGACTGAAAAACGTTCAGGCGAGTTGGTTGCAGAGGGAAGCCATTCCTGACGATCACGAAGAAACATTACGTCACTGTGGAAAAGCGCAAAGCTAAATCTGAGAAATGGAGTGACACGTTTATGGTTCTGCCGTAAGAAGTGCTCAGAAAGTAGCAGCATACCTTGCTAAGATCTGTTGCCCCGATAGGTTTATGGACAGCGCACAGTACTCAAAATCTGCTGTTTGTGCCTGATTGAGCAACTGTATTAGATGCTGTATTTTACAAATGACGTCTAACTGGCGAGCAGGACGAGAGAAGTGAAACAGAGCCCTGTGAGATGCAGATGACTGATAAACTGCACGACTTGCTGCAATGTGTTTTCTTAACGCCTGACCTTCAGACTTCACGCTTCGAACTACTGTCAGAGAAGTTGCCGTATATGCAAGGCGTTATTTGTGTTGACGGCTTAATTGATGTAGTTATAACAAAGTGAATTTCTTTTATAGTTATATGTGAGAATGTATAAATGCACTTTAATTCTGACGTAAATTTTTGGCTCCTCTTTATTGCGCTTCAAGAATTCTGGTAGCCTAATTTAAAGTGACTATATATATATATGCCCGTATATAAAAGGTCCGTAGCCATTAAATTTAGAAGAATATGGTTCAATATTTTGCAACTGCACATTTGAGACCTTTATAACGCAGTTGCGAAAAGCGAATACTGACTTTGTAATGTCTCTCCTACCCCCCCCCCCCCCCCCCGGTGGTTCTTCTCTTCCCCCCGAAACCCCCCCCCCCCCACAACAAAATTTCTTAAAATTTTTTTGTGGGGG
>Ga0131853_10007506_pt1 | contig 19758 bp, 14 predicted proteins | sample TergutLab28metaG_FD_92764 | JGI IMG/M metagenome (GOLD analysis project Ga0131853, IMG submission 92764) | Labiotermes labralis P1 segment gut microbial communities from Petit-Saut dam, French Guiana - Lab288 P1 (version 2) (version 2) | ecosystem: Host-associated > Arthropoda: Insects >... | reverse complement strand
TCGTGTCACACCAGTACTGTATGTAAAAAAAATTGGTGTCACACCAATACTGTATGTAAAACAGTGGTGTAAAAGTGCATCTATTCACAGGCCAGACGAAGGTATTTGTAAGTGGCCGATAGGATATCGCCTCTCCAGAAAATTTCTGTAGCTGGAAATAATGTACAATATCTATCAAATATTTGCACCCATTAACAAATTTTTCAGATATTAGCGTATCGAAAAGAAAAATAATTGGACTAATAATTAAGTAATTAGCAGACATTTTTAGTCCGACATGTCAAAAACTGTGATACTAATATTCAGTTTGGTCTGTTGTGAAATTTGCAATTCTAAAAGTGTTAATTTCCAAAATACTATAAATATAAAACGAAACGGTATTATCAGTAGAATGTAGAAGAAGTATCCAAGATTCAGGGATACCACAATAGTTTGCTGTTAATTACAGTATTCTGGCTTTTTACACCATGTGAATTACCGATTTAAACTTAACCACCACTTGGTGGTTAAGTTTAAAGTTGTGGTTAGTGATGGTGGTGATTGCTGTGATGTTGGTAGTAGTGGTGGTGGCGGCGGCGGCGGCGGCGGTGGTGGTGGTGGTGGTGGTAGTAGTAGTAGTAGTAGTAATAGTATGGAACGACGTAATTTATTGTGATTTTATTATATTAAATTTGTGTGTAATTTAAACGCCTCTGTCAGCAGCATCTCAATGTAGAGATTGTCGAGTGATAAAATGATCTTTGTAGAATGACTGGAAGCAATGTGAAAGGAAGTGGTCGTGGCCTAAATTTATGTACTATTCAGGCATTCGACAGAGGGGCTGAGGAAATCGTGGCAGCAAATTAGTCATCATTTAATAATGTACTGGCCTTATACGAAGAAGGATTGTGACCCACCACATAAGTTTTATTATTATTATTATTATGTGATTAGAATTCGTGTGGAGAAAGGTCGAGCCTACCCCGAATTTGAGTTGGCTGCACGTATACATAATAGTGGCAAATGCGCTTTGCGTGCTGTACATGATTGGTCTTCCTGCACTTCAATAAGGCTGATCACTTTTCCCACCGTCTCGTAGTGCCTTGGTTTATCCATTTAATCTTACTAGACACTCTCGAGTGTACACATTTAAATGCCAAGTTCCATCGATTTCGCTAGATTAATTTTGTCCACTCTGTGCAAAGAACAGATAGAACTGCTCATTCTTTTTACAGGGTACTTTCATACCAATGGCCTCTCTTGTATGCCACTGGCTCAGACTGTTGGGTTTATTTTCGAATTATTTGGAAAAATATTGTTAAATGCGTGCAGTGTCATCAAAAGCCCTTCACCTACTTAACTAATTGCCGGTGCATTCAATTAAACTAATGGTTATGGTACTCCAATAATGAGGCTTGTGCAAATACTTTTGACTACGGCAGTGTGTGGTTAGGTATGCGACTGTACAACTGTCATTAGTGTGTGATGTGATGTCTGTGGTCTTTTACAGAAATGATATTTTTATAGTCAACTTGGTTTGTTTGTCGTCGCTGTCGCAACTGATTAAATTATTTATGTCTAATGATAGAATTTGGGACAATTTTATATGGATTGCAAAAGATGTGTAAAAAATTTGTATGTTTTGCTGACCGTGCATCTCAGTATAATCTTAGTAATTAACCAACTTAATGCTCAAATTCTTGTTTTATAATAAGTTTATTATAAAACAAGAATTTGTGCATTAAGTTGGCTAATTACTAAGATGCATAAAGAAATCTTGGCTAATTTTAATGTCACCTAACCTGTCTGTCAATGAGAAAAACCTGTCTGTCTCTATTTCTCTCTCTCTCTCTCTCTCTCTCTATATATATATATATATATGTGTGTGTGTGTGTGTGTGTGTGTGTGTCCTGATACTCGAAACAGGAACCTCCCAAGTTTTTTCCTGTGGCACTGCGGCCAAAAGCGGGCCAGAGCCTCCTCATTCTTGAGGTTTCTAGATCACACACATAGACACATCACAGTCGGTAGGACTCCTCTGGACGAGTGATCAGTTCGTCGCAGAGGCCTCTACCTGGAGTGGCCCAGAGGGTTCCAGGAAGTAAAGTTTCCCAGATTACGTGACAAGTGCACAGGATGGCGGTAATTTTGTCAGCCTTACGCACCGGCCGCCTTTACCCCCAGGAAATGCTCCTGGTGCTCATTTCTGTTAGAGGCTGAGTCGACCCCAGGGCCATAGTGCGATCGGAAGGATTTTATACCAATGAAAAATTCCAATGACACCAACTGGGATCGAACCAGCAACCTTCCGATTTGTAGCGCAGCATCTTAACCACTATGCCAACGCGGTCCCCTGGAACCTCCCAAGTACAAAGGATAAATACCAACCACTCATCCCTTCTATTGTTATTGTTTATCGGTAATGTAGTTTAAATAAATCACACTAGTTTAGGTAATTACAGAAGGCTTCTTTGGTTACTGATTGATTATTTTATTTATTCCTTCGTTTGTAAGTTTATATTCACTCAGTTGCCCAGATCGATTGATTGATTTATTGATTGGTTGGTTGATTATTGGGTATATTTTGTCCCATGGCAGATAAAATATATAATTCTATATTCAAAACTGTATTTATGTTAGAAGATACAAGGCTTATGGAATGTTAGCCCTTTTGACTGGTACGTGGTGAACAATTACCGACATTTCAAAGGAATATAGCGTAAAGTAATACAAGAAGAATGAAATATCGCATTACACTGGAATTAATTCAACGTAATACTTGGTTACTTAATGTTACAAATCCTGTGTCATAATTCCATGACTCGACCACCAATGCCAGGTTTCTAAAAATTATGTCATCTTAAAGTGGGGTAGCCGTTAAATGTACAGTGCCTTTAAAACTATCTTCCTGCCGCTTGAATTCGGAGGGGAAGGTGTTCTTTGATGCCCAGCTTGAAATTTAGCTGTGTAGATATCTCCATCGTGATATGTGCATCTGGAGGCAGGGAAAGGGACGTGAAGAGAGGAATTCTTGCAAGAATTATAATTTTAAATTTGGGTTTCGGTATTCCGATTTTTGAAGACACGAAAACCAAAACCCTTTTATGCCTAAACATAACGTTTCTTCTTGCTCATTTTCGTCAAGACATGGTCTTCTTCATATCTTAATATCCGGTTGCATTTGTAATTTGGTTTAGACAGTCCAAACCAGCTTCACAGAAGTGAACTTTTCGTAAGAGTTCGTGACCCGTCTGTTGCATACAATAGTGAAAGTTGTTTGTTTTGTTCACTAACACATTATAAACTGCCTGAACTTTCCTGCTGTTTTGATTTAAATCTTCAGCTTGCCTAACAACCCATAATGATCATTTGTTTTTGATATTGTTTGTTGACATTTTGTAAGTATTCGTAGCCAGAAATTACTTCCTACACACACAAGTTCCGTTTCCGATATCACTTGACGACATACGAAATTCGTGTTAGTGTTAGAATGTATATTTAAAACTGGCAAACTCCATGTTGCTACTTTGAAACGTATTTTCAAAAGTATTTTATTAGAATGCAACCCTGTATATGTCGTGTTTTGTAATGAACATCTATCTTAATATACGTCCAATGAAATAAATTTTAAATTTTGAAACGTGTGGAATTATAACACGGAAGTCGGACACCATTTACAGTGGAATAATTCAAATTATCTTTCATGGGAGCCCAAACGGAAATTCGGGTTAAACACTGAACAGCATAACTATCAGTTGCGTCTCGTAATTTCCTATCAATCAGCTCAGCCGGAAATACACTCACAGGATGTATTTTTCTCGTCCATTCTAAAAAAAAAAATATATCGCTTATACATCGTGTTTATTTCGGCACTGAGGCAAAACATGATCATAAATTCGTTGCAGCAGGAAAAATGTAATCTGCTGTGAGAAATAGCCGCACGAGGCCTGCCTTATCACCAGCGTTACGCCTACCCCTACTACTACATTGTTAAGTTATTTAACAGGTCAGATGAATAACATTAACCAGACTTTTGATTCGCCGAAGGCAGTCAGTGTCAAGGTCGTTTGCAATAATCTAGTAAACTGCAAATATTATGTGCAAGCAGACGCAAATTACAGTCCGCCACTGTACTTGCCGTTTCTTCGTTAAACCTAATGCAACCGCGTACACGACAGAATGTACTGTACGTACTGTATAGGGGAGAGGTTCATGGTAAGGCCAAGGTGCGTAGCAGTATGTTAACAAGCTGTCCGCCCACGGCAGTACTAACAAGTGGAAATATGTCATACAAATTATCCACGAGAAATTATTTGTATTATATCCAGTACAACTGTCATTGGCATTTAAACGTGCTTCATTAAGCTTTTAGCTAGTCACAGTTAAATAAAGAAATAACTGTCCATTTGTACGACAGTTAGTGAAATTTGCATTTAAGTGTTATTAACACAGCACTTGTTGTTTTGCTGCGCAACAGGAACATTAACTCATAGTTGGCTGCAAACAATACGGGTGTCGCGCAAATATTCTCAATTAACACTCGATTTCGAAATTTCAACACCCCTACCCTTCAGCAACGTGCAGTATAGCATTCGAACACCTGTGATGCGTCGTCTTTGTTCTATTCAAAACTGAAACAGCTAGAACTGAAGAAACGTATTTGCATTATGATCCATGTTGTCTATATTGTCTGACAAGTACGGATACATCAAAATATATTTCCGAAATTAGAAACCCTGAATTAGATTTTTGCTTAAAATGGTGACCGTTTTATGGATAAGACTGTAACAGGAGTAGCACATTACTTTACAGATTAGAAAATAAATTTGAAAATAAGTAAATAAAGATAAATCAAGTAATCAGCAAGGGAGTCATAATGAGATTAACTTTTGAAATGTTTTAAAAGTTATATATCTTGTGCAAAATCAACAAGCCTAAATTAAGTTAAAGATAAGCTGCATGAAGAATATTTTCAGGAAATGCTTAATATTATTCTGCTTGAAAACTGTTCCCACTCTGTCTTTGTACAAAACAATAACATTTTTTGTTTTTGAAACAGGTTCTCTTTTTCTGAGAAAAGGGGAAATAAAATAAAGGCACTTGAAGGGAAAGTAGAAGACGCAATTATACCTTTTAGAGTAAAAGGTAATGTTTGCCTTAGAACACGCCATGAAGGCCCAGAGGGGGAGTAGAGGTATAGCTCTACTCTTTCTTAACTTCGACCTTGGATGGGGCTGGATGTTCCACGCCACACGCCGGCCTCTTTACGCCCGGCAAGGAGACATTCGGTACCCACTGTACAGGAGACTGGGTGGACCCCAGGACCAGTCTGGACGTGCGCGTAAATTCTCGACATCCCACCGGGATTCGATCCCCGGACCGTAACTTTTAGGGTAATGAAGTCAAGTAGACCGTGAAGCACCGCATATGATGTAATATGCGAGGCAATAAATGCGTGCGGTATTTTGATAATAATAGTTTCGTCAGTGAGATTAAAAATTTACTCTGAAGCTGTATCTGTGCGAATTAGTTACGGAAGTGAGCGGTGAATACATCTGATTCTCTATCGTGTCTATGGGCGCACTGTGAGTTTAATAGCATTGAACCTTCAAATTCTAGTACCGGCAAGCCAGTTAACAGAACCAACTTATACCTGAAGTCTGAAATATGAAACTATAATTATTTAAAATAATTGACATATTTAAACTTTCTAAATCATGCAGTGCACTGCTTAGGTGTAATATATCATACAAAGGAACTATTAATAGCACTTCAGTTACTTCCATTTTGGGCGCTTTCGCAATTAATAGTCAGAAATTCTTGTATTACTTTTGACCTTCTGTCCGAATGCAACAACTCGAGAACCGCCAAAGAGATTTTCATGAGCTCTAATATTTGAAAGTTTCATTAAAATCGCTGGATATATTGCGCTGTTCAATGTTGTAGCCGAACATTTCTGGTATAATGGTTTCTTAGGTTTGCTTGCGTCAGTTACGGACGGTTCATGGCCATGCGTTATAAGTTTAATCTGTCAACGTATGTTCAGGAACCGTTGGTGATAGGTAGGAGGGGAGAGATTTGAACGGGGGAAAACGTTTGGCTGCAGATAACGGACGCTAGCTGTCCAGTGAGAAAGCAGTCGCGTACGAGAGCGATGTAAGTAAGGGAGTACAGTGAAATGACTGTGTTATTTTACTAAAATATTATTTAGTTGTTTAACTGGATACAGCACGACTTATTTATATCAAGAATAAAATTAATAAGTAAAACAATAAGTAAAAAAGAAAATAACTAAAACTATATGTGATTCGGTGAACCACGCCCCTCTCCCGAAGAGGTTCTGCTACCATACTGAGCGCGTCGGGACAGTCAATGTACATAGGGTGATCGTGTAGAACGAACAACAATAACATGATCTTTGCATGAAGGCAGCATGCGTTTCTGTGCCTGTCTGTGGCGTCACTCCTTAGATATCCGAAGAAGCAAAGAACATAACTTAGGCCTACGTCTGATACTGTTTTCGTGTTTTCTCGTTAGAATTAAGATGAATCGAACGAGCCGGAAATTTCACTCCATGCACACGTTTCCTGACCCTTTTTTTATTATATTCCCTTCCACCGTTTTTATGCGTCCATTAAGAGTTTTTTTTAATGAGATTTGGTATAACCCAGTATTTTAGTAACCTCTTTAATATTTATTGCAACATTACGTAATGTACTTCTTTGCTATGAACCCCTTTCCGTGATTTTTTTTGTATTGTGATGTTCAGCACTTGGCATGTTTCGTCCATGTTCTACAGCATAGTTTCGTTTCCACCTGATAGTGACCAAAATAGTCACAGAAACATGTACTGGGCATTTTGTTGTGGACACCATGAAACAGAATGACATAATAAAATACAACGCAGCGAGGATGGCCTAACCTAGGGGTTCACGACAAAAAGGCTGCAATGCGCGTGCTAATATTTGCAACGATTTTTTTTGTGGGGGGGGGGTGGTTAGGGAGAGTGCAGTGGTGCATACGATCCAACCTCCACCAAAATTTATTTGGGTAAAGTTTAAATATATGATGGTCCATATTTCTGTCACATATATCAGCTTCTTATTCCGTAACATTATCCCCCTTCTTCGTACGGTTTCTCTACCGTTCCATAAGTGCGAAGAGAGGAAGACGTTGCATTCCATGAACCGCAGTAAATCTTTGGAGCCCGGTGCTACGATATTGGTGCGGGACGTTCCTAGATTCATTTCGCGGGCAAAGTACCCCAAGATGCAGGAACACAAGCTGGGTGGGTGAGAGTAGGCCGGTTTCTATAGATGTAGGAAGGTAATGGTGTAATTAAGTGGTCCTCACTTAACGTCTGTTTTTTAATTAGTCATTAATAAATTATTGAATTCATTATCAATTCACACCACCATCTGCGTAGGAAGTTCAGAGCGTCTAGACGCCGGATTGTCGCAGTATCTTAGCTGATACTTTATGTATATGCACGAATTACTCATTTGGCTCATCGAAATCCTGAACGGAACAGCATATCAGATATTCATTGACGCTGTGGTGTCCCTTGAAGTCACCAAAGCAAATGAGATACACTCAGACTTGTATCATTTCTTTGGACCAACCATAATTCCTACTTCATTGAAAGATGTTTAAGACGTTGTAAAAATCATTTATTTTGGCGCGTGTTTTATGCTTGTTTTCTTATCTTCGAGATACACACTTGTGTCGTGGTTTTTCGTTTACAGCCAAGAGCAGTAGGTCTCCAAATTAAAAACAGATTCCAAATTTTGAACAGTGAACTACGTGGAATTATACTGTGATGAACGGAATTTCAACTGCCACTCGCACTGACATCGGAAAGCCACATGAGCAGTCACGCAGTGGCGACAAGGAACGGTGAAGTGCGACAGAATCGAATGCCTTCTGGTTGGATTCACTACATGTGTACAGTTCAATAAATGCCCATTATAGCACACAACACAGATTTACCCCCGATCTTAATTTTACGACATGGTCTAATGTAAAATATTTCTGTAATTTTGCCTGTACACTCAGTATAATCAAAAGATAGTGCATTATTTTTCGCGCTGACGATTTTAAAATGGATCATTTACTATCAACGATTTTAAAAAAGGGCGATAGATCACATCCTGAAATCATCTAAGAAATTTAATTGAAGTGCCACATTAAGAACTAAAATAACCACTGACAGTCCAGGCCACGCACTCACAACGCCTGAACTTCCGTACGTTCAGTTTGTTACTTCGTACTGCATGTTTCGGTCATTTGTTTGGACGTCATCAGATGGACAAAAATTCAAGTACAAAAAGAAAAAATGCTACAGCGAATGACGGAAACATGCAGTAGAAAGTAATAAATTGAACTCACGAAAGTTCAGGTGCTGGCAGTGTGCGGACTGAACCGTCAGTGATGGTTTAACACAACGGGATGATGTTGCCCCAAAACTGAAATAATCTTATTCAAAAAGGAGAAAAACTGAAAAACACAGAACGTTGGTAAACATATCGTTGTAGACTGGAGGTGGTACTGGAATTTACTTGTCGAGGAACAAAGCCAGAAAGCTCAAAAGAATTGAGTAGGCAGAAACAAAGTATAAAATCTAAAGGCATTCGGATATTAGGAGCAATTGATGAATGTGTAATGAGGGAGGTAATATGAAGATTAGAGTTTGTAGAACTACGTGACACGATATATGAGTCAGGGATGATATACGGAGTGGAAATGTGGGGTTTACGGGGGATGGGAAATCAGTTATGAAGTTCGGAACAGGTTTTATAATTAAGGTCCTTAAAAAGTCGAGCAAGCGGCGTTGTTTATTGGGAACTTGCTAGAGAAAACAGAAGAGGGAAGATGATTTGTCGCCTTGTAAAATGCCGGTACAGAATTCTGCTAACGAAACAAGATGATTTGTTACAAAGTTGATGTGAGTAGCAGACAGGAAATCCGGAAAGAAGAGTCGGGCAATAAGTCTGAGAGTTGAAATGTACAAGACTGAGTTGCGATACATCTGGTTAGACAGAGAGGGATTTGAGATCTATATGCCAAACAATTAAACTAGGTTAATGTTATACACAAGGACAGTCAAGTATGGAAAAAATTAGAGAAAGCAGATCTCTAGTTTTATATTGGAATATGAAGCAAGGAGGAGATTGTTTATACATTATTTTAATATTAACGAGGGAAATGGGATAGTACCGTTTAAATTGGAAATTTGCAAATTGAGAAGGATAAGGAAAGGTGTTGGGAAAAGGAAGGCGCCCGCTATGTAAAGAAGAGGAGTATGAGGTACATGTACTGTGGAAATGTGAAGAGATACAAACATAGGAGGAAATCTATTTTTTTTTGAGCAAAATATTTTGACAAGTAAGGAAAGAAACAGCGCACAAGAAAATACTACTTATACGAAGAATGTAGGATTGGAAAACGTAGGAAAAGTTTCATGCAAAATGAAATGCAAGTGGGAAAATAAAACGAGGAAATGTACATTATTGGTGGAGGAGGGGACGGTAGTGCTGCAGCTATAAACACTTTATTGTCCAGAGCGGTTTAGAGTGGAATATAAATTTTTACACACAGAACGAATAGTATAAGACAAAGGTAGCCATTGTACTGGTAAGAACCTACTTGTAATAGTCACATACAACAAATGTACTGGACACTCAGCGAATCAATTTGTTGCGATTTGATTCATAACCTGATCCTCCCGAGAGTTATGTACCATTCCTTTGTGTCGTTTACGGCAGTTACATTCCTCAATTGTTTAACTAGTGGCTTTGTTTTACAATTCATTCTCCCGCTCTTCTGCAGTCGGTCATGTTGTAACTGTACTTGTGATAGGAACAGAACATCGAATTTTGGGAGGTATTCCGAAACGTGGAAGCGAATCCGTGTTGCAGATCAAAAGTGCTTCATATGCTGTCCTGCATAATACTTTATTACGAACATTCAGAGTGTGTGATTATTACGTCTGTTCTCGTTTAATACGACATCAAAAATAAATATATTTGTGTTATTACAATAAATTCTACTTCCGTTACTTTAGAGAGAAGAGGTACCGGTTTTTGAGAACCCGCAGCTGATTTGTCGGCCCTTGGTTGGAAACTGCTGATTTAACTACAACGCCTTTGTGTTTGAGGTACCGGGATAGCGCAGTCGGTATAGCGACTCGCTACGGGCTGGACGGTCCGATGATCGAATCCCGGTAGGGGCGAGACTTTCCGCACCCTTCCATACCGGCTCTGGGGCCCACCCAGCCTCCTATGCAGTGGGTACCTGGTCTTTCCCTGGGGCAAAGCGACCGGGGCGGGCCGTTGGCCACCCACCCTATCTAGCGCCAAGGTTAAAGAAAGAGTAGAGCTATACCTGTACTCCACCTCTAGGCCTTCGTGACCTGTTATAGGGTGAATTTTACTTTACTTTTACTTTTGTGTGTAGGTGGCACGTCAACAGGTTGGGTCGCTTTTAGTAAGTTTGATTCGTAGGATATTTAACGATGTGGCACAAACTACAGAAGTTACTGAGAAGATGGTTGTGTAGTGTGGGCTAGAAATAATATGAAATAAGGAGGCAAAGAATGCAGAACGAGGCAGCGTTCATGCAGCATTGTTAAAGATGCACTAGTCGACCTAAAAAGGTAAAGCAGTCCCATTACAGGCCTGGTCAGGCCCAGAGGGTTCCAGGAAGTTAAGGTTCCCAGATTTTGTGACAACGGCACAGGATGGTGGTAAGGTTGTCAACCTTAGGCACCGACCGAATTTACCCCCAGGAAATATTCCTGGTATTCATTTCCGTTAGAGGCTGAGTCTACCCCAGGGCCATAGTGCGATCGGAAGGATTTTATGTCAATGAAAAATCCACTGACAGCAGCTGGGATCGAACCAGCGACCTTCCGATTTGTAGCACAGCACCTTAACCACTGTGCTACCGCGGTCCCACTAGTCGAGCTAGTCTGTTAAAATTTATTCAAAGTAATGCGAATTGAAAGACATATATTTGCCTTTATTCAGCAACATTGTAACGGAGTTACTCATTAAAAAAAACACCTCTCAGATATCGTCCATCAAGACTGCTGGACTGAGGAACGCGGTTCATAACACTTCACGTTACGTGGTCATGACAGGTAATACAGCATTCCTTTCTTCAGAAATTCTTAGTTTGTTGAACGTGTTTTAAAGACTCTGTTTTTCAAATAACCCCATAAAAAGAAACCACAAGCCGACAGATCTTGCTAACGGGGTGGCCAAGGAATGTCGTCATGTACGTCGTTATTTTTGGAGAACTTATGTAGGCGAATGAACGCTGGACAGCCGACCTCAAATTCACGTTTTACTAAATGACTTTCCTACCCGAACTTATAGCGAACTTAGTTTCTTGCTCTCGTCGTGGCTGTCCGAGTACTGCATATCAAGATGATGAATGAAAGTGGCCCCATCCTGTATTTGCTCTATCATAAGTTGGGAAGACTGGGGGCATGGACATTGTGTTTGCCAAATGCAAATGAGTTCGTTCGTTTAATCTCGGTGTACAACACTCTGATTCTGTCGCTTCTTAATACAAGTAACTAGATGTTCCTAACCCCGAACGTTTGACAGTACAGCATAGACTGTGCTGGAGCGAGCTATAAACAAGAGCGCTTTTACGTGTTAGGCAACCCACAAAACAATACTGCAGTGTGGTTTTCCTGTAATGCAGTCACCAACCGAACTTTTCTGTCCCATTCCAGTACAAAGTTCCCTCATTCCGTTCCTCTGTTAACCGTTTAAAGCCTACAGGTTACGTGATGCACCATGTTTAACTTTCAATAATTGCGCATTCTGTACACATTGTATTTATGCGTTTTGGATTTATCTCAGAACAAACAGCGAGTTGTGCCACTTACAGCATAAACTGATTGGCTTTTATAACCGAGATGAAAAGTGTTTACAGTGCGGTACGGACTGGGTCTTTAAATAACGCATTCTGCGCTCGTCTTCAAAGGGTTAAGTTGTTCATTATGTATAGGTCAAACACATAGTAGCAATAGAAGGGAATTAAGGCATAGGATTGGAATGTTTACATGTCTTTCATATGCCACTAATTGATTTTATTGAAGTTCTTCTTTACTTGTCGTCCATTATTCAAGGATGCTTCGGGATTCCACTTCTTTAATTATCAATTTTTATAGCGCAAGTATTGCTGTTATCAGCGACGTAAACAAGCACCGGAGAAATCTCGAAAACACTGACTAATCTTGTTTATCACACAAGGTCAAGTAAAATACCTTCTGCTTTTATTTCCTGATCACGTAGTTAACTCCTGTACCGACGTTAATCTTTTCCGGCGTTTTCGTGGTCTTCCTCTTACTCTTCGCCTTATAAGTTTATAATTCCGTGATATCTTCGGCCTCCCGTCTACTGACGTTCTTTCTACAAGTTCTGTTTATCTGCGCCTGTAAGCATTACGATGGAAAAGAAGACCGACTGCTTCTGGGATGTGATGACTTGGTCAGGTTTCATTGTCATATACTGTTTGTTACTCCTGTCACCCCACAGCCAATATATCACTGTCTGTTGTTACAAATAGGTGATCAATGCTTTCTGTGGGTCTAATTGTAGATATTTTACTTGTATCATATTAATTATAGCCGCTCTTACATTTAAGGGAAAATACAAGTTAGGTAAGGCTATTGGAAGGAGACGATAGTGGCATATACAGAACTACAGTTGTCTCTGCGACATTCGCACTGCATGGGGGGAGGGGTGGTCCGGAATACCCGGCAATCCGGACCACCGAATGGAAGCTCCGTGGCACAGGTAATGTACAAAAAGTCACTCATTGCTAAAGTTTATGACTTATTAAAGCCTAAATATATCACCTGACATTGCATAATATTAATAATAATAATGAGATTTTTGTCCCTATAACTTCGCTATAATGGCGGAGAAAGAAAGACAGAAAGAGCGCTACGACAGTCGCGAGATCACGTCATTATTGCTGAAGAGTCAATTTCTGGCTGGCTGTTTCCGCGTTGCCCACGCCAGCAGCCCCGAAGCAGGGATAGTCTCAGGTTACTTCCCCCCCTCCTCCCCCCGGTTATCCGGTCATGGTCCGTATCACCCAGGGAAGAGGGCTATAGATGCCCCCAAATTGACTGGATTACTTAGGAATCCGAATTACCAGGGTCCGGATCACCGAGGGGACGCAGTGATGAAGAGGGTTTGGGTTACAGAATGAGTTACACCACAAACTGAAGTAAGTTGACCAGTAACCTGGACGAGAGTAAATCCGAAGTGCAAACTTGGAGCATATCGGTTATATTCACCGTCTCGGTTACAGGCAATCAGACTTGAATGCATGAACACCATGTGACGCCGTGTAGTGTTGGTGGTGGATACCAGGGTTGCGAAGACGTATACTGCATCCATTTTTACTCTAACCTCGAAGAAGGTTGCAGAACTACTGGTATCAATCCCAAATTACACGATGTCGCTATCCGGATTGCCAGAATACGAATATTCATTTTTGAAAACTTAGGAAACTTACACATAAATATCACGTCAGTGTGCCTATCTTATTAGAAGTGAGGCGTGAAGAAATGCGCCTCCTTTGAAAGTGCAACTTGTTTCAGAGGTAAATAAGGTGACGCAGCAGCACGAGCAGCGCGGGTTTTAACAGTTATGACAAGGAGTGGGGAGGAAGAAGGTAACCTTCCCGTCTGATTTAATTGGCAATAGCTGTCAAGCTCTGTTATCCCTTAAATGTGCGTAAGACTTGCTGTACACTTACCGATAGTCTGTCTGCTAATTGAACAAGAGGATTGTTTGTTGTTACGCAACCCGGTTTCTCTTATTTCATGTTTTGTTTCAAGATTTATTTCTCACGACCTTACCTCCGTATCCTGTTTCACGTGATTGTGCTAGAGGTTCGCTTTTTATTGTTTTTGTTAAAGCAGCTTAGATCTGTATTGAACGGCTGTTGAAAGTTGTCGGCACGAGTTGCAGTTCTTCATAGCCTTGCGTTCACTTCGCTTCTGTCTATGTGTAGTTCGCCCGCTAGTAGTTTCATATGCGAAACCTTCCGGCGGATGTACATGAAATTTAGCGATGTAGTTTACCCTAAATGGCAGATCAACAACGATTATTTTGACGTACAAATACAGGTGTCATTGGGCGTCTGCTAGAGTGACTGCTCATTTAGCCAGTAGCAACTAATGTCCTGCTCCTGTACAAAGACAGTTTTTACCAGCTAGATTATATTCGCTGATCCCAGTGGCCGCACGATCTAAGACGTGGGCCTACGGCCGCTCGCTTGCTGGGATTGCGGGTTCGAATCCGCCCCGGGCGGTATTTCTGTATGTCTAGTGTGTTTATTGTGCGTTGTTAGGTAGATATCTCTGCGACGGACCGATCACTCGTCCAGAGGAGTCCTACCGAGTGTGGTGTGTCTGAGTGTGGTCGAGGAACCTCACAAAAGAGGTCTAGGCTTACCAGGGCTGTCACGTCATTCGAAAAATGGAAGGTCATGTCCGGAAATGAATGATCTTGACGTTAAGTCAAGCAGGAAATTAGAATTCCGCCGTCATGAAGTCTAATTATGATGATGTATAATGTGCCTCCCTGCTGCTGAAATATTATGCAGCTTCGTATTTATGTAACATAAGGAATGTACCCACATAAGGTTACGGAGCGCTTAATGTCTTTGCAGTTACTAGACACTGATCGCTTCATACAGTTCGGCTGGTGCTGATTAGCACGTGCTGCCCGCAAGACGTTACTGCTAGAACGACAGCGTTCGTTTAAAGCTTCCATGTAGACATAAAATACAAGCAGTAATAACTATACTCCTTTGGGATGTTCCTGCGTATCGTACCAACTGTACATACTGCCTTTGCACGAAAGCTGTCATTCATAACCTCAAACATTACTGTTCAGGGATATTCACTTTACCTTCTCCACGTATCTTTATGATGTCATGCCTAAGACAATATCACATTACTTAACATCCATTTTGTCCCCAAGCTCGTAGTCCTCCACTTCCTACGCATAATGTCAAGTGTGGTAACACGTGAAATATTCATATTTACATCCCACATTTTACGATGTACATCTGTTCTATAGAGATCTGACAGAATATTTGTCGTTGTCAGAGAAAGCAAAACTCCTGGAATTGCGATGAGGTAGAAATCTTAGTGTGCGTTTGGACATTGCAAGAAGAGTGTAATCGACTTCATAAAGTTTTGTTTATCTCTTTCTAACAATTGTAAGAAGATAGAAAGAAAGATCCTATAATGCCTCAAGGAAACGATAGGGTATCGATTTCCCCGCCAAAGAATAAAAGAAACTTTTAATTGAATTCATCTCCCAACTTCTCTGACTGCAAAGAACCGGGTCTGACATAATTCTCTTTCTTTTCAGACGTCACTTCCGGTGTCGAAGCAGATAGCTTGACATTAATTACATCTGACATATTTTGAATAGCGCTCTAAAGAAAGGTTCTAAAATAAGCGTGCCTCACACCACAGTTCATACTGTCTGACATTATATCTGTGCCACGAAAGTTACGTCATTACGTTAATTGGAAGGCACAAACCACCTCGGTAATCTTCCCTAGAATCGAGGCTGTTTGAGTTGTCACAGTTTGCACTTCTTCTTTAATCACGTGAGTTCAAATCTTACATTCGGCAGTCATACCTGTTTGCTGTTCATGTCCATTTATTCTCTACTAGGAAAGGTGTAGTTGAAACAGATTTTAACGTGCACAGTTCTGTTGAATGTACAATGGAAAGCAAGAGGGATTCAGATAATATTATCCGCTGACCAGGTAATATTATCGGCTGTTCAGGTACTATTGTATGCTGTTCAGGAAATGTTAACTGTTCAGGTAATATTATCCTTTGTTTAGATATCGGTGTCTATCTCAGAAGTTCCAGTTCTGTCTGTGTACAAGTTTCTAGAGCAAATTTTACGTTCAGGTGACCGTGCATCGTCATAAATTCTTATAATAAAACCGGCCAGATGCACTAGTTTCTCAAATTTGTTTTCGGAATAAAACTCTACATGTTTCGGACAGTTTCTCTGCCCATCACCAGGAGTTTTTTACTGTACACACAGCAATGGTATATGAAGGGAACGTCCTGATCCTGCTCGCAAGCTGTCAGCAAACCTGTATGACATATACCATTGCTGTGTGTACAGTGGAAAGCTCCTGGTGATGGGCAGAGGAACTGTCCGAAACATGTAGAGTTTTATTCCGAAAATAAATTTGAGAAATTAGTGCATCTAGTTGGTTTGATTATAAGAATTCCTAGAACAACGTAAGATATTAACATTTTCATCTCTAAGATATGTAACGCCACTGATAAAATTGTGTTCGCTCAAGTAATCAAATAGTATGCCACTGAACCATACCGTGATCCAGATGAATTTACTCTGCCTTATGATATTCTGCTTATTTAAGAGTAATTGCTGCAATTTATGCCTGTGTAGGCAGAGAAAAAATCTTGGAAACGTGGGGGAATTTATTTTCAAAACTGATTCAAATTATGCCTACAGTCTAATCGTGTCACTTGTGCTTCGCAAATTGATGCTGGAGCTGTACACTGTCGGTCTATTCAGTTTTACGTTTTCTAACCGGAATTGTGTATTTATTTATTTATTTTGTTATTTAAACGATGCAGGCTGGTAAAGAAGAGTTTACTCTTTTGGACAAAACGTACCGTTGTTGGATATTATTTAAACACTCACTTATGTACAATTACAATTGATAACCAACAAGATGCAACTATTTTGATTTATTTACTTTAATCAGCTCTACATGTTTCGGGCATTGTTTTCGCCCATCATCGGGAGCATATCACTGTAACTACAGCTTCTGGTAATGTCCACCGATGTTGCTGCTGGCTGGTGTTGCTTACGTAACATCGCTTGACATTACCAGAAGCTGTAGTTACAGTGATATGCTCCTGATGATGGGCGAAAACGTTGCCCGAAACATGTAGGGCTGATTAAAGTAAATAAATCAAAATAGTTGCATCTTGTTGGTTATCAGTTATAATTGTACTAGCGATGCACGGAAACACGAACGTTAAACTCACTTATATATTTGTGAAGAACATTCCAGAAGCCAATATTGTGTTTACGTCGAGAATTCATAAAGTATGTATAATTCCTTGTAAGGGGGTCTGTTACTGCTCAAAAATTCAATTTTCTGAGAAAAACTAGTGTAAGTGTAAAATGAAATGGTGGAAGGATTCCGTTTTTCTGGGATATGGTGTTGCGTCGTTGGGTAAGCAGTTCCCGACGTTTCCAAAGATAGAATTGCCTCCGGCTTCAAGCGCTCAGTAGTCCAGCAAGACGTTTAGTGCCGCAAAATTTCACATCCACAAACCTCTAATTCTTAAGTCAGGATAACCGGTCTCCAGGCCGAGATATGAAACGGGACGTCCCGATTAAGAAGCAGGGTACGCGACCATTCGACCGAGTATTTGATAGGTAATGTTTCGTCACTAATTGTCAGGTTAATACAGCAAGCGGCAGTTCCGCGAGGAGGCTGATTTGAATATTTAATTCTGCACATTGGCAGCCGGGCTGCCTATATATAAAGAATTTGTGTCCATAAGTCAAGGCAGGCAGGCAGTGATGCATCTCATTTTGTTCGTGTTACAACGTAACAGGAAACCGTATGGCTTTTTATCTGCCCTTATTTTCTTCAAGGTTGAAATAACAAGTAATCTAATCCAATGGTTGTTGTGTACAGGATTATGTAAAGACTTTATTTTGCAGCTCTTCCTCCTCCCTTGCTAAGATATTTGTAAGTCAACTTTAAATATTCGTGGTCTGTTTAAAGTCCGTTGTATATTGCAGATATCAGTTCTTTCTACAAGTGAAGCAAGACATTCTCCAAGGGCGACTTCCAGTGACGTTTGACCTCGCAGCAGAGCTTGGTTCGTACGTGGTGCAATGTAAGTAGATCTTTTCTTATTTTGTTATCGTCACTCAGGCTTCGCAGTTGGCTTCGTCCTCTCACACTAGTGACATCACAGTATTTATTTCAACCGCAGGCACCTAACGGCCCCTGGCACTGCCGCACGTAGGGCTACCAAACATTTTCTGCTGGTTATTACACCGCGTAGGATCATAAGTTTCCGCGACGATTCGGAGGAAGATCAGGTCAGGACAAACGTGTAATCTTAGACAGTGCAATAATCCAGAAAACTGTCATTTAGGTACTGAAGGTTTTGTTCCACATTACTACGTCGAGAGAGTTGCTTCATCGAGTCGTCGGTAGCTATTTACCAGTCAGCATGGTGTAACATGCAGAAGACTGGGATGGGCAGGTCATATTATAAGAGTGGAAGATAAAAAGATCCCAAAAAAGGTTCTTAATGGGATATTTCATAATACAAGACCAGTAGGAAAAGCAGAAAAAAAATGTGAGGACGTCGTCCGGAGGGAATCGTCACAGATCCCAGGAATACGGAGATGGAGGAGACGAGCAGAAGGCAGAGAAGAAAGGAAACGTCTTGTGAAGGCGGCCAGGGCCCAAAAGTGGTTGTAGTGCCATAGATGGATGGATGGAATATTCTTGAGCTATGTAGCCAAATACAAATTTTAGTTTATATTCTCATATGTCCTAACACTGGGCAAGCAGAATTGCTCCTGTCAGGCCACCCAGTTACAACACATTTACGTGACCGGCTGTGGATTAGTTAAGTTTGTACTAAAAAATATCCTCTGAGTTCAGACTTGGCGACATCCTTGGGACACAACATTTGAAAATATTTCTAAAGTTACACGAATTTCTTTCTAGACTAGCTTCATGAACACAATTTCTGTTACGTAGTCGTCTGCATCTTTTGCGCTTACACAACAGTTAAAACCAGAGACCTCTCATCACCTCTCATCACCTCTGCAGCTTATCTAACACTCTGTGTCAGGAATTATGCGATGGTCTGTGGCAGGGCAAATCTTATTGTTTGTCGACTGGAGTAGATTTGACTAGCTTGACGTAGATCTGTGTGACGGGAATTAAAAAGCTTGTAGCTCTGCAACATTCCTCGTCACACAACACGTTTACTAACTCTGTGGAGCAGATTTCTCTTTATACATTAAGAGTCTTTGAGCTAGTGAAGAAATTCCCCACCCGTTACTCGTATTCACCTCGAAGGTTCGAGTAATCGCAGCGTCCTCTTACTTCCAGTTGGGTCTAAATATTCTCATCAGCAATCTATTCTCATTCTTACAGTGAAATAGTATCACACCATTCAAGCACAAACTGAAGAATTACGGTAGTGTTTGAAAGCACTCCCTGAATTTAACTTGCTCGTAACTTCTTCGCGAATGTAATTTTGATTTGTTAGTGTCGTTCCCCTGGTGGGATAGAGTTTCTGCTTGGCAGGATTTAAACGTGATGGATTTTGACTCTAAAAAGACGTAAAACTACAGTTACAAGAATAGTATTTAAGGTAGGGGTACACGCAGAGGATCAACACGGCAGTGGTATAATTGCAAGTGCACACATTCAGACGGTCCCAGCTTTTAACCGGACGACGGAATGCCCTCAATTAAGCTGCAGCACCTCGGTTTATTGAGCTAAGTCGTTATTTGGCCGTCTTCTTGCTTCGTTCGATTACATCACTTTTCTGACGTAAGGACCAGCTGCTCAGTCGGCGGTCTCCTCGAACAATTCTAGCGACCTTCTCCACATTCTCTTGAGTTTTCGCAGTGGAAGGACGGCCCGATTTTGGATCGTCCCCGACGTATTCCCTACCCTCCTTAAACT
>Ga0131853_10007505_pt1 | contig 19759 bp, 11 predicted proteins | sample TergutLab28metaG_FD_92764 | JGI IMG/M metagenome (GOLD analysis project Ga0131853, IMG submission 92764) | Labiotermes labralis P1 segment gut microbial communities from Petit-Saut dam, French Guiana - Lab288 P1 (version 2) (version 2) | ecosystem: Host-associated > Arthropoda: Insects >... | reverse complement strand
CCTCTCACCATCTTACAAATATAAGAAATCCGGAAGGGCAAATCCTAATGTACGGTTACGAAGGGATTCGTCCGGCGAATGTATTTACACTGCGTTTGCAGTATCGTTATTGATTTATGCAGGAATTTTGAATTTGCAACAAACTCTGTATTAAATGTTTATCATCAAAATCGCATTATTATTTTGATAATTCAAAAAAATGTTGTATATTTGTGCTCAATTTTACTAAGCTTCTCATGCTATGAATAAATATTTCTGTAGTGTTGATCATTGTATCGTCACCAATTTAGCGATAAGGAGGCTTTTTGTATTACCAAATTTTTGTAACCAACCCTGCTCCCTATAAAATAGGTTGTGGGGTTTTCTCATATATACAGTTAAGACAAAACACATAAATAAACAAAACATCGAATAAATTTGCAAATAATGAAATTTACTAATTTTTACAATCTGTTGATGATTGCAATGATCACAATCATATGCGGTTTCACAGCACAAGCAGCTCCTCAAAATAACAATCAACAATTTGCATTAGACCGCATACTTGTTGTAGCAGAAGCCGGAGTAATAAATGCAGACTCACCTCTGAATCTCGGTATCACCTTCTCGAAAATCGAGTTGCTAAACCCAACCAAAACCATTCCCGATGCTAAGGATATCCTTTTGATACATTTGAAAAATCCGGGCAAAAAGGAAATCATCAGAGTTATCCAAGTTCTGAATGAAAACCCTATCATTCTTTCTGCCGAGCGGGATTATTATCATTTGAAAAACAGAGTTTTTACTCCTAGAACTCCGAACGATCCGAGATATGGTGAGCAGTGGCATCTTCCCGCCATACGTGCACCGCAAGCATGGGGTATAACTACCGGTAGCAGAAAAGTGAGAGTCGGAATCATGGACTCCGGATTGGATATTACGCATCCCGATTTGGTCGACAATCTTTGGATTAATCCAAATCCTAACCAAACCATTGGCGGTTTTACTTTTACAAACGACATTCATGGCTGGTATTTTAATGCTAATAGAGCAACACCTCCATCGAGCGGTACGCACGGCACACACGTGGCAGGTATCGTTGGTGCGGTAGGAAATAACGGAGTAGGTATTTCCGGCGTTTGCTGGGAAGTGAGTTTGGTGATGCTGGCCATTCGGGGAAGTAGTTCGCAAGCGGTTAGAGCATTAGAATATGCAAACTTTCATGATATCCCCATTGCACAAAACAGTTGGGGTGGTTACGGCAACCCAAACCGTGCACTTTACGAAGCCATCCGCAACTACAACGGCTTATTCGTGATTAGTGCGGGGAATACAGCTGGAAATCTTGATAATGTAGGTAATTCCGGCATGCACTATCCTATGGGATTTTCGCTTGATGGAGAAGGTTTGCACGGCTTTGGTCCCGGATTGACGAATATCATTTCAGTAATGGCATCAAACAGCGCCGGCGGAAGTTCGGGTAATTTCGGAACAAATCGAGTGATGATTGCTGCTCCGGGTGTTAACATCTTGAGTACATACCCCATGCACCAAGTGGCGCGCGGTGGCTACCATACAATGACCGGTTCGTCTATGGCTGCACCGGTAGTGTCGGGAGTTGCCGCATTAATGATGTCGGCTCGAATCGAAAATGAGTTGCCACAATTAAGTCCTCAACAAATCATTAGAATTTTAATGGAAACTGCACGACAGGTAACCACAGCTGCAAACAGAAATATTGCAGGAGGAATTGTAGATGCTTATGATGCCGTGAGAATGGCTTTGACTTTTTGTACGGAATGCGAAAACAACGGTTGCAACAAATGTCCATGCGAAATTTGCAGCAAAATCGGTTGCACAGATATTCATGTTACAGGTATAACGTTACCATCTACTCTAAACGTAGCTGTTGGTAGTACCCTGCAACTCACCGCAACGGTGTTACCGGCCAATGCTACAAACAAAACTGTAACGTGGAGTATCAACAATCCGGCTTTGGCAACCTTAGACAGCACAACAGGGTTAGTTATCGGTGTTGCCACAGGTTCTACAGGAATTACAGCTCGCACTAACGACGGAAACCACGTGGCTACAAGCACATTAATCATTGGCACCTCTAATATTGTCGATCTCGAAGAAAGCGGCACCTTGAAAATCTATCCAAACCCGGTAACCGACGGTAGATTGTTTGTTGAGATCCCGGAGCAGTTCGAAGGTGAAACGATCAGGATTCACGATCTTTCCGGAAGGTTGGTGTTGACACAGGTTGCGACTCGTCCTCGAACGGAAATCAGCATTTCGCATTTGCAAGCCGGTGTTTACATTGTAGCAATAGGAAATGTTTCGACGAGAATAGTAAAACCGTAATCTCTACATAATATACGAAAACGATAAAAAAACCGAATAATAATCAAAACTGAACAACATGCGAAAAATTATGTTTTTATTGGTGTTTCTGCTATTAGCAGCAGGAGCACAAGTGCTGCAAGCACAACGCACCATCACCGGTATAGTGATCAGTGCTCAGGATCGTCAGGGTGTTCCCGGTGCAACAGTTGTCGTAAGAGGGACAGCTGTAGGGACAGCAACAGACATTAATGGGCGGTACACACTGAATGTACCGAATGATGCGACACACCTGGAGTTTTCCTTTATGGGTATGACCACCCAAGAAGTTGAAATTGGAGGACGAACTACGATTGATGTAACCTTGCAAGACGATGCTACGACTCTTGAAGAATTCATCGTAACCGCTTACGGCGTTGTTCGAAGAGGAACCTTTACAGGTTCTGCAACAACGGTAAGTTCAGAACAGTTAGCCAGTCGTTCCGTAACAAATGTTGCGAATGCGCTGCAAGGTAATGTTGCCGGCGTTCGTATGACTTCCGGTTCCGGACAGCCCGGTGAAGGAGGAGACATCCGTGTTCGTGGTTTCGGATCGATTAATGCGTCGAGCGAGCCGTTGATTATTTTGGACGGAGCGCCGATCACTTCCAGTGCTCTTGCAGGTTTGAATTCCGACGATATTGCCTCGATGACTGTTTTGAAAGATGCTGCTGCGACAGCACTTTTTGGTTCGCGTGCTGCTAACGGAGTAATCATGATTACCACAAAAACCGGTCGCCACGACCGCTCAGGCTTCAGTGTTCAACTTACAACCGGTGTGGTTTCACGAGGAATTCGAGAGTACGAAATGTTAGGTCCGGAACAATCCTACGAAATGTGGTGGTTAGCACGACGTAATGCACTGATCGGGCAAGGACCCGGAGTTGGCAACATTGCCCATATCCCAACCTTCAACCAAATTGCAAGTAATGATTTTCTAAACGCTGCCGGTGTTCGTTACAACATTACCAATGTTCCAGATCACTTAATCGTATTACCCGATGGCAGGTTTAACCCCAATGCACAAATAAATCCGTTTGTCGCCAGTGATTTGGACTGGTTCGATCCTGTTATGCGTTTGGGAAGTCGTCACACAGCCAACATATCTAAAAGTATGTCAAACGAAAACTCGGATATGCGTGCCTCTGTTTCATACCTCACCGAAGAAGGATACATTCGCAACTCTTCGTTTAACCGTTTGTCAGCTCGTTTAAACGTGAACCACAGAGTGAATAACTGGATGAGAACAGGCTTGAATGTTAGCGCAATGAATTCTTTTCAGGAGTCAATCTTCACCACGAACTTGAATAATGAGAACATATTTGCCTCAGCAAGATCTATGGGGCGAGTTTTCCCGGTGCATGCTCACGATTTGAGCCGCCCTTGGGGAACGTGCACATTTATCAGAGATGCAGACGGAAATAAGCTTTTTGACCTTGGAATGCTTCCCGCAACCGGTCATCATATTGTTGCCCAATCCATCGGACCGGATGGAACACCGCTTGTTCGTTGGCCACAAAATAACAACAACTCTATAGCCCAACATTTTTTAGATCAAAGACATACCACAAGAAATGAGTTTGGAGGAAGAGCGTTTGTTGAAATTTCGTTTTTAGAAAATTTCAGGTTCACCACTAACTTGATGCACGACAGACAATTTTTCAGTACAGAAAACATGAATAATCAATTTGTTGGGTCGGCTTCGGGGAACAACGGTCGTGCTTCAACAACAGAAACCTCAAGAGTTACCACTACTATAAACAATCTTTTGAACTGGAACAGAACATTTGGCAGACATACTATCGCTGCTCTTGTTGGACACGAAGCTCATATGCGTGATTTTGATTGGTTGTATGTTCAAAAAACAAATGCGATATTACCGGGCAATCCCCTGATGACAAACTACACAGAAATGGTTGAAATTTCGGGTCATAGAGAACAATATCGTTTAGAGTCGTATCTCTCCAACGTTACCTATTCGTGGGATGAAAGATTCTTTGGTTCGGCATCGTTTCGTACGGATGGTTCGTCGAAATTTGCTCGTCAAAGCCGTTGGGGACAGTTTTGGTCGGTGGGAGCCGGTTGGCGTTTGGATAGAGAAGATTTTATCAGACGAATCAATATTTTTCCATATTTGAAACTTCGTGCCTCATATGGACAAATCGGTAATGATGCCGGAATTAGCGACTATGCTTGGCACGCACGTTTTCGCATCGGAGATAGATTTACCAATGACAATGAACCAGGAACACGTATGTGGGAATTAGGTGCTGAAAATGTTGTTTGGGAATCCAGCGACAATTTCGATGTTGCTGTTGAGTTTGGGACGAGATGGGGCGTTAGAGGACAAGTTGAATTCTTCAACCGTCAATCTTCAAACTTGCTTTTCAATGTTCCAATAGTTCAATCCTCCGGAATTCCTAACGCTGTACAGCTGATGAATATCGGAACTATGTTTAACCGTGGGTGGGAATTTGAATTGGCTTACGATTTCCGTGCAAGAAACGGATTCAGTTGGACGCCGAGTTTGGTCTTGACCACTTTTACAAACAGAATCACCAAACTTCCGGAAGATATGAGAGAAGAAGGAATTAGAGTGGGCAACATGTTGATGAAAGAAGGTCGCAGTATTTACGATTTCCATTTGCGTGAATTCCGCGGTGTTGATCCTCGCGATGGGCGCGCATTGTACACCTGGGACGGACAACCAACAGCAAGTCTTCGTAATATTGACGGCGAATACTTAACTGTAGATGATAACTTTGCTAAACGCAGCTATGTAGGTAGTGCTATTCCGGATTTGATCGGAGGTTTAACCAATACGTTTAGGTGGAGAGGTTTCGACCTGTCGGTTTTGACTACCTTCCAAATCGGTGGATATGTTGTTGATAATATCTATATGACTATGATGTCTATTGGTCATCTTAGTAGACCGTCTTCCTTCCATCCCGATATCCTTAATTCTTGGAGAGAGTCCGGTCAAGTTACCGATGTTCCTCGTCTTGATATGGGTACTATGGTTTCCGGACAACACGAAGCGACATCTTCTCGCCATTTAACTCCGGCAAGTTTTTTCCAGCTTCGTTCGATTAATTTCGGATACAATCTGCCTCAAGATTTTGTTCAAAGAATGCATTTGTCAAGAGCAAGAGTGTTTTTCGTGGCAGAAAACTTACTCTTAGTTGCCTATCGTCAAGGTATGAATCCAACCCAACGATTCTCTGGTGTTACAAGTGCATCAGATGGTTTTATTCCTTCGCGTTTCTTTATGGTTGGTCTTAATGTTCACTTCTAAAAACCTGTATAGTTATGAAAACAATAAAAAATATTATGAAAAAAACCGCTTTAGTTTTAGGCGTTTCGGTTCTTTCGCTAACTTTTAATAGTTGTGGAAAGGACTTTTTGGAGACTGTACCAACGAGAGATATTTCAGAGGCAGATGTAATGCGCACTTTTGAGGGTGCGATGATGGCTGTCAATGGGATTCATCGTTTGATGTACGCAAACGTGAGTGCAAATACAAACACATCTCGAACTGACCTCCCATCATCAATCAGTGTGGGATACGGTCAAGGAATCAGCTCTTTATGGTTAGCAATGGATCATATGGGTGATGATTTCGTTTACTTTACAGCACCCGCAAGCTGGTTCGTAATGTACAATTGGGTAACTCAAACCCGACCGGAAAGTTCTGCATGGCACAATATGTGGTCTTGGTGCTATCAAATTATCAACAATGCCAACGGGATTATTAACCGAATTGATGAATTTGAAGCCAACGACCACGACAGAAACTACATTTTAGGCCAGGCTCTTGCCTATCGTGCTTTTGGACATTTCTGGGCAGTTCAAATGTGGGGTGGTCGTTATGTCAGAGGCGAAGCTAACAACCAGTTAGGCGTACCTCTGATTACCAGCCACATTATCGACCCACAACCTAGGGCAACTGTAGCTGCAGTTTATACACAAATCAACGAAGATTTGACGAGAGCTATTGAATTACTTACCAACAATCCAAGTGCAATCAACCGCAGAAATAAATCGCATATCAATGCTAATGTTGCCCATGGTTTGAAAGCCCGCGTAGCCTTGGTTCAACAAAACTGGGAAGCTGCTGCAAATCACGCAAGAGCTGCTCGTCAAGGAATACCGTTGGCAACTGCATCGGATTTGTTGGCAGGATTCCATTCGGTAGATGCTCCCGAATGGATTTGGGGTATGAGAGTTACTCAAGCAACAGGAACTACCAACTTCGCTTTGTTTATTGCATTGAACTGTCTCGGATCTCCAAGTATTGTTCGTACCGAACCAAGATTGGTCAACAGAGAATTTTACGACTGGATGGCTCCAAACGATATTCGCCGCGACTGGTGGATAACCGACAGCCTCGACCCTCGCTATAATCAATTATTAGCCGGTGGATGGGCATCAATGCGTCCTTGGGCAAATCAAAAATTTAGAGTAAATGGAAGCTGGATTCCCGAAGGTTCGGCTAATCAGATCGACCGAGCGATGATGCGCGGATCTGAAATGCTTCTTATCGAAGCTGAAGCCGAAGCTCGTGCAGGAAACACAGCCGAAGCACAAGCAGCTCTAACAGCCTTAATGGGCGTTCGCGTTCCCGGATTTACCGCAACAAACACGGGACAGGCTTTGATTAATGAAATCATGCAGAATCGTCGCATCGAACTTTGGGGCGAAGGGCACCGTTGGTTAGACCTCAAACGCCTCGGAGAAGGTATGCGTCGCACATCCGCACAAGGGCATCTTGAAGCATTAACAGGCGGCACATTAGATGTGCTTATTCCTGCCGGTGATCCAAGATGGAATATACAACTTCCGCAAAGGGAAGTAGAGGTCAGCCGAGGAGCTATTGTGCAAAATCCTTTATAGCATAATTCACATAAATATTAATCAAAAACACATAATAAGCTATGAAAAATATCTCAATTATAGCGATCATTTTATCGCTCTTTTCACTGACTTTTGTTTCGTGCCAAGAAAACGACACCCTTGCCGTTACCGACTTGGAATTTGGACGAGCAGAAATCCCTGTAGCTCTCGGATGGACTATGGGACTACGCAACGATCTCAATGTAACACCTTTTTTTGCTACGCACCAAATGATAACATGGAGCAGTGGCGACACCAGTCTTGCTACCATAAACGAATTTGGACTTGTAACTGCTAATCCTGATACTGAAGGTAGGGTAACTATCACAGCCAGAATCGAACACAGTGGTCATGAGGCTCAAACTGTGGTAAATGTTTTTAGAATGACGCCGCCTACGGTCGAAACTATAGTAGACTACGAGGGTTACCCATTTGTAGATGCTGTAGCGAATTTCCTTGATGCGGAAGGAGTCTTCGCCATTACAAAAATGTCGCCAAGATTGCAGGCAATGTCTGATGCATATGAAGCTGTTGTTTCTGAATTTCTCGGACTTCTAATAGCAATGCCTTATGGTCCTCCTTTTATAAGTGCTACCAGTAGTGCTAGGAGAACGTTTGCAATACTTTTCAACTACGAATACGTAACCACTCCCAGAGTATGGCCATTTGGTCCTGTAGGTTTGGCTGATCCACCACTTGTTCGAGAAGAAAGGGACAGCATTGCCCCGGATGGCACTGTAATACATAATCCAAACAGTGATGTTACCTTTCGACTGAGAAGGTTTGATCGCCAAAGCGGCAGTATTGTCCATAGTTCAACTCCTCCGGATTTTGCCATGAATACAGGTCTGGCAGCTCGTCCGGGCTTAATTCAAGCTGTTCATGCGTTATTTACTCCGGCTGCCGCTCTACCTCCGTGGGTTGATACTGGGACGGCAACTAACTTTCCTGCTCCAGATGAGGGTGAAACTCAAAATTTTATAGGTTTCATGAATTCGCCATATGGTCACCGTATTTTCCAAGATGGTGAAAGCTTTTGGTTCAGAAGTAAAAGGGATCCAAACGACTGGTTTTTTGCAGAACGCCTACCATAAGCAAACTTAATTTCAAATGTTAAAAAACACGATATCATGAAAAGAATTATAACTTTCGCAATGCTTCTTGCTGTTGCGAGTATTTTAACGACAGTCTTTGTTAGTTGTAACGAAGACCCTGATTTTTCTACCACACCACTAGCTGTGAGAGGTGCACACATAAACGACACAACTGCATCATTTGATACAATTGCTGTTGGAGAAGTGGTAACTTTAAGAGGTGGTGTTATACCGATGAATGCTTCAAATCCTGCTGTAAATTGGATCACCAACGAATCCGGTGTTGCCACAGTCAGCAACGTGGGAGTTGTAGAAGCTATAGCTCCGGGAACAGCTACCATCACCATTACAACCGAAGACGGTGGCTATCAGGCAACTATCGAAATAACTGTTGTCCCCGTGGAAGGTATAACATTAAACATGTATGCTGTAGAACTATCTTTTGGACGTACCGGCACAACACAACAACTCACAGCAACCGTTCAACCAAGCGGAGTCGCAATCCAAAGAGTAACCTGGCACAGCAGCAACATCAATGTTGCTACTGTAAACAGTGCCGGACTCGTAACCGCCACAGGAATCGGCAATGCCACCATCACAGCTAGAACTGTCTTTGGTGACTTTTCGACTACTTGTGAAGTAACCGTTGTTCCTTCTGTGGTAACAGGTGTAACATTGAGTAGAAGTGACCTCGTATTTGAACCGGGTGACACCTTAACAATAGTCGCAACTGTTGCTCCGGCTCACGCCATCCAAAATGTAATTTGGGCTACTAGCAATCCTACCGTTGCAACCGTAAGCAATACAGGATTGGTAACCGCTGTAACTAACGGTGTTGCAATCATTACGGCAACATCCGTGAATGGCGGCTTTGTGGCTATTTGTGAGGTAACCGTTGGAGAACCTTGTGTTCCCACAGTTGGACCACCTACTGTTGATAATATTATAACATTCTGTCCGGATCCGACTGTACAATCTTTAAATGCCTTCCTTAACGACGGTAATCCAATAGTTTACGAAATTACTTTAATGTCGCCAAGATTGGATGCATGGCGTACTGCATACGCTACTGCTGTGGCGGCAATGCCGGTGGTGGCAAATGCTACCACCTCCGGATTTGATAAGATTACAATCGCATTGCCTTTTTCCGCTTTACCTATTGTTGGTGGAGTAATTAGTAATCGATCGTTATCTGTAAATATTCACTATACATCTACTTCAAATGTGTGGCCTTTTGCTCCTGCTGCTGAAGGTTCCCCGACACTTGTTGCTATGACCGGATCTGGAAACAATCCAAATAGTGATGCTACTTTTACGACACTTGTTAGACGTGATCGCACACCTGCATCTACTTCTGCCAACCCTCCTCGACCGGCAACTCCTCACAGCACAACTACGGGCGATTATCCCGGTAATTTCGGATTTGCTGATGGAAGTGCGGCTGCCCTTGCCATTAGAGGGATATTCCAGCGTACCACAGGAAGTTCTAGTGCTGCTGCTCCCGATGGCAACTTTATCGGCTTATTAAATTCACCAGCCGGATGGACCATCATTCAAGAGAACGCAACCACATTCTGGTTCCGTAGCAAAGCCGATCCAACGGATTGGTTTGTGGTGGTGCGACAATAAACGTTCGTGCCATGAGAATGAAAAACGGAAATGGCACTTGCTATTTCCGTTTTTTTTAGTATCTTTGCAATATGTTACAGCAAGACACAAACATCGAAACTGCCATAATGCCATTCAAGCTACAACAACTGGTAGAAGTGATTATGGAAAAAAAACAATTCGGAGTAGAAGATGCCTTTCATTATCTTTATACATCGAACTGTTATGAATTGCTTTTGCAGACAGACACGAAACTGTGGTATATGAGTGCGTTAGCGATTTTTGAATTGCTAGAAGAGGAAAAGAATTCGGGAAAAATAGACAACCCCAAACTTTTGTTGTTTTATGCGTTTTGTTTGGAGAAATATAAGATTTTTTCTAATCTTTCGGCAGAAGAAACATTGTTAAATTTTCGCAAATATGGTGTTTTCGAGTATTTGCGAGAAGGTTTTGAGGTGTTGCACACCCAAGGTGAAAGGTATATCGTAAGAGAAATAGATTTATTCATTGAAACACGGAAAAAATGAAACTTTATCACGGCTCAACAGTTGGTGTAGAAAAGCCTGACTTGCAAAAATGTCGTGCCGAAACAGATTTCGGACAGGCTTTTTATACTACAACAAGTCTTGAACAGGCAAAACAATGGGCAAAAATTAAACAAAAACGTGCAAAAGTTCAATCTATGGTTGTTTCCGAATTTGAATTTGATGAAAAGCTTTTGCATACGAATGGTTATAAGGTTCGCCATTTTGAAAAAGCAACAAAAGATTGGTTAGAATTTGTAAAAAATAACAGACGAGGTGTGAATACGGAAAACTATGACTTTGTTATGGGTCCCGTTGCTAACGATTCTTTGTATGCCACTATTTTGCTCTACGAACAGGGTGTTCTCTCCGCCGATGCTGCCATTGACCAACTGAAAACCTATACGCTTTTTGACCAGCTTTCATTTCATACCCAAAGAGCATTGGACAATTTACAATTTATAAAAATAAACGTGTTAAAATGAAAACACATAACCTCTACTCGGTACTGCTGATAGTGGCAATTACCATCGCATGCCGTTTCACAGCACAAGCCAATAACCAACAATTTGCTTTAAACCGTGTACTCGTTGTAGCAGAAGCCGGAATGGTGGCTGAGCTTTTCGAAGCCACCGCAGGGATACCTTTCTCAAAAGTCGAACTACTAAATCCAACCAAAGTCATCCCCGATGCCAAAGATATTTTCTTGGTTTACTTGAAAAATTCAGGCGAAGAAGAGATAAGGAAAGCCATAGAGATTCTAAACATAGACCCTGCAGTTATCCACGTTGGACGAGACTATTATCTTTTCCCAACAGGCGCAGAGTATGCTATCGCAACACCCCGCACCTCGTACCTCGTACCTCGTACCCCTGCCGAAGGCAGCATCACTCCCAACGATTCGTTGTTTCCGTATCAATGGGCACTTCAAGCCATAAATGCACCACAAGCATGGACGATTACAACAGGTAGCAGAGATATAGTAGTCGGAATCATGGATTCAGGGTTGGATCTTTATCATCCTGATTTGAAAGATAATCTTTGGATCAATCCAAATCCAAATCAAACTATCGGCGATCATACATTTGTGGGCGATTATCACGGTTATAATTTTGTTACCATGACGGCAACACCTCCAACGGGTGGTGCGCACGGCACACATGTGGCCGGTATCGTTGGAGCCGTGGGAAATAATGGAATTGGAATTGCCGGTATAAATTGGGAAGTAAGCTTGGCGATGCTGTCTATTCAGTCCAATATTTCAGCGGCTATCAGAGCATTGGAATATGCCAATTTTCACAACATCCGAATCGTAAATAACAGCTGGGGACATTATACCTATCCGCCGTCTTTACCTCTTTACGAAGCAATCCGTGCATACAACGGATTGTTTGTTGTTAGTGCCGGAAATTCTCGACAGGGAAATATGGATAGTGACACTATTGAAATGCACTATCCCACAGGATTTGGTGTTGACAATATCCATGGTCCCGGACTTACAAATATCATTTCGGTAACCTCGTCAAGAATAAACGATGAGCCTTCAAACGTCAATTGGGGAACAAAGAGTGTACATATCGCAGCTCCGGGCAGTAGAATTTTAAGCACATACCCCATGAATCACGCAACAAATCCCCGCTATCATACAATTGGCGGAACCTCCATGGCTGCACCCTATGTGGCAGGAGTTGCCGCATTGATTATGTCGGTAAGACCTGACCTGACCCCTAAGCAGAAAAGAGACATCATTGTATCAACAGCACGTAGAGTACCTGCGTTTGAAGACCGATGTGTTGCCGGAGGAATTTTGGATGCTTATGCTGCAGTCAGGGCAGCTTTGACCTGGGGTATGGATTGAAAAACAATTAAAAAACATGAAACAATCATTAACAATTCTAATAACCACTAACTATTGACCATTAACAACTACCAATCACCGTGAAAAATCCCCTTATTTTAGCAGTCGCGATGGTCTTATTGTTCGCATCCCAGCAAACATTCGCCCAAACCGAAGCAAAGCCTAAGCAACTCCCTGCAAGATTCGATTTGAGGGTAGAAGGAAGGCCTGAAGGCGGTTGGACAAGACCTGCTCGAAGTCAAGGTCCTTTCAACAATTGCTGGGCACATGCGGCGATGGCTTCGGTAGAGTCTAGTATTTGGATGACTACCGGTAAAGATTTAAGCCTTTCGCCATGGCACATGACCTTTGTTTCGCACAGAGGTTATCAGGCACCAAACATGTCATATCCCGGATTTCATTCAATCAGCGGGGTACGTCCGTTGTGTCCTATCAATCCGGGAGGAACTTCTAGAAAGTCCATTGCTACCCTATCCCTCGTTGGTGCAGTACTTGAGGAGCATTCTCCATTCAACCCGCCGGGCTACGACCGGATGACTCCGGACGAAACCATGTGGCCTACAACGCAAGAACCCATACAAGCGATTGTAACCCATGCTTATATATTAGGTAGAATTGGCGCAAACCCAAACGTAACAAGAGATTTGATTAAAGAACTTATCATGACCTATGGTGCCTTGAGCGTGTCCTACTTTCACAGCGTTTCTCAGCCGAGAAATCCGGATGGCAGCCATCAATGGAATCGGGAAACAGCAGCCTATCACTTTACCGGCAATCGAGCGAGTAACCACACCGGCAATCTCGTGGGTTGGGACGATAATTTTTCAAGAACAAATTTCGCCTCTCAGCCGGACGAAGACGGAGCTTGGATTGTGCGCAACAGTCATGGATCCACTTGGGGCGACGGCACAGGGCATTATTATGTATCTTGGGCAACACCTTGGGGCACTACAGGGCCTGTTGTTTACAGAACCACAATAGATCTTCCCGATAAGATATACCATCACGATCAACTTGGAAGACTTGCCCATGAAGGTGGGGAATTTACCGATGGGTTTGCCGGAGCAACCTATATGGCAAACATTTTTACGGCTACAAATGATCACATCATAACTGCTATTGCTTATTTTACGGATTCGTGGGATGCTCCGTACGAAATAATGATAAAAACAGCTGTTGGAGCAGACCCAAGCACCGGAACAAGAGCATGGACACAGCCACAGACCGGCACGCTTAGGTTTCCGGGCTATCACACCATCACTTTAGATAATCCCGTAAAAATTGCCGCAGGCGAAAGGTTTGCAATAATCGTAAAAAACACAGAGCCTAATCGTTTCGACAACAATAAAATTCCCGTTTCATTTGCAACACAAGGCACAAACACTCGAAGGATTACTGCAGAATTCGGACGTGGTTTTGTTTCGGTAGATGGCACTGTTTGGGGCGATATAGCCGTTGTTGGCGCACCTACTGATAGCAATACAGGGTTGCGCAACATTGCTTTGAGAGCTGTAGCAGTGAAAAAGTAAGGGCTACCTTTGCGGTTGCCCAATAAATGGACAAAATAACTAAATCAACAAACAACCATTAACAATTAACCAAATGAAAACAATATTAAAAATCGCAGCACTTTCGGCGATTTTGCTGACCGCTTCACTTTCTTATGCAAACGCAGAAGAAGACGTATTAACAAACCGAAGAGGAACACCAATCCTGCCAACAGCAGGGACTTGGGCGTTGGGTGTTGATGCTTCGCCGTTTTTCAACTATTTTGGACGAATGTTTAGCGATAATGGAGCAAGTGCTCCCACTTTTAACGGTGGCACATTTGTTGTAAGATATTTTTTGCAAGACAACAGAGCCTTACGTTTTAGAACAACCATAAATATTTCATCTGACAGAACTGCTACCTTTGTGAACAAAGTTGGCTCTACAACTGGTGAACTTGTTGAGAATATATGGCAAAGAAGTTCCGCAAATGTTAATTTGTTTTTCGGATCTGAGAGGCGTATTGGGTCAACTCGCCTGCAAGGGATCTATGGAATTGAGGGGTCTTTAGGGCTTGGTTCTGCAGGAACAAGGCACACGAATACTTGGGGAAATCCTTTGAGTGCGGAGAACCATATCTGGAATAATTGGCGAACTTTATCCGATAAGCCAGGGATGGCATTTTCCGTAGGAGCAAATGTATTCGCAGGAATTGAGTATTTTATAGCTCCAGGTATTTCTTTGGGTGGTCATATTGGTTATGGTATAAATTTTAGAATTATCGGCGGAAGAACGATAGAGCAAGAACAGTGGGACGGCATAAGAATTTTAACACGAACATACGAAGAGGGTCGTTCAAACACTTTCAACTTTAATAATTTTGGTGGTGATATCACGCTGACATTTCATTTGAATAGATAAAGCTTAAGAAAACTAAAAAGCACACATTAAAAAAACTGAATATGAAAACAAATATTAAAACACAAAAACTAATTTTCCTTTTAGCGGTTTTTACCTTGCTGAGTATCTCGTTATTCGCCCAACAGCAATATATCATACGAGGAAATGTCATGATGTGCCCAAATCCACATACACACAACTTTTACCATGCAGTAAGATCTGATAACTGGGCTCACGTTCAAGACACTCTCATTTGGACAGTAGAACACGGTGTTTTTTTCGACAATAATTCAACAACTATCACAGTGCCTAATGGAAATTCTGTGGATGTGCGTTGGAATTCCGTTCAAGCAGACACCAGTAACCAAGTTCCGAGAGGAAGAATAACTGCAAGATATCATCGAAATAATCAGATGCAAGGAAGTTTAGAGGTTGTTATCTTGTCTGTGAGAGGTTGGCGACCTGATGTAAGGATTGGTGATGGTGCAAATAATGCAGACTACATTATTCCATACAATACGATGGCTACCGTTCAAGTATCTGCCACAGAGTTTTTTCCAAACACGAGTGCCCCCGATGGTGTGAGGATTTTTCAATATGAATGGGTTTTGCCTGCTGGTATGTCGTCACCGTTTGGGCAAGGTACTTTTTTAGCAGGAAACACCATATACATAACGCCAACTTCTGCGTGTGTTTCTATTGATGGTGTGCTTCGAGTACGGGCTAGGAATTTTAACTGTGGTTTAGGTAACGAACACAATGGTGCATTTCGAGATATCACAATCAGGCGAAACAGGCCGGCCCTTACCCTTACCGCTTCTCACCAAACTGTTCCCTGGGGTACTCAAACTCCTGTTCGCTTTACTGTCGGATCTATACCAGGTGCCGAAAGGTATGAGTGGGAAGTTGTTAGCGGTTTTACTGTATCAGGAATTCAATCTCAAGGACATTCTCCCATTGACCTGGTTCATGCGGGGTGTGAAAATGGTATAGTGCGAGTTTGGGCAATGTGTGGCGGAAATAGAATAGCACATGAAGAGATAACCGTTTATGTCACAGGAGCTACAGCATCCTCTATTTCCGGTCCTGCCACCATCTGTGTCACCGGTACATTTACCGTAGTAAATACCAATTTTTCTGTTACCTCTTGGAGTGTAACTCCAGGGTTTATAATTGACAACTCCGACACCTTTTCCGCCACGGTCAGAGCAGCAAGCTTAAATGGACAAACCGGAACCCTTACAGCAAAAGTTAGTGGGTGTCCAATAACCAAAGAGGTTCAAGCTTGTGATATTACTGGAGTTGTTATCTCCGGCCCTGCCGTCATCCTTGGCAACGCCGAAGAAGTGTTTCAAATCCGGAACTTACTATCCATTCCGAATGCACGAATACGGTGGACTGGTAACGAGAACATTCAAATCCTCGGGGGCCTAAACCAATCGACCGTCAGAGTCAGAAGAGCTAATACTGTCTCATGCGGTTCGGGATGGCTTACAGCCACCATCGAAATACCCGGATCTTCGCCTATTACGTTATACAAAAGCTTCACTGTCGGTCCCGTTCTTTCTAGTTTCGGTAGGCTCTGTGGCAACGCCACAGTAGAGTTCGATGTCGTAGGAATACCTTCCCACTTCTGCCCAAATCATACATTGATAGAGTGGGAAAGTAGTAACAACATTACAATTTTACCCCCCTTATCAACACAATCTCACACAAGTAGAAATGTAAGAAGAACTTCGTCAACTCAAAACCAAGGTCCGGGATGGGTTAGAGCCACGATTAATATACCTGGTGAGCTACGGACTACAGTTACCAAAAACATTGCAGATTGTGCTCCGCCACCACCACCACTACGACCGCTCACTCTTTCCGGTCCTACCGCCCTTGTTGGCTTCACTGAAGCAGAGTACGAAATCCGTGGTATACCATACAACCCAAACACTCGAATATATTGGACCAGTAGCCCAAACATTCGGATTGTGGGTCCAAGAAAGAGAAAACAAGCCACCACGATCAGAGTAAGAAGTTTTTCGCCAACTCACGAACAAGAATCCGGATGGGTTAGTGCTACTGTTCACGTACCCGGATATTTGCCAAGTGTGACAACTATAAATGTCAATGTTTCTCCAACTGTTATTTCCGGTCCTGTCCGGCTCTGTGGCAGCTCTTTTGGAGAGTTCGAGATTATGGGGATACCCTTCGGTTCGAACGCACAAGTGCACTGGACTACTAGCCCCAACATCAAAATAGTACTCATAAAAAGCGCCAACTATCACAGAATCAGAACAAAAAGAGGTTCGCCAACTTTCCCACAAGAATCCGGATGGGTTAAAGCGACTGTTCAAATGCCCGGATTACAGGGCATTGTGTTAATCCAAGATATTGAAAATTGTCCACCTCCACCGGAGATCATCCCTACCCTTAATATTTCCGGACCAACCCAACTCTGTGGCAGTATTATAGGAGATTACCAACTCCTGACGCATCCATATGTTCCAAATACGCAAGTACGCTGGAGCAGTAGTTGGGGCATTCAAATACTGAATCCTCAGGAACAAACTCTTACCAATAGAGCAAGAAGAACTTCACCAACTCAAAACCAAGGTGCCGGATGGATTGCAGCAACTGTTGATGTTCCCGGAATGGATATCCAAACGATATTTCTAAACATTACGACTTGTCCACCACCACCCACTCTCAGTATTTCCGGACCAACCCAGTTCTGTGGACACACCATAGGAGAGTTCGAAGTTATGGGGATACCACTCGGTTCAAACACACAAGTGCACTGGACTACTAGCCCCAACATCGAAATTGTGCTCATAAAAAGTGTACACAACCACAGCATCAGAGCAAGAAGGGTTTCCCCAACTCACGACCAAGGTGCCGGATGGGTCAGAGCCACTGTTGAAATACCCGGATTTCAACCCATTGTTGTAACGAGAAACATTGTGGTTTGTCCACCACCGCTACCTGTCCTCAGTATCTCTGGTCCCTCCCAGCTCTGTGGTAATACCGTGCAAGAGTATGAAGTTATAGGGATACCATTTGGTTCAAATGCACGAGTACATTGGAGTAGTAGCTCCTGTATCGAGCTTTTATTTCTCCTCAAAAAGAAACATGCTGTTACGATGAGAGCAACGAGATTTCCTATACGTTTTCCACAAACTGCGGGGTCAATCACAGCTACAGTTGAAATACCCGGATTACAGCCAATTGTTGTAACGAAAAATATTGTGGCTTGTGCACCATCACCACCTAACCTCAGTATCTCTGGACCAACCCAACTCTGTGGTCACACCATAGGACAATATGAAGTTATGGGGATACCGTCCAGCTTTAATGCACAAGTAAATTGGACAAGTAGCAACAACATTATGATTTTAGATCCTGAAAAACAAACAGCTATAAACAGGGCAATGAGATCCCATGACCAAGGTTCCGGATGGGTCAGAGCCACTGTTGAAATACCTGGATTGCAGCCAGTTGTTGTAACGAAAAACGTTGCGGCTTGCCCTCCTCCACCCACCCTCAGTATTTCCGGTCCCACCACGCTCTGTGGCCACACCATAGGAGAATTCGAAGTTATGGGGGCAGGGACAAATGTACCAATAACTTGGGCAAGTAGTGCCAATATCCGTCGGGCTTTTCCAAAGAAAAAAAATCCACGTGTACTCAGAGCAATAAGAACCTTTCCAACTCACGACCAAGGTGCAGGATGGGTTAGAGCCTTTGTCCATATACCCGGATTCCAGCCAATAGTTGTAACAAAAAACATCGCAGCTTGTGCATCACCACCACCGCCGGTTACACCTACTCTCAGTATTTCCGGCCCCACCAGGCTATGTGGTCATGCTATAGAGGAGTTCGAAGTTCGTATGACTCCATTCATCCCAAACACACGAGTATATTGGGGTAGTAGTAGAAATATTAGGCTTATGGCGCCAGGAAAACATTATCTTAGCAACATAGCAACAAGGGCTTCGCCAACTTCCGGACAAGAATCAGGATGGATTGAAGCTACAGTTATGGTGCCCGGATTTGACAACATTATCCTAACCAAACAGATTATGGATTGCCCTGGCTTATGGCGGTTCGATATTCCCGAATTTTCTATGCTTTTTGAGAACATAATCGTGTTTCCGAATCCCGCAGACAATACCCTGGTCATTGACCTAACTCAGCAAACAGAAGCTGATCTTTTGGATGTCCGAACTACTTCGGATGTAATCTACGACATTCGTTTGTTCAATGCTCAAGGCTTTATCGTTCGCAGGCAGCAAGCCAGAACAGGCAGAGTTGAATTCGATGTATCTAATCTGCCTGAAGGCACGTATTATCTGCACATTGATCGAAACAACGAAATCGAAAAAATACAAATTATTGTTAGACGACAATAAAGATTCGAGGTTTATTATTAAATACCTCGAACTCCGTACCTCGCCACCTCGAACTATAAAAATTTAAATCACAAAAAACATAACATCATGAGAAAAACATTCATTTACCTGGCACTCGCTGCCCTTTTCATCACAACTTCATGCGGACGCGCACCTCTGACGGACATCGTTCCCGACGCCATCTACATCAACGGAGTTGTAATCACCGTAAACCCCGACAAGCCTCGTGCCCAGGCTTTTGCCGTGACAGGCGATCGTTTTATCGCAGTTGGAAACAACCGCCAAATTCGCCGTTTGGCAGGGCCAAACACAAAAGTGGTTGACCTGCAAGGTATGACCGTTACGCCCGGATTCAACGATACACACGTGCATATTCTCACCGAGTTTCCTAGAGAGACACCGTATTGGGTTCCATGGCTCGGACCTGAAGAAGTTAGAACAATGGACGAACTTATCGAAGTAATGAGAGAAAGAGCCGCAGGAATTCCTCCGGGAGGCTTGGTAAGTGGACAGCGTTATCAAGATTGCTGGCTGGGAGGTCACCCGACACGATGGGATCTCGACAAAGTATCAACCGTGCATCCTGTTACGGTCAGACATTCGTCCGGACACGTCAGCGTTGTTAATTCT
>Ga0131853_10007504_pt1 | contig 19759 bp, 8 predicted proteins | sample TergutLab28metaG_FD_92764 | JGI IMG/M metagenome (GOLD analysis project Ga0131853, IMG submission 92764) | Labiotermes labralis P1 segment gut microbial communities from Petit-Saut dam, French Guiana - Lab288 P1 (version 2) (version 2) | ecosystem: Host-associated > Arthropoda: Insects >... | reverse complement strand
TCTTCAGTGAGTTTTTCATCAAACAAGCATATATACAACACAGATGAATTATCAAATAGATTAAGATTTTAATCGTTTTGATAATTTAAAATTTTAATCTATTTCATAATTTATCTGTGTTTTATACACGCTTGTTTGATGTACAAAAGTCGATATGAAGCGATCGCGACGTGTCGGAGTACTAGTGAGTTATACGTGAGAGTGTACATTGATACTTGTGCGTTTGTTGCTATTATACACTGGACTGTTCATTAATACTCAGATATGAGTGTCATTAAGATGGACCCATCAAGTTTCTCAAGAACAAGATGCACGAAGACGACGACAACAACAACAACACTTCAACATTAAAAGTAAATAGTAAAAAACGGGCAAAGTTCACCACAGAGGAAACCAAGAAGGCTCAGAGGAGGAGTAGCGGTACAGCTCTACTCTTTATTTAACCTCGACAGTAGATGGGGGGGGGGTGAGTTGTCAACGCCACGCCCCAGTCGCTTCACCCCCGGGAAAGAGACCCGGTACCCATTTTACAGGAGGGTGGGTGGGCTCCAGGAACAGTCTGGAAGGGTGCGGAAAATCTCTACCCCACCTGGATTCAATCCCCGGACCGTCCATCCCGTAGCCAGTCGCTATACCGACCGCGCTATAACCGCCCTAACAAAAGGAAATTGTTCATGAGAAAAATCACGGGTGTGTTTCATAATTCTAAAACTTAGAACTTTTGGGAGTTTATACGCACTACCAGTCTACACTTTTCCTTATAGAACACGTGAACACAGCAATTAATCCGCACGTTCAATCCAGATGAAATGTGCACGCGTTAACTTGCCTGAATCAACATCATTCGCGAAGTAACTGCAAGCTTCGAAGGCTGCTTCCGCATCGACGACGACAACGGGGTTCCTTCGGGAGTCCGTGGTGCTAAACAAGAAGCGCTGCAGCCGTTGCATTGCTACCGCACTATTACGACGACACACACTGGACCGTTCACAATCCTTCACGCCTAACTTACTGTCTCACAGTCTACCTCCTGGAATCAGATGTATCTTGAACGTGTCTTGTTGTGGAGCAGCTACTGTAGTCAAGGACTATTGAGGCTTACGAAAAGCACCAAACAAAAAACGTACATTACTTTTACAATAGTCCACAACCTCACCGTCACTGCCACCAGTAAGAAGCTTGATCTACAGTCAGCCGAACGTTCGCTGAGGACTCGACAGTACGTTTTTGGCAATTCCCATCTCTAACTCCGATATACACACGCATCTCTTCCACTAATCCACTGTTACACATTATAGCCACTGAAAGACATTCTAAAATTATTATTATTAGTAGTAGTAGTAGTAGTAGTAGGAGCAGCAGTAGCAGTAGCAGTCTACATTAGTGATTCTTAACCCGAGATGCCAGATACCCTTTCCGGAGGTGCGAAACGCGCTCATTAAGTCTCGATTTTAATGTGAAATTAAAAATTTTATCTCATGTTATAGTTACGCTACATCTTAGGTTTAAGATACTGACCTTACTTACTTACATACTTACTCCATGGTGCAGAGTCCTTCTTGAGAAGCTAACTGGTTTGCAGCTAGTCAAGAAATTCCCCGCATTTTATGGAACCCGAAGGTTCATTACCGCACTCACAAGCGTCCGCCACGGATTCAAAAACACATTTTGAGAGCCGGTGGCCTCCAGATGCAGTGAGACTTTAAGAATCACCGGTCTAGATGCATCTTCCGTTGGCGAGGTCGAATGATACGTAATACCGACTACATCACTGCTACCTCTCTTTGAAACTAAATGAAATTACAAGACTTTAGGTCCTTCATTACATAGACCAAGATATAAAACATGCACACAGTACAATGTAATTCGGTTATGTTGTCTGAAAATCGCCACGCAGAATACCAGAACCTCGGTAGAGAATCTTTCACCCTACGGGTTTCACTCAACCGCAGGAAAATCTCGCCGCAAACTGAGGTTCGATTGGTTTTCGCTCGACGTGCGTCAAAACCAATACCCCTATTTCAACCACCTATTTTTGCTGAACAGTATTACAAGCCACAGTTTACGGCAGCCGGCCCCACAATACCATCAAACCCGTGGCAACCTAAGACCGTAACAAAGTTTACTGTGGCTATGACTTTCCTGTATACTTACATTACAAACATAGTTTAATTACTCGTAAGGCTAAAATGATGTTGACAAAAGGTAAAGGTACAGACAGTTCAGCCTACAACAGGCCACGAAGGTCCAAAGGGGGAGTGGAGGTATAACTCTACTCTTTCTTTAACCTCGGCGCTAGATGGGGTGGGTTGGTCAACGCCACGCCCCGTCCGCTTTACCCCTGGGAAAGAACTGGTACCCATGGTATAGAAGGCCGGATGGGCACCAGGGTCGGTCTGGATAAGTGCGGGAAATCTACCCCCCCCACCCCCCCGGGATTCGATCCCGGGAGCGTCCAGCCCGTAGCGAGTCGTTTTGTTATGTAGAGCCCTGCTAGTTGGTATATTGTCATTTAACTACTGTTTATACATTTTATTTTTTGTTTAATTTTCTCTTATTATCGGTAATCATTTATGTTATGATAATTAGGAATACTTTATGTACTGAACATTGCTAATCACTTGATGCAATTCAGTTATTGTTCATACGCCTGGAGCTAGAAGCAAGCTGTGGTGAGAGTATTTCCTGAGTTTAACTTGCATGCGTCTGAGTGCAGCACACCACAGTGATATTTCGCAATCCTACTAGACACGATTTGGTTTACCATGTTTCCTGTGTAAAATCTTGTAAATCCCCGACACGAACCTGTAAATAGGTCCAAATAAGGATGAACAAGACGTTTGTCCGGGATATGATGACAATGATAAAACGCCAATCGGCTGCTTCGTTATTAGGGATACTTTAGTAACTTGGGTGTGATCCACCAATGGATAATCCTTTTTCAAAAAGGGGGACGGTCTGAAGTTGAAGACAACGCGGAAATACAAATTGTTAAATACCCTTGGCAGACAGAATTATGGTCATTCGGACTTTGATTGTGACATTCTGAAGAGGAGCTAAGGAACCAGAGGAAATCCTGTCTGGGCCTGCACTAGTGATCGGGAGGCAGGCTGGAGCTGAACTACCTAAGATGTTGGCTACAATCACTACACTTTGTGAGTAAAGACTGTTAACTCTCAGCCTAGGCAAATAGGGATATAATAATTGGTAACCGATGGGTGATAGGCAATCGAACTTTACTAATTGAACTATTTTATTTGTTTGTTTTCTTTTGCTTAATTTTATTTTAGAATACACATTTTAAGTTGCAGAAGTTGGTTTTTCCCTAATTTGCACTAGAATAGAGAGAGCCCATACTTCTTGGTAATAACCTCCGTCCTTGACCCTCGACACGTACCATAACAGTTTTACTGACTGAGCTATCCCGGCCCACAATGACAAAAACACGTCTACTTGTTTCGCACAGTATAACTTGTTTGCAACTCGCATTAGTTATGTTCTCTTAATTTCTGAACGCACATGTCAGATATAGCCCGCCAGCTAAAGTAATTATCCAACCCTGGTTTACAGCATATCACGTACAAATTCTTACAATAGAATGTGCCGCGTCTAGGCAAATTAAAGAAATAACACCGCATAGAAACAACTCAATATTGGAATCAAATTAGGAGCGACAGACCGGTTGGCAAGCAACAATGATCATTGTTATTTAAGTGGTCCTTTTGCAAACACGAGGGCGTATGGGGAAGGGGAAAAAATCTCCATTCATTCTTAGTCTCCGTACTCCCGGTCGATTTATCCCCGGGCAAAGTCCCGGTACGCACTGGGTGGGCCCTACAGCCGGTCGTGAAGTTTTGGAGAAAATTCTTTTGCCCCTGGCGGGAATCGAAACACAGCTATCGGCTATCCATTCCGTAGCGCAGCCACTATACGCAGTACGCTACTCCGCCTCCCATCCTTCCTAATTAGGGTGCCAAATAGTTTTACAAGGCAAGGTTACACTCACACATACCATTACTAAAGCAAAAACCATCGAATCGTAAACATGATGGATAATGTACATTAAATGTAACAAAAGGAAACGTTTTTCCTTACCAAACAATGGTGGGCTTAAGCCGAGCTACGTAGCTGCTGCCGTACATTCCATGTCAGCAAGAATGGTAGAGAAAAAAAAAATCGCACTGTCCATTACCGACTTCTTCTTAGACCATGAAAACATGTTTTGGCAAGTGCATACGTTATATGCAGCAACGAGTACAATAGTCTGAGTGTTTGGAAACTTCAATGTTCGGGATTTCGACCTTTCATGATCCCCTATTTTCATAGCAGTGTTTCGGCCTTCCGTGACAAGTTCCGACGAATCGGGAGGACACCACGTGGCTAGCGAGTAGGCTTCTCCCACTCTCCTGCTACTGCGCAAATCACTGTGTGAGCACTCAAGCTCTGTCCTTCATTAAGTATGATTGCTTTCGTGCCTCATGGAAAGAGAATATACTGCAAACAGTGACTGTACATAGTACAAAGAGACTCTAATGCACTACTACAGATTTTAAGCCTGTCTGCCCACAGGGACTGGAGTAAACCACGCTGTCAGTGAGCAAAATCGGTCTCCGGGACCTAACGATTACAGCCACTACTAACCAGTGAATCATGGCTTTCGACGCAAAGTGTTAACACAAGGTACAGAGACGAGGCCACAAACTGGACCACCGAAAAATCGTGGTTCGATTCCCAGTAGGGGTAAGAAATTTTTATTTTCTCTAAAACGTCCACACCGGCTGTACAGAACACCCTGTCTCCCAAAGGGTGACAGGGTCTCCTTCCCCATAGTCAAAGCGGTCGGGGCGTGAAACTGACCATTCACATCTACGAGCTTACAATGTTAAGACTGAATTGAGCTATATCTCTTCTCCCCCATATGTCTGAACTTTACTCTCTGTATACGCGCTGAAGAAAATCTCGATGTTCTGAGAATAGTCGATGTAGAATTCTCAGGGGGAGGAAAAAAACAGTCGAGTGGCTCACACCGGTCTACTTCAATTTCTTCCACGTTTCCTTCCAAGCACGAAGAGAAAGTGTTGATAGTATTCCACCCGAGAGCACTTGAAATGCCCAAGGCGACATCTCTCACAGCCAACTCTAGATAGAAACAAAGATTTTGTGATGTCGAAACCAATATTTACGTCTAGGACACTGTCGATTTTTTTACTGTACTGAACCTACAATAGTTCTCTTCGCAACTGATTTTTAAAAGTAAATCTTAAGATTTGACATTGATTTCAAATTTACATTCAGAAGCATAATGACAATAAGCTCTCGAAGACAATACAACAATGATGTTTGTTTACGTAACACACCAACTAATGCACATATATAGTCTTTTGTAATCTAAAATTTACATTAAAACACTTAAAACGCTCCTACATGTTTCGATCACACAATCATCCTCAGGGAGCATACTTTGTTCCTTACTAAAGTTACAGTTTAAAACACTCAGTTATTTACTTCGTTATATTAATTTGGTGTTGTGGCAGCATGTTGCCACAACACATGTTGCCACAACACATGCTGCCACAACACATGCTGCCACAACACATGCTGCCACAACACATGCTGCCACAACACATGTTGCCACAACACATGTTGCCACAACACATGCTGCCACAACACATGTTGCCACAACACATGTTGCCACAACACATGCTGCCACAACACATGTTGCCACAACACATGTTGCCACAACACATGCTGCCACAACACATGCTGCCACAACACATGTTGCCACAACACATGCTGCCACAACACATGTTGCCACAACACATGTTGCCACAACACATGCTGCCACAACATCAAAGTAAATAACTAAAATATAAATTTTAGATTATAAAAGACTATATATGTGCATTTGTTGGTGTGTTATTTAAATAAACTACAAAATGCACGGTGCAACAATAAAGACAGTAAAAACAACAATGATGGCTTATTAATTTAATTTTGATCAAGCACCGGCGTTTGTTTCTCTCTAATTTCACACGCACTAAGAGTGAGGAAAAAAAAAACATTTTTTTAAAAACTGGTTAACAACAATTTTATAACTGCTGGTTGCAATTCATCGCCACTAACGCCACTGGTCTAAAGTCAACTGTGTGAAGTCACACAGTAATAAGCATCCCATGAATCACAGTCCCATCCTGCACTTTAATTTCGCAAAGAATGATCTTTCTAGAACCTGACTCGGAGATTTCGCCTGAATATTCAACGTGACTACAATTCACATAGGTATAACCACCATATTGATATATCCTAGTTGCCATTATCATTGATATTAATATTCATCGATACTGTAATAGGCCTTACTTAACTTGTATGTGTTTCACGAGGTTAAGTTCTGTGAACTTGGCTTGCGTTCTGAAAAGATGTTAGGTTAAAACTGTTTGTCACTTCATGTATGTCAAAGCACAGAACATGAAGGTGGAAAATATGGGAGAATAAAGGGAAGGCCCTAAAAGGCTGCGTTAGTTCCACTTATTTTGGACAGCAAGGGGATCGAATACCGAAAAGTATATATCGACTATGTCCACGCAACGACGGATTATCCTGGCACAGTTATGCAGCGTTGAATGGCAAATCTGAGGACGTGGGGGAAAAAAGAAAGCAAACGTGGCTCATTTCGGGCGCAGGGAAAGCGTAGTCAGTATAACGACAGGGCTACGAGCTGGACGATCAGGGATTCGAATTCCAGCATGGACAAGAGATCTGTATCATCATGTCCAGACCGACTCGGTGGCCCACCCAATCTCCCATTCAATGGGTACCGGGGTCTTTTTCCCCGGGGGGTAAAGAAGCCGAGACGCAAGGCTGACCAATCATCTCCATCCTATGCCGAGGTTAAGAATGAGTGGAGCTATAATTCCACTCCCACTATACGCTTTCATGATTTGGCCAGGGACAACTTTACTTTCCGTGTTACGTGGCTAATTTCAAAGTGCTATACCGGCGGATTACTGACGGCAATGATGTAGACCACATAGGAACTCATATAGCCCTCCAGCTCTGACAATCGAACTCGGGACCTTAGGAGTACAAAGCGTCAGTGTTATCACTGGACCGAAACGTTTGATACGGAGAAAACAACAACACTGTTTACATAGCTTCCAATCCGATATCACTGTATTAAACGTGTCTTAACATCCTCACCGTTTTTCACTTCTCTCTAGTTCAGGGCATGATTTTTATCTTTTCGACCAGGAGACAGCATCAAACAATTTAGGGTCCTAAAAATATCTTTGCTTCAGAGTACGTAAATGACCCGCGAGAGTTGGGCTGCACCTTCTAAGTGTCACACACGCGTAATCTCACGCCACCGCTCTAAGAGATATCTACCAAATGTAACGTACAGGCATATGATATCAAATAATAGCTAATCAAATAATTCGTTATTGCGGTTGTTCGCTGTTCCGCGAAGCTTTCGTCGTGTAGCTAGGATTTTCGAAATAGCAAAAACAGAAGGGGGGGGGGGGAGTGAGGGAGGGACAGAAAGTAATTAGTGTGGGAAAAATCTGCCGCTATGTCGACCTGCAGCCCGGGATTTGTCACTCCCTACCCTCAGTTCCCTCTGTCCATGGTCCACTATTGTGAAAGTGCGCAGACGTGGAAATGCTAGGTTCATAAGCAATGGACATGCCCCCATAACTGCCTGTCCTCACCACATACAATTAAAAACGCAACCGTGTGGCATGCCACGTGCAACGTGATGTCTATCGAGTACAACTGCAGCCTGCGTCTACAACATGTGAGAGTTTCACATCTAAACTCACAATCAGAATCAAAATCCGACGCGAAACGCTTATATAATCTCACCACGTAACCGAACGTCATGGCACTTAACCAAAGTAACGAATCCTTACGAAGGCCTATGTCAATTAATATTACACACAGCAACATTACCCACACTTAAGGCATGTGCGAAGCGAAGATGTGCAGAGTTATACAAAAGCGCACGCGCCGTAAAAAAAAATCGAAGCATTAGAACGTCAGAATATGACGTCGTCACCGACGGCGAATGCGTCGAAATCAAGGAATGCTCAATAGGAAACAGGATAGAATAAAGAATCCGAAATCGTACGGAACTAAATATTGGCTTCAACCATCCATACTGACGCAGGTGGCTTTTAACACTGACCGTGCCAAATGTTTATACACTGACATGAGTGCACGCGTCTACGAAATGTGCAAGCTTCAATTTATAACAAAAAACGAGAGTAAAGAACGGACACCTTCACCAGTAAACGGCTGACTGATTTTAGTCTCAATGCTGGACGGGCAGTGTGCCCTTACAATGAAGTAGAGGGCCACTCTCTCACGCGATGTACTTTCTCTGTTGCATGCTTCATCATTTCTGGACCGGCAAATGAAATTCCCACTCACTCGAACCAGCCACTGTAATGCACGCAAATGATACATCATATGCTCACAATGATTAACTGCATGATACATCAGCAATTAAAAGATTATATGCCCCCATGCGTTTCACGATCGTTTCGAAAACCCTAATTTTTATGGGCAAACCTTCGCTCCTGGTATTCGAATCTGTTATTTGGGTAAGTCCGTTTATGTCTGGCAGAACGGTGCTGAATTTACTATAAATTTACATTTTCCGTAACGAACATCTGACGTGCTATAAATTTGTAGACACTAGACAATAACTCTTGCCACTGCTGCTGCATTACAAACTGAGTGTCTAAATAACAGCGGGTAGAAGATACAAACACGACAGAACCCAGTTTGTCCCATCACCCTGCATTATTACATCTAATCTATTTCTTCATCTTGTATTATAATATATGCAGCGTGTGACCAATTCAATGTGGAACAAATATATAGTACCTAAATAATTTTCAATCCAAGCTCCGATAATAGCTAATCATCCCCAACGTGCACATCTCTGTTAGATGCCCCTATACTGTGAAACAACTAGATTATATATACACACATACACACACACCAACATATAACACAACTATTTTTATGAATTTTTACTGTTTTTCATTTTAAATATAATCCATTATGCATATAAAACTACTGACACATTTACTCTTGCAATAACTACCATTGTAAGAGTTTGGGATCCCAGAATGCATTTTAAACATCATTAACCTTGGATCTGTAACTTAAGAGGGCCTGAAGATGACTCAGAAAGAATCGAAACATGTCGCCCTAAAATAGTATTTTATGTAATAAAATTGGTGTGTTTTTGACTGATACAGTATAACTTATACGAACATCTGATGGCTGTTATAAGAATTCTATTCGACCAGCAATAACCCTGAATTCAAAATGACTCAAAATGGACGATGTCCACTGTACAAGACATTTCAGAACCAACATATGGGAATGACCAATAACATAAAAATAATAAAGAGTAAATAACCAAATGGGTTTGTTGTTTGGAGAGGAAAAACTAAATAAAACATAACGCACAAATCCCCTTATATATTAGGAAGTGAGCTGGGAAAACTCTGCAGTGTAGGAGCATGCGTAAGTAATTAGTAACTTAAAACCTGATCCACGGAAGGATGGTGAAATGCATGTTGTGGACAATCTTTTAATATTCCAGTTACAATTCAAAAATACTTAAAAAATATTTAAATTCTGTTCTCCGTAGAGTACAGTAACATGTAGGTAGGCAAATAAATCATGCGTATCTGATGGTGAATGTGTGTGGCAGATAGTGACTACGTACATTTACATGTATATAGATCAACATCAAATAAAACAAGTTCATACTGCATGATCTGGGCTACAAGAATTAGATTAGTTCGTAATTTTATTAAACGTTTAATATTTATAATTAAACTCTACTCTATCTACAATGCGCATGCCATATGCATTGATTCTACTACTTTATATTCTGTGGTTTACTTCATGACGCTGTATCTAAGAACATAAAATGTCGATGGGAAGGGTTAGGTAATTGTTGTCTACTGTATTTAATGTGGAAGAAAGATGGGAAAAGGCAAGTGTCGTTATAGTACCATTATATTAAATATGCAGAACACATGTTAAATCTTGACAAAGGTAAGGGGAATATGGCTGAATTTTCATATATCTATGCACCTATGAGGAATGTCAAATAATTTATTTAATTCTGGAAGCAAGTGGACGGCCCACTGAATGAACTGGACGAACTGGATTTTTTCTGCACAATTAACAGAACAGAATTCAATAAACGAAAGAGAAGTTAAGAGTTATAGGAAAGACAAGGAAGTAAGAAATTGTTATGTCTTGAGACGGTATTTGGTTTATAAGGCTTGGAGGGAGTTTTGCAGTGGCAGAATGAGGTACATGATGAATAAAATTATTACTTTAAGGTAGCGCATCCAGTTGTGTGCTTAAATAACAATGAACACTGCAATCAGTCAGCACAGCATTTAACACAATACTGTATGTAGATGTAGACATGCAGGGTGCCAACAGCAAATAAGCCGGTGTTTAGCAGACACAGCCTGCTGCAACATTGACACAACGAATAAATATCTGATTTGATTTAGTATACCATCGAGGGTACGAGGACTGGCGGATGATAAATTGCAGTTCGGAAGCAAGAGACTGTGGCCTAGTCGAGATACTGTCTTGGAATTTGCTCCAAGGGCCTTACAAGAAGCATGAAAAAACTCAGTAAGGACAGGCGATGTCCGGAACAAGATTCTATTCCAGCACTTCTCAGATAAAAGTCTTGAGCTGCGATGAGAAAAACGCGGCCCTCCTGCCTTTGCACTGTGGCCCGCAATATAACTGCATAATCACAAAACAAAAATATATGAAATTCCACATGTAATTATATTATCCTCATTTATATGAAACTGTAATTTAGTTGCACGTTGTACTGTTAACAACACAACACAATGTGCTTTTCTTAACAAAATGGTAACAGAAGTTCCATCTCACATAAAAGTATCACACTACTTGGTCTCGTTGCTTGTACGCTTAGAAACAGGAAAGTAAATGTACCTGACAATACAGCAAGTGTCTAGAAGTGCTGTTGTTGTAGAAGTCTCCACTTCATTCATTGCTATTGTTTTCCCACAGTCTACGACTTTCAAATGCTATACACTTAATTCCATATGTTTTATCACCCCTATACTTGCACTATTAACGACAGGGCATTGTCGTTAATAATACACATGTCAATAAAAAGTATTATTCATAACGTGACCCACAAATATTTTTCTTTCGCTGTGGCCCTTGTGCCTAAAAGTATGCTTGACACTGGTCTAGGGTGCCACCATTATACGAGCCTGGTCGAATTTTTGTGTGATAAGCTTTTCTGATTAGTACATAGCATATACACATTTTATATTCTTTACATGTTTCATTTTGTATATCTTTACAGTAAAAACAATTTATACTGTAGTTCAAAACACAGAAGCAGCCTGTAGACTTCAACACTAAAATAATAACTGGTCCCACTTAAGTGCTAAGAAGCAGAAGGTCACAGTTAATATGACACGAATTCGCTTACCCTCAAGTGGACCAAGAAAGAAGGTCAGTACCTATAGTACAGCCGATAAAGTAACGCTGTTTCTATGCATGTTATGAAGGAAACGGGGGGTTAAAGGTATGGCTTCTGTAATTCTTAACCTCGGCAATAGCAGAAAATGTGTAGTTAACTTCGCGCTGCAGCCGCTTTGCCCCCTAACTCCCCGAAAAAAAAAAAGTCGCCGATACCCATTGAAAAGGAAGCTGAATGGACCCCAGAGATAACCTGGATTCGTCTATAACTCTGACTTCCACAAATCCGTTTTCGACGTTATGTAAATATAATAAAGGGCAAAGGTTAACAGCAGCAATAAACGAGTATAATGACTGTGAAGGCCAATGCGGTAAGCAATACCACAAAAAAAAGTTAGAGGAACAATCTTATTCTCCTGTCCTGTTTCTGGACAGTAATGTTACCGAAACGTAGGCGTCTGTAATACCGAGTTTCCGTGCAAAGAAGCCCCCAGTGTGCGATGAATACTTCCAACTGTACTTTCGCGTGTATATAATCCGAGCGAGTCTGTGTGCTCTCCTCGTCTAGAAGTGCACAGTTACACGCCTTCCTGCATTGAGTGATTAACATAATTATCCGTCTCCATAAAAGTCTATCCGCTTTGAACAATTATGGTATGTGCTTAAATTACCATCACTGTCTGTCAAATGAAGTTACTCAAAATCTAAATAACTTTAAAACTGTGACCTCGGCCACAAATATACACATACGCAATGACCAGAACGGAAACGAGAAACGTTATTCAAACAACTCAAACAATGGTAACGGCACTGCGAATGGTGTAATCAGTGACGCAACACACGGGCTTTACCAGGGCGTTCTTTACTATCAGAGTCTCGTACGGTTTTACGCCACACATCTAAATGTAATTCCATTCACGACCAGTCGGTTGAGGCACTGCGCTACAAGCCGGAAGGTCGCGGATTCGATTACCGATGGTGTCACTGGAATTTTCCCTTGACATAATCCTTCCGACCGCACTGTGGCCTTGGAGTTGACTCAGCCTCTAGCAGAAATGAGTACCAGGAATATTTCCTGGGTGGTAAAGGCGGCCGGTACGTACGGCTGACAACCTTACTACCTTCATGTGCCGACTGTCTTGAAATCTGGGAGCCTCAACGTTCTGGAAGCCTCAGGGCCTGTCCTGACCTGTAATGGGACTGCTTTACCTTTTGCTTTTACCATGAGAAAAGTACGGCCCTTCTTGCGCCGATTTTCACGAAATTCAAACCAGCTCAATAGAATTCAGAGTTCTTATAGCAAATTCAACTCAAACCGGACAATGTATGTAGAAAACAAAAATACATTTACGCCCCTGAATAAAGTAGGCCTTCCATTGCGTCATTTCTCAAGAAATTTATCAATGCTCAATGGAAATCTCCTACCCCGAATTTCACACACATCGGTCACGCAATATGGGAACTCCATAGAGACAGAAATTCATTTTACACTCCAAAGCCAGTATGACTGTCACTAACTTGATTTTCACCAAACCCATGTTCGTTTACGGAATTTCCTGAAAATCCGACAAACGGTTTAGTCACTTATACGGCCACAGACATACGGACGGACTGACATGGTCTCCATATGAAGCGCTCTTTTCTACATCGCGAAAAACGCCTAAAATGTAACGACTAATACACAGCATGACCCAACAACAACAACAACACCATAATTTTATGTACATCTACACTTTTAATACCGTTGTTAGAATTTGAATCTTTCGACGAATGGTCTTACTTATGGGCAATTTCCCGCATAGAATAAACATAATACACACACAATAATTAGAGGAGTGTCAGTGTAATTAAAACTACGGGTTACTTTTGGTCACCTATATAATCAAAAACTTCACCAAATTAACAGAATTCGGAATCCTAAAGAAGACATCATAAAATATACAGATAAAACTGAATGTCTGCCAATCTGTCCGTTCATTGATACTTTCAAAGACTCATACCCCACTTAGACAAACATTCTTGTTTGCGTTAGTTCTGAAGCACGGTAATGAATACAGAAATCAGAAGAAAACCATGATTTTTTTCGAGTGTGGAAAAATTCAGTTACACAAATCTCTTACGTGTAAGATTACGTTAAAGAATATTATATTAATAAAAAATGGCTGTTAATATTAACATAAGAAAACTTTTCAGATACTGACACTCCCTGATGTAAGTCCAACAAACGGCCCTTGTAGCCAACATACGTACTTGATTATTACATATTACTTCCTCCCACATCATCATCAGGTGCATTTTGTTGGAATTACGCATATCAGTGAGTGTCTAAAGCACGGTAAACATTCGGATCTTCAGTTACATCAACCTGTCTTGTTACCGATTAAACATGTATATAACGGTAGACAGAAACGTAATATATCATCCCGAAATTAACTAAAGGATCATAAAAAAGGTTCACAATGTCGCATAATCTCTGCTTTCAATTTACAGTATAGTCACTGATAATGCAGAACCAACCACTTGTCGTTTGCCCACTACAAAATATCACCACCCAAGTGTCTGTCGAAAGGTAACAGAAACGAAGTCCACAGGAACCGACACTTGAGATGACCAACGCTTCTCAGAACTTCCTACCGAAACTTGACCTCTCTTATCAGTAACACCAAAATGATCTACCAACACCACGATAACCGTCACTTGTGCACCGACGATGCTGCGAAGACGCACTGATTCATTCAGTAACCATCAGCAACGCAGTCACTGAGAAATAACAGAGCTGGCTTCCAGCCATCACCAATCACAAGACCGGTTCCAGCGTTACAGCCGTGAAATTGCAGGCAGTCTTGTCCCACATTTCGCTACCTGCGTGAATTCTCACAAAACCACTAGGGCGATTGAAATGTGAACTTTTGGGCTGACGGCACACACTATCCAAATGTGACCTTCGCGGCCACTCGTGTCTAACAGCTACTGATATCCACTGGCTGCGGACTGGCAGCCAGGACAGCGGTGTCAGGCTTGGGGCTCACCAAGGCTCCTATTCAACGGGTCGCGGGGGCTTTCTGCCCAAAAATAAAGCGGCCAAGACATGAGGGGTCGTTCACCTCCATCCGGCGCCAAGGTTAAGAATGTGTGGAGCTGTATCTCCAGTCCTACATATGGCTTCACGATTTCTACACGTGAACTTCACCTTCAACCTTAATGCAGATAAACATTAATCAGTGACAAGCTAATGACACTGCGCACGTTATAATCCACCAAGTTCCAAATTGCGTGTCCTTGAATGTCGTTAAGTACATAGACGTAACTTTGCTAAAACACTGAGGGGGCAAAATCGACCATGAGTATTAGAAGTCGAGGTGAGGAGTGAAGCTAATAAGAGGAGGAAGATTAGTTTGAACCAGTCCTTAATACATATACGCCCCTTCCCCCCACTCGCATCCCATTTTTTTTTTTTTACTTGCTCCTCTTAAACTCAGTATCCAAAAAATTTTCTTAGGCAGAAAAAAATATTGGGGGAGAATCTGCCCCCCCCCCCCCAGTTACACCTATGGTTAACCTTTTGACGCCTAATGTCAACTATAGTTGACGTACCGCACCGCTAACCTCTAAAGTTGCATTTTATATATTTATTCAACAAATACAGGTACTGAATATTTTAAACATGGCATATACTCTCCGTTTTTTTTTCTCTTCAAAATGCAGTTTGTTTCATAATTCTAACGTATTTGGTTCCTGTATTATTCACATTTTATGTAGAGGGTGTGCTAAAATTAAAAAAATAATTCCGGCGCCAAAAGGTTAAATATACACCATATACAAGAATTAGGCCAGGGGTGAACACATCTTCTGAAAATTTAGAAGCCAACTCAAAATTGTTGGCGCCAGAATAGTGACGTGCCGTAAATTCCATAACGAGGAACCACAAACATTTGACCGCCACGATGCAAAACTTAATCGCTCGGTAGACCTGACAGCCGGGGTATGCGCACCCCTGGGCTATCCTGGATGCTTCAGGAAGGAAAATTCTCCGCAGCAGCGTCCACACCCGCTCTGGTGCAACCCAACAGCCTACTCCCGTCGACAAGGATATCGAACGCTCTTTCCTCGGAGTTAAAGCGGCCGGGTCCTAAAGACCACTCACCTTTATCCAATGTTCCCGTTATAACATGTCCGCTCCGCAACAACTGCCCATGGCGAGGCAGCGTTTTTACCGACAAACATCTCAACGTCTCAAGTCTTTGACAGGCATATTTTTGTATGAATATTTGTTTTTAGGGGCGTTCGCAAAATTGCGAAAAGCGACTAGTACCTTCGTCACGTCCGTCCGTTCGTCTGTCTGTCCGCGTGGAACAATGGGTTTTCATTAAATTTGATATTTGAGTATTTTTCGACGATCTGTCGGGAAAATTCAAGTTTCATTACAATCTAACAATAATAATAATAATGGGTATTTTCGTACATGAAGACGAATATACATTTAAGATCATATCTCGCCCCAGTTCTTCTTATAATGAAAAATTTTTCTGACAAAAGTTGTTGAGAAAATCAAAGCACACATTTTATGTTCAATAATTTCCTCTTTTCTCTCTCTCTCTCTAGAAAATCGCGCCGTTTGTGAGATGACGTGGAAAACACTGACCAAAGGTGGTGACAGTAGAGCTGATGCAATCCGTGAACACTGTGTAGTTGGCACGTATCAGCGTTAAGCCAACGAACTCAAGAAAAAACAAGGATTCTGATGCCAAGAACGTGGCAGCTTTTACCAAAATTGGACGTACCTTACCATCACAGCCTAATGCCTGAAGGACATGTACGCTGTAAAACGTTTTCAAAGAACGGGAGGTTAAAAGTTCCGCACTCCTGTTTTGCATTCGAAGGATCCCAGATCCAAACCTGGAGATCGATTATCCTGACATTCTTCGTGGTTTCACTCAGCCACTCCTGCCTAGTCCTTTCCACTTCATCATCCAACAATCACCTACCATTCGACGCTACACAGTGTGAGATAATAACAATGTCCTTATATGAGCCAAAAATTAAAATTAAAAAAAGTAAATAAGATAATCAGCAAAGCAAGCCTTCCACTTCTCACGCCCCTAATTATGCGCCCAAATGCCATAATTCACACTACATAAGTGACCTCAGTTTGCAAGAACGGAGAGTCTTGTGCCCTATCTACGGGTTTACTTGTAACCTCGTCCACTGCCGAATAAGTTGTCGCTAGGACAAAATACAGTATTCATTTATTTGTTAATTTGCTAGTATTAAACCCTGAGAAATTTCAGAGAAAAACTTGATAATACCCATCTACAGCTACGATTTCCACAGATAATCCATCCTTCCGTTGATCCCTCTTACAAATTACAGGCCTTGAGAGATGCTGTGAAATCATAATTGAACTGAGTATGCATGCCCACTAACTTATGAAGTTCTTTCAAAACAGTTTCATAAGTCGTGCCACAGTTGAGGCGACCAGTTGTCGGTTTCTCACTGCGGGGGCCCCGGTTCGATCACACGACAGGTCGTGTGGAAGCTTGGGTGAGCAAGGTGGCAGGGACAGGGGTCTTTCCAAGTACTTCAGGTTTTCCTGTCAGTGTCGTTCCACAGACACACCACACTCGCATTTCATTCACGACCAGTGACGCTATAAAATCTCGGCAATTGACAGCGTCCTTAAAAAGCACACTAAAAAGCTTCATTCAATTAGCAGTGCCAATATCGAGTGGTATCATGCTGCAACACTGACCGAGGCATGGGCGCCTCTCGACTGCTCGTAACGACATAATGTTTTCCACAACCATTATCCTCTGGCATAAATGCAAAGCTGTTTTTGTGCATGCCATGAAGTTACATGGAACTGGAGGTACAGCGCCATGCATTCTAAACCTCGGAGCTATTTTGGGGTTAGTGGTCAGCTCCACAGCCCAGCCACTTTACCCACGGAGGAATAACCTCTAGAACCCATTGAAGAGGGTGCTGGGTGTGTTTCAGAGTGGTCATGATGCTTTGGAGGAGAGATACAAATCTTGCTCCTGCCCATAACAGAACAATTCCTCTGACATTGCCTCCTGGTGTGCACATAATTATATGAACAACTTGAAGAATAACAATACAGTTTAAACTCTTATGCTTTTATGTATGTAGATAGAAATATAAAAATGCATAATTATAATGCTGTAAGAAGTGTTAATTACAGTTCATTATACCCAATACAGAGAAGTGAACACAGTTAATAACAACCTCTGTATTTTTTACGATCCAAGCAACAGCTTTCCTGTATGTGACCCTACTTAAGTGCAGTACACAGGCCTAACAGGCAGGATCTGAATTTCACCCAGGCACTTGCACAGAAACTGTACAATGCACATTAATACTGGCTTCTCTGAATTTTGGAGTGACAGAATAAATAACACACAACAAGGAATGGGGTGTATCATAACCTGAAATTATGAGTCAGAATAGCTCACTCAGCACAGAGCCTAGGGGGTAAACAGAAAATTGGGGTTGTTTCCAGCATACGTGAATTTTTTTAACTTTGTTACTGCATCCACAAGGGCTCTGGGATCCAATGGGTACCAAAGGCTTTATAAATGGGCATAAGTTGGGCAAAACATGATGTTAACCACCCATTACCATCTAGTGTCAAAGTTCAGAAAGGCTAAAGATAAACCTAGACAAAAAGGTGACATAACTCACAGTGGATTATAAAGCCAAATCCTACCTCTGACCAGCACAAAGCAATGAATACTGTTATAAGCTTCCCTCCTGAATGTTACAGTGACCAGATCAACACTCCGTAAAAAGCAACAGAGTGTTTCATAACTTATAACTATGGTAATCAGGAGGCAATGGCTGGTGGAACTAAGAGAGATAACCAAATGTGACTATGCTTCTGCATCACGATGGCTACAACAACAACAACTTCAGGGAATCATGAATAATTTCAGCAGTTATTGTTAACATATTAAGTCTACACAGGCAGAGTGACAGCAAGATCATAATAAATTCATACAAGACAGGCTGCTTTAATGGTAACAGATCACTAAATAACTCCACAGTATAGTGTCCTTCCTGAAGAGTTTATTGATACAAAACTGTCTGAGTATTCCATTGATCTTATGGCAGCAGGTTGTCCACAATGTTTTCACAGACATTCACCAGTTAAATCCACACCAAGCAAGATATGACTACGAAACCTGCTGTCTTGGGATGGAATAGTGCATATCTTGGTACACAGACACCAAAATTTCAGAGAACCTCTTGCCTCCATCTTCAGATGTTAAGAGAGAACCTGAAGACAATGGTGCCCACTTACAAGGCACTCAGTGTTGCGTCCCAAGACATACATTTTCAATCTGATCAGTTAATATATATTTCACCACATCCGTTTTAATAGCATCCTACATATCTCAAGTGGAGCTTTCCCTTGATACTTTCTGTCTTACATTTTGCACACATTCATTCCTTTCCCCCACATACCTAAATGTAGCACCTATCTCATGAACCTTCAATTAGCCATAACAATTTAAATGAGAAGTACATTCCAGTTTAACACACCAGTTTTCTCAAAATTTTGTACATCTATTTCATTTTCTTCTTTCTTTCTATTTTTCTGCCTATGGGGAACTTGCACAGTACAGTAATTTCAATTACCCTCATGTCTTCATTAATCAATTACATATAGAAGCAATTTTACAGTTCCTACCAATGTTTTTTTGCTACTTACAGATGCACTTTATTATCTGGGGCTGCTGACAGTAAGCTGACTAGCTATGCAGTGCAAAATCAGAATCTGATCCCTGACAGTATCAATGATTTATCATCTGCCATCACATCCAGACCAAGAAATCAGAATTTTCAAAGCCCAGGTTATGGCCTTACTTACTTACTCCATGGTGCAGTCCTTCTTGAGAAGCTAACTGGTTTGCAGCTAGTCAAGAAATTCCCTGCATTTCATGGAACCTGAAGGTTCATTACCGTACTCACAAGCATCCACCACTTATCCCTATCCTGCGCCAACCCAATCTAGTCCATATACCCACCTCCTGGAGACCATCCTAATATTATCCACCCATCTACGCCTAGGTCTCCCCAGTGGTCTCTTTCCCTCCGGTTTCCCCATCAAGACCCTATACACCCCCCTCTCCTCACCCATACGCGCCACATGCCCTGCCCATCTCATTCTTCTCGATTTTATCACCCGCACAATATTGGGTGAGGAGTACAGATCACTTAGCTCCTCGTT
>Ga0131853_10007501_pt1 | contig 19764 bp, 17 predicted proteins | sample TergutLab28metaG_FD_92764 | JGI IMG/M metagenome (GOLD analysis project Ga0131853, IMG submission 92764) | Labiotermes labralis P1 segment gut microbial communities from Petit-Saut dam, French Guiana - Lab288 P1 (version 2) (version 2) | ecosystem: Host-associated > Arthropoda: Insects >... | reverse complement strand
TATGCCTAAATCATGAAGGTGGTCTGCGGCGTTAAAACCTGCGCAGCCGCTGCCTATAATCAGGGTGTGATATGTGTTTTTAGCGTCCATGCTATAACCTCCGTATATGGAACCCACCGTCTATGTTAAATACTTGGCCCGTGGCAAAGTCGAAATGGCCGCCAGTAATGCCCAATACGGCGTTGGCAATGTCTTGGGGGTGGCCTATGCGTTTTATTGGGGTTAGTCCCTCATCTATTAACCCGGTGTATTTGTCCTTTACTTGTGCGGTCATGTCTGTGAGGATGATACCTGGCCTTATTTCGAATACGCCTATATTATGTTCCGCCAGCCTGTCTGCGAAGAGTTGTGTTACCATGCTTATCCCTGCTTTTGAAATGCAGTATTCGCCACGGTTAACGGAGGATGTGTAGGCGGAAATGGATGAGATATTTATTATGCGGCAAGGATGGATGGAAGCTTGGCTTATCATTTGGCGGGCGAATAATTGGCACATGAAAAATGTTGATTCTAAGTTGATGCGCAACACGCGGCTGAAGCTTTTTTCTGTGGTCTCTAGTATGTCTAGGCGGGCGGCTGGGGCTACGCCGGCGTTATTTACCAGCAAGTCTACGCGCCCATATTGGGCGATGGTATCAGCCAGTAATTGCTCTCGGTCTGCGGCAATTGAGATATCATAGGATGGATTTGAGGAACGGGCAGCACGTACTACTTGGTAACCGGTGCGCTCCAAGTTTTGGGCGATAGCCAGGCCTATACCTCTTGTTGCGCCTGTTACCACAGCTGTGGGTTTTGTTTGCATTGGGCTTTTCCTTTCTATGACTTGCAGTGTTCTTTAAAAAGCTGGTTATAAATATCATCACGTATGGCACACCCGGTAGATTGCCCGGCGCGCATAAGCTTTGTGCAGCCGGAACAACATAAGCAAGTCTGCTTCTTGTCAAAACCGCCTGCCAGGATATCACGGGCAAAAGTGGGATATGCGAAACTCATCCGGCCCCAGCCCACAATTTTGCATACTCCTGCTTCTACATAGCCTGCCGCAAGTTCTGCTGACCGTTCTTTAAGAAAGCTTACGCCGGAGCCGACCACGGCCATATCCGGGAATGTAGATTGTATCTCTTTTGTGAGATTGCACATGCGCTCCACGCCCTCTATATCGCCGGGGCGGTTAACATGGGAATTTTGATAGGGGTTACCCATTGTTATGTTTAATAGCTCGGGCTTAAGGGTCTTAAGTAGACGGATAGGCTCGGACAAATCCGGTTCAATATTGCGGCCTTCTGTTATGCCAAAGCCGTAAGGGTAGGGATATGCGTCATAGATATTTATTCGTGATGTAACCATAAAATTTGTGGGGACAGCGGCGCGTACCGCTTCAAATGTATTGCGTATAAAGCGGGTGCGGTTTTCGAAACTGCCGCCATATAGCCCGGGACGTGTGTGGGACGCCAAAAGCTCGCTGACCAGATAGCCGTGGCATGCCTTAATATCTACCCCGTCGAACCCAGCTTTTTGGGTTAGAATTGAAGCTTGGGCGAATTTTTCTTCTAAAACTTTAAGTTCATCATCGGAAATAATGCATTCAGGCGGTATGGCTGCATCCCCTTCGAATATCGGGTTGTTGCGGGCAATAACTGGGATGCGCTCTGCTCCGTGGGGTTTGCTGTATCGCCCCGCATGAGTGGCTTGCAAAATCAGCACCGGGTTTATCCCATGCTCATGCATGGCTATCTCCCGGATTCCATTCACCAGCCGTGCGTAAGCGTCTAAGTTGTTTTTGTTGATGTACATATGGCGGGGGTTTGCACGGCCTTCGTTTACGACTGCGCATGCTTCAACCCAGATAAGCCCGGCACCACCTTTGGCAAAGCGGCGGTAGCGGCGGAATGTTAACTCGTCTGGCGTGCCGTCCAAAGTGCTGTCTGCCCCTTCCATTGGCTGGATAGCAAGTCTGTTCGGAAAGGTGTGTACACCTACGGTTATTGGTTGGCCAAGAATACTGATGTTTGAACTGAATGGTAATGAACTTGACATGAGAATCTCTCCGTTCGAATTTTTGAAATTATATAAGATATTCGCATAGCGGGTCTGCATTTGAACAGAGATTAACACCGGAAAGAAAATTACACAATAACTGGAGACTATTTATGAGCAAATTTTGATTTGCATCAAAAGCGCATACACATAGCCCCGTCTTTGCGAGGAACGAAGTGACGAAGCAATCCAGCACAAATTGTTGCTTTACATGACTTCTGGATTGCTTCGTTTCACTCGCAATAAAGTTGTGACAAAATTATATTTCTGTTGTGGTTAGGCTTTATCAATAGAAATATCCACAGCCCCACCATATATGATTACCCGTTTGTGCATTACCGGCACTGGTATGTCCCCTAACTGAGAAAGGGTTTCGCGCTTAATGTCTTTGGCATATACGGCTAAAACATCATTTATAACCTTTGAATCGCTAGCAAATGATAGCACCACCCTATCAGATATAACAAAGCCAGCCTCCTTGCGCAAAAGCTGGCAGTGGCGAAGTATTTCCCGGTATAGCCCCTCGGCCTTAAGCATTGGCGTAATTTTGGTGCTAATTGCTACTGGTATACCTGTGTCCGACCTTGCTATGTTTTCATTATTCTTGTTTATTATCGTAAAGCAGCCGGCAGATATCTCGCTGTTGTATCCTTCGATTTGTACCGCTTGCCCTTGTTTAACCGCATTTACAAGGTTTTTATTCTCGTCTTGCGTCAAGTTTTCGTATAGGGCTTTAACTCTGCTTAAATCACCTTTTAGTTCACGCCCGGCTACCTTAAAATTGAGCGAAGCATATTCACTGCTTAACGTACTAAAGTCCTCCAAATATACAATTTCCTTGATATTTAGTTCGTCGCGCATGACCGCTACATAAGCTGATAAGTCTTCGTGCGATTTTTCTAAATACATTGTCGCCAGCGGTTGCTTGACTTTTAAATTGTTCTCGTTTCGCAGTTTAAGCGCTTGGGCGATTACGGCCCGGACTCTTTCGACATCACCAAGTATTGACGCGTCAGATTTACTAACATCCGGGAAAGACGAAAGATGGATGGATTCTTCTGCCGCCGTTTCATATCTGAGCACCATGCTTTGCCATATATGCTCGGTCATAAAGGGTAAAATCGGGGCCATTATTTGTGCGATTTCTTTGATGGCATAGTATAGATTGCTGTACGCGCTTTGCTTATCGTCATCTATGCTTTCTTTCCAAAACCGCTTACGATTGATGCGAACATACCAGTTTGATACATCATCTGCGCATTGCTCAAATTCTCGCACAACTTCCGGTGTGTTGTAGTTCTCATATCCTTTGACAGCCTTGGTAATAAAGGCTGTTACGCGGTTTTCCAGCCATTTATCCGATAAGTTGCCCGGCATTTTCTTGCTGATTTCAGGCTTATCAATTTCCGCATAGGTCATAAAAAAGGAATAAATATTCCAAAACCCCAGTAGTTTGCGCCGTGCTTCTTCCCCAAGATTAAACCCAAAACGCACATCGTTTACCATGGACGCGCCTGCAAAAAGATAGCGAATAGCGTCTGCACCCATTCTATCTGCGGCATCATCGAAGGGTATCATATAGCCGGTTTTGGAAAACTTCGAGCCATCCTCTGCAAGCACCCAGTTATTGGTCTGCACGCGCTCATATGGTGCCTTCCCGGTTATGGCAACGCTCATAAACAATTGTGAATAAAACCATAGCCGCACTTGCTCTTGCATTTCTATTACCCATTCTGCGGGGAAGTTCCGTTCCCACTCGGCCCTGTCTGTAAAATAACCAAGGGTGGAGAAGGGGGCTATCCCGGCATCCAACCATACATCGCCTACTTCCGGTATCCGGGAAACCGCTTCGCCACATACGGGGCAGCTGATAACCACCTCATCTATCCAGGGGCGATGTAGCTCTGGTAAGTTGCAGGCGGCCTCCCCGCCCAATGCGGTAAGCTCCTCCTTAGAGCCAACTACAGATAAATGATCGCATGATTCGCAGGGGTAAAACGGCAACGGAAGCCCATAAAACCGCTTGCGGGATATATTCCAATCCCCCATGTTATTAAGCCAGTCAAGCATTCGCTTGCCTATAAAGGAAGGTTCCCATTTTACGGCGCTGGCCGCCTCGATTAAACGGGGCCTTATTTCGTCGGTTTTGATATACCATTCACGCACAAGACGGAATAAAACCTCGGTTTTGCAGCGCCAGCAGACAGGGTAGCTATGCGTATAGTCATGGATTTTGAATAACTTGCCCTGCTCGCGCAGCTTAGCGAAAACTAAAACGGCGGCCTGTGACGCTGTTTGGCCGGTTAGGAAATCATAGCCTTCCATGAATACCCCAGATTCGTCTATTGGGCAGATTTCTGCAAGCATAAATTTTTTGCCAAGCTCGAAGTCCTCTGCGCCGCAACCCGGTGCGATGTGGACAACCCCGCTGCCTTCATCTGCGCCTACATCGTCCCATGGGATAATCCTGTGGCTGACCTCTTGCTGGGTGGGTAGCCATGGGAAAAAGGTTTCGTATTCGAGTCCTACCAGTTCCTTACCTTTTAGCAGCCGCAATACATGCTTTTCACTCTCAATGTGCTTTATAGCGTTTTTTGCCATAACAAATGGCCTGTTAAACCCTTCGCATTGTACAAGAGCGTAGTCCAGCGTAGGATTGACCGCCAGTGCCATATTTGCTGAAAGTGTCCATGGCGTTGTCGTCCATACCAGCATATCAAAATCGGTGTTTTTCATTTTAGCTATGGCAAAGACGGCAGTATGGGTGATTTCTTTGTGAGAACCGGACATTTCATGTTCTGACAGCGATGTCCCGCAGCGGGGGCACCATGGCATTGGTTTGTATGACTTGGTTATCCACCCTTTGGTATGGCATATTTTAAGGAAATGCCAGATTGCGGAGATATTTTCATCTGTGTGGGTGTAATACGAATTATCCCAGTCCATCCATTGGCCTAGGCGCTTGGATTGTTGTGTAATTACAGCGGAATATTTCTTTATGCGCTGCACGCATTTTTGGGTGAATTTATCCATTCCATACGCTTCTATATCCTTTTTATCCTTGAAGCCCAGTTCCTTTTCTACCTCCACTTCTACCCATAATCCTTGCGCGTCGAAGCCGTTTCGGTAGTGGCATGAATAACCATTCATTGCCTTGTAGCGCAGGAAGATATCTTTTGTGCTGCGGCCCCACGCGTGGTGTATTCCCATTGGGTTGTTGGCGGTGATTGGCCCGTCTAGGAAGCGGAATCTTTTGCCATGGTGGTTTTTTTCGCGTAGCTTATAAAAGCTATCGCGCTCAGCCCATAGGGCTAAGATATTTTTTTCTATTTTTATGAAATCTGGTTTAGTTTCCATGATGTACAGTCCTTTCAGATTTTATTTTGGTGTTTAGTCTGAAAAGCTGATAATTACAACGGCTATGACCATAGCCCGATCACCTCATATATCTGCCCGAGGGCTATTTTCATCAGTCAAGCAAAAATGTAATGGCTTTCGATTTGGACATTAGTATCAAAACCGGAAAATAAAAAAGCTTCCGCCCCAAAACGAAATAATTTCGCATTGGGACGAAAGCTATGCTTTCGCTATACCACCCATTTACGCCATACCAGCATATGCGTCCCTTTTTACGGTGGGAAGCCGTTGCGGCCTACTTGCCAGATATGTGAATTAAATGAATGACAGGCGAAGCTGATTCTGAATTAATTCACGATGGCTTTTGGCGCACCGCTCGGGAGTGATTTTCGGCTGTAACCTACTTGTACCGGGTTCGCACTGTCTCCGGCTCACTGTGACTTTGGGATTAGCGAATTAAATCGCTACAGCTTACTCTCTCCGTCTTTGCGTTTGTGATTATATTGTAACAAATGTGAAAAATGTATTCAATATGATTAGCAAAGGAAAAATATAAAAAAATAATGATAGAATCCCCCAAAAAAGGAACATTTTATTGCCAATATAATAACATTCATCTATACTATAAACAAATAAAAATTAAGGGGGCGCTACATAATGCCCAAGCTGCTAAGCTTGTTTGATAAACCCCAAGGGGATGACCCCTTCATATCAGATTCCACTATTAATAATATTAAACTTCCGGCATTATTACACCTTTGTATGAATGAAAGCCAAATAGGTGCCGTTAGCACGTTTTTACAGCGTCCGAGTAGTGCCGAATCAATTCAGACCCAGCAGGAATTCTTCCGCGAATTCCTGTATTCCGATTCCTTGGTAGACTTACTCAAAAAAACGCAAAATGAACTGCTACATGCAAGGCAATTAAAAGAGCAATATGATAAAGAAAAATGCCCAGAATTAAAGCATTTTTTATTCTTCAAGCTAATGGATGTATACCTAATTGCTCTTACAGACATTGCCGCAGTACCCGTAGCTCAATCCAGTATCATGTCCGAGTTTTTGGCCAACGCGAAAGCGTTTTGCGTTGAAGACACAATTCAGCAAGCTATAGATGATATGAGACCAATCCGCAAAGCATTTAAAGACACAGCCACTCAATCATTTGAGGTCAAGCTGTATGGCAGCTTTATGGTAGGCTACGATACTGTGCCCACGGAAAGTACCGTCCGCCCTTTGGGTGAACAGCTACATAGGCTGTTTTCTGATATGGGCATGGGTATAACTACCCCGCCTCCTAACAAGGAAATGAAAGGCGATATGCTTAATACTTACCTGCGGCTTCTTATTAAAAATAACAAGCAGATTCATGGCGCTTTGTCCAGCTTTCACACAAAACATAACGCATTGTTAAACCGCATCATACCTATTGATATTAATGACATTTCAACTGTCTTATGTATCCATACATTATTTGACTACATGAGCAAGCAAGATATCCCCCTCTGCTTCCCAGAATTGTCATCAACCCGTGCGGCCCATATATATGATTGTCATGATGTATCTCTGCTAACGCAAAAAACACAAAAAATTATTCCCAACGATTTTGTTTGCAATAAAGAAGAGGGGATATTTATATTAACAGGCATAAACAGCGGCGGAAAAACCACCTACCTTCGAGGGTTGGGGATTTCAGTCGCTTTTTTTGCGGCAGGGCTGCCTGTCCCGGCCACTTCGGCAATGCTGCCCAGCTATGACCGCATGGAAGCGTTGTTTGCCGGAAGAGACAGTACCCGGGGTGGGGAGCGCTTTTTACAAGAGAAGCAAATGCTTGACGGTACGATGGCTCGTATCAGTGCCAATTCCTTGTTGCTGGTAAACGAATTATTTTCATCAATAGACGAAAAAACCGCGACAGCCGAGTATAGCCAAGCAATACGGCTTCTGCAACAAAAAGCCTGCCACTGCCTTCTCATCACACACTTACACAGCTTGGCTGAAGGGGTGGCCCCCTACGCGGATATCATATGCCTTATGGCAATGACAGGCGAAAACAACGAACGGCTGTATAAAATTAAACGTTCCCGGGGGCGTAGTTCCAATGTGTTAGAAATACTACAAAAATACGCGCTAACCCAAGAGCAGTTAACAACAGAAAGGGGCCGGAAATAATGGACAAGAATACATTAATCGATCTTAATATCCCCAATCTCTTACTGGAGATATGCCCCGACGAAAAAATCGTGGAAGCTGTAATGGCCGATTTGCAAGCCTTGCAACAAGAAAAAACAGCAATAATAGAGCGGCAACGTGAGATATCGGACTTTATTAATAACCCCGAACTGCTAAGCCTTTTAGTAAGGCAGATAAGACGGCTAGATGATTTAAAAGAAAAGCATAAAACAGAACGCCTATCCGTTGCCAAAACACGAGCGCAATCTGCCCTTCGCTCAGCGAAAGACCAGCTGGGTCCTGTCATGAGCAATATACAGCTTGTAGTAAAACACTTAGAAGAATGTATAAAATTATACAGCGACCTTCCCGTATACCTGCAAGACTATACACTAGCGTCAGAATTCCTAGTGAGTTTCAAGAAATCGCTTAAGAAAATCATTGACAGCAATACCCAAAAACGGCTGAAGGATTTTGCTAAAGATATTCAAGCCTTACAAAATTCGGGCGCATGGCATCAGTCCCGCGTCTCTGTTACTTATTCGATGGATGATTCTCTGAATAAATTATCCTATCATATATCACAACTATTGTTTGATTTGACACCCGCGTCCGCGGGGCGATGGCTCCTGCTTCAAAAAAGTGGTGACAGCGTGATAAAACTCCTGCGTAGAAAAGAAGTCAAACGCAAGCAGGAAGAATTTGAACTGGCAGAAGACTTCTTTTCTTACTCGATTGCAGGGGGGCTTACGCATCTTATGGATATGTTGTCGTTATTCACCCAAAACCTTCAAAAGCCCTTCGAGTACATTCAAAAGAATTTGCCCTTATATAAATTCGGAATAACTTTGGCTGCGCACTATAAAACCCGGGGTACACCCTATTGCTTCCCCAAAATTGTAGAGCCGGGGGGGCAAACGCTTGATATCCAGCCATTGACATTACTTTATGGCGGTGATGGCGCAGACCATTTCCCCGTTTTACAGAAACATGCATTATTGCAAATGTTCGCCCAATCCGGGTTACCCATAGCAGAGGAGCAGGCGCAGGTTGCCATAGTATCTGGTTTGTTCGCTCAGTTTTCGTCCAATGAGTTGGTGCTTGGCCGGTTTGAAGAAGAAGTTCGTGAAATGTCTGCAATTTGCCACAAAATAAAACCCCATGGCATGGTGCTTTTCCATGAGGTATTCCAAAGTACCGCCTATGAAGACATTGCAGAGCCTTTTGCGCAAATTATTGACTACTTAATTAACTTGCCATGTACAGTTGTTATGATTTCACATAATAATTTTTTGGTGGAGCGGTTAAGTAATTAAAAACCTAACCTACTGCCTTGTTGGGAAGTGTTTTATAACAAACCTTTTTCTTCGTGTTCCCATGTAACTGTGTGGGTACATTTGCAATCATTATTAAAATACCACAATTTTGCTGTTTGCTTGCTCCCTTTCAGGTAGTATATACCGTCATATTTTATTTTAGGATTTTGTACGGCTTTCTCATAAAACGCTAATTCGTATTTCTGTGTCTACTAAATCATAGAACGTCATCTGTGAAGGGTGTAAATAACACGCCAATTCTTACGTTGCGTACCTTACCGTGTATGGACAACAAAGCAAACACATTAGACACAAATTACAATGTTTTCTGACCATCATATCTTCGCGTTTTTTTGTTACACTCCATGTTGTCCCTCGTAGCGCATTAGGTTGACATACATCAACGCAAATATTGCAATCACCGCATTGTGGCTCTGCCGGTACTTTACTAATTGTTTTGAAAGGGGCAGTTGTTAAAACTTTACCAAACAACACAGCACAGCCGTATTGCTCTGTTACCAATAGGTTGTTTTTACCTATAAATCCCAATCCTGCGTTTAGCGCAACAGTTTTATGAGGTAAACGTCCAAATTTCAATTTAGTAATACTACTATATCCTTCAGTTTCCAATTCATCTGCTATTTTTACGGCAAGGCTATCCATTTTTCGTTCGGTGTTTAGAACCTCTTTCGTCTTTGGTTTTTCATTAGCTCTGAGCGCATTTATATAATCTTTAGATAGGGCTTTGCCAAAAAGAACTACGCACGAATACCCCTCCACAGCATCTGCAGGTAAAGCAGATACATCGATGAAGTATACAAAATCTACGCCTTTATTTTTTATGTGTTGTTCCCAAATTTCATTTAATGTATTGGTCATTCAATCCCCCCAAAGTATATGTTCTACGCACGTACCACTCTTTGGTACATAAGTGCGCTCTTCTACTTGGTCAAATAGACAAGCTAATAATCCGTTCAGCCAGTAAATCTATTTTATCATAACCACGACGCTTCTGTGTCGAAGTTATCCGAACTGCATTATTTCCGCCCTTCACAGCTTACATCTTATGACGATAATGTCAGCCGCCGTTTGCGTATATAAGCACCTATTTGGCAGCTAACAATGTTTGGGAAAATTCTATATAGATGAGGAATAGACATAAATGCCTGTTTGGCTACATCATCTATATTGATTTCATTACATAGCCTTTTTTCGATATAATCAATTACTGATTCGATTATCTTACGGTAAGCCAATGTAGCTTGTCTCCTTTCGATGAAAATATTTTAGCATTATATTTATGTATGAAACTGATAAAAATTATCATTTTTTAAGTCAAGGGGTGAAAAAAATGGGTATGCAAATAAACAGACTATTGGAGTTAGTTTATATTTTACTGCACAGAAAGAGTGTGCCTGTTAATGAATTGGCTGATAAACTTAGTGTTTCACGACGAACAATTTATCGTGATATAGAGGCGCTAAGCATGGCAGGGATTCCGATATATACCGGCAAAGGCAAAGAAGGCGGAGTTAGCCTGCTGCCGGATTCTGTGTTGACCAAATCAATTTTAACCGAACATGAGCAAAACGAAATTTTGACAGCCCTCCACGGATTATCAAACATAAATGTTTCGGAATCAGATAATGTTTTGAAAAAACTATCTTCGATATTTAATAAAACCGCAACGAATTGGCTGCAAGTAGATTTTTCCGACTGGGGTAAATCAATCGATTATTTTTACTATCTTAAAACCGCTATATTGGAACGCCGTATTGTTGAATTTGATTACTACGACAGCAAAGGAAATAAATCATTTCGACATGTTGAGCCTGTTCAGCTTTGGTTTAAGTCCAAGTCATGGTATTTGAAAGGCTTCTGCCTTGCTAAGCAAAGCATCAGAGTGTATAAATTAACACGGATTAAACATCTGGTTGTGACGGATAGCTATTTTCCAGAACGGGTTTTACCTGATGTACAGGATAGCCTTGCTACTGATGATAAGCAAGCGGAAAATAAAGTTGTGATCAAACTCCGCATAGACTCAGAAATGAAGTATCGACTGGTTGAAGACTTTGAAGAAGACGAGATAGCGGAACAGCCAGACGGAAGTTATATTATAACCGTACCTTGGAAAGATGGCGGCTGGGTACAGGGCTTTGTCTTGTCTTATGGCGAATACATCGAGGTATTAGAGCCGGAACATTTTCGTGATGACATTAAAAATAAAGTGAAAAAAATTTACAAGAAGTATTATTAGTGTGCCATACTGTTGTCACAACACCCTGCTATACTTTCATTCAGACCGACATAAAACAAAATGAGGAGAATGAAAATGTCCAGAGTTAAAGAAGTATTATTGCTACTAACCGACCATTGGGCGGACTGGGAAGCATGCCATGCAATAGTTGGAATAAGCTTTGCCGAACAATATGTAGTTAAAACAATCGGTATTAATAAACAACCCAAGGTTTCAGTCGGCGGCATGAGGGCCGAAATAGATTACTCTATTGAGGAATACCAAAACTTTGATAATCTTGCCATGGTAATCCTGACCGGAAGCTTTTCATGGGGTGAAAATCGCTATGATGAAATTGCCGGTTTTGTTAAAGCAGCAAATAAAAACGGTGCCCCAATTGCCGCCATTTGTGGGGCCACCATTTTTCTGGCCAAGCATGGTTTTCTCAACAATATAAAACATACCGGTGATGAATTGGGATATTTTGAGGAAATGCTTGAAAATGAAGAATGCTATAAAGGGCAAGAGCATTTTTCAGTGGCGCAAGTTATCAATGATGGTGGCTTTATCACCGCAAATGAAACAGCGGCACTTGAATTTGCCCGTGAAATTTTTTGCACATTAAAAACTGACACGGATGAAGAAATTAACTTGTGGTATGAAAAGCACAAGCATGGCTTAGCAGGTTAGAGTATAAGTATTTTCTTAACATGCGCCGCCTTAACGCGAATCTAATATAAATCGTGTTAAGGTGGTGTTTTGTGTAAACTTGCGGGCTGCTATTTTGTAATGCCTAACACGGCAGTTGCATTTTTAAGCTAATTACTTTTTACATTTTAAAAAATAGTAATACATACTTCCCATATAATTTTCTCCGCGGCTTTCAGCACAAATCCTATCTGAATCAATTATTTCAAAATAGTCTGCTAGCATATCTTCAAATTCTTGTGATAGCATATCAAATTTATCTGGCCGCCCCATGTATTCCTCAATCGACATTGCTGTCCTTCCGCTTGGGCTTGTTATATTGGGGATATCAAGCACAAACTTACTATCAGGTTTCATAATGCGATGAAATTCTTGAATCGCTTTTAAGACGAAATCTCTTTCGTAATATTCAAGCACCCCTATACAGTCCCCAATATCAAAGTAGCTTTCGGCAAATGGTGTATCATGTACACTTCCGCAATACAATGAACCGATGGATAATTTGGTTTCGGCTACATGCTTATAAAGAAACTGAATAGTTTCCATGCTGATATCAACACCAAAATAAGTAGAGGGCCATTTATCATATCCCTTAAACCGTAGACTCAAAGAGCAGCCGAGCTGAATAAAATTCATATTTGGGGCAGGCGATAAATACTCTATGAGTTTTTTGCGCCTGATTTCTTCCCAATCGCTTTCCTGTTCTTTTTTCATATAAAGGAAGTCCGGGTTACTTGTTATATATTCAGGTAGTTTGTCGTATGAAAGTGCGTCTTTCTTTCCATACTCAATGAAGTGTCTGTCATATGATTTCGCAACCTGTTTTAGTTGATTTTCCGCATTCATAATAATCCTCCGCAAATATAAATTCACTTCATGTATAAAACGTAGTAAGAATACATCAACATTACCTGCCTATCAATAGAGATTTATATCAGTTTCGAAAATGAATTATTTCATATTTATAACGCCCTAAAGTGACAAAACTGTCACATAATCTCATGAAATTGTCACCTGCCAGTCACATAAGCAAGTTATACTGCCCTTACATAACCGGAGAGGAGCAACATACATGAGTATAATCCAAGTAAACCAACTAACCAAAACATACGGCAAAGGTGATAATCAAGTAAAGGCCGTAGATAATATATCGTTTACCGCAGAAAAAGGTGACTTTATAGCCGTAATAGGTGCATCAGGCAGCGGCAAATCCACCCTAATGCACTTGCTGGGAGGAGTAGACCGCCCAACATCCGGCACGGTACACATAGACGGACGAAGCATCTTTGAAATGAATGAATCCAAACTGGCTATCTTCCGCCGCCGCAATATGGGCATTGTTTATCAATTTTACAACCTGATCCCGACCCTGACCGCCGCGGAAAACATAATGCTCCCATATTTACTGGACAACCGTAAACCAAGCGACGCTACAGTAACAGAACTACTGGCCCTGACCGGCATGACCAACCGCGCCAAGCATCTTCCTAGCCAGCTGTCCGGCGGGCAGCAGCAACGCGTTAGCATAGCAAGGGCGCTAATTAATAGCCCAGCGGTTATACTGGCAGACGAACCTACCGGTAACCTTGACAGCAAAGCCAGCCGGGAAATCTTGGAGCTGCTGGTACTAGCTAACAAGCGCTACAACCAGACCCTGATACTTATAACCCACGACGAAAAAATAGCCATGATGGCCGATAGGGTAATCACGATAAGCGATGGCTGCATCTTGCGCGACGAAGGTATTGGTGTAACAACTCCGCGCCTGGCACCCACTAAGGAGGTGCAATAATGAACCTAACAGCCAAGCTGGCCCTGCAACAGTTATCCAAGGCTAGAAAGCGTACAATGTGGATGATTATAGGCATAGCACTAAGTGTTGCTATGATAACAGCCGTAAATGGCTTTGCCGGAAGTGCTTTTGCGATGTTTACCGCAAGGGGGCGGCTAGATAATGTATGGGAAAGAACCGGCATTCTTGTAATAGCGGCGATACTGGGCGGGGTTATTGCCATAGCGTCAATTATCGTGATTTCCAATGCCTTCCGTGTATCTGCGGCAGAAAGGCTCAGGCAGTTTGGCCTGCTTAAAAGTGTAGGTGCGACAAGGAAGCAGATTGCGGCTTCTGTTATGTATGAAGCGGTATTTCTGAGTATTGTTGGTTTGCCAATAGGGCTAATAGCAGGGCTGTTTACCCAGTTTGTAGCTACAACCTTGGTTAATCGGATACTAGAACCTGTTGCGTTTTTTAATCCGGAATATCCGCTGCTTTTCCCATTTGCGATTTCTGGAATCGCCTTATTACTGGCGGCGATAGGTGCCTTTATTGTTATAATAATTTCTGCTTGGCTACCAGCTAGGAAGGCCGCAAAAATCCCGGCGGTGCATGCAATTGTGCAAGCCGATGATGTGAGAATGAAAAAAGCCAAGCATTTTAGTTTTGCCCGGTTGCTGTTCGGGTTCGAAGGACGGCTTGCCGCGGGCCAGCTTAAACGTAGCCGCCGTAGTTTCAGAGCTTCTGTGATATCGCTTACAATCAGCATTGTACTGCTTTTGGCTACTGCCAGCGCACAGGCTAACCTCTTGAGGCAGATGGATATTATGTACCGCAATATCGACGCAAATATCCGTATGACTTTTTTGGCAGGGCGGTTTCAGTTCCATGGCACAGATTTGGAAACTGGTGCAGTTAACTTTGTTCTTAATTTAGATGAATATGGGAACCTAGCGGGCATATGCGCAACAACCATGCTGGAAATCACACAACAGTTGCGGGCCGTCCCCGGCGTAGAAGTACGCGGTTATGGCCACACCGTTTACCATATATATAATCCGCAAGGCGAGTTTGAGTCACTAAGGCTGATAGTCGTAGAACCGGAACTATACGCCACCCTATGTGCAATGGCTGGTGTACCGCATGGTTCGAATATTATATTCAACATCCAGCGCCACGAAGATATGTGGGGAGTAACCCGTGAAACTCACCCTTTTGATGACAAGGTAGGAACAGCCCTAGAAATATACTGGGCAGATTACCGCGTAAGAGATGACGGTTTATGGATGCTAACAGAAGTAGACGGCACCCGCCGCGAGATATACATCCACGGGCAAGTAACTACCTTGCCTGACGCGATGCTCTATAGGGCATACTTCGGTCCAACAATAGTTGTGCCATATATGAATATTGAAGGCTATGAATTTTTCATCCTGTACGGCCCTTCTGCCCCGGCAGATTTTACGCGTAACTATCTATGGCCCGTACGGGATGATTTTGATGGGCAGTCCTTCATTGTTAACTTAGATGGTATAGAATTGGAAAGGGAAATAATTTTCAACCTAGCCCGGGTGTTTGTATACGGCTTCGTAGGGATGCTTACGCTTATAGGCGTAACCAATGTAATAAGCACCATTTCAACCAATACGCGCATGCGTACCCGCGAGTTTGCGATACTCATAAGCGTTGGCATGACACGTGGCGGAATAGGCAAGATGCTGGCTCTTGAAAGCCTGTTATGTAGCCTGCGTGCGCTGATGTTTGGGCTGCCGCTAGGATTACTTGCGGCATGGGGGGTATATATCGGCACGCAGATGGATAGAGTGCGATTTTCGTTTATTCTGCCTTGGCAGGCTATGCTTGCCAGTATTGTTGGGGTGTTTGTTCTAACCTTTGTTACTACTATGTTTTCGGCATCGCGTATGCGTGGCGAAAATATTATCGAGGCTATACGATAGATTTATCCAGCTGCGAAATGATTTTCATAATGGAAAGAGATATTCGCTAAGACCGGTTGTCTAATCAAGTAAATCCGGCCTTTTGGATTGGGTTCTTTCGAGTGCCTGTGCTTTCCGCCAAGCCTCAATCCGGCCATGATGACCCGATAAAAGTACCTCTGGCACTGCTCTTTCACGGAAAATTGGCGGACGGGTGTAATGAGGATACTCCAGCAGACCTTCCGAAAAACTTTCATCTTTAAACGATTCGGCCCTGCCCAAAACCCCCGGTATTAAACGCGATACGGCATCCATAAGTACCAATGCGGCAGGCTCACCACCTGTTAGCACGTAGTCGCCGATAGATATTTCATCCGTAACAATTTCCTCAATAACGCGCTCATCCAAGCCCTCATAATGGCCGCATAACAGGATTATCTCCTGTGATGCGGCTATTTCTTCGGCAATTTTTTGCGTTAAAACGCGGCCTTGTGGCGATAAGTAGATTAATGGTGGGCGAGAGGCTTTACCATCCCGTATTTTGATATTACTAAGCACATGCTGATGCGCGTCGTATACCGGTGGTGCCATCATCACCATTCCAGCCCCGCCGCCGTATGGCGCGTCATCTACTTGACCATGCTTATTAATGGCAAAATCACGGATATTCACGCACTCTACGCTAATATGCCCACCCCGTATCGCCCGGCCCATTATGCTGTGGTTTACGGCCTGCTGAATCATCTCTGGGAATAATGTCAACACATGGTAAATCATGCCTTAAGCTCCCTCAGGCCTTCTATGAGGCGTATGGTCATTTTTCTTTCCGCCATCAATACCGCCAATATTACATCCTTTATGGCCGGTAGCATAAAGGATTCGCCGCTTGTATCGCGTATTACATATACATCGTTGGCGCCAGTGGGGAAAACGTCCACAACTTCCCCTAATGTTTGCCCGTCTTCGGTTTCTACTGTAAGACCTATCAAATCGCGGATGAAATATTCGTCCGAGTCCAGCGGAAGGGCCTTCTCAGGCGGAATCGTCAGCACATGGCCAACTATTTTCTCCGCCGCGTTACGGTCGTTAATGCCCGCAAGTTTAACTAGCACCAATCCCTTATGCCGCCGCGCAGAGGTTAATTTGTATGACTCTGCAGTAGGGTGGGGGACATTTTTTGGCTGCACAAACACCTCATCCAATAGTGCAAAGCGCTCTGGGTCATCTGTTGTGGGCAGCACCCTTAGTTCGCCTCGAATACCTTGTGGTTTAACAATAATGCCAATCACGAATCGGTTATCCAAAATTCTATCTCCTTTAAATACAATTAATATACCGCTATAATACCCGAAAACACCAAAAGGAGTCCAACCATGTATACACAATCGGCAAAGCTAACATTTTATATCCCCCATGCCACATCACTAAAAGAGAAGCGCCAAGTGTGCCGCAGCCTGATAGATAAGTCCAAGAAGCGTTTTAACGCCTCTATCGCCGAAGTGGCCAACCAAGACATGCATCAGACCTTAATCATTGGCATAGCAGTAGTATCAGGTGATGCGGCCCATGCGCATACCTGTATTGAAGAAATAATCCGCTATATGGAAGAACAAGCCGATGCAGAGTTGACAGAAGTGGAGATTTGAAGCTATATGTGATTGACAGCACAGGCGCGAAAGGGTATCTTTCACTCATGTATAAGATGTTTGCACAATATACTAAATCATGTATGGAAAGGATGAGCAGGATGGAAAAATTAAAGCTGGCACTAATCGGTTGCGGTGGGATAATGAACGCCCACGTTGGAGGGCTTTTAACCTTCAAAGATGTGGAAATTGTAGCCGTAGCAGACCCGCGCCCAGAGCGTACCGATGCCATGAAGGCCCGTACCGGCGCAACAAGGGCGTACCCCTCCCATGAGGAATTATTCGCAAGCGAAGACAAGTTGGACGCGGTATACATTGGTGTTGAGCCAACGGCTCACAAAAACATAGAAGAAACCTGTATAGCCCGTAGCTTGCCGTTTCTGGTAGAAAAGCCCATGACCATGGATATGGAGCAAGCCAAATCCATAGCCGAATCCACTAAAAATCTAGTAACAGCAGTAGGCTTCCAAGACAGATACCTAGACCTATCTGACCGTATTCAGGCCGAACTGGCAGACATGAAAGTAGGGCTGGTATACGGCAGTTGGATAGGCGGCGTGCCACAAGTATGGTGGTGGATGAAAAAAGACACCTGCGGCGGCCAGTTATACGAGCAAAATATCCATCTGCTTGACCAATTGCGTTATTTCTTTGGGGAAGCGGAAAAAGTCTATGCTACTTGTGGCCGTACACTGGTTGACCCAAGTGAGTTCCCAAGTACCTTACCCACCTACGATACCGATGATTTCTCCACCGCAACCATAACATTCAAAAGCGGTGTTGTGGCCAATCTTATGACCGGCTGCTATATCACAAGTGGCAACCCAATCCGAAATGGCCTTACCATAATTGGGCGGGAAAAATCATTGGAATATAGCCTAAGAAGTAACTTATCCATATATGAGCCGGGCCGCGTAACCACAATTCACAGCCAAGTAGACCAGATGGCATTGCTTGACCGCGGGTTCATTGACGCGGTAAAAGCCAGTGACCCGGCAATGGTATGTTCGCCCTACGCCGATGCGTATAAAAGCCTAGTGCTGGCCGCTGCTGCCAATAAATCCATGGAAACCGGCGAGGTAGTAGTACTGTAGTGCAAAACATCAAATTTGGTTTTGATACTTTGGTGAAACCTTTTTAATAGGAAAGGGAAAAAGGAATATGAAGCTATCCATATGTCTAAACTCCGTAACCGGCAGCCTAAGTAGACCTGACGCAATACGAGTGGCAAAAAAACTAGGTTACCCGGCAGTAGAGTTCTGGGAAGGTGCAAACGCCCCTGTAGAAGAAATAAAAGCCGCACTAGCAGAAACCGGCATGGTCTTAGCCTGCATGGGCGGCGGCAACGGCTTGGTGGACCCGGCCACAAGGCCTAATTTTCTGGAAGATTTAAAGGCCGCAATAGCCAATGCCAAGCAGCTTGGCGCAAAGGGCCTGATTGCCACAACCGGGCAAGAGCTGCCGGGCGTACCACGCGAAGCACAACACGAATCCATTGTAGATGGCCTTAAAGAGGCTGCAAAACTACTTGAAGGTACAGGCCTAACCTTAAATCTTGAGCCGTTAAATGTTCTGGTTAACCACAAAGGCTACTATTTGGCAACCTCTACAGAGGCTTTTGAAATAGTACGCAAAGTGGCAAGCCCCAATATAAAAGTGCTGTTTGACATCTATCATCAGCAGGTAACAGAAGGGCATTTGATTGCCAATATCACTGCTAACATAGACTTAATTGGCCACTTCCATGTAGCAGGCAACCCTGGCCGCGCCGAGCCTTACATTGGCGAAATTAACTACAAAGAAGTATTCCGGGCCATTGATGATGCAGGGTTTACCGGCTATGCCGGGCTGGAGTATTGGCCCGCAGTTGATGGCATGGAAGAAAGTTTGGCTAAGATTTTAGAAATGTATAAATAAAGCGAATTAAATGAGAAGCAGTCTTCGCCCGAGCCGAAACTGGCTTTGAATTAATTCGCTATAAACGAAAAAATACCTACCTGCAAGAAATCCGAATTCTTGCAGGCGGGTATTTTTATATGCGCTATATTATCTAAATCTGCGCATCAGGTACATAGCCAATAATAAAAGAAACATATCAGGAGTACGAGTAGGTGCCGGGCTTTCATGGTAATGCGGCATTGCCATGGGGTCATCAAAGCCGTCGGGTATAATTCCAGAGTCTGTGACCGTCATAAATGTTGACATGTGTTCGTCCGTGTCAAGGCTGTCAGCCGTTTCAAAAAATTCCTCAAAAATGCTTGCCGCCAACCCCTGTGTTAGCAGGTTGCGCATAGACATAATCAAGTTCCAAGTAGTTTGGTTGGCTATGCCTGACTGCGACATGCCAAAAATCCTTTGAAACGCAACAACAGCAGACTGGGTTATGGGTCCAAATATACCATCGGCATTAAGCCTAGGGATAGACGGGTAAAACGGTACAAGATCATTCAAATTTTGCTGCAATACCCGTACATTGTCCCCTCTTGAGCCGTTTTGCAAGTTGCCCGGAAAACGGGATGCCGTTACATTTGGCAAAGTTGCGTTAACATCCACAATTCGTGCCCATGTTAGCGGGCCG
>Ga0131853_10007500_pt1 | contig 19765 bp, 10 predicted proteins | sample TergutLab28metaG_FD_92764 | JGI IMG/M metagenome (GOLD analysis project Ga0131853, IMG submission 92764) | Labiotermes labralis P1 segment gut microbial communities from Petit-Saut dam, French Guiana - Lab288 P1 (version 2) (version 2) | ecosystem: Host-associated > Arthropoda: Insects >... | reverse complement strand
TACATTCCGGAGACAATTCACAGAGCGCATGCGCAGTATGCCCAAAAGTGTCCCTTAAATGCAAGCGAAAGGAATGAACTTGTAGATGTCTACGAGGGGGAGCTGATAAGTCCTTAGCCCGACATAATTCCCGATGTCGTAGGACGGAATAGATAGTGTCGTTGGAAAGAGCGGTCTGTTCATGTGCTGAATTCCAAGTCTTTACTTGTTACAGAGGCTGAAAGGAAGCATGCCGGGCGACGCGCGCGATTTCAACAACATGAAGACGCGAGCTGCCATCAAGCTTTTTTTTCCTGCAAGGCAAGGCGCCGAAGGAAATTCACGCCGTTCTGATAGAAACATTAGGGGAACATGCAAGATCTTATGCCACCGTCAAACACTGGGTGGCCCAGTTTAAGCTAGAAAACAGCTGCTGAGGATCAATTTTCGAAATGTCTTAAGTTTGAATTTATTTGGAGCCATTCATAATAGCAATTTACATCACTGATATTTCATACGACTTGTGAGGCATTGCTCTGGCTTTGCATCTTAAGGCAACGTATTCAGAATAAGGTGGAACTCAGTAACAGCATATCCATCACATTGAAAAGTTAATTGTCCATACCCAGTGACTGGAGATGCAAATGGACCTTCACACGCTGTGCTGTGATATCGTTGTGGCATTATCTAGTTTGTTACATTACCTTAATGGACAAATAATCGTAGTGTTGGCAAGATAAAGTTAATGAATCTTTATATAATAGTTCTGTTGACGATATAGCTCCAAATGAGGATGTAATCGGAAACGTCATCGACAACAACTTTGCTTATAAGAAGATTTCTGAGCAATAAATTTGACAGTACTTTTCCTTTGAATCTGACGGGTGCGTTAGAGTCGAAAATGAGCAAGCTGTTATGTGTCATTTGTGTTGGTAAGTTTCTTTCTATGACAGGAGTTAAACCTGCATAGAGATTAAATCGGTAATTAGCTGTAACACATTCTAACACTATTTTTATGTGTAACGCTATTATATGTTCTTAAAATAATCATCATATCTGTGCTTCCTAGATGGACAGGAAATTTGTTGGGTATATTAGCGTGATTCGACTTATTCTGGAAATAATTTCTACAAAGGAACATATATATATATATATATATATATAGAAGAGGACGTCACTGTTTGCAGGTACGGGATCTAAATACGTATGTACACTAAAGTCGACTGCACATGAAATCATTGTTCTGTGAAGTAGACGTGAATTTAAACTTGTACTCAATCATCACGCAGTGATTGGGTGTTAGGAGTGCAGCACTGGATGGAATTGAATGATCACTTTTACGCTCAGGCCGCTCGACCTAGATAAAGGTCTCTCGATGCACCCTGAATAGACGGTTTCGTGTTCTGTAGAGCTAGTTTAGACGGAAATTGAACCCAGCTTCTCCTAACAATAAACAGTCACTTTAACGAGTGAGGTGTGCCGGCTTATCCAATGATTTTATGGTTCCTTAGGAAACATAATAACGAGGTTGTGTGTATGTGTGTGTGTTTAAGTGTATGTTTATGTGTAGGCGCACATACGAAGTTCTTTGCGTAAAATACAGACGACCATACTGTAAGCGCGAATTAATCCATTTTATTGGAAATACGTGTTAACTGCACGTCCCTAACTTGCACAGGATGCGACAGAGAAATTGATTGTCGAAATAGAAGTAACTGAAAAATGGCGTTTTCCTTTTCAAGTTTTGATTAAAATGCAGTACTTTTCAAAGAATGCGTATTATTTGCTCTTAAAGTGGTATAATCAAGATGACTTCCATTTAGAGCATATGTTATTGTACTGTGGAATGCCAATAGCCCATTAATCACCGTGTCATATCCACGAGTTTTCATTGATGTTCTGCTGCTCTGCGTGAGTTCCTCTTTAAGTGCCTCCAGAAGAAGTAGCGGCAAGGAACAAATCATGATACCTTGCATGCGATTGACCTCCGGAATTTGTTCTGGAGGTCAAGGCAACGCCATCTTAACGCTGGGGCAAGAGAGATGAGAAACCTCTTAGTTTTGAGGCATGATGTTGAATGAACTGTGATGCCTTCATCATCTCCATAGACGGAGGTACCGATCACACCAAACAATGTTAAGGCAAAACACAGTCAACTGAGCACAGGTTACTGGTGGGACTGATGAAGGTTTTCTCTACTCGTTCATGAAATTTCTGCATATTGATGTAGCCTGAGAGACGGAAGTGCGCTTTGTCTTTCGTGAGAAGACAACTGCACATCTAAAAATTCAATAAATCGCTGGAAAATATTTGCTATTTTTCGTGTCTCACTTACTGAATTCTTGATCGGCCATAAATTTGCTGGAATGAAATTTAAATATCTGTGTAAGATTCGCGGAATAGAAATGTTCAGTAATAGCAGAAGTAACAGTAGTAGTAGTAGTAGTAGTAGCAGCAGCAGCAGTAGTAGTAGTAGTAGTAGTAGTAACAGCAGCAGCAGTTGTAATGGTGGTGGTGTTGGTAATTGTAGAATTAGTGCGCTTGTCGAATCTGAAATCTCTTCATTTAATGATGAAGACAGAGTCACAATGACTTCACGTGTTAAGCTACAAATTTTCTGCCTGTACCACTATAAAAATAGATAGTGGTTTTAAAAAGTACGTGTTGTTATTCGTTTGGAATGTCGATATACACCAAATCACTGGAAAGTAATTTAGAACATCTTTTCATGATATTTGAATTAATCTAGATTAAATAAAATGCACGACTTTATCATACAACTGAGAAAAATCATGTGGACAGACGAGAAGATGCATTGCACGCATGTTTTGGGAGAGAAATGTGTTGACAAGACGATATGATGTGAATGTAACAAATTGGAAAATCTTTAATTCTAGTGGTCCTGGTTGTAGCGGTCCACGCTCAATTAGGTTCAGTACACTGCAAAGTGGGTTGTGCGTGTTCCGATGACTTTCAACCGTTGTGTGGAAACGATGGACGAACGTATCAAAACGAATGTAAGGTGCGATGTGCCCAGTGCGAAAAAGAAGGTAATGAGTATATATTTTTGAAACCCTGACACTTTGCTTCAGCTGATTACCAAACTTACGTTTTTTTTTTTAACACTGACGATGATTGTCAAAGTTGAGTCGTATTCCGAAGTTTTCTCATGATTGAAAGTTGCCTCTTTGTATAATGTTCCCAGGTCTGCAGGCAGTGTTCCATGGTCGATGTGAAGACGTTTTAGTTCTTCCAGCCCCCGTCGTGACGCATACGGCGCCACTGCCAGCGATCCCTTTCGGACCTGTTTCACCTCTTTTCTCTGTTTTTGCACAACCAATACTTTGAAGGACTAAAGCGTTAAATGATTTGACAAATCGTAAAATTATGAAAGAATTTGTAGTACTAGTATTTATTAATTGATGCAAAATAAATAATACGTGTGTAATATCCGAGTCCAGGGTTTCTTATGATTTGTTCATTAATTTAAAGTTACAAATCGGGGTGTGAGGAGTATGCCTAATACGCGTCCCTTAGGGTCACTACACTTGCTGAGATATTGACTGAGTAATAACTGTACTTATCGGCTGTATTATGGGTACCCTTGTTTTACTCCCTAGTTGCCCTCCTGAGAAAGTAGGCGTATATAAATAAGATGTAAACTGAAAACGAATTTCCTGTAAGAAATAGTGGAATAGGTAGGGGTTAGAGACATTCTTACCAAAGACAGCTTCTTCATGTACGTATCCATCACATATACCTCTTATTTTATTCTGTTACTGATATTAATAAATTAATTAATATTCAATATTTATTTTGGCCTATATAAACTGGAAAGGAAATGGGAACATTTTGCGCACACTTACGTTAAATGATGGATCAGATGGCCTGAGGTAGCTGGTAGAAATGAAGATGGTTAGGTTAGGGGTTGTGTTCTTTATGGAAACCATTCAATTGTGTTTGGTATTTTAAAAAAAACACCCATTTTTTAATATAACACAACCCGGATTTATTAAATCAGTTAAAATTCCTCACACGTATGCTACATGATTCGGCCTGTACTTATGCCATTCTCAGACATCTCAACGTACGAACATATAAATAAAGGTAAAGGTAAAGCAGTCCCATTACAGGCCTGGACAAGCCCAGAAGGTTCCAGGAAGTTAAGGTTCCCTGATTTCATGACAACGGCACAGGATGGTGGTAAGGTTGTCAGCCTTACGCACTGGCCTCCTTTACCCCCCGGAAATACTCCTGGTACTCATTTCTGTTAGAGGCTGAGTCAACCCCAGGGCCATAGTGCGATCGGAAGGATTTTATGTCAGTGAAAAATTCCACTGACACTAGCTGGGATCGAACCAGCGACTTTCCGATTTTTAGCACAGCACCTTAACCACTGTGCTATCGCGGTTTTGCACTGTGAGATTTGTACACCCTTGGCATTGTCCTAATGCACACCAATCCAAAGGACGTTAAACAGAAAATAAGAGGGCGTAAACCAATAAGTGGTGTCATTTTCCAAGGGAAGTTAAATAAAAAAAAAAGGCGCAAATACAACGGGCGTAAAACAGACCTGTACTTTATGAAATGTGGGTCTACACCCTCCTGTTACTTGCTCTTCCCGTGTCCAAATATTATCCTCAGCACTCTCGCCTTAAACATCCTCAACCGGTGTGTTTTCTTAGGAGGCGTGATGCAGTTTCACGCGCAAATATAGGAAAAGAAACAGTAAAATTACTTAGTATTACACAAACGTACGTCAGCACAATCTATTTATTCTAGAGTAAGGCTACATGTTTCGACTAGATGCTAGTCATCTTCAGGCCCCTACAATTTCCTTACCAGATGCTTTGTCCACTTTGGGATCCCATAGTGTTTACATGTGGACAAAGCATCTGGTAACGAAATTGTAGGGGCCTGAAGATGACTAACATCTAGTCGAAACATGTAGCCTTACTCTAGAATAAATAGATTGTGCTGACGTACTTTTGTGTAATACTAATTGATTTTCAAGCACGTCGCGATGCCTTCATTCAGAGTAAAATTACTGTTTCACTCTCGTTTAACATAATCTTATTCACCTTCTTTCGATCTGCCGTACTTAATTTTCCTATTTCGATGCTCATGTAGCCTAAGCACAGCAAGGCACGATTGTCGTGATTGGTACCGAACCGTCTTGATGTATAAACACTGATTTAAATAGTCCGAGTAAGTTACAACGGTACAATTTTGGCGGCTTCACGGAAGGAGATAGGACCGCATACCGACAGCATGCTTGTTATGTTCAATTCTATTCTCTTCACATCTGCATGCTCTTCAGTCATTTGTCCGCACTACGTGAGCAGAAAATGTTAAGTATAGCTTTATATTTCCTGCTATTCAACTTAGAAAGATAAAAGAGCCGTTATCTTGAGATATGTTCTACAGTCAAAGGAAAGAAGGACAGTCGCTGTACAAATTCCATATCAAAGAATTATACACTATTGTAAGGAAATATTAATAATTTTTTACCGGTTACTTTTCATGGCACAGTCACGGAGAACTGCAGGAAATTTTATATTGCTTGGCCATACTATTGATTTTGTAATTTACATATTAATTATCGTCTTTCGTATTGTCTTAAACGAATGTCTAAACAAGAAAGGGTGGTATTTTCGGGGACAAAATATTTGTATTATCGTTTGATTTGAGGAAAGACTAGGGAGACTCCCATGCAGGATGCAGATTAAAGCTGCAGATGACAATGAAATCTATATTTTGTGTCTCGCAGTCTTTGATGAAACTGTTAAGTCCAGTTTGGACTTCTTTCAAAGTAGGAATTGTATCAGATAAATGCGAAAAGAAATGGAATTCAGTCCAGAAAATTTTGGCTACATTACTCATACCAGAAGTGGTACGTGGTGTTTCGGACTGGAATTAGCAAACACCTTGGCAAGAGAACAATCGTTCTGGTATTAGCCAATTTACCGCTTCTTGCGACCTTAGCAGAGCCTAATCGCATTGCCAGCGCTAGGGGAAACCAGTTCTTGAAGACGTGGAAATGGTATCAGAGTAACTAGGTTGGCAATACTTATCTCACTTTCTACCATCTTGTCAAAATGTTGAGAAAAATGCAGCTATAGTTCTTAACACCAAGAATTTGTGAAATGAAAGAAATAATGGAAAAGTTATTTTGCCTGGTTCTCCTACAATTGCATTTCCACAATAACTTTGTAACTGAGAGTTCTCATATTTTGACAGCGGTGTGTTCGGGGAACCCAGTCTTCTGCGATGAAACGCTGCGTCGCTGGTTCCCGGCGTTTTGAAGAAAGCTGTGGCCTTCATCTTTAAGATAAGTGGTCCATAAGTACCATGGACCACTTACCCTTAAAGATAAAGGAAATTTTTCTATTGAAGAGTCAGAAATCACGTACCCAACGAAACAACATTGCTTTCCACATAAGACCGCAACCGCCATCTCACTACATTTCCACTAAATTGTTACATCTTGTCATACATTTTTATTGTGATTGGTACATGTGAACTCCAAATTTGGCGTTATTACGTGTTCCCAAAATTTGTATCAAATAGAAATTTGTAAGACAAATCCATACGGAGCGCACATGCAGTTCATATTTTAATTCTGTACTTACAGAAGCCTGCCTCATTCGCATTCATGCCCACATGTACAGTTCAGATATGGCTTTCTCTTAAACATTCGTAACATATATATATATAGAATATATATATGTTTATTTATATTTATGTTCTATTTTTTATGGTATTTTAGCTTGATATAAACCAGATGTTACAATAGACCTACGTAGGCCGATGTCTTACGTTAGACCAAGCAGGCTGGTTTAGCGTTAAGATTTACACTTACATTTCGACTGTTGAATGCGTTCAGGGACTATATCCAAATTGAGTCTCTTTGCAGTTTTGCTCATTTCCTCCAGGAAAATGCATGATAGGAAGTAGATTAAGCCACAATTCCTTCCTTGCTGTCTTCCATATTCTTTCCAATTCATCATTTACTCATCATCCTGCAGTTTCATGCTATATACTCTGAGCTTATAAAGATATTATTGTAAACTAGACCATAAATGAAGCAATGGATTGATTGATTAATTAATTAATTATCTTGATGTGGCTTTACAGAATCATAATTTGTAGAATAACTTCAGTAGTTTCGGCTGTAAAACAAGTAGATCGGCAGACAGAACATCCATTGCCATTCATGCAAAAAATAAAGGATATGTTAAACCCAGCTGCAGACTTTCTCTTCTCAACCGCATCAAGAGTGTTTATGTTCACTCAGTTACTGTGGGCTTTTCCGTCTGGGGTACAGCGGCTGTAATATGAGGCTTACATTAGCTTGTTAAAAGTATATGACGTATTATTTGCAATCAACTACATGCCGTTAGGCGTGGTGAAAAATTTAACCTTACCTTTGCTGAATATTCTAAAAATATAAGCGCACAAAACATGTAAGGTAGAAATTACATGCATGTCTTTCAGATTAGACATAATTCATCTGAAGTTTCCTGTTAGTCGCATTACTTAAATTAAGCATAAGAGCGTTATTTAACGACGCCGCTTTTGCCAATTTCAAACATCATCATTGATATATAAATACACAGAAAGCATTGGTAAAATGATACAAACAGACAAGGAAAAACCACTTTGTCCACCACGAATTCCACATGGACCGGCCTGGGATTGAAACCGGGTCTCCTTTTTCAGAGGCCAGCCATGGCACGGTCCAATTAAATGAAACAACAGAAAGAAATGAAATGTGTGTTAATTTCCGAGACTTCCAAGTGCTATAAGAATTGTTTGCGGGACTAATTAATTCTTCCAAGCAGGGAATAGGTCAGAATGACCCAGAACATGCCTAGGTGATTCCGTCACAAAAATTATTAATTCAGCTAGCATCGTCTATGCGGTCTCAATATTCAATTAAACAGTTTGTGTTGAATAGATGATTAGAACGTACTAGACCTTAATATGCAACAATCATCAAGCTATTGTCCAATGAATCAAGAGTAACAATGTCATGTGACCAGTAGTTAGAGGACAGTGGGTGCAGTGACCGTGCGTATTGTCTTACCATATCAAGCATATGACAGTTGTTTTCCCGTCTTGCTACTATCAGGATATGAGACCACTCGGCGCAGAAGGGTGTAGTGGTTCTTTGGGAAAATCTAAAAAACTGTAAGTAAGCCTAAAGTATGAACACAAGGAAGGTATGAAGGAATTGACTGGACAGCACAAGTCATTGAAATTTATGTATTTACTTAGCGTATTTGGGGGACCATGGTGTCACAGTTGTTGAGGCGCTGTGCTACAAATCGGAAGGTCGTTGATTCCATTCTCGATGGTGTCACTGGAATTTTTTATTGACATAATACTTCCAATCGCACTATGGCCCTGGGGTCGACTCAGCCTCCGATATAAATGAGTATCAGGAGTACTTCCTGGGGGTAAAAAGCGGCCCTATCCTGGGCCATTGTCAAGTAATCTGGGAACCTTAACTTCCTGGAACCCTCTGGGCACCTCGGGCCTGTAATGGGACTGATTTACCTTTACCTCTACTTAGTGTGTTTATAGTCACATGTGTGCAGTTCCGAGGTACGGAAAGCGTGGAGCTATATTCGCATTTCCGTAAACCACTTCGTAGCCTTGTGGCAACTTCAGCTTTCTTTGTAATATATGCTGACATTAATTTTGTGAAAAACCTAGCCAAAAGGACACAGACCTTCTAGCTCATATGGTAAAGCTTCTATTTGGTGGATATTTGGGAGGTAACTACAACCTCAGCATGTTGCTACCCCTATTTAGCACCCTTGGATATGTGTGAATAGTAATTCCCTATTATATGGTATTTCGATTTACCGCCAAACAGTGGGTCATATCGGGGCCGGACTCTATCTTGAATCTCGTCCGAGGCATGTGTTATACCGACTGAAGATTTTCGCGGCTGTCTTCAGTCTTTCTAGACCATTGCTAGGTTAGTGCCTCTTAGTATTCCTTGACAACTTCCTTCAATATGCTGTCCAATTCTTTACCCTAACTGTATTCATTTCTACCGAATGATTTAAAGACTAATTTTTCCATTAAAGATAAAAAAGTTGCTTCTATAAATTTAATTCTTTGCCCTGTATTTTCATTCTCCGGCAATCATTAACAGAGGTGGGGTCACTTTATCTTTCAAATCTAACTTAAAATATCAATAAAATATTGATACCCACGTGACTGTGAGACTACCCCAAATAGGGTTCCTTGGTAAACTGAAGCGTGTCAGGTAATAGAGAGTATTTACTCAAGTAAATGTTGTGCTTTTTGATTGAAATATTACAAATTACTTATTTTCAGTCATCCTATGACTCGTTGTTATTTGGTCCGGGATACAAAAGTCTTTGTGCAATGTATGTGTATATCCGCCATTCATTCGTAATTTCGGCACATAAAGGAAGTGATCTGAGTTTCACACTTCAGTCCCTCTGCAAAACCACCGCCCAACCTACTTCATTCAGTGGACAACATAGTGGCTGGGTCTTAAAATCATATAATGACTGTGTTAAGTCAAAGTTAGACGTAGGGTTTCAACATGTCTGTTGGTTTAACACATGCTTGCGTAGAAAGAAGCTGAGCTTCCTTTCAGTTCTATTTTACCTACGCAAAAGAAATTAATATTTTCTACCCTTCCAAGCCATAAGTGTTCTATTTAATTTTACCTGTAATAATTTAACAATAAAGGGAAATTACCATGCTGATATACTTTATCTCTAACGAGCAAACCCTTCATGAGAAACAGACAGCCGCTAATCTAGCCAAGAAATCATCCACCTATATTACAGCCCTAATGTCGATTGCCTAAGCCAACTAAATCTAATCCACACCCCATATCATAGTTTAATACACGTTCGAAAATACACCCCCCCCCCTCTTCCACACACACACACACACATACACGCGCGCGCGCCTCTGCATTTCAAGTATTTCTACCGTTTGGAATCCGTTGAGAGATCTGCGAGATGAAGAATTATGTACGAAGAAGCGCTTTCGCCTTGCGTGGTGAACACTCATAATAGGTAAAGGTAAAGCAGTCCCCTTACAGGCCCAGAAGGGCCCAGAGGGTTTCAGGAAGTTAAGGTTGCCAGATTTCGTGACAATGATGATGGTAGGTTGTCAGCCTTACGCACCGGCCGTTTTTACCCCCAGGAAATATTCCTGGTGTTTGTGTTATAGGCTGAGTCGACCCCAGGGCCATGGTGCGATCGGAAATATTTTATGTCAATGAAACCAGCTGGGATCGAACCAGCGACCTTCCGATTTGTAGCACAGCACTTTAACCACTGTGCCACCGCGGTCCCCTATCATAATAGGTACAGGACTATTATTTTACTCGACAACTATCGTTTGTCACTTCCCGCCGCTACTTTGCCGTACGTCTGTGCGGTTGGCTTAGCGGGCTACGATAAACGATCTCGGAGAAAGGAGGGCAGATAGCTGTCTAATAAAATGAGCACTCTATATAGGAAATTTCGTAATCGGGATGTGCGGCTACATTTTAGTAGAGTTCCGTTGGGATTGCTCACGTCAAGAACCAGCGTCTTTGTTTCGTCATTGTGCCTGTACGAATACCAGCACATGTACATAACGGGAAGAGGGGCGTGCGTCTTATGTGGAAGACACTGGTACCGTGTGCACGTGTTGCTCCACCGGCCTGAGAGAGGTGTTGTAGTTACGGCTGTACTGTGGAGTGGAGAAGGTTTTTACGAAAAGACTGCAGGTAATAATTACGCTGTTGACACGATTATGTACAACCGCACGCACGCATACACACACGTCGACTATATTCATATACAGAATAAACCAAACGTCGCAATCAATGGACAGTACTGCAGCCTCGTATTTTGGAAATGTTAGGTTCAAATATTGGTCCGGTGACAGATTTTCCTAGCTCAGATTTTCCATGTTTTTTTTCCACCTCTTGAGGTGATATGTCGAGATAATATTTCGAAATGAGCCATATTATTTCGGATTCATTATTCGGGTAAAATCTTACCTTCGAACGCTGTATAACAGTAAACAGCAACCCTTGGCACTTCTGACCTATGTTTACCGCCGACAAGATTTTCCGACACACTTATCTCTCGCTCGCCCATCAGCATGAAGGATACTTTAGGACGCCCATCACGATGAAGGATACTTTAGGACGCCCATCCCGATGAAGGATACTTTAGAACGCCCTTCAGGATGAAGGATACTTTAGAACGCCCTTCAGGATGAAGGATACTTTAGGACGCCCATCACGATGAAGGATACTTTAGGACGCCCATCACGATGAAGGATACTTTAGGACGCCCATCACGATGAAGGATACTTTAGGACGCCCTTCAGGATGAAGGATACTTTAGGACGCCCATCACGATGAAGGATACTTTAGGACGCCCATCACGATGAAGGATACTTTAGGGCTGACTTCCCAAAACTCGTGAAATTACGTTTTTTTAAAAAAATAAGGTTTAATTTGTGGTCGAATTTACGCATGAAGCTCGTTAAAAGTGAGATGTGGCAGGAGTGAAAAAATTACTGAGTAATAAGCTACAACGTCCCTCCTTACATTTTCAGTTTAATCCTTTCCTAATAACAATAAGTACAAGTATATGGAATCTTAATTTTGTAAAACAGAAGCGTGTGTATCTTCTTAAAAATTTGCCACTGTCAAATAAATAGTTGCAAGATTCTCTTTGACGTTTTCCCATTCTTAAAGAAATAAAACATTAAATTACAAATAACTGTTACATAAAATATTTATTGAAATAGTACTAATATTAATAGTAATTTTAGCCCATTTATTTCTTAATATAAAGCGAATTTGATTGCAAAATAAGAGTTTTACTGTTAAAAGTAGGTTTATTCGGAGATTTTCAAGTGGTTCTCGTGCAATAAGCAGTTGCTGTGCTTGCTATGTAGCTTTAATTACTCGCAGCTTTCTTAAATCATTTAGTAATTAGCACGTGGAAGGGCAACACACAGAGCCACATTAAAAAATAACTCAGCTGACAGGCAACATTCATACGATCTCATAAAGAATAAAGTGATATAAAGGTATCCACATCACGGTACGCCGGAGAAAAAAGAGGGCTTGAGTGATTAAAATAATAATAATAATAGTAGAACATACTAAAAATCTGGCGTGGGCCAGAATAGCATAGTTAGTGTAGCACGCGGTGGCGCAGGTGGTTGAGGTACTGCGTTACAAGCCGGAAGGTAGCGGGTCCTATTCCCGATGGTGTCATTGGAATTTTTCCTTGACATAATCCTTCCGGCCGCACTATGGCACAGGGGTTTACTCAGCCTCTAACAGAAATGAGTACTGGGAATATTCCCTGGGGGTAAAGACAGCCGGTGCTTAGGGCTGAAAACCTTACCAACCTTATGTGTCGATTGTCTTTAAATCTGGGAGCCTCAACCTCCTGGAACCCTCAGGGCCTGTACAAGCGTATAATGGGATTGCTTTACCTTCCTACTTAGAACACTTCTAACGTGCAGGAGTGATACACAGTATTTCAAGACTGAATGAAGAATAAGGAAAAATAATACGTCAATATGATGCCACCTATCATAAAAGATGATGGGCCGGGTATCTCAGTCGGTATAGCGACTGGCTACGGGCTGGACGGTCCGGGGATCGAATCCCGGGTGAGGCGAGATTTTCCGTACCTGTCCAGACCGGCACTGGGGCCCAACCAGCCTCCTGTACAATGGGTACCGGGTCTTTCCCGGGGGTAAAGAGTGGCCGGTGCGTGACGTTGGCCCCTCCCCCCTTCTAGTGCCGTGGTCAAGAAAGAGTAGAGCTATAACTCTACTCCCCCTATGGACGTAGGCCTGTACAGAGCCTCAGTGCCTGTACAAGGGTGCACATTACTTTTTACTTATCACAAAAGACATGTAGCTGTAACTACTCAGCTGATTCCCCGTAACTGGTATGGTCATGGGGCATAGCAATTATTACAAGAATAAGGACTTCCGTTGGATGCTTGCCAGTTCTTGGACGCCAGGAGACGTCCTAGAATCCGGCCAATTAAAAGGCCCTCTTCTACCAATCCACCACTCAGGAAACATTAAATTTCAAAACACGTTAACGCTGGAGGCAACAAGGGAGGATGCTCCAGCTTGCTGGAAAAAGTTATTTGTAACACAAGGAAGGGCTTCTTCTGCAGTGCTAATATTTCAGACAAAAATTGAAACGTGTACATCTAATTCCTTTATTCTCTTGAAAACCAATTCGTTACTTTATTTACCAATATTTTATTTGACTTCATTTTGGTGCATTCTTTTTGGGAATGTAGCCATATAGCGGGCCAAAAAATATCACCTCTCTCTGTGTGTCCTGTGAGTATGATCAGACATTCGATGTTAAGGTACTTGCGTAAGAAATTTTTAACTTCTTATAGAAATTAATGATATTTTAACAGCCCAAGAGAGAACACTGTCACTTCTCAAGGTTTCGACAGTATCACCAATTCGTGTTTTTATTTTGCACGAATTCATCATTAAAAACAAATACTAAATTATGTGAGCAACTGCAAATTTAGATCTAATGGATACTTACGAGGGAGAGTCAAATGAAAACCTTAAAAGTGCGATAAAAATTCGAACCACGGTTCGATTGTCTTGTAAGTTTCAACAGTGATACTCGTGGTTTGAAGAGTTGCCGACCGGTGGCAGTACGATACTAACATAGAAAAATGAAGTCGTGGTGTATCTTTTGCGTTCAATAAATTACGTGATAAAATATATTCTAGGTTTTCATGTGACTTGCCCGCGTATATTCGCCGAGTATATGGTTAGAACTCGCGGATGATTATGCGCTTGGTAAAGAGTGCACATGTTTCGGAATGTATTAAAACCTTTTTCTTTATTTTCAGCATATAACCAGCGAGATGTCAGTGAAAAGATATGTAATTATATTTTGGACAGCCCTGCTACTGGATCATTTCTCTTGTACGACTGAGGAGCAGGAAGGGATGTGGGCAGAGCGAGACACATATCTGGAAGCCTATACAAACTCACATGTAACTCCAGACTTCCAAACGAGCTCCCTGCTCCCACTCCAAAAGTACGGAACACACTTCCCTCCTTACATTTCTCCCGGTCCTAATCTCCATCATTACTTTTCTCCTTCGGGACCAACGGGACCGACTGCTCCCTCAGGACCGTCACCTGATGACGTGCCCTTTTCACCCATGTATGGAGCGCCCTATGCTGCCCCTGATAATGGTTTCAAGGGGCTACCAGCAGGTCTGGACTTTGCAACTGTATGCAAGATAATTCTCAAGGTTCTTATCTTCAAGATGATCGTCAAGTTTATGGCTGTGATTTGTGTGCTACTGTTCCTGCCCAAACTAGACTCTGGAGGTTCATCTACAGGGGACAGGAAACTTCCTTCCAAAGACGGTGGGTTATGATTCATCGTGCGTAAAATATGCAATGTCCCATTCAAAGCCAAATTTCCACTAAGGACTAGGTTTTCGGTCGTCTGTTTCTCTCTTTTTTCTTTTGGCAAGGTTGCAGTCGCTGGTGTTATGGTGCATCGACATCAAATTCAGGCTGTTTCACGCACATTGCGGGCAACAGAATTAATGCTTATCTTTGCATGTGAAATACAGTGTAAAATGGCGGGCGTTTACTGACAGAACGTACGAGTGTACGGAAAGAATCATGCACGTAAAAGTGTCGTAACAAACTTAAAAAACGTTTATTCGGTATTTAATTTTTTTTCCTTCAAATCGAAAGTATACTTCTTCTTCTTCAGGCGCTACAGCTTCAGAGAAGTTGTAGTGACTTCTCAACGAGTGTCTTCCATTTGGTCCGGTCTCTGATGCAGTCCTTCCAATTTGTTATTTTTATCCTTGTTATGTCGCTCTTTACATCATCCTCCCATCAATTTTTTGGTCTTCCTAGCGATCTTTTTAGTGCGGGTGACCACTCATATACCTTTTTTTACTATGCTGTTAATCGAAAGTATACTGACAGTTGAAAGCATTTAAAAAAAAACAGGTTCTTTGTTAGAGAAGAAGTGAGAGGAAACATGACATATTCTGGCAGAGAATAGGTTGGATGATACTGCAAGGCATTGGAAGCATGTAGGACAATGTCGCGAGAGTACGGTTTCCTGGCGCTTTTGCATATTCGCAAAAAATGCCTAGTAGCTTCTTCATATCTGTCTGTCTATTTGTCTCTCCGTCTGTTTGATCGTCTTTCTGTCCGCGAGTATAAGCGTGGCTTCCACGGGACGGATTGTCGTGAAGTTTGATAGTGAAAACTTTCTTGACAATTTTCGAGAAAGTCCAAATTTTGGTAAAATCGGAAAAAATATCTGGCACTGTACATGAAGACATAAACACACTATTGTCGCCGGCGACATAAAATCATCGTTCTGTAGCCTGTCTTAGGACAGGTTCACAGCCTCTTCCAAAGCGAGTTTTCCACAGATCTCGATCTTTCAGTACCCAGTTTCCTCTCTTTTCCTTGAATACATGGCAAGCAACCTAATAAGCTGTACCCCTCACCAAATATTATTCTGATGATCAAATCAAGAAGAATGAGATGGACGGTGCATGTAGCACATATGGGAAAGAGGAGAAGTGTAAACAGGATTTTGTTGGGGAAACCTGAGGGAAGGAGACAGCTTGGAAGACCCAGGCGAAGATGAAGGGATAATATTAAAAGGGATATTCAAGAGGGGGATGGGGTATGGACTGGGCTTATCTGGCTCAGGATAGAGACAGCTGGTGGGTTCTTGTGAATGCGGTAATGAATTTTCGGGTTCCATAAAATACTTGGAATTTCTTAACTAGCTGGTAGTCTTTTAGCTTCTCAAGAAAAGCTCTGCCCGTGGAGTTAGTTGTCTCTTCCTTAAGGATATCTAGTAGCTGCTTATATCTGCGTCCTCGTCTTCCTCTCACTTCTATCGTTCCCTCTACATTTCCTTCAATAACGTGTTTTAGAAGACAGTTCCTACACAAGATGTGACCTAATAAGGCCCGTATGTAGAGATCCCTACACCACGTGCGCGCGCATGCTTATAGTAAGATCTTAAGTTCCCCTAAAACAACCTGAAGATGGCCAGTCCAGGCCAAAACATGTAGTTGTCCATTATATATTCATTAAATACACCTCATGTGACACAGTTGTGTTTGACTACATACAATTTTCCAAGTGGCCACTTCATTTGCCTTTCCTCCTTTTTACCGTACGTAGGATATTCCTCTCCTACTTGATTCTATGTAATACTTCTTCAATTCTCACGCAATCGGTCCAACTGATCTTCTCCATCCTCCTACAGCACCACATTTCAAAACTTTCCTGATATTTCTGATACACTTTCCGAAGTCTCGAAGCAGTAGCACCATATAAAGCTATGCTCAAAATGCAGCTCTTTACTAGTTTCTTCCTGAAATTTAAGTCCAATTTGCTAGTGAAAATTCTTTATCTTATTAAATGTTTCTTCTTCCATGGAAATCCTGGATTTAATTGCACGTGTACATCTTGCATCATATGTAACTATGCCAAACAAACAGTTGTTTTTTATCTATCATAGTGTTTACTGGGGATGGTTGACTTGAGATTCTCATTACCTTAGTTTTTGCACCTTAATTTCCTTTCCATAGCGGCGTCCAGTTCCAGTAAGTCTATCAATCGTGCCATGTAGCGTAATTTCATAGTGAGAACTGCTTGTTTTCCTGTTTTGAAGTCGCCAAGCCCTTCGACAGAGTGCTTGGTAAAATATTCGGTGTACAATTTGAATAGAATCGGTGACAAACAGCATCCTTGTCTAGCTAATTTTTCACTCTCCACAATTCTTGCCTCCTCTTCGTCCATTCCTAATGTAATAATCTGATCCATGCACAATTTGCTGATAAATCTTCTTTCGCGTTAGTCGATATCACCTCCCTTTAGGATCTGCATTAATTTGAACTATCTGACACGGTCGAATGCTTTCTGCCAGTTTGTGAGGCAAGCACTAAATTTCTCGTCTATGTCCAAAGTTCGTTCTGATACTATTCTCAACATCCAAATTGTATACCTACTTCCTTTTTCTCTCTTAACGTTTTGGCGCCGGAATAATTTTTTTAATTTTAGCACATCCTGTATATAAAATTTGAATAATACAGGAACCAAATATGTTAGAATTATGAAACAAACTGCATTTTGAAGATAAAAAAACGGCGAATATACACCATGTTTAAAATATTCGGTACATATATTTGTTGAATAAATACATAAAATGCAACTTTGGAGGTTAGCGGTGCAGTACGTCAACTATAGTTGACGTTAGGCGTCTAAAGGTTAAATCCAAATTGATCTTCTCCAAGTAGGTCCTCAATTTTATTTCAATCCTTATTCTAAGTCGTACGCTGTGGTTGATTGTGCGATGGACGTTGCGTTGTTTAGCTTTTGGCTTCTCCTTTAAGGCAATTATTTTAACTTCAGAGAAATCCTTTCGCCACTCTCCGATTGTTGTTGATCACTTTTGTCATTATTCTGAGACCGTCTTCTCCCAACAAACTGAGTATATCCCCAGGTGCATCATTACCCCCTGTAGCGTTCTTTTCCCTCATCCGCTTCATAGATTTTCCCACTTCATTTTGCAAAACAAAAGGGCTTTTTCATCTGTCTGCTTCATCTTCAGGTTCGACTTCTATGTTTTCTGATCTATTAGGTTGAACGTAGACTCTGTAATGCAATTTTCCCAAATCTCCATTACTTGCCTCTGACATACCAATATATTCCACTGAGGATCTTCTAAAGTCATGTTCTGAATCCCATGGTTTTCTTTCCAAATTAGTTTCTTTGTCTTCCTGCAGCTTGCATTAAATCATAACGTCATCTTCTTTGACATTCCAATATCTGGTCACGTACGCTGTCCAGATATTATTTTTGGCCCGGTCTGTGGCAATTTTTAAACTCGTGCCTCAGTCTTCTGTAGTTCTTGTTTGCTTCTTCGTTGTAGATATTCTTCCACTTCCCTCTTTCTTCCATTTTATCCATCACTCTTTGTGTAATCCGTGGTTTTCTTGCTTTCATGTCGTCTTTACCAGCCAAATCACTCCCAGTATTCAACAAACTTTTGTTAATATTGTTCTACTGCACTTCCACGTTCCCACTTTCACATTCGATTTCACCAACTTTTCTCCTCGGTTATCTTGTACTTACTGTCGTTGAGCATGTAACTTCTCCAAATTCCATCTTGATTTTCCTGTTTGGAACTTCATGAACTTTTTCCGTTTGGTACAGATCTTCGCAACCAGTAATTTGTAGTCAGAGTCAGAGACACTGCTTTCATACTATTTCTGAATCGATTCTTCACAAGTATATGGTCAAACTGATGTCGATTTTGACCTCCTAGTGCGTTCCATGTGTAGAGTCATCTGTTTACTTACTTACTCCATGGTGCAGAGTCGTTCTTGAGAAGCTAACTGGTTTGCAGCTAGTCAAGAAATTCCCCGCACTTCACGGAACCCGAAGGTTCATTACCGCACTCACAAGCGTCCGCCAGCTATCTCTATCCTGGGCCCGCCCAATTCAGTCCATATACCCACATCCCACCTCCTGGAGATCCATCCTAATATTATCCACCCATCTACGCCTAGGCCTTCCCAGTGGTCTCTTTCCCTCCGGCTTCCCCACCAAGAACCTATACATCCCCATCTCCTCACCCATACACGCCACATGCCCAGCCCATCTCATTCTTCTCGATTTTATCACCCGCACAATATTGGGTGAGGAGTACAAATCATTTAACTCCTCGTTACGCAACCTCCTCCATTCCCCCGTTACCTCGTCCCTCCTAGGTCCAAATATTCTCCTCAACACCATGTTCCCAAACACCCTCAGCTTCCTTTCCTCCCGCAATGTCAGCCACCAAGCTTCACACCCATACAAAACAACGGGCAAAATTATAGTTCTATATAACTTGATCTTTAAATTTTTGGATAACAACCTGGAAGACAAAAGGTTCTGCACCGAATGATAGCAAGCATTTCCTGACCTCAATCCGCTCTTAATTTCTTCCAGAATAGAATTTTTATTTCTCGAAGTTATTATTATCAATCCTCACACTCTGAATTCGTTCTGCATTCTGATCTCGAGACATGACCATGTACTTAGTCTTATCAGCACTTACTTCCAGTCCAATCTCCCTAGTAGCAGCTACTAAAGCTTCTGCATTTTCTTTTAGAGTACGTATGCTTCCTGCCAGTATATTAACATCATCGGCATAAGCCAGCAGCTGATGTGTACCATTTAGTTTCAAGCCATCCCTGTTTACCTGAACCTTTCTAATGGCGTACTCTAAAGCAAAGTTAAAAAGCATTGGCGATAGAGCGTCTCCTTGTTTCAAACCATTCCGAATAGGGAAACTGTCAGACACATTCTTGCCTACCCGGACTCTGCTATATGTTTCAGCCAGACTCATCTTTACTAACCTTACAAGTTTCCTAGGGATGCCAAACTCAATGAGAATCTTATATAAGACCTCCCTTCTAACTGAATCATAAGCCTTGTTGAAGTCTATAAAGAGCTGATGAACTACATCATTGTATTCCCATTTTTTCTCAAGTATTTAGCGAATGCAGAATATATGATCAATAGTCAACCTGTTGCGTCTAAAGCCACATTGATGATCCCCGATAATTTCCTTCGCATATGGAATTAACCTTGAGAGCAGGATGTTGGATAAAATTTTGTAAGTGGTTGGCAAAAGTGATATGCCCCTATAATTATTACAATC
>Ga0131853_10007498_pt1 | contig 19767 bp, 25 predicted proteins | sample TergutLab28metaG_FD_92764 | JGI IMG/M metagenome (GOLD analysis project Ga0131853, IMG submission 92764) | Labiotermes labralis P1 segment gut microbial communities from Petit-Saut dam, French Guiana - Lab288 P1 (version 2) (version 2) | ecosystem: Host-associated > Arthropoda: Insects >... | reverse complement strand
TAGCTTTTAGCGCCTTTTCTGCAACAAGATGGCACATAAATCCGAAATGCAATAGCTTCCCATTTGTAAGCAATATCTGCGCTACGTCTATATCTTCTTTTGCAAGGTCAAGCCAGTATTTTGATTTATCCATTTAGACAACACCTCGCTCAGTTTGTGTCTATAAATTATAACACCAATTGCAGATGGATGCAATACGCCGCCTCAGCATGGATGCGACCAGTCTGCACTGATCTAATTTTGTGTCCTACGTGTGTCATACGCGTGTCATACAATCAAATTTTCGTGCTATATCTAGCCCCTCCCAAAAACGAAACCCCTTGAAAACACAGGGGTTTCAAGGGGTTCAAATAATCGTTTTCTATCTCTTGGAGAATTGAGGCGCTCTTCGCGCGGCTTTGAGACCGTATTTTTTACGTTCCTTCATGCGAGGATCGCGAGTAAGGAAGCCGGCATCCTTAAGAGCAGGTCTGTAACTCTCGTCGACGAGAAGCAAAGCACGAGAGATACCATGACGGATCGCGCCTGCCTGACCTGTTACACCGCCACCTTTGACAGTCGCAGAAATATCAACTTTCCCGAGTGTCTCAGTTGTGTTTAACGGCTGACGAACAATATACTTGAGTGTCTCGAGACCAAAATAATCATCAATGCCACGCCCATTAATAGTTATTGTTCCTGTTCCACCTTGGAAAAGATGAACTCTAGCTACGGAGGACTTTCTTCTGCCTGTTCCGTAAAGATAAGGCTTTTTACTTGTATACATATTCTAATTTCCTCCTTATTCCTGCGTCCAAGCGACAGGTTGCTGGGCTTCGTGAGTATGCTCTGAACCCCTGAATACGCGTAGACGCTTGAGTGCTCCACGGTCGCGTGTGTTCTTCGCCATCATTCCGCGCACAGCTTGCATCACTGCAAATTCTGGCTTGGTTTCCATGATGCGCTTGTACTGAACTTCCTTGAGTCCGCCTACCCATCCGCTGTGACGGCGGTAGTATTTCTGCTCAAGTTTCTTTCCTGTAAGAACTGCTTCGGCGGCATTGATAACGATAACATGATCGCCACAATCTACATTCGGGGTATAGTCTACCTTATGTTTGCCGCGCAGGAGATTTGCTGCCTCGGTTGCTGTTCGACCGAGCGGTTTGCCGGCTGCATCAATGATATACCATTTCCGAGTGACAGTTTCCTTTCTTGCGAGTGTTGTTGACATCCTTATTCCTCCATGTAATTCGGTAAAAACCTCAGTTAAAGTGTGGAAAGGGGCTTTGATTTATTAAATCCCTAGCTACCAAAGACTCAAGTTCCGCACTTACGGCTATTGTTTTACTTTGACAAAATTGCATTAATCACGTAAAATTAACGCCGTATATATATATCACAGTCAAAAACGAGTGTCAATACTCGTTTTTGAAAAACTGCATATGAGAACTTGGATGCTTTAAAATGCTCCAAAATACTTCGATTTACTTCGAAATGCTCGATATCAAAATAAGTTTTGCGGAGATATAAAATGAATAAATTTACTGGTTTAGTTCGGCGTTGTGTCGAAGATTACGATATGATTGCCGACGGCGAAAAGCTCGCCATTGGTGTTTCGGGTGGGAAGGATTCGCTGTCGTTATTGTGTGCGCTTGCTAATTTGCGACGATACTATCCCAAACGCTTTGAGCTTCACGCGATAACACTTGACCTAGGTTTTGAAGGGGCGGATTTTTCGCCGGTTGATAGGTTGTGTCAAGAGCTTGAAGTGCCTTATACAGTTCGTAAGACGGACTTGGCGAGGATCATCTTTGACGAGCGGAAGGAAAAGAATCCTTGCTCACTTTGCGCGAAGATGAGACGCGGATCGCTGAATGATGCAATCGCTGAACTGGGGATCAAGAAGGTAGCGCTTGCGCATCATTTTGACGATGCAATTGAGACATTTTTGATGTCGCTTTTATTTGAAGGGAGAATCGGGTGCTTTCAACCTGTGACTTATCTCGACAGGACTGACGTGACGCAGATAAGACCGATGCTGTATGTAGGGGAGGGAACAGTTATAAGGCTTGCAGAGCAATATAAGCTGCCCATAGTTCATAACCCTTGTCCGATGAATGGTGAGAGCAAGCGCGAGGAAGTGAAAACACTAATAAAGACGCTGAGCCTGACTTATCCGGACTTGAGAAATAAGGTATTTGGTGCAATGCAGCGTTTGCCAATGAACGGCTGGGGAACAAGCGGAAATCCCCGAAGACCGCTGCCCTAAAATCTAAATATTGATTCGCGAATTACTTCACCTACAGTCGGGTGGGGGAAGATTATATCCTTTACATCATCGACCTGCATTTGTTTTTCAATCATGATGCATGCACTCAGAATTATCTCTGATGAATAACTTCCTATTAAATGAACGCCGATGATCTTTCGGTGATTTTTGTCGATCAAAACTTTCGATATCCCATCGGGAGAGGCATTTTCGGCAAGATAACGTCCGCTATAGACCATTGGCAGTTTGACAACAGCATAGTCGATCCCTTTTTCTTTTGCAGTTTCCTCAGTTTCGCCTACGAATGCCACTTCAGGCGAGGTATATATAACCGAAGGGACCGCATCATAACGCATGGCGTCGTGCTTGCCAAGGATATGATTAACAGCCACTTCAGCTTCGCGATATGCTGCGTGGGCGAGCATGTATCTTCCGTTCACATCACCTACAGCATAAATGTTGGAAACACTTGTTTTCCCATGTTTGTCTGTTTTTATTGCGCCATTTTCTATAAAAACATCTGTGTTCTCCAGCCCAAAGCCATCAATTCGCGGCTTACGTCCCATGGATAATAAAACTTTGTCTGCCTCTATCTCGCCGCCATCAAAGACAACAACATTGCCATTAATTGCAGAAACTCTTGTTCCAAGCTTAAAATCAATACCCTTTTTCTCATAGCTCTTGAGCAGGATTGTAGCAATATCATTGTCAATAGCACCGCCGATTTTGTCCATCTTTTCTATGACCGTGACTTTTGAACCGGCTGAATTGTAGTAAGATGCCATTTCCAAACCGACTACGCCACCGCCAATGACAACAAGATTATCCGGAATTTCCTCAAGATCCAATATCTCACGGTTTGTCAGCACAAAGTCTCTGATAAGTCCGTCTTTGATGATTTCTATGGGTGGGATTATCGGGGTTGAGCCTGTGGCAATTACTAGATGTTTTCCATCGTAGATTTCATCATTTACTTTTACTTTTGTGTTACACACGATTTGAGCTTCGCCATAAATAACTGTAACTTTATTAGCTTTCATAAGCGCAGTAACCCCGCGCACGAGAGTTTCAACAACCTTGTTTTTTCGATGTATGACTTTTTTGTGATCCAAAGTTGCACCGTCAATGGTTATGCCGTAGGCTTCTCCACCTAGCGCACTATCGTATATTTTCGCGCTGTGCAGCAAGGTCTTAGATGGGATGCAGCCTTCATTAAGGCAGACACCGCCAAGAGTCTGCTTTTCAATTAGCAGCACATTTAGTCCGGCATGCCCTGCACGTTCGGCTGCCATATAGCCGCCGGGACCGCCGCCGATTATTATTATGTCATGCATTTTTTGTCCTCCACGATATTGCAAAAATACAGGTCTTGTGCGCAAGCATATTCATGCCTGTGTGAAAAGTAGCATTTTAAGTTATGCCTTCTGGAGAAATATTTGAGCTGAAATTCTCCAGATAATCAATCAAATCTTTTTGGAACCTTGCGGCGTCTGCGCCATCCATTGCGCGGTGGTCATAGGTTAGCGATAGTCCCATGGCAGGATAGAATTTTCCGTTTCTGGTCCTTTCTACTACATTGCATACACCCAGTATACCGGTTTGAGGTGGATTTAATATGGGAGTGAACATCTCCACGCCAAAACCGCCAAGATTCGATATTGTAAATGTTCCACCTTTAAGCGCATCGGGACCGATTTTGCCCTGTTTAGATTTCTCAATTAACTCCTTCGCGGTCGCGGATAGTTCGGTTATCGGAATTTTATTTGCGTTGAAAATTGTCGGAACCAATAAGCCCCTTGGGGTATCTACTGCCAAGCCTATATGCGCATTATTAAACATTGCCATGGTATCTCCCAAAAAATGGGCATTCATGCTCTTATGCTCGAGCAAAACGCGGGCTGTCGCATAGACGAGAATGTCTGTGATAGTGATTTTGGCGAGATCCTCGCGCTCTTTGACTGCTTTTAGTTTTTTTCGAAGATCCAAGATATCACTTGCATCAAAGGAGCAATGGTGCGTTAGCTGTGCCGAACTTGAAAGCGATGTGTGCATTGCCTTTGCAATGAACTTGCGAACGCTTGACAATTTGACTTCTTCGAAGTCGGGGGAGGGAGGATTTATTTCAGGTGTTGACATATTAACGTTCATCCTTTCTGTTTCGGGATTAACTTTTTCATCAGTATGTAGTTGTATTCAGAAAGTGCATAAAATTAATTTACATGCTATCACATTACATGAGCAGTTTCCACACAAAGATGCGATTTTCCGTTTTGCACAACAATTATTATTGGTTTTGTTTTCTGCCTGTGGTATACTGATACGACATATTCCGATAATATATAAATTATTATGCGCGAAGTAATCAGCGTTTACCTAAGCATTATCAATTACTTTGAATGGAGAAATAAAATGGGAGAGCAAAAAGAATATATCAGAAATACAGATGAGAAGGGCAGTGTCAATATCTCTGAAGACGTTGTAGCAATAATTGCGGCCAACGCTGCAGCCGAGGTTGAAGGGGTCAATGGATTCTTTTTCTCGCAGGGCAAGGAAATCTCAAACCTAATCGCAAAGAGAGGTCAGGCTAAGGGTGTTAAGCTTACAATAGAAGATGATACTGTTGCCTTTGACGTGTATGTTGTTGTTGAAATGGGCTGCTCTGTAAATGAAGTGGGAGAAAAAATCCAAAAAGCTGTCATTTCGGCTGTTGAAGATGCTGTTGGAGCGAAAGTCAGTGCAGTAAATGTACACATTTGTGGCGTTGCTCTCAAGCGGGCGAAATAATAATGACCAGAACTGCTGCCAGAGAAATAGCGGTCAGGTTCTGCTACACCGTTTCCGAAAACCCATCAGATCCAAATGAACTGCTATCAGTGGTTTTTGATGATGAGTATTATTCTTCGTTAAAAACGGAAGATAGGTTGTACAATGAGTTCCCTGACGAACGTCAAACCGAATATATAACAAGATTAGTCATAGGGGTTACAGAGCATTCTGCGGAGCTTGATGGCTATATAGACAAATATGCTGTTGGCTGGAAGTTCGGCAGGATATCAAGGACTGCGGTTGCAATTATGAAAACGGCAATGTTTGAGATCCTATATATGCCTGACATTCCAAACCGGGCTGCAATAAACGAAGCTGTAGCACTGGCTAAACGCTATGAGCCTCCTGAGACGATCCCTTTTATTAATGGGATCTTGGGTGGTTTTGTGCGTAATGAGGTTAGTTGTTAGTGGGAGAAAAAATCTTTTCTGTAAGCGAGCTAAATGGATATCTCAAGGATTTGCTTGATTCTGATATGATCCTTTCGGGGGTCCATGTCAGAGGTGAGCTGTCTAATTATAAACTCTATCCATCAGGGCATCATTATTTTTCAATGAAAGACGCAAGTGGTGCACTCAAATGCGTAATGTTTAAAGGCAGTGCATCAAAACTGCGCTTTAAGCCTCATGACGGTATGAGTGTTGTCGCATTTGGTCGCATTGCGGTTTACCCAAGGGATGGGGTTTATCAGCTTTATGTAAATGAAATCACACCGGACGGAGTTGGCGACCTTTATGTAGCATTCGAGCAACTTAAAGAAAAGCTCTATAAAGAAGGGCTTTTTGGAGAAGAGCATAAAAAGCCGCTGCCGAGATATCCCAAAAAAATCGCAATCATTACCTCCTCAGCTGGAGCAGCGGTTCGCGATATTATAAGGATACTAAAAAGCCGATGGCCGATGACAAAGGTAATAATTTTGCCGGTCCGTGTTCAAGGTGTTGAGGCGCCTGCGGAGATAGCCGGGGCGCTTAGATATGTAAGTGAGCATAGTATTGCGGATGTTGTAATAACAGGACGCGGAGGGGGCTCGCTTGAGGACCTGTGGGCGTTTAACGATGAGCGTGTAGCAAGAGCGATTTTCGATTGCTCGATTCCGGTCATATCAGCAGTCGGACACGAGCCGGATGTTACTATTGCGGATTTCGTTGCTGATGTAAGAGCTGCAACGCCTTCAAATGCCGCGGAAATAGCCGTGCTGGATGTTAACGATGTACGATATTCGCTGAGCGCTTCCGATGTGCGGTTGCGGCAGGTAATTAGCCGTGAGATCAAGTCAAAGCGGCAGCGGTTTGATGAGCTTAAAAACAAGCGGGTGCTTCAAAGTCCGAGATATTACATTGACGATAAAAGACTGCTGCTCGACCATTCTCAGGATAGACTTGTTTCCGCAATGCAGCGGAGAGTATCTTTAGGACGTGAGAGATTTGCACGGATTGCTGCTTCGCTTGATGCAATGAGCCCACTTAAAGTGCTTGGCAGAGGATATGCTATTGCCAGACGAGAGGATGGCGAAGTTGTAAAATTTGCGTCAGATGTATCGCCCGGAGATAAGGTGACGGTAAGATTGCAAAAAGATGAGATTAGATGCGTGGTTGAATCATAGGGTTTATTATGGGTGTTAGCAATAGCATGGGGGTATGGAAATGAAAGATGAAAAAAAGCAGAAAACAAATATGACGTTTGAGCAGGCAGCCGGACGCATAGATGAAATAGTTCGCTTACTTGAAAGAGGAGATGCGCCTCTGGATGCTTCGCTTACCCTTTTTGAGGAAGGGGCAAAGCTAATAAAAATAGCTGGAAAAATGCTTGATGATGCAGAACAAGTGGTTGTTCGTCTGCAAAAGGGCGCGGAGGGCGAGCCGCAAGAGAACCCATTTGATGATATATAGTTTACCGGGACAGTGTATTAGCAGGCTTGAACAGTGTTTGCCTGTCGGGAAAGGTTAGTTTGAATATGCATAAGGAATTTCAAAAAGAACTGGAGCGCTGTCAGAGATTAGTGGATAATCGGTTGGGGGAGTTTTTTGGTGAGCACACAAGTTACTCCGAACTCTTGGTGTCCATGCGCTACAGCCTGCTCAGCGGCGGCAAACGCATCAGAGCAATTATATGTATGAAATTCTGCGAGGCAGTAGGTGGAAAACCCGAAGCGGCGCTTGATGCAGCTTGTGCAATTGAAATGCTGCACACATATACTCTTATACATGATGACCTGCCCTGTATGGATGATGACGACGTGAGGCGCGGAAAGCCTTCGAATCATATCCAGTTCGGTGAATTCACAGCCACACTTGCAGGTGATGCAATGCAGGCGGCGGCATTTGAAACGCTTTTGAAGTCAGACCTGCCACCTGAAAGATTGGTGAAAATGGCGCTGGCTCTTGCCAAGGCTGCCGGACCATATGGGATTTGCAGCGGACAATATCTTGACTTAGCCGGAGAAGGCATGGCGCTTGAGGCTGCCGAGCTTTCAGAAATCAACAGTCTAAAAACGTCTGCGCTCATTTCAGCTGCGGCTCAAATCGGAGTGATCGCCGGTGGCGGCACACTTGAGCAGGTAGAAGCAGCGGATGATTACGCACAGGCGCTTGGGCTCGCGTTCCAGATTCGTGACGATGTTCTTGATTGCATAGCAACGGAGGAGGCGTTGGGGAAACCAATAGGATCGGACAATGAGAATAAAAAGTATACTTATGCCGTGCTTTTGGGAACGGATGAATGCGAAAGACATATCCTTGCCGAAACAGATAAGGCAATAAAAGCGCTGGAACGAGAATTTGTTCAGACCGATTTTTTGAAAACGCTTGCGATTTATCTTGCAACAAGACAGAAATGAATAAATGATGAAAACTATTGAATATTCATCTGTAAAATGGTATTATGATGGACATAGCGGCGCAGTATCCTAGTCAGATCGGCCGTCTACCAGGAAGGGCCTAAAAATCCTTTAAAGGGCATATCTTTGAAACCCCTTGTGCCTGCTTTGAACGCCCAGTTTGGGGTGGGTGCTGGGGGGAAGCGCAGGATCATACTGCGCTTGCGTTCTCAGGGCGCTCCCCAATGGCATGGGGAATCCGACCCTGTTTACGTGGAGACCTGTTCTTGTGCGGGACTGTGTAGGGAACGTCCTTCGCTGAGCCCGTACGAATCAGGTGTGAACCTGCATTGCGGTGCGTGGGGAGATTAGCTTTGTATGAGGCTATTTCCCGGGCGAAAGCCTAGAAGCAAGCACAACGTGACAAGCTCTTAGTGCTGTGTGCAGTGTAGCCTGCCTTGAGTGGTAAATGCGGATAGATGAACCATGTGTTCCACGCATTTTTTGTTATGGCCATAACAAAGTATGTGATTGCTTGAAATATTTGCTGCAAAAGAGGCTAAGAGACGGTTTGACTGTAGTGGAAAACACCTAGGCTGTTCGAATATAGAGATATATTTGGGGCGAGCAGGGGATTGCAGTACGGACTGAGTGGCAATCGGGCATCGGAGGAGTGAAGCAGGAGCTGCTACGCAAGGAAACGGCACCTTCTTTTCTCAGGGCAACGCTCCGGACGTGGGTTTAATGGGAAACCGCCTGGCCGGCAACGGGAGGTATCTGCGAGGGAAATCCGGCCCGACCTAAGCCGTAAGATTTACTCTACTTGTCGCCGCTTTAAAGTGTAAAATGTAAAGTGCAGAGCGTAAAGCATTAAGCCATTTGAGACAGCGTACAGAGCTATTAATGCATAATATGTCTGCATAGTAAAAAGGGATATGCTGAAAAAGACGAACTTTCGTTGGCTCATAAAAATCATACTCATCAGTGTTGCGGCATCGACGGTTTTTACGCTTGCTTCAACTGAGGTGCTCGGGCGAGCAGGGTATTTCATATCATTTGCGATTCTAGCTATTTTTATCCTGACCGGAATTATCTTCGATGTTGTAGGTGTCGCTGTGACGGCCGCAACAGAAGCCCCTTTTCATTCCATGGCAGCGAGGCGGCAAAGAGGTGCGGCAGAGTCGATCAAACTCGTCAAAAACGCAAACAAAGTTTCGAGTTTTTGTAATGATGTTGTTGGCGACGTAACAGGCATTATAAGCGGCACAACTGCCGGATTGATCGCTGCAAGGCTATCTGCGGGTCTTGATGCAGAAAACATTGTAATTCCACTGCTTATTTCCGGGGCTGTCACAGGGCTTACAGTTGGTGGAAAAGCAATAGGGAAAAACAGCGCGATGAACAACAGCACGGCTGTAGTGTTGAGAGTTGGAATGCTAATAACTTTCTTCCGGTTTGGTAGCCGTAAACAGGGCTGATTTTCATTTTGGAGACGCTGTACTAACATTATGTAATTAGACGAGGTTTTGCTCAATTGGGTATTTTAGATAATATTTGCTCACCAACCGATGTAAGAGCGCTTCCTGAGGACAAGCTTGATGCACTTTGTTTGGAATTGCGTGAGTTTTTGGTAAAATCTGTTTCGAAAACAGGAGGACATTTGGCGGCGAACCTTGGGGTCGTTGAGTTGACTGTTGCGATACATAGGGTATTTGATACATCAAAGGACCGACTTATTTTTGACGTAGGGCATCAAGGGTATGTCCACAAGCTCCTTACCGGGAGAAAAGAGCGTTTTGAGACATTAAGACAGATGAATGGGATTTCCGGATTCCCAAAGCCATCCGAGAGCGTTCATGACGCATTTGTCGCAGGGCATGCATCGACGTCGATTTCCGCTGCGCTCGGTATCGCAAGAGCAAGGACGCTTTCAAGAGGCGATTACTCTGTGCTCGCACTTATAGGTGATGGTGCACTGACTGGCGGTCTTGCGTTCGAGGGACTTTCAGATGCTGGGGAATCAGGCGAGCCCATGGTTATTATTTTAAATGATAACGGTATGTCGATAACAAAAAATGTCGGTGGAGTGGCTCGGTATCTTTCAAGACAAAGGATGAGACCGTCATATGCTGCATTTAAAAAAGCTTATAGGCGTGTAATGGATATTATTCCAGGCGGTGGAGCAATATATAGATTTACCCATAACATAAAATCGGCGTTTAAGGAATCGATTTTAAACTGCTCTATGTTTGAAAACATGGGACTTCAATATTCAGGACCTATTGATGGACACAATGTTATAAGGGTGGCAGAAGCACTGGAATGGGCAAAACGTCAAAACGCACCAACGGTGGTCCATATTCTGACACAGAAGGGCAAAGGATATGAACACTCGGAAATATCTCCCGAAGAATATCACGGTGTCCGACCATTTGACCATAGAATAGGTGTTGTCAATGGTGAAGAGAAAACCTTTTCGAATGTTTTTGGGGATTCGCTGTCGGAAATAGCCGGTAGAGAATTTAAAGTCTGTGCGATTACAGCTTCAATGACAACCGGGACAGGATTGGAAGGATATGCTGCGCGTTACCCTGATCGTTTCTTTGATGTAGGGATAGCAGAAGGTCATGCTGTGGTTATGGCTGCCGGTATGGCTGCCCGGGGTGCAATACCAGTGTTTGCGGTATATTCGTCATTTTTTCAGCGATCTTATGATATGCTGATCCATGATGTTGCCATCTACAACCAACATGTTGTATTTGCGGTGGACAGAGCAGGGCTTGTTCCGGGAGATGGGGAGACGCATCAAGGCGTTTTTGATGTCGCATTTTTAAGATCAGTGCCGGGGATGACCATACTCTGCCCATCAAACTACGCCGAGCTCAACGAGATGCTCAGTGATGCCATTGGAAAAATTGCCGGACCTGTTGCAATTAGGTTTCCGCGTGGAACTGAGGGCGCATATAAAGATGGCGGAAGTGGAATGGCCAAGTGCGTGCGCGAAGGCAGTGACTTTACACTTGTCACTTATGGTATGAGCATTAATACGGCTATTGAAGCGGCGAAGAAGCTCGGTAATGAAGGTATCTCTGTTGAAATTATAAAGCTGGGATGCATTAATCCAATAGATATTGGTGCTATTGCTGATTCAGTGTCAAAGACCGGACGGATTCTCGTACTTGAAGAATGTGCAGGGCGTGGTTCAGTCGGAGAGGGGATAACTGCCCTGCTTGCACAGGAGGGAAAATGTCCTAGTACGGTTGTGCTTATGAATACCGGAGACATCTTTGCACCATGTGGTGAAGTTGATGAGCTTCGTAAGTTTTGCGGCATAGATACTGATAGTGTATGTGCCATGATAAAAAAGAATATGACGACACAGTTGAAATTAGAACATGAACTTGTGAATATCGATGATGAGAGAGTGTTTCACAAAGACACCGCAGTATGAAAAAAGTACGACTTGATACTCTGTTGGTAGATCGTGGGATAATAACCGGCAGAGAGCGCGCCAGAGCCGTTATAATGAGCGGCAATGTATTTATCTCCGGGAACAGAGCGGATAAACCCGGGATGCAGGTGGATCCAGAATCAGAAATAGAGGTTCGAAGTTTGCCTGAGTATGTCAGCCGTGGTGGTTTGAAGCTAGAAAAGGCGCTTGCATATTTCAATGTTTCACCGGATGGAAAGATTTGTATAGATTGTGGAGCCTCAACCGGAGGATTTACAGATTGTTTGTTGAAAAATGGCGCCGATAAGGTGTATGCGATTGATGTAGGATACGGACAACTTGCCTGGAAGATTAGAAGTGACCCGCGTGTCGTATCAATGGAGCGCACAAATATCCGTTATGTGACTCCAGCGATGCTCGAAAACACGCCTGAACTAGCCGTAATTGATGTTTCATTTATATCTTTGGAGCTTGTTCTGCCCATTGTGCAGAGCCTGCTGACCGAGGATGGGGAAGCAATTTGCCTGATAAAACCGCAGTTTGAAGCAGGGCGCGGAAAAGTAGGGAAGAAAGGCGTTGTTCGCGATCGTGAGACACATAGGGAAGTGCTGGAAGCTTTTATATCAAATGCCGGTAAGTCAGGCTTTAATGTAAGAGGGTTGACGTTCTCACCCATAAAAGGTCCTGAGGGAAACATTGAATATTTGGGGTATCTGTCTTGCAAGGGAGAAAATTTTTGCATTGATATAGATGAATTGGTGGCGCAGTCGCACGATGAAGCTGATTAAGGATGTAAACTATGAGCGATCAAAGAAAAATTATTCTGTTTCCAAATGCAGATCGAGATGTTGGATATAGATTGACAACGAAGGTGCGAGATATGCTTGCAAAATGCGGAAGGAGCACCTGTGTATGCGTTAACTCTGATGATTATCCGTCACTCGGGGATATATCACCGGATTTTGAACCGGCATGGTTAGATGACGAACTCTCACAAGCTGAGATGATAATTACTTTCGGTGGAGATGGGACTATACTAAAAGCTGCTCGTGCGGCGGCAGATGCAGGTGTGCCGATTCTGGGAATCAACTTAGGCAACAAAGGTTTTATGGCAGAACTCGAAGCGGATGATATTGAGTTTATATATGAAGCAGGAAAAGGGAACTACAAAATAGAAACCCGCATGATGCTTGATGTCGAAGTACAAAGGGAAGAAGAAGTTATTTATCGGGACTTTGCACTAAACGATGTTGTAGTGCGCGGCGATCACAAGGTTATTGATTTAATGTTGTTTGGAGATGGGCAGGGGATATCGCATTTTTCCGGCGACGGTACAGTTATAGCGACGCCGACCGGATCGACAGCGTACTCTATGTCGGCAGGAGGACCGATTGTTGAGGAAGCGGCTCATAATATTATTCTAACACCCATCTGTGCACACATGCTTCAAGCGAAATCATTTGTATTGGAGTCTGACAGACGAGTTTCTGTGTTACTGGGTAATAGACAGAACAACCCGGTTTATATGTCTGTCGATGGCGGAGAGCAACAGCGAATACTTAGCGGTGATAAAATAAATGTTTATAAATCTGAACGATGCACGCGACTTGTGCGTTTGTCTAACAGAAGTTTTTATAAGAAAGTCAGTGAAAAACTGGGGGAAAAACCATGAAAAAGGAACGACAAGAGGCAATATTGAAAATCATAGCTGAAATCGATGTTGATACGCAAAACCAATTGATCGTTGAGTTGACTAATGTCGGAATAGAAAGCACTCAGGCTACAGTATCAAGAGACATAAAGGAATTACACCTATTAAAAGAGCAGACGCCTCTGGGGAACTACAGGTATGTTGCCGGTAGCAGACCTGAATCGAAAAATCACATAGCTCGTCTGAAGACGATTTTCAAAGAGAGTGTGACATCTTATGCATGTGCCCAGAATATTGTGGTCATCAAAACTCTTCCGGGATTGGCACCCGCTGCCGGAGGTGCGATAGACTCAATGGGGGTAAAAAATCTTGTTGGCACAATAGCAGGAGATGATACTGCATTTCTCGCTATGAGTGATGTTGTGACAGCGGAAAGATTCTGCAAAGAAATCGAAGATATGTTGAAGTAGGGATTCTGGCAGTCTCGTAAAAATTGTTGTCATTGCAGGTTCGGCCCGCAATTCCATTGAGCAGGTATATATATGATAAAGTTACTTCATATCGAAAATATTGCTGTTATTGAAAAAGCAGATATTGAGTTTGCCGAGGGTCTTAATGTTCTGACCGGTGAAACCGGTGCCGGAAAGTCGATAGTCATTGATGCGCTATCTGCAGTTACGGGTGGCAGAACATCGCGTGAAGTTGTCAGGACCGGAGCGGATTTTGCGACTGTGACCGCCGTTTTTTCAGACGCAGGATCTGAATGGTTTGATTCAAATGGACTTACGCCGGATGAAAGCGGTGATCTTTATATAACGAGGAAAATCACATCAGATGGGAAGAGTGTCTGTCGTGTTAATGGTACGCCGGTTTCTGCCTCGGCTTTGCGAGAGCTTGGAGCGACATTGATCGACATCCATGGACAAAACGACGGACGAAAGCTGCTTGATGAAGGTGCGCATTTGTCGTACCTTGATGCATTTGGTGGATTTGAGAGTGAAGTGGACGCATACCGTGCAGTCTATAAAAAGTTCAAAGAAAAAAGAGCTGAGATAGATGCACTTACTATGGATGAGAGTGAAAAAGAGCAGCGGATTGATATGCTAAAGTATCAAATAACTGAGATAGAGCGCACAAAACTTAGAGATGGCGAATATGAAGAGTTAACAGAACGGCGTGAGTTGCTTTCTAATGCATCAAAGCTGAAAGATGCTGTAGAAGCTGCATTTGAAGCGCTTTACGGCGGAGATGATTCGGTAGGTGCAGTTGCGCTGATCAGCAATGCACACGGTCAACTTGATCATGCATCACGATATTCGGAAGAACTAAGAAAGATAGCCGAAAGTTTAGTTGACTTGAGATACACGGTACAGGATATCTCTGACGAAATTCGTGACTTCCGCAACGAACTTAACTTTTCGCCGGAGGAGTTAGATGAATTGGATGCGCGTCTAGATGTGTTAAAACGCATTATACGAAAATACGGCAGCGAAGCTGAAGCGCTGCAGCATTTGGAACGTATTATGGTTGAGGCATCTGACATCGAAGATGGGGCAAATAAGTTTGAAAAGCTCGAAAAAGAACTTGCCTCGTGTTTAGCGGAAGCAAGAAAGCATGCAGAAAAGTTGTCTGAGCTAAGAGCTGCGGCGGCGAATGTGCTTGAAAACTCTGTTATGGAGGAACTTGCGCAACTAAGTATGCCGGGTGTTAGTTTCCTAGTGGAGATTAGTAATAAGGGTGAAGTTGAACTGAGCGCAAGCGGATATGATGAAGTTTACTTTCTTATGTCTGCAAATACAGGAGAAGCGCCGGGTAAGATAAATCGGATAGCATCCGGAGGGGAGCTTGCAAGAATAATGCTGGCGCTGAAAAATGTGCTGAGCGGTGAGCAGGAACTGGGTGCAGTTGTATTTGATGAAGTAGACTCCGGTGTATCAGGGATTGCAGCGCAGCGTGTTGGGGAGAAGCTTGCGAAGCTGGCTGTGCATCGTCAAGTTTTATGTGTTACACACCTGCCGCAGATAGCAGCGATGGCGGACACGCATTTTGAGATTCGAAAAAGTGTGAGCGATGGCAGGACATTTACACAAGTAAACGAGCTTGATTACGAGGGGCGGAAGATGGAGATTGCTAGGTTGAGCGGGGGAGAGAACATCACAAGTTTTTCACTTTCCAGTGCAGCAGAGCAGCTTGCGGCTGCGGATGAATTTAGGAAAAAAGCGGAAGAGTTTAAGAATAAAAGTGTTGCAATCTAAAACACGGTGTGTTAAAATCATCGAGCGTCTTTAATGGTGACGAGCGGATGTGATGGAATTGGCAGACATGCGAGATTTAGGTTCTCGTGTCGAGAGACGTGGGGGTTCAAGTCCCTTCATCCGCACCAGTACGGGTGTTGTTACAGAACTTGAGTGTTGTAACAACACCCGTTATTTATCCCGCTTTTTTAGTGGCGCGTAGGCGACGGTAACGCCCCTGCGCGTTTGCATTGTTATCTCCGGCATGGTCAGCGGTTCGCTTGGTGTAAAGCTCACCCTGTGCCGCTCATGCGGCTTGATTATAAGGTAATCGCCTTTGCCCATTGCAACTTCTCTATCATCAAACTCAATTCTCGCCTCGCCCTGCAGCAGAACTACAAACTCAGTTTCGCGCTGGTCGTACCAATCAGAAGCCTGTCCTGTGCTGATGATTCGCTCTATGCGGACGTTTCCGCTTTCGGCAAGGATGGTTGTAAGTTCTTCAGACAAGGACAGGTCGGACAGATCAAATATGTTCATCGTTTAATCCCCTTTTCGAGCATTCTGCGCCGCATTTTTCTCGCCTACCTTCTCGAAAATCCCACGCCTCATCGGATACATCATCTTACCCACAAGCCATTTGCTCACTCCAATTTTATGCGGATAGACTTTATCAGCAAAGCCAGACTGCCGCCAATATGCTGAATCAGCTTCTGAAAGTGATGGGGTAATTGATGCATGAGCGCGAAAACTGTTGTGGACAATCACACTGACAAGTGATGGTGAGGACAATTTGCCGTTTTTGATGCTACTGTAAAATCTATCGGCGGCAACGCGGATACGCTCTTTTTGCTTGTCTGAGAGAGCGAACTTTTCTGTTTGAATTTTCACAGGCAACATTATCGCCTTGCCAACGCCCCAATGCCCTAAGGTTTGTCGCAGATACTTGGCAACACGATTTTCACCCGCTCCGGCAGTGGTAGCGACAACCATTCCGACCTTATCAAATAATCGCGGACGGTGGAAAAGGTACGCAAAGTGGTCAATCAGATTTTTCACGGCGGCGTTTAATCCCATCGCATAACACACGCCGCTGATAATCAAGCCGTTGCAACCCTCGATTGCTTTCGTAACGGGCTCGATGATTTCGCGGTGAGGGCAAAGTTCATCGCCTTTGTCAAAACAGGCATGGCAAGAAATGCAAAAGGGCAACTCCAAATTCGCCACGCTGATTTCGGTGATTTGAACACCCTCGTGGTTACGCAAATGCGCAAGCACCGCTTGCGTAGCACCGTATGTGTTGCCTTTGCGCATACTGCCGTGGATTACGGTTATTTTCATTGGCTCAGTCCTCCAAATGGTTTAGCATACAGAGTTTTTGGTATCTAAAATTGATATAGCTTATACCCAACCACGTTCTATGAGGTCAGAAACGCCTCTGTTGAATGCGTTGTCGAACTCCTCAAATTTCGGCAGAACATTGCCCACGACCTCATCGTGTTCTTCGCCATGCGCAACGCTGATATTGTGCGCCAACTCGTGAACGATGAGAAAGTCGATAATCGGGTTCACTCAACGCTGCAAATGCGGTGGTGCGGCATATGATATGCTTGAAATAGTCGCCCGCGCCGAATGATACGCATAGCATCTCGCTCCTTCACGATTATGACCTCAAAATTTTCTCCATTGCCTTGCCCTTGGCAAGTTCGTCTACCAATTTGTCCATCCAGCGAATTTTCTGCATAAGCGGGTCGGTGATTTCCTCCACACGATGCCCGCAGATTACACCCTTGATTTTATCGGCGTTCGGATTGATTTGTGGTGCTTCGGCGAAAAACGACTCAAAGTCAACCTCTTTGCCCAATTGGGATTGCAAACCTTGTTCGTCATATCCCGTGAGCCATTGAATCACCTCATCAACTTCCGCCCCGCTACGCCCTTTGCGCTCAGCTTTTTGGACGAGCAGCGGATATACTTTGGAAAATTTCATTTTATAAACTCGTTCGTTGGTCATGCCTGCACCCCTAATCTTCTCTGCGGCATACAAGGCAATATGCTTTTCCGTTAAACACCGGAACAATGTGGGCAGAAAATCCTGCATTTTGTGCAGCATCTATCGGATCATTTGGTGCAAACCGCTTGAATCCGAACTTTGTTTGTGGCAAACGATCCAAAGTTTCATTCGTGTAAAGGGCGTTAATGAAAAGCCCGTTGGGCTTTAATACGCGCCGGATTTCTGTCATTACCTCATCGAGATTTTCCCAAAAATAAACTGTGTTTATTGAGTACGCCTTATCAAAGGAGCAATTGGGAAAGGGTAGCTTGCTCATATCTTGGCACACAAGATTCATTTGCCCATTTTTCACGAACTTGCGGTTGCGTGATAACGCGGACTTGACAGCACCTGATGAGAAGTCTACACCCGTAAGCGTGCAATCGAAACGGTTTGCAAGCATATGCAAAACATAGCCGTATCCGCAACCAATATCTAAAATGCTGTCAGAATCGGTAGGCGACAATAATCGTATCGTATCTTCGTATAGCGGACGATTTTGTCTGCTCATCACGGAAAAGACGAGTTTCCCGCCAATTCCGGTCGGGTTGCCAAGCTGTTTTGCTATGTATTTGTTTATGCTCATAAACGCTTGATCTCCTTAATCGTTACGTTTATTGTATCGCCCGGTTGTTTGCCAATTTTTTCGCGAATGTCTTTGCGAATCCCAATAATATAACAGATAGAACCATCGGCATTTTTTACGCCCATATTGACAACGCTACCGTCATAAGGCTCGCCGTCAAAAGTGGCATGAACTTTGACACGTCCCTTGCCGAATTCTGCACGTATGTTATATGGAAACGCAACATACGCCCCACCCTTATCGGCGGCTTGGATGGTCGCTTCGTATTTATAGACTTTTTCACTCATTTCGTTTTTACCCGGATCTCAATGAGGCTTTTCACATCACGTAATACACTCTCGTCCCGCACCTCAAACGCCATCGACTTATAGTCCGCACCGCCACTTCGCCCCCAAAGCGCCTGCGTATACTCCGTGCAAAGCGGCATCAGCAATTCTGCTTCGTTCATTTCACGCGCTCCGACCGGCACGAGCAACTGAAGATACCCCTCTTTCGGATACAGCGTACACAGCGACTTGCCGCTCTTTTGGTATTTGATGTTCCAACCTTTCCACGCGCCGCCGTCCATACTGCAATTGCTGTAAGCCAATTTCGGTTTGACTTTGTAGACTTGCCGCAAATGACCGTCTAGCTCATCAAGCAGCGGTAAGTTGACGAATTCTTTTATTTGCGTTTCCGTTGGCGCGTGTTCTTTATCAAATCGTTCATTCCACTTCATATCCATAGCCGATCTCCTTTACCCCGTCATGATCTTGGCGCGTATTATTTTCTCTAAATCGTCTCTTACTTGCACACCGGCGGTTATTCTGTTGATTTTCATCTGACAGTTTCCCTTCTATCCCTATATTTCAAAATCCGCAATGGTAAAATTCGCATAAAACCGCCCGAACTTGGGCGTAAATCTCAGCACGCAAAAATCGGGATCGGTGAAATTTCCTTGCTCATACGCGCCTTTGTATTTGTTATCCCAAAACTTCTCTTTGACGCTCGTGTCAGTTACAATTTCCATATCGCCTTTGAGATAGCAGCCCTTCCATACGAAAATCAGCTTGCGACTGTAAAAGTAAACGCTTGCTTTGGGATTGTTGCTGATTGCCTCGGCAAATTTTGATGACGCGTTGGTGGCAAAATATAGCTCGGACAACGATTCTCTATGTTTGCCGGGGACTACCGCTTTTGTCAGCGGATAGCCGTCCTCTCCGATACAAGATAAGATAAATGTATTGACTGTTCTGTGTAGCCGTTCGGCTTTTTCTTTTGGTGTCATTTTGCGTCTCCCATATCGCTCTATACAGCAAGGTATTCGGCCAACTTTGGCCATTCGATATTGCAATGCTCCTCAAGGGCAGAGCGAAAAGATTTGTTGAAATACAGCTTGATAAATGGGTCAAGCAGTTTTCCCAGCCCCAAATAGCCAATTCGCAATTCATGCCGAACCTCAACTCCTGCAGGAGCATCATTTAACCCTAAAGTCACATAAGCGGGAAATCTTAGACCCGCCTTCTTCATTTGCCACACTATTTTGTGCGGCCGCTCTGCAACCTTTACACCTGCATGAAAAGTTAAGCGGCGGTCTTTTCCAATATATTTATCCATAAAAACCAAATCTCCGAGATGATTTTTAGCGCCGTGCTTCACGATATGAAACTGCAAATGCTCTCCTTGCCACCAGGCACTGTATCGCTCATCGGTAGGATTTATCATAAAATCGTAAAACTGCTCTGCACGAGCGTTTGGCACAGTCAATTCAACAATGTGAGTTATCATGAGTTCATCACCTCGTATAATATGTTTGCGAGGGGATTTTTGTGTCCCCGCAGCCACATTCAAAATTGTTGTTCAACTTCTTTTCTGTAAATAAAGATATGCGCGAAGCGCCTTTATAGCAGTAGCAGTGATG
>Ga0131853_10007497_pt1 | contig 19770 bp, 18 predicted proteins | sample TergutLab28metaG_FD_92764 | JGI IMG/M metagenome (GOLD analysis project Ga0131853, IMG submission 92764) | Labiotermes labralis P1 segment gut microbial communities from Petit-Saut dam, French Guiana - Lab288 P1 (version 2) (version 2) | ecosystem: Host-associated > Arthropoda: Insects >... | reverse complement strand
TCTTTTTCCTATTTACTTGAAACTCCCTTTTTTAGAATTTTATTGGTTTTATTGCCTCCTTTTTACCCCTTCCTGTAGCAATACAGCAAGGGGGTTTTTTTTATACTTTTCTTTCTTTATTCCCCTTCTCTTATTCCTCCATTGATTTTACCCTATACACTTAACAGCCCCCATACCATAACAGCAAAACTGCTATCTGTTTTATTCCCTTTTTATTTGTTTAGCCATCATTTCTAAAAATTATTATTACTGCCATTATATTACCTCCAAAACCATATATTAGTCTAATATATGGTAAAAATTCCTTGACGGAATTTTTTCAAATATTTTTTTGTTTTAATAGGAGTAGGAAAATTTATGAGAGTATTAATGTTATTATTATTTTTATCGGGATGTAGCGCCACAACGGGAGTTACTACTCATAAAAATGAACTTCATGCTTTAATTGAAAAAGGTGATAAATGTATTATTCAATTTAAACATGATAGCCAAAAATACAAAGATATAAAAACTGATTTTAGTTGTAATCAAGTAAAATATTTTAATGATAATTAATTAGGAGTAAAATAATGAGTAATAAAGTTTATTGTATGTATTGTGGTGCTAATAATATTAGTATACAAAGTCTCACTAATAATAAGTGTATGAAGAATCCTAAGTAATTATCATGCTCCTTACGAAGGTAGCGAAAAATCTAAATATATTTGTAAATATTGTGGATATACTAATCATAGTATAAGTTCTTTAACTAATAACACTTGCAGTAAGAATCCAAACGGCAAATATCATGTGCCTATGAATTAAATATTACCCCGAAAACCCAGTAATATAATATTACTGGGTTAGGGTTCTTGACATAATCCTAACAAATAAAACTTAGTATTAAAAGGAGAGTCCAATGAAACCAAATATTTTTGAACTTGCAACTAAAGAATTATCGCAAGATGCTTTCTTTACATGGTTATTGTCATATGCTGATGAAAGCAATAAAGAGCATAACGAGGAATTATCTGCTTGTGCTAAAGATTTTATTAGTTGTTTATCCTCAAATCAATTGCTCCCTCAAGATATAAAAAAAGTTGAAGCTGGCAGACAATGGGATAATATAGACATATGGGCTGTAATTAATGATAAAATTCTTATAATTATTGAAGATAAAACTAATACAAAACAACATAACAATCAACTAGAAAGATACAAGGAAATTGCTAAAAAAGATTGTCAAGAAAATAACTATCAAGAACTGTTTTGTATATATTTAAAAACAGGAGCAGAATCTCAAGCCTCTATTAATGATGTTGAAAAGCAAGGCTTTTCTATTATAGGAATAGAAGATTTATTAAATATTTTTAATAAATATGATATAAAAAATGATATTTTTAATGACTTTCATACTAGTTTACAACAAATATACGAAGGGCAAAAAAGTTTCGAAAATAAATTAATTAAAGAATGGGACTGGGCTAATTGGCAAGGGTTTTATACATATCTGGATTCTACTATCAATGTTAATGGTTGGGGCTATGTTTCTAATCCATCCGGAGGTTTTTTAGGATTGTGGTGGCATGGGCATCAAAAAGATAATTATTGGGTAGGTTTGCAAATTGAATCTAAGTCGGGAAGACTATGCTTTAAGATGTGGGCAGATAGCAATCAGGCAGAATACAAGAATGAATGGCATAGCATTATAATGGCTAAAACTGCTGCCGAAAATAAAAATGAAATTATTAGACCAAAAGTATTAAGAAGCGGCAAATCTATGACTGTTGCCATCGTAGAAAGAAAAGATTGGCTTGGTGCTGATGATATAAAAATTAATAAAGAAGCAGTAGTTAGTAAATTAAAAGATTATGAAAAATTTTTAGATAGTTGTATTAGTTAATAAAATAACCTAGAGAATCCTAAAAAATAAGGTTGTATCTACCTATTACGGTAGGTACAACCTTAAACTTATGGCAGCCTCCTTTTTGTTTTTTTTATTATTGATTCTTTCACCATAGATTACAACTACAATATAGCAAAAATTATTTCATAATGCAACGAATTATTAAATTTTAAGTTGAATAAGTAGGGAAGATATAAGAAAATCAGGAACTTTACATAAAATTATATAATTATATCCATAGAAGACTAGGATATTTATAATCTGTAAATGGATACCAGCGAAAGCTGGTATGATAATTATTTGTAATTACATAATTTTAATTATTTCTTCAGCAATTTGCACCATATTTAAAGCGCCGCCTTTTCTTAGGTTATCGGATACCAGCCATAAATTAATGCCGTTTTCAATAGTGAAATCTTCACGGATTCTGCTGATATATACTTTATCTTCACCGGCAGCTTCTACAGGGCTTACATAACCTTCATCGGCGTTAAAATCAACTATGCCAATACTTTCAGCATTTGATAGTATGGCTTTAATACTTTCTTTGTTAACATGAGAATTAAATTCAATATTCACAGACAAAGCATGTCCTATAAATACTGGAACTCTCACGCATGTTGCTGTAATGGCAATTCTGCTGTCTAAGATTTTGTGAGTTTCGCTTACTAAGTGCATTTCCTCAGCTGTATAGCCATCTTCATTAAAGTTAGCTATATGTGGAATTATATTAAAGGCAATTTGCTTAGTGAAAACTTTTTTAGTTTCTATAAATGGCTGATTAACATAAATTCCGCGAGTTTGTTCAAAAAGTTCGTCTAAGGCTTCACTTCCTGCTCCGGAAACTGATTGATATGTAGAAATAACTACCCGTTTCACCTCAAATTCTCTATGCAATGGAGCAAGGGCAGTTAATAAAATTACAGTGGTGCAATTGGGAGAAGATACGATTCCTTTGGTTCTATATTCACTTAATTCATTAAGATTTACTTCTGGAATGATTAAAGGAACTTGCGGATCTGCCCTAAAAGCTGAAGAAACATCAATAACAATAGTTCCCCCTGCCGCAATTCTTTCAGCATATTTTTTTGCGGCATCTACTCCAGCACAAAAAAAAGCAAAATCGGTGTTTTCAAAATTGTATTTAGATAAGTCTTTAATAGTGAGGGTTAAATCTTCACCGAAAGTAATTTTTTTGCCGATGTCTTCACTTTCGCCCAATATAACAATTTCTTCAATAGGGAAAGCCCGCTCATCAAGAATATCTAAAAGTTCGCTGGCAACTCTGCCTACGCCTACTACTGCAACTTTATACATGCAATTCCTATAAATTAAATATTTTGGCTTTCTACTGCAGAAATTTGGTTCTTATGTATTAAACCATACACTACGAACCAAATTTCCTAGTATAAAACTCAAACTATTTAATTTAGTTATTATCTAATTTCATTTTGTAGCCAGTAGTATCTTCAGATATTTTAGCTGATTTACCTAATCTATTTTTTAAATAATATAATTTTGCTCTTCTTACTTTACCGCGTTTGATAATTTTTATGGAATCAATATTTGGTGTATAATAAGGGAATACTCTTTCCACACCTTCGCCATAAGATAATTTACGCACAGTAAAAGCAGAATTAAGACCGCGATTTTTTATGGCGATACAAACACCTTCATAATTTTGAAAACGATCACCGATTTTAACCCGAACATTTATAGTATCACCAACGGTAAAACTAGGGTAAGATTTATCAGCACTTAGTTTTTCAATTTGCTCTTTTTCAAAATTAGCTAAGACAACGCTCATTTTAAACTCCAATTAAATTCTTTCTCTACAAGAAAATAATATTAGATTATATTTTACATATAGTCAATATAAACCTAATTATTTTCTTGATTATTTTTTATATATTTTTCAAATAAATCCGGACGCGAGACTTTAGTTTTCTCAATAGATTTTTCTAACCGCCACTGCTTTATTTTTTGGTGATTCCCAGATAATAATACCTCGGGAACTGCCATGCCTGCCCATGTTGCAGGCTGTGTATATTGCGGATATTCTAAAAGATTCCCCTTAAAGCTCTCCTCAACAGCACACTCTCGTGAGTTTAGCACATTATCATGCAATCGCAAAATAGAATCTACAAGAACAGCAGTTGCTAATTCTCCGCCGGATAAAATATAATCGCCAATGGATATTTCTTGCGGCTTATATTTTTCAATAATGCGTTCGTCAATGCCCTCAAAATGTCCGCAAATAAAGGTCAAGCCAGCGGAATCTGTTAATCCTTGCTGCAATAAATTTTTGGCAGTAGTTTGATTAAAAACAGTTCCGCGCGGTGATGGGTAAATTAAATTTTTTGAGCTTCCTGTGTTAAAAGCAAACTCAATTGCCTCACCTAATACATCCGCCTTTAAAAGAAGACCGCGCCCGCCGCCGAAAACTTTATCATCAACTTTTTTATACTTATCACGGGCAAAATCTCTAATATTTATAACCTCTAAAGACCATAATGATTTTTTAAGAGCTTTACCGATTACACCAAGATGCAGAATATTAAAAAATTCGGGATATAAAGTTAAGACAGTAATTTTAAAATGAGAATTATTCTGTGCAGTCATAAGGCTTTCTAAGAGTTATTTTCTTCTAAATCTATATAATTAATTTTATTAATTGCAATATAGCCTTCTTCTATTGCCACAGTGGGAACATTTTCTTTAGTAAACATGATAGTTTCAATTGTGCCGTCTAACTTTTTGATTTCTAAAAAATCACCGGCTCCATAATTATTAACTGCAGCCACCTTGCCGATTTTTTCGCCATGAGAATCCAACACTGATAGCCCGATTAAATCAACATAATAAAACTCTTCTTCAGCTTCTTTTGGCAGATTTTCCCGATTTGTAAACAATTGCAAACCAACTAAATTTTTAGCTTGCTCTATGGTATCAATCCCTTTAATTTTAACAATTACAAGATTGCCTTGAACATAGCCGCTTAATATTTTTAAAGAAAGATTTGTATCGGTAAAAATTTCAAATTCAAGTAAAGATAAAGGATTCTCTGTGAAAGACTTGAGTTTTAATTCTCCGATAAGTCCTTTAGTAGCTACAATTTGAGCTAAAAGGACTTTATCTTTTGAAAGAGTTTTATTAGTATTAGAATCTTTCATGGAGAATAGTTTTTTAGTCTTGGGATTCGCTTTCCGCAGGAACTTCTGCTGGTGCGCTTACAGCAGCTTCTGATGTTTCAGATGCAGCTTTTAATCTTTCCATTGCCTTAGCTTTTGGCGCTGATTTTTTGTTTTGGGCATCGTAAGATTTTGCTTCTAAAATGCCAAATTTAGCAAAAATTTTGTGAACTCTATCAGTTGGAATAGCTCCAGTGCTTAACCAATATTTAATTCTATCGTTTTCAAGAATGTATTTTTTATCACCTTCAACCATAGGATTATATTTTCCAATAGTCTCAATGTATTTACCGTCTCTAGGCGCACGGCTGTCTGCCGCTACAATGTGATAGTAAGGATTTTTTTTCGCTCCCCAGCGAGCTAAACGAAGTTTAACAGCCATTAATAATATTACTCCTCAATTAAAACTGCAATATAAACTATTATCTAGTAAGTATTAGATAAAAAAATAAAATAAGCAACTAAATAATTTTATTTTTTAAAAGAATTTGGATTAATTCCTAGCCCCTTAAAAATTTCCATAGGATTTTTTATGCCGCGGAATTTTTTAAACATTTTAGCCATATTCTCGTATTGTTTCAGCAAAACATTAATGTCTTGCAGGGTTGTGCCCGAGCCTTGCGCGATTCTTTTTTTTCTTGAAAAATTCAAAATATCCGGTTTTTTTCTTTCAAACGGCGTCATGGAATCAATAATTGCCACATGTTTTTTGAAAGAGTTTTCATCAATACCGTTTTTAATTTTATCGCTTAATCCTGATAATCCTGGAATCATTGCCATTAATCCTGTTGCGCCGCCCATTTTTTTCATGGTAAGCAATTGTTTTTTCAAGTCATTTAAAGAAAATTGTCCCTTCAGGAGCTTTTCTTCCATTTTAGCATCTTCTTCAGCACTTATTTCTTCAAAATTTTCAATTAAAGAGATAATATCGCCTTGATCTAAAATTCTATCCACAATCCGTTTAGGAATAAAGGCTTCTATGTTGGAGATTTTTTCGCCCACCCCCATAAATTTAATTGGAACTTTCGTAATAAATTTTGCCGATAAAATTGCACCGCCTCTGGCATCAGCGTCAGCTTTAGATATTACCAGTCCGCTGAGCGGAACTTTTTCACTGAAACGCTTTGCCACATCAAAGGAAATTTGCCCAGCCATAGAATCCATTACCAAAAGAACTTCTTTTGCTTTAGTTAAATTATATACCAGTTGCATTTCACCCATAAGAGCATCATCAATAGAAAGCCGTCCTGCTGTATCTAACATAACTACATCATAAAAATTTTTAGCGGCAAAAGACTGGACATCCGCAATAATTTTTTTAAGATTTTTCTCGGAATATTCAAAAAAGTCTAAATTATTATCACGAGCTAAAGTTTGCAGTTGTTCATAAGCGGCTGGACGATTTAAATCTAAACACACTAATAAAACTTTTTTATTGAGCTTATTCTTAAGATGGTAAGCAATTTTGGCACTTGTAGTAGTTTTACCAGTGCCCTGTAAACCAACCATCATGCAGAATGTTGTTGGATTGGTATAGAGCTTTAGCTCTTCTTCGTTAGAATCTAATAATTTATATAAGTGGTCATATACAGACTTTAAAATTACCTGTTTCGGCGAAATACTGCGGTAAATTTCTTTCCCTAATAAATCTTCCTTAATTTTAGGAATTAAATCGCGGATAACCTCTAGGCTAACATCAGCTTCTAGCAGCACAAGGCGGATTTCCCGCAATACACTGTCTAAATCTTTTTCTTCAATGGAGGCTTTTTTGCCGATAAAATTAAAAACATCCTTAAAACGCGAGGATAAGCTATTAAACATAATTCTTCTAATTGTTATAATATAAAGTAATCTATTGACTTTCTACTTTGTCGCTTTAGTTCTTATGTATTATATATATACATTGCGAACTAAAGCTCCTAGTATAAATTTCAACATATTAACTTTGTTGGTGTATAATTTACTTATATATATTACAGGTGATTGCTATGAATGTAAAGAATTGCAGAAATAAAATTCCTTTTTTTAAAATGACCGCTCTTGGCAATGATTTTATTTTTTTAGATAAAAAATATTTTTTTGATGTGCGGAATTTAGTGAAACTAATGTGCGATAGAAAATATGGCATTGGCTGCGACCAACTGATTGTTTATACGGAAGATATTCCCAATAAAACTATTCATTTAGATATTATTAATAGCGACGGCAGCATTGCCGAAATTTGCGGCAATGCTTTTCGGTGTGCCGGCAGTTATTTCTGTGTTAAACATTCTTGGGAATCTATGCAAATTATGGCAGATAATACAGCCTATCCTGCAGAATATAAAAATAATATTGCTTATGTTAATATGGGGAAGCCTTTGTTTAAAGAAATTAACATAGATGGAGTTGACTTAAAACATTATAAAAACCCTGCTTATGTTAATGTAGGAAATCCCCATGCGGTATTGTTGGGTGAAGAAATTAATCGGGAAGATGTCTGCAGTATCGGAGCAATTATTGAAAATCATAAAATGTTTCCTAAAAAAACCAATGTGAATTTTGCACAGGTTATTGATAAAAACAATGCGGTAATAGAAACATGGGAGCGGGGTATTGGTTATAGTGAATCCTGCGGCAGCGGAGCAGCAGCTAGCTTTATAGCTTTATATAATATGGGATTATTAAATAAATCAGCAACTATTCATACTAAAGGTGGCGATATAGAGGTTTATCTGCAGGAAGAAGAAATAATTATCAGCGGTAAGACTTTATTTGTTTTTGATGGAATTTATGCTATAAATAGTTAATATCTTGGCTATCTATGTTGTCGCTTTACCTCTTGTGTATGTTTAATACACAGCGAGGGTAAAGCTTCTAATATATAGTTCAAGCTATTAACTATTTATAATAAATATCTTGGCTTTCCTAGTTAGGTATACAAGTTTTTAATATTTATAATGGATAATTATACATGCAATGTTTCGTGTGGAACATTTTTAAAATTAAATTAATTATATGAAAGAAGAAAACAATAAAGTTTTTGCTCTTGGCTGCCGTCTTAATACTTTTGAGAGCGAAATTATTAAAGCTCAGGCTGAAAAAGCAGGTATCTCGAACACAATTTTTGTAAACTCCTGCACGGTTACGCAGGAAGCTCATAAGCAGTCTATGCAGTTAGTGCGGAAACTTAAAAAAGAAAATCCAAGTATGGATATTGTAGTAACCGGTTGCGGCGCACAGATAGATCCGCAGGGATTTGCAAATATGCAGGAAGTTCATAAGGTTATTGGCAATAAAGATAAATTCTCACAAGAGGCAATGCAGTCTAGTGAGAAAATTATTTTAGGCGATATGGGTTTGGAAGAAAATTTAGAAATTCCGCAGATTAAGGGATTTGAAAATAAAACAAGAGTGTTTATTCAAATTCAGCAAGGCTGTGATCACCGCTGCACTTTTTGTATTATTGCTGCAGCGCGGGGAAAATCTAAATCTTTGCAGGAATATCAAATTATCCAGCAAATAAAGCAGGCGGTAGAGTTTGGACATAAAGAGGCTGTTTTAACAGGGGTTGATATTTCTTCTTGGCGTGAGGAGGATGCAGGTATTGGCTTATTATGTAAAAAAATATTGCGGGAAATTCCAAATCTGCCAAGACTGCGTTTATCGTCTCTTGACCCTGCAGTTATTGACTGCCATATTTTAGATTTATTAAAAAATGAACCGCGTTTTATGCCGCATATTCATTTAAGTTTGCAGGCAATGAATAATAATGTGCTGAAAAATATGGGCAGAAGACACAGCCGCGAAAGTGCTATTGCTTGGATTAATTCTTTACGCGATGCTAATTCTAATATTGCCATTGGTGCTGATATGATATGCGGATTTCCTAGAGAAACTGATGAACAGTTTTTAGATACTGTTGAGAGCATTAAAAATTTAAAAATTCCTTTTTTACATGTTTTTCCATATTCTAGCAGAGTGGGAACGGTGGCTGAAAAAATGCGGATGGTTCCTGTAGATATTAGAAAACAGCGGGCCAAAATGTTGTCTGTTTTAGGTGGTCAAATTAAGGCAGATTTTTTTGCAGCAAAGCTAGGAAATATAGAAGAAATTTTATGTGAGGCAAATAATACTGGCTATACGCGGGACTATTCTTTAGTGAAAATAACGGGTAATGCACCAAAAGGCTCGTTGATTTATGTTAAAATAATAGATTATAATGCTCAAAATCTGATAGGAGAATATTTTGGTAAATAAAACTATAATTTTAGTTTGCTCGCACAATCAGCAGAAAATTTTAGAAACGCCGAATATTAAGCCGATACTTGTAGGTGCAGCTTTATCACACCTTGATATTTATCTTTATAAAGATAATATCGGCGAGAATATTTCCAATAAAAATATAGAATATAACGAGCTAACGGCACAATATTGGGCTTGGAAAAATTTGCCGCAGGAGTTTAACTATGTGGGATTTTTTCACTATCGCCGTTATTTAGCTTTAAAAAACACGATTTTTCCTAAAAAATTTCTGCCGGGTTTGCCGGGGTTAATGAGTGCTATTTTTGGTTTTGATGAAAAAAATATTGCTAAATTGACTCAAGATTTTGATATTATTCTTCCTAAAAAAACAGCTCCTTTAGCTAACCTTAAGAATATTACTATGAAAGAGCACTTTATCAATAATTTAGGAATTGAGGTTTTTCAAAATATTGAGGAAATTATTTTAAGGGAGTTTCCTGAAATGAGCGAGGCTTTTAATGTATCAATAATAGAGAAAAACATTTATTTTAAAAATATTTTTGTTATGCAAAGGAAATATTTTAATGATTATATGAATTTTCTTTTTAAAGTGCTTTTTAGTTTCGAGGAAGCCAAGCAGAAGAAACATCTTGAAACAAAGCAGAGAGTATATGGCTTTGTAGCGGAATATTTATTGAATGTTTATACCAATCATTTAATTATCACTAGCAAAAATCTACGAATTGCAGAGTATCATTTATTAAGAAGGTATTATATAAATATTTTTAACTTAAGGTATTTTAATCAGCAATTGGCAAAACTAAAGAAAAGGCTTAGCCTTAATTATATTAAATACATTTTTTCTAAAACAGCAAAAAAGGGTTAGGATATGTTTGGGTTTTTTGAAAAAAAGCGCATTCTTGATGAAGATTTTTTAATGCAGATTGAAGAAGATTTAATTCTATCGGATATTGGGGTAGAAATTACGCAAGATATTTTAGCAAAACTAAAAAAAACGAAACTTAATGCGGAAATTAGCTTAGAGGAGCTTAAGGAAACTGTTATTAGCATTTTATATGAAAGTGTTGCTGCTTTTTATAAGTCTGATAAAATTTTCATTGACAGCACCCCGTTTATTATCTTGGTTTCAGGAACTAACGGCAGCGGCAAAACTACCTCTATTGCTAAGCTGGCAAAGCATTATAAAGATTTAGGATTGAAAGTTTTATTAGCTCCTTGCGATACTTTTAGAGCAGGCGCAGCAGTTCAGTTGAAAAATTGGGGTGAAAAAATTGGGGTAGATGTTTTTTGGGCAGAAGATGTTAAAGACCCTGCCGCAGTTGCCTATAAAGCAGTAGAGCAGGCATTACAGGGTTATGAGATTCTTATTGTTGATACGGCTGGACGCCTTGATACTAATAGCGGTCTTATGGCAGAGCTTAAAAAAATTGAATCTACTATTAAAAAGCTGGCACCAAATTCTCCTAATCAAAGTATTTTAGTGTTAGACGGCACTATCGGACAAACTGCTATTGCTCAGGCAGTAAGTTTTGCCAAGCAAATTAATATTACTGGATTAATAATGACCAAAATAGATTCTCAAGCTAGAGGCGGAATTTTAATTAACATTACAAAAACTATAGGCGTTCCGGTATATTTTTTAGGAATTGGTGAAAAGGAAAGTGATTTAAAAGAGTTCCATTTACAAGAATACATTAAAGATTTACTAGGTTAATTATGGCTTTAATGCAGATAAGCAATGTTTATAAATCTTTCAGCGGAGTTGATTTATTTAAAGATATTAGCTTTAATATTAATGAAAAAGATAAAATTGGCTTAATAGGCATTAATGGTGCTGGCAAATCTACCCTTATAAAAATATTGTTAGGAGAGGAAGAGCCCGATATTAATCCTAATACCCGCACTCAAGGCGTTATTACAAAAAGCAGCGGTTTAAAAATCGGCTATCTTAGCCAGCACTCTAATTTAAATCAAGAAAATACTGTCTTAGAAGAGTTAAGCAAGACAATAGAAATTGGTGAGGATTATAAAATCAGTATGGCTTTAGAAGAAGTTTCTCTTGGCGAGAGCTTTCTTGATAATAAAATTTCTACGCTTTCCGGCGGTCAGCAGACTAAAGTTGCTTTGTGCAAAATTTTATTGAATGATACGGCGTTGTTAATATTAGACGAGCCGGCAAATCACCTTGATTTAGAGGCAATTGAATGGTTGGAATCTTTTTTAAAGAATTATAAAAAAGCTTTTCTGTTAATATCCCATGATAAATATTTTTTAGATAATACAGTGCATAGAATTTTTGAGATCGAAGCTAAAACTTTAAAAACCTATAAGGGCAATTATAGTGATTTTGTTATTCAAAAAGAAATTATTCTAAGCGGTGCTTTGAAAGCCTTTGATAAGGAGCAAGAGCAGATTAAAAATCTTGAAGAGTTTGTGGCAAAATATAAAGCAGGTCAGCGGGCTAAGCAGGCAAGAGGTCGGCAGAAGTTTTTAGATAGAATGGCTAGGGCAGAAAATCCTGTTATTAACAACAAAACCATGAGGTTGCAGTTTACGGTTGATACTCCAAGCACTAAAAAAGTTTTGGAAATTAAAAATTTAGCAAAATCTTTTGGTGATAATCTATTGTTTCAAAATTTTAATCTTAATCTTGAAAAAGGCAGCAGCATAGCTCTTATTGGCAGAAATGGCGTTGGTAAATCAACCATTTTAAAAATTATCAATAGTTTAGAAAATTATGACAGCGGTGAAGTTAGTTTTGGTGAAAAGCTAAGGGTTGGCTATTTTGATCAGCATCATAAAGGATTATATTTAGAAAACACTGTTTTAGAAGAAATTATTAATAATTTTGATGTAAAAGAAGAAATGGCGCGGGGTTTGCTATCGCAGTTTTTATTCTCTGGAGACGATGTTTTTAAGAAAGTAAAATCACTTAGCGGCGGCGAGAGAGCAAGAGTATCTTTACTTAAGCTGATTTTACAAAAACCTAATTTTTTAATATTAGATGAACCGACCAATCATTTAGATATTTATTCGCGGGAGATTTTAGAAAATGCGTTTGCCGATTATGAGGGAACTATTTTAGCAGTTTCTCATGATCGGTCTTTTTTAAACAATGTTGTTGATAAGCTATGTGTGATAGATAAATTTAAAACTTTTTATTTTGCAGGCAGTTATGATGAATATGTGGCGCAAAGGGATTTAAATATTAATAAACCTGCAGTTAAAAAAGCAGCAAAACATGCGGAAACTTCAAATACAGAAATTGTAAATTTAGTAAAAGAAAATTTGAATCTTGAAAAAAAATTAAAAAAGCTAGATGCAGAAGAAAAAAATCTGCAATCCTCTATGGAAAAGGCAGGAATTGCAAATAATCTTGAGGAGCTTATAAATTTGCAATCTAAAATAGAAGATATTAATGCAAAAATGCTGCAGATAATTGAAAGCATCGATAAAAATGAAAAGGAAATCATTGCCTTTGATGTAGCTGATAAAATATAAATGTATATTTTAAAAATTATATTTAAAAGCGGCTGCAACAGAATCTATTAAAGCAGTGTTGGAATAGAACAGTCTTGTGTAAATAAGAGAGAATCCATAATTCTCTTTAATTTGATATTTTACTCCGGCATCTACAATATATCCGATGTTAGAATAATTATTTTCATTAAAATTAAAATAATCTTCGCTTAGCTCATATGGTTTTACAATTGTGCCCTTTGAAGAGTAGGTTAAATAGGAAATATGAGCTGAGCTTAATAAAAATATTTTATTGGTAAAACTAAACAGAAGGTTAGTTCCTATATTGAAATCTCCTATAGTTGCTTGGCTTTCTTTAGTTTCATATAATAAGCCGCTTCCTTTTTCTGTAGAATTATTTAGCTTAGAATACTGTAGGTTATAATAAATATTAGGGGTTAATTGCCATTTATTGAAGCTGTAGTTTCTGTAAAGTTTTATTGTTGCTAGAAAATTGTTAGCATTTTGTGTTGAGCTTGCCATATTGCTATTAAAATTAGTTTTATTTTTATCGTATTTATTTGCACCCATTCCCAACATAAAATCAATAAAATTTTCTTGGAATTCTAAAGTGTAGTTAGATAATATCAATGCGCCTAAAACATCTGCATTATATAAATTGTTTGCAATTTTTCCTTTATTAAGAGCAATTCCCATATAAAATTCATCGTTAAAATTTTGCTGATAATAAACGCTGTTGTTTTGAGTGTTAGAGCTATCAGTAAAAATATTATCTTTAGTCTTCCCTGTATTAGAGATAATGCTAAAATTTGTATTATCAGAACTCTTTTTAGAATTTATGATAAGTTTATTATTAAAATAACTTTGCAGTAATAAAATATCGTTAGAAGCTGGTCTTAAGGTTAAAACAGCTGTATTAGAAGGGTTGTTATCAATAGCATTTATAAGGTCTATAATATTTTTGTAAGGAGAATCTTCTTCTAAATATTTTAGAAAGTAAGCAGAAAAAGGATTGCTGCAATCTAAAACATCGCAATAGGAGGCTTTTCTGGTAATTTCTACAATTAAAGAAGTGCCGTTGCCGTTTAAAATATTGTATTGAATATCAAAGAGGTCATTATTATTTTCTATAAAATAAGGAGAATATTGAATATTGCCAAATTTTGAATACAAAATTTCATAACGGGCGGATTCTTGCAGCCCTATTTTATAAGTATCTTGAAATTTTAGGTTTATTTTTGCTGTTCCAAGATTTATATCATTGCCGGCATAAATTCCTGTTGTAAGATTTCCTTGTGAATCCATAGGTTTATTTATCGTAATATCTAGTATAGAGTTTCCGCTGAATCCAAGAAATTCAAAACTATCTTTAACTATTAACAAGGATTCATTTAATACAAGTTTACTATTGATAACCATTGAGCCAGCTTTGAGAGAGGCTTTGTTAAGTATGTATAAATTATCGGCAGTTAATTTATTAGCAACAATTACCTCAGCATTATCTTTTAGGAAAATATTTCCGTCTATATTAATATCTTCCACATTAATTTTAGAGCTATTGTTAAAATATATATTGGCATTGCTGTTGCCGTTGATAGCAGAAATATCTCCTGAGGATTCTATAAAAAGATTAGAGCTATTAAGATAAATATCTTTTATAAATATGGAAGTTGAATCATTTAAACTTAGTTGAGAATTATTGAGAGTAATATCAGCAATATTGATATTTCCTAAAACAACCTCTACACCATTTAAAAACAAATTTCCGCTTATTATAGCATTTTCTATAATAGCGGGATTATAATTTGTGCCATTAATAGTTAAACTACCGCTGGTGATTTGCAAGTTTTTAATGGCTAGATTAATATTGTTGATACTAATATTTCCGCTGATAGTTGCCTTATCTATGGTTATGGGGTTATTACTTTCACCATTAATGTTTAAATTACCAGCAGTGCCATTTAGGGTTTTAATATATAGCTGTGAGGGATTTAGTTTTGCATCTTGACCATAAATATTAATAGTTTCTTCCTCAGAGCTCTTGAGTGTTCCTATCTCCATATCTATTCTTGTGCTACCACTAGAGCTAATATTTAGGGTATGATTGGTAGTATTTTTTATATTAATTCCTCCTTCAATACTCACTTTTGTATAAACATTATTATCTGTGTATGTTGGAATGATATTAAGAATATCTTTAGTTTCAGTAAGGCTTGTAAGATGAGATACTTCTGTTTGCGCATCACACATTATGGTTTTAACCGTAAGCAATGAATCATCAGTGGTGCAATCGGCTTTAAGGGCATTTGGAAATGCTGCAATAACAAATATCAATATTAAGAATTTTATCAAAACAATTTTCCACACAAATATATACAATTATTTTATACAACTAATTTGATAGAGTCAAAAAAGACTGAAAAATACAATCTTGAGTAATAATTGTTGAGATAAAACTATAGATTATCAATTTAATTGATTGTAATTTGTAGTATAAGATTCGCATAAAAAGGGGAAAGATATTATTCCTTCCCCCTTTTTTGTTAATTTAGATGTTTAAGAGATTAGGTTAGAAACCCATGCCTCCCATTCCGCCCATGCCTCCGCCGGCCGGCATTTCTGGTTTATCTTCCTTGATTTCTGCAACCATAGCCTCAGTGGTAATCATAAGGCTGGCGATTGAAGAAGCTCCTTGCAATGCTACACGGGTAACTTTCACAGGGTCTATAATCCCGAAAGCAGTCATATCACCGAATTCACCGTTTTGAGCGTTATAGCCAAAGTTGGTATCTTTTTGCTCTAACAATTTACCAACCACGATAGAAGCATCTGCTCCAGCATTGCTAGCAATTTGACGCAATGGAGTTTCTAAGGCTTTTTTAATAATATCTATGCCAACTCTTTGGTCATCATTAGCTACTTTTAGACTGTCTAAAGATTTTTTAGCATATAAAAGCGCTACGCCGCCGCCAGCAATGATTCCCTCAGCAACCGCTGCTCTTGTAGCATGCAGAGCATCGTCAACTCTATCATGTCTTTCTTTAACTTCAATTTCGGTAGATCCGCCAACTTTAATTACCGCTACGCCGCCAGATAATTTTGCCAATCTTTCTTGCATTTTTTCTTTATCGTAGTCGGAAGTTGTGCTTTCCATTTGGGCTTTAATTTGGTTGCATCTGTCTTCAATATGCTTTTTGTCGCCCACGCCTTCTACAATTGTAGTTTCATCTTTAGAAATGATAATTTTCTTAGCATTGCCTAGCATATCAATAGAAGTAGTTTCTAATTTTAAGCCTAAATCTTCAGAAATTACTTGTCCGCCGGTTAGAATTGCAATATCTTCTAACATGGCTTTTCTTCTATCACCAAAACCTGGAGCTTTTACTGCAGCAATTTTTAAACCGGCTCTTAATTTATTTACCACAAGAGTTGCCAAAGCCTCACCTTCAATTTCTTCGGCAATAATTAAAAGCGGACGGCTTTGCTGCACTACAGATTCTAAGATAGGAAGCATTGGCTGCAGGTTAGATAATTTAGATTCATGAATTAAAATTAAAGGGTTATCTAATTCTACCAGCATTTTTTCGGGATTGGTTACAAAATAAGGCGAAGTATAGCCTCTATCAAATTGCATACCTTCTACAACTTCAAGCTCACTGGTTAAGCCTTTGGCTTCTTCTACAGTAATTACACCTTCATTGCCAACTTTTGCCATAGCTTCGGCAATCATTTTGCCAACTTCCGTTTCACCGTTCGCTGATATTGTAGCAATTTGAGCGATTTCTTCATTGGTAGAAACTTTTTTAGAGGCTTTTTTTAAATCTGCTACTACAGTTTCAACAGCTAAATCTATACCGCGTTTTAAATCCATAGGATTCATTCCAGCAGCTACGGCTTTAATGCCTTCTTTAACGATAGATTGGGCTAACACGGTGGCAGTGGTTGTGCCGTCGCCAGCTTCATCATTACTGCGGCTGGCAACTTCTTTAACCATTTGCGCACCCATGTTTTCAAATTTATCAGTTAGATCAATTTCTTTAGCCACGCTTACACCGTCTTTAGTAATTTTAGGTGCGCCGTAAGATTTTTCTAAAATTACATTTCTGCCTTTAGGTCCTAAGGTAACTTTTACTGCGTCTGCTAGAACATCTAGCCCGGCAATCATTTTGTTTCTTGCTTCTATTCCAAATTTAACTTCTTTAGCCATAGTTATATCTCCAATTTAATTTTATATTAACCGATTATTCCATAAACATCGCTTTCTTTCATGATTAAATATTCCATACCGTCTAATTTAATTTCTGTGCCAGAATATTTACCGAATAAAATTTTATTTCCTACTGCAACATTTAAGGGTTTAACTTGTCCGTTTTCAAGAGTTATGCCGTTTCCTACAGCAACAACTTCACCTTGAATTGGTTTTTCTTGTGCTGAATCGGGAATTAAAATTCCGCCGGCAGTTTTTTGTTCTTGTTCGATTCTTTTTACAAGAATACGGTCATGTAAAGGTTTAAAGTTCATGGTTTCCTCTTATTTAATTGTTATTCATATTAACATATAGGGGGCATTTTTTTAAATGCAAGTGCTATTTTTATAAATTTTATGTTAAACTATAAATGATAAATAATCAATTTTGAGAGAAATCCGTGAGTTTAAATATTTTTGAGGGATTAAATAAGCCGCAAATGGAGGCTGTTAAAACTACTGATGGAGCTTTGCTAATTTTAGCAGGGGCAGGCACAGGAAAAACCAAAGTATTAACTAGCCGAATAGTAAATATTTTAAATCAGCATTTAGCAAATCCTACAGAAATATTGGCTGTAACCTTTACCAATAAAGCAGCGAAAGAAATGATGAACCGTGTAGAAGGATTGTTAGGATATTCTGTAAGCGGTTTTTGGATTGGCACTTTTCATTCTATTGGTTTGAGGATACTGCGGAGGCATTATAATGAAGTGGGACTTAAGCCGAACTTTACAATTTTAGATACAAGCGATTGTGAAAGTATTATAAAGCAAATTCTGCTGGAAAAAAATGTAGATACGAAGAAGTTTTCACCAAGGTTTGTGGCAGATAATATTAGCAGGCTGAAAGATAAAAATATTTTGCCGGATACTGTTGGCATTGAAGAAAATCGTCATATAGGCAATACATATTTAAGCGATATTTATACAATTTATCAAAATCAGCTTCGCAGTCTTAATGCTGTAGATTTTGGTGATTTACTGTTGCTTTGTATAGATTTATTCCGCCAATTTCCAGAGGTTTGCGAACAGTGGCAAAATCGGTTTAAATATATTATGGTTGATGAATATCAAGATACCAACGCTTTGCAGTATCTTTTTATTAAGGTTTTAGCATTTAAACATGGCAATATTTGTGCTGTGGGCGATGATGACCAATCTATATACTCATGGCGCGGAGCTGATATTGAAAATATTCTAAGATTTGAGCAAGATTTTCCTAAAGCTAAAATTATCCGCCTAGAACAAAATTACCGTTCTACCACACCTATTTTAAAAGTTGCCTCTAGCATAATTGCACAGAATTCCCAAAGGCATGAGAAAACTTTATGGAGTGAAAACGAAAGTGAAAATAAGGTAAAACTTTACGAGGCGTTCAATTCTAAAATGGAAGCAGACTTTATTGCTACTACCATTAACGACTTAATCCGCACGGGTATAAAATATAATCAGGTGGCGATTTTGGTGCGGGCAACTTTCCAAACCCGTGAAATAGAAGAAAGGTTAATGATAAATGCGGTGCCTTATAAGTTTATTGGCGGCAGCCGTTTTTACGATAGACTGGAAATTAAAGATATGATTGCTTACTTGAGGCTATTGTATCAGCCTTTTGATGATATGGCTTATTTGCGGATTATTAATACTCCAAAGCGAGGAATTGGCGGAGGCACATTAGATAAAATCCGTGCTTATGCTAATAAAAAAGAGCTTTCCCTGTTTAATGCTTCAAGTTCTTTAATTGGGGAATCGGTGGTGAGTAGCAAGATAGAAAAAGAATTGTCAGTATTTATTAAAAATTTTGAAAATTGGAAAAAATTACTAGATAATAAATCTCTTGGTGAAGTTGCAAAAATTATTGCTGAGGAATCTGGATATATTGCCATGTGGGAAGCGGAAAAATCGGTTGAGGCAAGCGGTAGAATTGATAATATTAAAGAACTTTATACTGCCCTTGAAAGTTATCCATCATTAGAAGATTTCTTAGAGCATGTTTCTTTAGTAAGTGATATAGAGGAAGAGAACGAAGATAATAAAGTTTTAGTTATGACATTACATGGAGCAAAAGGCTTAGAATTTGATGTTGTATTTTTAGCCGGTTGGGAAGAGGGGATAATGCCTAATCAAAGGTCGCTTGAAGAATCCGGTGATGCTGCCCTGCAGGAAGAAAGAAGGCTAGCTTATGTAGGTATTACCAGAGCCAAGCAGGATTTATATATCAGCTTTGCCAGAAACCGGCAGATGTATGGCAATTGGTCGGCAGCAGTTGGATCTCGTTTTATTGATGAGATGAACTCTAATTTTGTAAAAAAACTTAATGAAAATGAGGGTGGGAACAAAATTTTTGAAGATCCATTTATAAAAAAGGCTTTTTATGGTGAGAAGCCGGCAATTCCGCAAGAAAATAATTTTGCTAAAAATGTTAATAATATTCCTAAAGGACTGCGGGTAGGTGCAAGGGTAAAGCATGCGGTTATGGGTGAAGGTGAAATTGTAGGTTTATCGGGTCCTGTGGCTACGGTTAACTTTGATAAAGAAGGCACAAAAAAAATCATGGCTTCTTTTTTGAGCGTGGCTGATTAATTACTTAAACTTCTTTTTATAGACAGTAATACCAAATAATTTAAATTTTTTAGAATTGCGATTATATTTTAGATAGAAGAATAATTTGGTAAATTTTTTATGTAAAGAGGAAGGGTTAATGGTATAAATTTTATTATACTTTTTA
>Ga0131853_10007495_pt1 | contig 19774 bp, 21 predicted proteins | sample TergutLab28metaG_FD_92764 | JGI IMG/M metagenome (GOLD analysis project Ga0131853, IMG submission 92764) | Labiotermes labralis P1 segment gut microbial communities from Petit-Saut dam, French Guiana - Lab288 P1 (version 2) (version 2) | ecosystem: Host-associated > Arthropoda: Insects >... | reverse complement strand
TAGATTTGAGACAAACATAGTGAGAAGTATAACATTGTACGCGGTATGGAGCCGAGGAGAGGTGGAGCAGCCGGGGGGTGGGGTGCATATATAAGGTGTATGGAAATTGTGGTGGTGTTTGGCGGTGCCAGTGTGGAGCATGGGGTTTCGGTGTTGACCGGGCTTCATGCGTCTGGAAATATAATGGAAGGACACCGAGTACATTTGGTTTATCTTGATTCTAGGAATCGGTTCTTGATTGGAAAAGCGATTTCAGATATAGATTACTATGTTAAGAATGCAGGTAAAAAGACCGTTAGGCTTGGACGTGGTGTTAGAGAATGTTTTTTTCATAACGGGGCATTATATAAGAAGGGATGTTTTGTTGTTAAAAAAGTATGCAAAGTTGATGTGGTTTTAAATTGTTGTCATGGTGGAATTGGTGAAAATGGCGAATTGGCGGCGATGTTGAATGTTGCAGGCATTCCAATTACAAGTTGTGATTATCTGTCGGCAGGCAAATTGATGAGCAAGTCTTTGACGCGAGAAATTTTAATGGGGGCCGGGTATGACCAGCCAAAGTTTGTCAAAGTTATATATAAGGATTGGAAAAATAGAGAAAAAACCATTGATAAAATAGTTAAAAAAGTTGGTTTTCCTTTAATTGTAAAGCCCGATACACTTGGAAGCAGTATTGGTATAAATGTTGCAAGAAATGAAGAAGAATTAACTTTGGGATTAGAAGTCGCATTTGGATTGGATAAAGTATGCATTATTGAAGAATTCATTGATAATGCACTTGAGGTAAATTGTGCGGCATTTTTTGCAAAAGACAAGGTTTGGTTAAGTAAATGCGAAGTGATGGACAAGAGTGAAGGAGACATTCTTGACTATGATAAGAAATACATTGATGGTGGAGAATTTATTGGTAAGGGCAAAGGTGTAAATGTTAAAAGAGATAATGAACCAGAGGAATACGCCGATATTTTTAAGCAGGTGCAAAAAATTACAGAAAGTGCGTATAAATTGTTTGGTGCGAATGGAATTGTGAGGGCAGATTTTTTGGTTAGTCAAAGCAAAAATAGAGCAGATGATATTAGTGAGTTTAAAGTGTTCTTGAACGAGATTAATACTGTGCCTGGATTCTTGTCATATCATCTTTGGTTAAAAGATGGAATTCCATATGGTGCGTTAATTGATATGGTTATCGCACAAGTGATTGCGCAGAAGGAAAATAAAATGGAATTGATAACAGAATATAAAAGTGATGTACTTATAAAAAACCGCAGTTTGGTGGAACGTTGATTCTTAGGTTTGACTTTTCTTCTTTTTTCTGTTTTGAAGTCTTACTTTGAGGTCTTGAAATTCGACGAGTTTAAAGATATAAGCAAGGGCGAAAAGTACGCTTAGTGTTGCGATTGCGGATATTGGTAACGAGATAAAAAGTGGAAAAATTGCGGTTAGCGTGCCATGAATGAAAATGCCTGTGAATGTGGCAGGAACAGAGATTAAGAAAAAACTTAGTGTCAGACGTATAATTTTTGAATCTGTGCCTGTTGTTTTGCCGATGAGTATAATATTTAAGACCGATGCGATAGACATACAGATGCCAAGCCCCACTATGAGTGCACCTATACCGATAAATTGTGGGAGTACCCATATGCAGATGAACATTGCAATGCTTCCTATGACATAATGAATCATTGCGCGCGTTTCGCGTCCAAGTGCATTTAGGATTGCGTTTGTAATAAGTGATAGGCTCATAGGAATCATTATCCATGCGGAATGGGATAAATAGATACCCGCCTGTTCATTGCCAAAAAGAAACAAGCCTATTGATGGGCCTAGGGCAACAAATACAGGAAAAAGTATGAAATTTATCAGCAAAGTGAATTTTATACAAGAAACAATTTGGCGTTCGGTATTTTGCTTGTTGTTTTGTTTAGAGTTACTTAGTTCTGGGATAAGTGCGGTTGCCATTGAACTTATTATTGTTTGTGGTATTGATAAAAGAGGCAATGTCATTCCTACAGCAATACCGAAGTGGGCGAGGGCATTGGAACTTGTCCAACCGGCACTTATAAGTCTCATTGGCAAGATGATTGCGATGATTGGGAATGCAATTGTTGTAAGAACTTTTACGGCGGTAATAGGTGAGGAAGTTTTCAAAAGAGGTTTAAGCGGTGATGATTGGCTTTGTGGATATGAATGAATTTGAGAATTTTCAAGATGCTTGTCTTTTTTAAGTTTATTATTTCTTATAAATAAAATAACTACTATTATGGCAGATGTAAAGCATGCCAAAGTAAAGGACAAGGCGGCGGCCGTGCCTAGGTCCGCGAACAGGAATGATAGAGTGAGAAGGAGTAGAAAGATTATTATTCGGGCAACCTGTTCTGTAAGTTCGGTTATACCAAGCAGAAAGAATTTTTTTTGACCCCACCAAATCGAGCGAAGTACGGTGTAGATGCTGTATGCAAGTAGAGCGGGAAGAAAAACCATAAGAATTGTGATACTTCGATTGTCGGTCAATATCAATGAAAGAAGGGGGCGAAGTGCAAATGTAAGTGCGATTAGAAGAATGCTTGTGGAAAAAGTTATGATAAGACCAGATTTAATTATTTGTTTGAAAGAAAACGAGGTGGTGTTGGTATTTTGTGGTGTTTGTTGATTTGAGACCATGCGAGAAATTGCAAGTGGGATGCCACTTGAAATTGCCATAAGGAACACCATGAAAAAAGAAAAAGCAATTTGATAAATACCTAGAAGTTCCGGTTCGAGAACCTGGGCCAGAAAAATGCGGAACAAAAATCCAAGAGCACGGGTAATTATTGCGAATGCGGTTATAAGTGCCACAGATCGGGCGAATGTTCTCATGTTCTAAGCGTATGAAATTTGTCGGTCAAAAATGTTTTTTGTTGTACATTGCGATATTATGATAATTAGTAAACTTGTGCAATATAAATTGAAATGTATATAAGGGTAAAGGTTAAGGATGGTGAGGATATAGTGGTGCTTTCAAAATTTGCGGGGGTTGCACCGTGTCAAATTTTAACAATGAATGGAATTATGTATATGGATGAAATTGTGGACAGAGAAGTGGTTGTCAAGGTAAGTTTGCCTTCACTTGTACGAGAAGTGGGAGGATACTATGTTGTAAAAGGTGATAAGATTGTTTTGAATAAGTAATGTTTTGTGATAGCATAGTGTATGACAGACGCACAAGTAGAAAAAATGGTTGAAAGAGTTAACTTGGGAACCGCAAATGATCAAGAAGCTTACTATGTTGCAAAACTTTATGAGCACAATATGCTTTGGACGGCGGAGGACAAAGATAAAGTTCTGGCTATTGTCATGCAAGTTGAAGGGATTGGTGCAGAACAAGGTATAAAACTTAGAGCTTTGGTTGACAAGAGTTTGAATACGGAATATTTTCTGAATCGACTTGACCCAGAATTGAAGATTATGGGTGGTTTTGCAGACAAGTTTTTGGACTTGGGTGGACAGGATAATAGTGGCAAGCGAGTAAAGTCTGGAAATCAAGTACTTGTACCAGACGAATTTGTAGAGCGAGATATCCAATTTATGGACGATTATAATACCGAAACACGATTTAAGGAGATTTTTAGTGATCTTACCGATGTGGAAAAAATATCTTATGCATCTACGATCATGGAATTTGAGTCGGAGGTAAGGCGACAAGAATATACGATAATCGAGGAACTTGTAACAGATGAAAATGGAAATGAAGAATATAAAGTAAAAGACTTTGACTTGGCGGATGCAAGGAGTAAACTTGGGTTAATTAGAAAATTTGATAAGTTTGAAATCCTTGTCAAGAGAATAAGGGAGCGAATAAAAGAACAAAATAATAAAAAACTTGATGAAATGCAGACGACAAAAGAGAATTCTTCGCATGTTGTTGTGGTGTCAACGGTTAACGGGAAGACCGCACATATTTATGCAAGGGACGAAGTAGAGGCGGACCGCATCGCACGTCTTGCAGAAAAGTCACATATTGTTGCGAGTGGTGATGGGATTGAGATGTTTTTACCTGATGGGGGTTCCAAGTTTTTGTCGGCAGATATAATCAATGGTGTTGAGATTGAAGGGGTTGACATAAGGGCACTTGTTGAACAGGGTGATGAGATAGAAACAGAGTCTGGTATAATTTAAGAAATGGATATCAAGATTAGAGTATGCAAAGCATGGTATTTAAGAATTGAGTTGACAAAATGCCTGTGTTTGTTGTATGATGTTGTTACGATAAGGAGTTTAATATGAAAAAAGACATTCACCCAAAATCACATGAAGCGAAGTTCAGTTGTGCCTGTGGTGCAGAGTTTATGAATCAAACAACAAAACATGGTGATGAGGTAAAGGTTGAAATATGTTCTGTTTGTCACCCATTTTTTACAGGCAAACAAAAAATTGTTGACTCGGCAGGTAGGGTAGAAAAATTTAACAAGCGTTATGCAACTAAGAAATAAGTTAGTAGCAGATGTTTTTGTTTGAGGTGTTATGGAATTCAATAAAGAATTGAATACTTTTTCGGAATATCAAAAAGAAGCGGTGAAGACCGCAAAGAAGGAATGGGCGATTGAAAATGGTCGTCTTGTGGATGCTTTGCTTGGGCTCTCTGGTGAGACAGGCGAAGTTGTGGAGATGTTTAAAAAGTATTTGGCAGGTGTGAGAGAACTTGACTTTGACAAAGTTAGGGAAGAAGTTGGTGGTGTGCTTTGGTATGTGGCGGATTTGTGTGACACGCTTGGCATAACTATGCAAGAGTGTGCGGAATATAATATCAAGCAACTTCGCAAACGTCATGGAGATAAATACACAGGTTATGGTAACCGTGATGGGTCAAAAGGTGGAGCATAATTGAAATTATGAAGGTATCGGAATTTGTTGCGAAGATTGGAGATAGAGAACTTGTAAGGCAAATCTTGTCCTATGTGTATGATATGACTTTGTCAGATGTTTTTTTACTTGAAAAAATTGAACAAGATGTGGCGGATAAGGTTCTATGTGTGGCAGAACAAGTACAAAATGGTATTCCTTTGGCATATGTGGTTGGGAAAACATGGTTTTATGATTTGCCATTTGTGGTGGATGAGAGCGTTTTAATACCTAGGAATGATACCGAGGTATTGGTTGAAAGCGTTTTAAAACTAGTCTACGTAAATCATAGTGGATTTATTGGGGTTGGTGGATGTGATGAATTATCTGGGCGGATATTGGATATGTGTACCGGAAGTGGATGCGTTGCGATCGCGATTTCAAAGAATCTTGGTAAAGATGTAAAAGTCACCGCAGTAGATATTTCAGGGCAGGCGTTAGAGGTTGCAAAAAGAAATGCGGTTTTGAATAATGTTGAAATAGAGTTTATTCAAAGTGATTTATTTAAAAAATTACAGGGAAATAAGTACGATATAATCGTATCAAATCCTCCGTATATTCGCACATGCGAGATTGGCATTGAAGATGTGGCAATTTTGAGAGAGCCGCGAATTGCACTTGATGGTGGTGCAGATGGTTTAGATTTTTATAGGCGACTTGTGACTGAGGCGAAGGATTTTCTTGTTAAAGGGGGAATTTTGGCGGTTGAGATTGGATTTGATCAAGGCGATGATGTACGAAAGCTTTTTGAAGTATCAGGTTTTGATCAGATTAGAGTTACAAGGGATTTGTCAGGACATGACAGGGTTGTATTAGGGTTATATTCTTGTAAAGAGATAATAGGTAATATGTGATATACTTGATGGATGTTTGAAGAAGTTGTTGGAATAAGAATGCGATATGAAGAATTGCTTGGAAAAATGCAAGATGAAGCGGTGATGCTTGATTTTTCGTTATATCAAAAATTAGCAAAGGAACAGAAAAAGTTGCAGCCTATTGTGCAAACTTATGGCAGATATGTTGTTGTAAAGAATAATCTTGAGAGTGCAAAAGGTTTGGTTGTTTCTGAGAAAGATGTTGAGATAATTGAACTTGCGAAACTTGAAATTGAAGAATGTGTGTCAGAGATAGAGAGGTTAGAAGCGGAATTAAAAGAATTGTTGACACCAAGGGATGAACGTGATGATTCAAATGTAATTATGGAAATAAGACCAGCGGCGGGTGGAGATGAAGCGGCATTATTTGCAGGGGTTTTGCTTCGGATGTATACAATGTTTGCCGGGGTTTGTGGATTTAAGGTGGAGATTTATGAACTTGATGAAACCGAAATAGGTGGTGTTAAACAAGCGAGTTTGATGATTATAGGCGACGGAGCGTTTTCAAAGTTCAAGCATGAGAGTGGTGTTCATCGTGTTCAACGTGTGCCTGATACAGAAACACAAGGGCGGATTCATACAAGTACGGCGACGGTTGCGGTTTTGCCAGAAGCAACAGAAGTTGATATTAAAATTGAAGATAAAGATTTACGTATTGATGTTTATCGTTCAAGTGGTGCAGGTGGACAACATGTTAACAAAACAGAAAGTGCGGTCAGAATTACACATTTGCCAACAGGTACGGTTGTTACATGTCAGGATAACAAGAGCCAAATTAAGAATAGAGAGAAAGCAATGATGGTTATGAAAACAAAACTTGCAGATTATTATCAAGAGGCGGCGGACAAAGAATATGCGGCAGCGCGTAAGAATCAAGTTGGTACAGGGGATAGGAGTGAACGTATAAGGACATATAACTTTCCGCAAGGGCGTGTTACAGATCATCGTGTAGGACATTCGGTTTATAATATTAACGCGTTTGTTAACGGTGATTTGGCAGAGATGTTGAAGGTGTTGCGGGAGAAGTTGGGTTAGGTCTTGTGGATGAGTGATTGTTAATGTGTGGTATACTTGAATATATAAATTGAGTAGTAAATAATGAGAAGAGTAGTAGATTTTGTTAAAGGATATTTTAAAGGGTGGAACACATTTGAGATTTTATTCTTAGAATCTTGTGTGGTTTTTCCAGTGGTTTTTGGTGTTTTATTTGGAGCAGAGTGGTTCAAAATTGTGGCAAGTGTTGCGGTGTTGATTGCAAGTTTGTTGCTTGCAAAAGCCAAAGTCGAGGGATTTGTTGCATATGTAATTGCAATGAGTTTATATGCGTTTGTGTCTTTTCAAGAGCAGGTCTTTGGTGAGGTGGTTTACATTGTGGTTTTATCTATACCATTAGCGGTTTTTGGACTTGTGCGTGCATTACGAAATAAAACGGTTGACCCAAAGAAAGGCTCAGTTATGGTGATGAACAAGCTTGGATGGAGGGAATTGTTCATTGTTGCGGTCATTTCAGGTGTATTCTGGACTGCGTTTTACTTTATACTGCGAGAATTTGGAACGGTGTTCTTGGTGGTTTCGGTGTTTTCACTTGTTACTTCTTTGCTTGGTGAATATTTTGTTGCAAGGCGAAGCCAGTTGGGTATGGTGTTTTATGTTCTGAGTGATGTATTTGGTGCGGCTCTTTGGGCATCGGTTGTGTTTGGTGGAAATATGTCTGCGATACCTATGTTTGTGATGTTTGTGATGCTTGGACTTAATGATGTCTATGGTGTATTCGAGTGGCATAAATTGCGTAAGAGCCAAATGAAAGATAGGGTGGCACATAAAATTTTGACCGAAGATGTAATTGACAAGATGCAGGAATCTGTAATTGAGGTAAATTTGATGACAAAAAATAGTCATGATTGATTTGATATACTTGCTTTATTGACCTTAATGTGGTATTATTAATACAAATAACAGAACAGGGGGGATTTTTGAATAAGGAAAATATAACTCTTGGTGATATTTCTTTTATAAGTGTTGGATTTGTTATTGCCAGAGCAAGCAAAACAAGTTTACAGACAAGCGATAGTTTGAGGTATAAATATTTGACGCTTAGCAGTGTAGATGGGGATATGAAAATAGATACCAGTAAATTAAGAGAATTTGAGGCAGATAGGTATGTTGATGAAAGGTTCTTGACAAGAAGAGGTGATATTATAATTGGACTAAGTTCTCCGCATTCTTTGGTTTGTATTGATGCGGATTATGAAGGTATAGTAATTCCGTCACAGTTTGCGGTTATAAGGGTCTTTGAGGGAGTCTTGCCAGAGTATTTAGTGGTATATTTGAATAGTAATGACGTGAAGAATAAGATTACCCAAATGTCGAATGGAGTTTATGTTAAAATAATTAATGCGGCCATGTTGCAAGGATTAAATGTCGTTGTTCCGACTTTGGATGTTCAAAGAAAGCTTTCGAAACTTGGCGAGTTATTTAATGAGGAAAACAAATTAAATATGATGTTTGCAGGATTGATAAAAAAACGAAATGCATATTATCTTGATAAATTTATGGAGAGATTATATATTACACAGGAGAAACGTAAATGAAAAAAGAAGAAAATGGGATAATGGCGGCACAGAGAACAGAATTACATAGGGCGATTTGGGCTATTGCAGATAATTTGAGGGGCAGTGTTGATGGTTGGGATTTTAAGAACTATGTCCTTGGCATAATGTTTTATCGTTATATAAGTGAAAATATACAAAATTATTTTGAAGAAAATGAAAGGCGAGCAACAGGATCTGATTTCAGTTATGCGGATCTTGCGGATGATAAGATTTCTTTGGAACTTGTTAATGGAACGGTCAGGGCAAAAGGATTTTTTATTTATCCAAGTCAATTATTTGTAAATGTTCTTATGAATGCCAAAAGTAATGAGGATCTTAATATACACTTGTCTAATATTTTCAAAGCGATTGAGGCCACAACGAAAGGCACGGCAAGTGAAGAAAATTTCAAGGGACTCTTTGATGATATTGATCTTAACAGCAACAGGCTTGGATCTGGTGTAGTTGAACGTAATAAAAGACTTGTTGCACTTTTGAATGGTGTTGCGAAAATGCAACTTCGATATACAAACCAGATTGATGCATTTGGTGATGCCTATGAATATCTTATGTCGATGTATGCGTCGAATGCAGGAAAGAGTGGAGGGGAATTCTTTACACCTCAAGAGGTGAGTGAACTTTTGGCTCGAATTACTCTTATTGGAAGGAATAAAGTAAATAAAGTATACGACCCTGCGGTGGGAAGTGGTTCGTTGCTTTTACAATTTCAGAAACTTTTGGGTGTGGAGAATTTAGGTAAGGGCTTTTTTGGACAAGAGATAAATGTAACAACGTATAACCTTTGCAGAATTAACATGTTTTTACACAACGTGCCATATGATAAATTTGATATTGCAAATGGAGATACCTTGCACAAGCCTATGCATGATGACCTTCAACCGTTTGAGGCAATTGTATCAAATCCGCCTTATTCAATTAAATGGGATGGTGATACAAATCCAACTCTTATAAATGATCCGAGATACAGTCCGGCAGCGATATTGGCACCGAAAAGTAAAGCGGATATGGCATTTATTATGCACAGTTTAAGTTATCTTGCATCAAGTGGAACGGCGGCAATTGTTTGTTTTCCAGGAATCTTTTATAGAGGTGGTGCAGAGCAAAAGATTAGACAATATCTTGTTGAAAAAAATTACATAGAAGCGATTATTGCTTTGCCGTCAAATTTGTTCTATGGTACAGGCATTGCAACAAATATATTAGTTCTTAAAAAGAGCAGAAGAGACAACAAAGTTCTATTTGTTGATGCAAGTGCGGATTTTATAAAAGTTGCAAACAATAATAAACTTTCAAAAGAAAATATCGAGAAGATTTTAGGTACAGTGACAGATAGGGTCGATATTGCTCATTATGCACGTTCGGTTGAAATTGATGAAATCAAGGCACAAGGATTTAATCTTTCGGTATCAACTTACGTTGAGAGAAAAGACACACGAGAATCCGTGGATATTAAAAAACTTAATACAGAGATTGCGGATATTGTAAAAAGACAATCGATTTTGAGGGCAGAAATTGATGCAATTGTTGCAGAACTTGAGGAAAATGTAGAACAAAAGCATCTTACGGTGCGTTTCAGCCGAGATCCTAGTACAAATGATTGAAGCGATAATCCTAGACTATAAAAAACTTGATGTCTTGGAGGGAGAGTGAATAAAATTGAACGAATGATAAGTGAACTTTGCCCTGATGGAGTGAGTTTTGTAAAGATTGGTGATGTACTTGGTGATAAAATTTTTATGGTTGTGCCTCCAGCAAAATTTAAAAAGGAAAAATATCAAAAGAGTGGAAAATATCCTATAATTGATCAGGGACAGAGTGATATTTGTGGGTATACCGATGAAGAGTGCGCAGTAAAGGCGGGAGAATATGTTATATTTGGCGAACATACCGAGATTATAAAGTATCATAATGGGGGGTTTGTACAAGGTGCAGATGGGCTTAAGATTATGAATACTGGGGAATATTTGATTGCAAAGTATTTGTATCATGCATTGAAAAATTTTTATAAATCAAGATCAAAATACGAACGACATTGGAAATATATCATTCAAACATTTATACCAATTCCACCGATTGAGGTACAGCATGAAGTTGTCAGGATGCTTGATAAATTTGATGCTTTGGTGAATGATATAGTTACTGGGCTTCCTGCGGAGATTGTTGCCCGAAAAAAGCAATATGAGTATTATCGGAATCAATTAATTGGATTCAGTAATACCGAAGAAAACATTAAATGGATGAAGCTTGATGAGGTGTTAAATTATGAACAACCAACAAAATACATTGTGAAAAATACCGAATACGATAAGAGGTTTTTGACACCTGTGCTTACCGCGGGAAAGACTTTTGTTCTTGGTTATACTTGTGAACAGGAGAACATTTATAAGGGAAGTGACAGACCAGTTATTATTTTTGATGATTTTACTACCGCATTTCACTGGGTAAACTTTGATTTCAAGGTAAAGTCTTCTGCGATGAAATTGCTTTGTGCAAAGGATGAAAGCAAGGCACTTGCAAAGTTTATTTACTATTCAATGCTTGTAATTAATTATGAGACAAGTAATCATGAAAGGCATTGGATATCTAAGTATTCTCAAATTTCGATACCGATTCCACCGATTGAGGTGCAGAAACGGATTGTTAAGATTCTTGATAAATTTGATGCGTTGGTAAATGACATGGTGAGAGAATTTCCTGCGGAGATAGAGGCGAGGCGAAAACAGTACGAGTATTATAGGAACAAGATTCTATCATTTTGTGAAAAAACCGTTCAAGGAGGAATTAAATGACGATGAAAGATGTATTAATTGAAAATAATTTTTCCACCGTTTTGGCGGAATATATACCAGAACCCAGAACCGAGCAAGGTTTTCAAAGTGAGGCAGAACTTGAAAAGGATTTTATCAAGCGGCTTGAAAAACTTGGGTATGAAAGAATTTTGAATCCAACGTTTGAGGTTATAAAAAATAATCTTAGAAGACAGTTAGAAATGCTTAATAAAAATGCATTAGGCAATGAAGGGTTTAGTGATAAGGAGTGGGAAAGTTTTTTTGTTACCGTTTTGGCAAATGCAAATGATTTTACAAAAGAGAAAACGAAAAAATTCCAGATTGAAAATCGTTATAATGTAACAAAAGAAACAGGCGAACAGGTTAATATAATGCTTGTAGACAAGCAAAATATTTTTAACAACAGTATCCAAGTTTTTAATCAGTTCAAAGAAGAAGGTACAAAATACATAGGGGTTTATGATGTAACAATTCTGGTTAATGGTTTGCCTATTGTTCATGTTGAACTTAAACGACGTGGGGCGAAACTTCGAGATGCATTCAATCAGGTTGCAAGATATGCCAGAGATAATTTTTATGGGTCAAGTGGACTGTTTGATTGGGTACAAATCTTTGTCATTTCTAATGGAACAGAAACAAAATATTATTCTAATACCACAAGAGAATTGTCGATTAGAGAGAGTGAAAGTAATAATGCAAGCTTAAGGAAGAGAAAAACAAGCCATAACTTTAAATTTACTTCACATTGGGCGGATGAAAAAAATCGAAACATTCTTGATATTGTTGATTTTGCGAATACATTTTTTGAAAAAGAAACACTTCTTAATATTCTTACTAGATATTGTGTTTTTGATGTTGATGAGAAACTTTTGGTTATGAGACCATATCAAATTGTTGCAACTGAGAAAATTATTCAAAAAATAAAGTATGCAGAAGTGTCTAAAAAAAAGGGAAGCATTGATGCAGGTGGTTATATTTGGCATACCACAGGAAGTGGTAAAACATTGACAAGTTTTAAAACCGCCCAAATAGCGACAGGACTTGGTTTTATTGATAAAGTTATTTTTGTTGTTGATAGAAAGGATCTTGATTATCAAACGATAAAGGAATTTGAAAAATTTGGTGGGCGTGATAGTGTAAGTGGCAATGTAAGTGCAAAACTTTTGAAGCAACAACTTGAAAAAGAAGATTCTAGGATAATTGTTACTACTATTCAGAAACTTAACAGATTTGTAGACACAAATAAAGGTCATAAAGTTTTTTGTAAAAATTGTGTTCTTATTTTTGATGAATGTCACAGAAGCCAATTTGGGAAAATGCACAAAAGGATTACCAAGGCCTTTAAAAATTATTTTATCTTTGGATTTACCGGAACACCTATCTTTAAAGAAAATGCAACAAGTGGGATAAAACCAACCAAAAATAAAAAAGGTGATATAGAGATAATTAAGACCACCGAGCAAATTTTTGGTGCATGCTTGCACAAGTATACAATTGTTGATGCCATTGTTGATGGAAATGTGTTACCGTTTAGGATAGATTTGGTAGACACAATAAAATATAATAATGGTAAAGAAGATGTTAAGGTTTGGTCGATTGATGGAGAAGGTTCACTTCGGGCATCAGGGCGAATAAGTGTGATTGTGAAATATATTCTTGATAACTTTAATATCAAGACATATCGGAATGATGGGGCAATGTACGAGCACAGCGTTATAAGTAATACAATTGAACTTGCCAAAAGTAAAATAAACAATGTTGATGAAAAAAAAGACAGACGAAAGATTAGAGGATATAATTCTATATTTGCGGTTGACAGCATTAAGAGTGCAATGAGTTTTTACAAAGAATTTCAAAAGCAACAGAAAGAAAGGGCGAGTGATCTGAGGGTTGTGACAATATTTTCATATTCTCCAAATGAAGGACAAGGGGATTTTTTAGAGGAAGAATTTGAAACAGAAATGCTTGATCAAGTAAGTCGTGACTTTTTGGAAAATGCAATTGCCGATTACAATAGATTGTTTCAAACAAATTGGGACACAAGTGCGGAAAAATTCCAAAGTTTTTATAAAGACGTATCAATGCGTGTTAAAAATAAAGAAATTGATATTTTAATTGTTGTTAACATGTTTTTAACCGGTTTTGATGCAACCACATTAAACACGCTTTGGATAGATAAAAATTTAAAGTATCATGGATTGATTCAGGCATTGAGTCGAACCAATAGAATTTTAAACGACCAAAAAGCTTTTGGTAATATTGTAACGTTTAGAAAACTTGAAAAGCATTTAAACGATGCGTGCAAATTGTTTGGTGATCAAGAGTCTAGGAATGTTGTAACCGCCAAAACATTCGAAGAATATTACGAAGGGTACGATGATAAACCAGGGTATACACAAATTGTTGATTCATTAAAATCGGATTACAGTTTGCCAGTACAAATAATAGGCGAATTTAAGGAAAAAGAATTTGTGCGGCTCTTTGGTGCTTTTTTGAGGGTGGAAAATATCTTGATGTCTTTTGACAATTTTTTTGGTAAAGAGATATTAACCCCAAGAGAGAGGCAGGATTATCAAGGTATGTACAATACACTCTTTGAAAAATATAGGCGAACAAAGTCAGTTGAATCGGTTAATATCGAAGATGATTTAATTTTTGAAATGGAACTTGTAAAACAATTAACAATCAATGTTGATTATATTTTAATGATGGTGGAAAAATACAAAATGTCTAAAGAGCAGATGCAGGAACTTGAACTTGCAAATATTACAAGTGTCATTGACAGTAGACCAGAGTTAAGAAGTAAAAAACAACTTATACTTGGGTTTATAAGTTCTGTGAACTCGAAGACAAATGTTGTTGATAAGTGGATTAATTACGTTAAAGAAGAGAAAGAGAAAGCGATAAATAATTTGATAGTATCGGAAAATCTTAATGAAAAAGAAGCGAAAAAGTTCATGGAATATTGTTTGGAAGAGGGAGAGATTAAGGAAACAGGAACAGATCTTGATAATATTTTACCACCTATGAGCATGTTTTTTGAAGGTGACAAAAGAATACAGAAAAAGAAAATCGTTATGCAAAAACTTCGGGCATTTCTTGAAGGATTTTTGTTTTAAACTGTGAATTCTGCATTCATTGGTAGCTGGAGTGGGACTCGAACCCACACTGGAACGATTTTAAGTCGTTTGTCTCTGCCATTGGACTACCCAGCCATATTTTACACAAGGAATTATCACTGAAATTTTTTGCACTAGGATCTCAGCTTAAATGCACCGTAAGATGCTCTTGTTCCTAATTATATCTCATAGTGTGGTTTAGGGCAATCGTTTTCTTTTAAATTGAGAACAAAAGCACGCATACGGTGCGTTTAAGCCGAGATCCTAGTACAAATGAATGAAGCAGAAGACAAGTTCGCTCAAGCGAACCTTTATTCTTTTCCTTAATGTCCACGAATGTATAGTTCCTAGACTGTAAAAAAATCTTTTGTTTGTGTGAACTTGTCAGAAATTTAGGTGACATCTGATATTTTTTGAGTTATATTGTTTTTGGAGGGTAGGGGAATGGTAAATGAAATTATAAGAAAGCGAAAGAGTATTCGTAGGTACGAAGTGAATGGTATAGTAAGTGATGAACAAGTTAGGGCAGTGTTAGAGGCGGCGATGCTTGCACCGAGTGCGGTGAACAGCAGACCATGGAGTTTTATTGTTGTGCGGGATAAGGAGAAATTAAATGTTGTGACAGAATTTCATCCTTATACACAGATGCTTCGGACTGCGTCACTTGGTATAATTGTTGTTGCAAATCCAAATGCATTGCAGGGAAGTAAAATCGCAGATGTTGAATTTTGGCAGCAAGATTGTGGGGCGGCAACACAAAATATTTTGTTACAGGCGGCAAGTATGGATCTTGGGACATGTTGGTGTGGTTTACATCCTGTGCAAGAACTTGTGGATAAAACCCGGGAAGTTTTTGATATTGACATGTCCCTTGTTCCTTTTTGTATAATTGCGGTCGGTGTGCCTGCGGAAAAATTTGGGGCTCGTGGTTTTTATGAAGAAAGTAAAGTAAGATTTGTGTAATATGATATTGCAAAATAATTTATTTTTAAGTATAATATATTACGGAGGTTAATTATGGAAGATTTTGAGCAACAAATACCTACATATGATTATCAGGATGATATTTCTTATGAAGTAATAAAGCCAATTCTTGAGGTTGAGGATGCAATAAAACCGAATGTTGAAAAAGTAATTGATTGGGAATTGTTAGCAGAATTTGATGGGAGATAATGAATGAGGATACATTGTTTTGCTGGGCCAAATGGTAGTGGTAAAACCACTACTTTTGAGAATCATATTAGAGCTAATGGTTTGGATAATGTTGGATTCATTAATGCAGATATATTCGCAAAAAATTTATTTATTCATATTGAAGATTATAATGAGCGAAATTTGAAAGCCGCACAGTATGCGGAAGCATTAAGACACAAATTTTTGGCTAATCAGGAAGATTTTGCGTTTGAGACGGTAATGTCTACGCGAAGAAATCTTGATTTTTTGCATCTAGCAAAAGAACAAGGTGCAGAGATTGATACAACGTATGTACTTACGCGTGATAAGAATATAAATGTAAGTCGTGTTGCGAAAAGGGTTTCTCAAGGTGGGCATGATGTGGAAGAACAAAAAATAAGAGATAGATATGATAAGTGTATGAAACTTTTGCCTGAACTTATTGATTTGAGTGATACGGTTACAATCTATGATAATTCTGCCGAAAATAAGAGAATTAAGTTATTGCTTCGTAAGGAGCAAGGGGTGATAACGGTATTCTCAGAAAATTATTATGCGGATAATTTTCTTCATAAAAATATTGTTAAACCTCTTGAAACAGATTTTGGTACTTGTATAAATTATCTTTACAATAAGCCACTTTCAACCAGAATAAACGTGTATAGTACAAGTGAACTTGAAGGAAAGTATCTAAAGGAAAATTCCAAGGAACTTGATGGTGAAATATCATGAGACCACTTAATAACGATTGGGATGAAATTATCAAAGACGAGATAAGGCAACCATATTATTTGAAACTTCGAGAGTTTTTAAAGTCGGAGTATGCAAGTGTCAGAGTGTTTCCGCCTATGGAAGATATTTACAGTGCATTGAGGGTTACAGCATTTAAGGATGTAAGAGTTGTAATTCTGGGACAGGATCCTTATATAAATGTGGGAGAGGCACATGGAATGGCTTTTTCGGTGAATAAAGGTGTAAGGGTGCCGCCAAGTTTGCAAAATATTTATAAAGAACTTCTTGAAGATATGAGGTTGGATTATGTGGAAAGAGGTCAAGGTAACAAATTTGAAATACCAAGTCATGGACATTTGATGGATTGGGCAAAACAGGGGGTGCTGTTACTTAACGCTTGCTTGACGGTGAGGGCAGGGGCAAGTAAATCACATGCAAATCGTGGATGGGAGCAAGTGACGACATTTATAATTTCTGAACTTGATAAAAAACAGACACCAGTTGTGTTTATGCTTTGGGGTAATGATGCCAAATCAAAAGCAGAATTGATTAAAAATTCAAATCATTTGGTGTTAACGGCGGCACACCCAAGTCCTTTGGCAGGTGGAAGATTTTTCGGATGTCGTCATTTTTCAAAGGCTAATCATTTTTTGCGCGAAAATGGACTTGGCGAGATAGATTGGCGATTGAATTAATTTCTGCTTGACAAGATGAGGTGTGTAAATTACAATAATATGTCTTTTAGAGTTAGATTCCAAGAACACAGATATGGGCGTGTAACCGAATTGGCATAGGTACTGGTCTTAGAAACCAGGTTTTGGGGGTTCAAGTCCCTCCACGCCCACCACATTGTTCCCAGTTGAACCGCCGAAAGGTGGTTCTTCTCTTTCTAATCAAACTTTTACTATATACAACCTTTCATGCGTTTCGTCTTTATTCTTGCGAAAAGACTCGACCTCACCCAAAAATTCCCAACCGTATTTTTCGTATAGTCCAACATGTTGCGTATGCAAATAAAGTTCACTGTATCCTAAATCTTTTATAGTTTTCTTTGAATGCTCCGCTATTAACGCACAAATTCCTTTGCCACGATGTTTTTCGTCAACATAAACATTAAGCAACCATGGATAGAGGTCAGGTCTGATTGTAAGCCCATCAAACATTCCTAACTGATAACTTCCAACAACACTACCGTCAATTAGTACAGCATAAGTCTGGGGAACTCTATCCTCGCAAAGCATATTATTCATAAACGCCTCGACTTCTCTCAACTCACGCCCTCGTGGGTGTCCCCACCAGTTATGATTCCATTCAATTATTTTTTTGTAATGAGAGTTATTCTCATCAATTATCTTTACAATTTCCATGCAATCATAATATCACAAATTACTTGGTAAAAATAGTTTCGTCCAAAAAATAATTTTGGTTCAACTACCGCACCTGTTAGTCCACCAAGCGTAGACATACAGATTCAAAGTTTTGGCAAGCTCGCGTGGAATGCGTTCTAGTGCTTTCTGCGCTGTAACCCAATATAGGCCGAGCCCGTAGTTGATTTACACAATAGAAATGACTGACCGTGTATTTTGCACCAGCGATGAGAGATATTTCTCAAACATCATATACGACCACTATAACATTGAACACGGCGAACAAGGGATTTATGAAATCATCAGTTACTTCGTGAAATGGGTTGAAAAAACTGAATAATTTTATTTTTCGCTTGAGAGTTTTACTAGATATTCCAAGAAGGCACCAAAGTCCTTATATTCGTCATTGCCGCCGCCTTCGTGACTGACCATAAGGATTTTCTGTTCGCTACGCAAGAAACAAATCGGGTCACCCCAATTCATGGCACCAATAGTTATATATTCGTCGGGCAGTCCCCACTCTGATTTTATTTCGATGACGGGTTTTTGTTTAACACCATAGAATTGCACTTTGGAATCAAAGAGGCAGCCTCCATCTGAGAACATAAGCCACTCGCGATATATCGCGGGAATTTGGATGGAATGCTTTTTTTCAAAGGCTTCAATATCATCAATTTTTGCGGGTGGGTTCAATTGAAAAGAAAAGTCATCGACTTTTATAGTGGCTTCAATATCGGCTATCCCTTTTCGCAAACTCATAATGGCACCTCCATTTTTCATTAGGATATCATATATTGGAAAAAGTCGCATTTAAATTTGTGCATATAGACAAAAAAGTTTGTCGCTTTGCGGTTCGTGATATATTAACCCTATGAAAAAGCTTTTTATTTGTCTAACTATCGCTTGCATGATTTTCGTTCCACTTATTTTGACGGGGTGTATTAATAGGGTGAGGTATTACAGTTTAAAACTATATTGAACAAGAAGAATTAGAGGTCACAAATGGCTTGTAAGGTGCTTTTGTTATGTTATAATTGGTGTATGGTAAAAATCGGCGAGGGTATGGTAAGCGAGGCACATCTTGAGAATGGTCGTATTTTTCTTATTGGCAAACGACCTGATGCTTTCAAGATATACACCGAATTGAAACGCAATCTTGATTTCTTTCAAGGCAAAATCAAGTCACTGAAAATACCTGGCTATCCAAAGGTCTTAAACGAAAATAAAATCAAACTGACTCGCCTCGTTGGTGCTATTAGATTTTTCCAGCACATCGTGAGAATCTACACGCACTTGCTTGATGAATTTATTCCTGTATTTAAAGGGTTAATAAAAAGATACGAGGTGGAACAATGATTCCAAAAGAGAAAGCACAGAAACGGCACAAGAAAGTACGAAACTTCTTTCTAAGCTGCGTTGATGAAAGGTGCTTTTGTTCTCATAACAAAGTTCATTTACATGAATATTTCTTAGCACAATTGATCTTGTGGTAATTAGAAAAATATTTAGCAAAAAAGTTGGGTAGTTTAAATTTATATGATATACTTGGTTTCTTATGAAGAAAGTTTTATCAATAGCGGTGATTTTGCTTGTGTTGTCATTTTCTTTTGTTTTCATGGTTGGATGTGGAGGGAATAACAGAGGTGAAAATAACGGTGGTGGCGAGAGCAATGGTGATTATGGTAATGTGGATAACGGCAACGGGAATGGGGATATAAAGGATGAAGATGATGAAGATGATGAAGAAGGTGGAAAAGACATCAATGTGAGACCACCACATGTTTATGAATTTGAATGGGAAGTCTTTTTGCTTACGAATATAGAGCGAGAGAATCATGGTGTTCCCCCATTAATTTGGTGCGATATTCTAAATGTTGCGGCACGTGGTCATGCGGTTGATATGGAGTACCATGGTATGCGTGGTCATATTGGGTCTGATGGTTCAACGGTGCGTGAAAGAATTGAGAGGGCGGGGTTGTCTCTTGTCGGGCGTGGATCAAGTGAAAATATGGCACATGGCCAACGAACTCCAGCTCAGGTTGTTGCCGCATGGATGGGTTCGGATGGGCACCGTGCGAATATATTACTTGCAAGGTCGACTCATATAGGTGTGGGGTTTACTTCTATGCGATATTGGTTGCCCGTTAATCTTCAACATCCATATTGGGTGCAAAAATTTGTTTCAATGTAGATTGATTAGGTGTAAAAGAATTTTTGGAACGTCTTTAT
>Ga0131853_10007492_pt1 | contig 19776 bp, 10 predicted proteins | sample TergutLab28metaG_FD_92764 | JGI IMG/M metagenome (GOLD analysis project Ga0131853, IMG submission 92764) | Labiotermes labralis P1 segment gut microbial communities from Petit-Saut dam, French Guiana - Lab288 P1 (version 2) (version 2) | ecosystem: Host-associated > Arthropoda: Insects >... | reverse complement strand
TAACATGTTAATACATACATTTCATTTTGGCTATTTTGCCTTTAATTTTTGTGTACGGTTTTCTTCCCCCCCACCCCAACTGGCACAACCCTAAGTAGTTTTTTTTTTTTTAATCTAATATTAATATCGGTTTGCCCAGGCATGCACGTATACCGGGCGCTACCAGATTTCGTGCGTAGGCGCCTAGAATTTTGACATGGCTTCTAGATTTCTGGAAAATTTGTGTATCTCTGCTCATAACATCATGTTGCAGATGCATGCTAACACTGTGTTTCAGACTTTAGTTCCATCATAGGAAGCTCCGCTGACACCAGATGTATAAATAACGATGCTGCTTCTGTAATTTGTCAGTACAAATATTTACGTATTGTGTTTCTCGTGAATATATAAATGTTTAAATTTGGAATTATACGTGGACATATGATGAATTTTGCCATTCGTATTTTGTTATACTTTCATGTAGAATTCAACAAGATTTAATAATTAGAATGAAATACTCAAAGTACATCCCTGTTGTAACGCTGAACGTAATTCTTAGGCAGATTACATAATCCTGTATGAAGTTGAAGAGCGAGATAATAACTCGGCATAAGATAAGCTGGAGTCTGCCCCCTTCTCGTTTTATTCTTCCAAAGTTCGGTTACACTTGTATTTTGTCACGTGACATTTTCGTTATCTAAGTAGGATTTGTTTACCCGCGAGTATGTTTAGTAGCACACTGAACAGAATACGAAAGACACAATGTTTTTGTACGTGGAATTCCATTCAAAAATGACTTTCTATTGTTTTAGCATGTCACTTGCTTTCAAGATATTAAATCATTATTTTTCAAAAACCGGTCTCTTCATACTACTTTGTAGCAAAACCTATGACACAAAACATTAAAGCTCACAGCACCATATTCATTCGTTTCTTCAGAGGATCCCTCTTCTCCAGTTTTCCACACCGCTGGAATTCGATGCCTTGGATTCCTAAACCACAATGATTGTGTCAGAACTAGGGACAAACCCTCAAATTGGAAGGCATATAGCAATAGGCAGGATTATTAGTGCTGAAAAATGAACGCAGACATCCAGGCCTCAGACATGTATAGAACCCACAACTGTGACATATTGTATGAATACTGTATTGAAACATTTAAATCTGTGGTTGCATTTTATCTCATAGATAGTGGAGAATAGTTCCAAATATAGACACACACTTTGTATGCATTTCTTGGGAGGCAAGTTTTCTATTGCTTGCACACTGCACAACAGGCATTTAATGCCCAACACAGAATTTGTTAGTGCCAAGATATCTGTAAGTGTAGTGACTGTGATACAGGCTACATGACTGATGTTTATCCTCAGTAGTGATTAGGGATTCCTCTTTGCTACATCCAGCTTTCTTTTGCAATGGCCAGGGATAAAGCTGCTGAGGCGTGCTCACCAAGAGTGTGAGGAGCTACTTCTCCATTCCCCCATACATTTTGCAAAGCATTGTGCTTACTTAAGCACAAGGGCTTTATTTTTACCACAGTGTCTGTTAATAACCCCTAATATCACCTTCATTTTTTCACTAAGCAGGATTTACTGCAACCAAACTACCAATTTCAGTTAAATGAAAAATGTGCCAAATCAAACAAGAGTGTACAGATATCCTCTGATGAAGTCCACGCACCTTCCAAATGCATTCTGTGCAATTTTATATACCTGAGTTTCCTCAACATTTATTTACTTAAAATTTCATTTAGACTGCAATATATTTAAACATACTTTATTGTTCACATTTCATTAGACATACATTTATTTCCACTTGCAGTTAGACCCCTCAAGGGAACAGGACATCTGACATTTCTGATGCCACAACTAATTTCCTTTATGTAAATCCACTTCAGATTGGCCTACTTACAGTCACATGACAGAATGCCTGCACGGAACATGTTTTCCACTAAGCACATTCCTGTGCCTTACTTGACACTAGACTCTCAGAAGAGTACAAATATATATCAGCATACTCACAATTTCTTATGTAAATATGAACCTAACCAAATCAGTTACATATTTAGTATTTTTCTGTACATTTTACACAGTGCATCTCAGTAATGAAGGGTTAACTCAGAAACTAGCTGACTTAACAGCTGGGGACAATATTCAAATGAGTATAGAGGCTGCACATAACTTAACCCTTAGCCGCCGAACAACATATATATATGTCGCGCGGTGAGCCCTTTAAATAGCCGAAAGGCCACTGAAGTGTCTGGAGGGGGGATTTAATTCTGCCGTCAAAGATTTAATTCTGGCATCAAAGGGTTAATTATAATTGACAGTGTTACTCCTACAAGCATCCCACTGTCCAGTAATATTGTGTACTGCCAAATACCAGGCATAGCAGAAAATTAAAAAAAGCATCTCATTAACAAGGTACACAATCTGTCACGCTGACACAGGAGATGCCATTGCTGGAGACACTGAACAAGATACGTAAAACATGAGGGTAAAACAGGACATTTAATCTAATGCACAGAAACCATAGTAATCTTTCTTCACCAAAATCCACTCTGTGAATTCATTTCCTGGTTTATAAATGGGAAATTAAGATTGCATGATGGATCCCTTCAATGCCCAACTAAAAAGGAGTATCTTCAGTATTATGGAAAAGAGGAATTGGTCTCTCTTCTGAAACATGTCTAGAATATCATTTCTAAAAATGTCCCTTCCTGTTTTTTTTTTATTGATGTGGGAAGGAATGTTAAAAAATCAAATGAGAAAGCTATAAGGATTCCCTTTACATCATCCTATTTATGTGACAGGGTTTTCAGCAGTTAATGTAATAAAGTGTGAATATCCCTGATGTATGGCACATCTGTACCTAGTGAAGGAAAAGGTAAATTACTTCGACTTCGATAATTCCAAACAGTGGTTACAGTAACTCTGTCAGTTCCCTTTAAGGCCTTGTTCTTGCCACCCACAATTTCTTTTACAAACAATACCCCAGTGGTTACTGAAGGACTGTCATATACATAACTACAGTCACTCAAAACTCACTCACAAAAACAAGAAAGTTTAATTTAATGTGTGTTCTGTTCTGCATGTACCATCATATAAAATGAGTGCTAAATGACTGAAGTTACATAAATCCAATCATCAAACCACAGAAATGCTTCTCAAGCAATTTTAATAAATACTGTTCAGTTTACACTGCTGGTATTCTTCAGGACTTCTTTTTCACAACTTTCATGAAGAGCACCATGTCTGAAATTACAAAGAATATACATACATAAATACAATCGTATTTAGGTGTCCACTCATTAATAACTATCCAGCAGCTCCAGATATAATGTGAAGCAAATAGAAATTCTTCCATTCCCTCACTGGCATATTATTATATTTCAAATACTTGTTTTACAGCAGACTTGTAAATACTAAGATGCAGTAACCTATGAAATCTGACGTAGAACAGTAGTTTGTTTTATACTTACTACAGTTAACAACTTACTGATAAAAATAATTATGACAACAGCAACCATAACCCATATCCAACACTTGCAGGCACGCTGACTATGTTTCTCCAGTTTTTCTGATTCCACCTTCAGGCTTGAGAAATTACGGTCTGTGATGTTTGATGACTTCTCTGTTGTCTAAACACAACAGAGATCAGTATCATGACAACATACTAGAATGAAAACTTAAAAAGATGACTTTCATAAGAACTCATGTTCATTTCTTAGGCTACTTCATCTTATAGCTACTTTGCAGGACAATTTTTTTGACACTTGAAATGTAAATTCTGCATAATAAAGATTAATTAAAACAAAGATATATGAAATTTTTCTTTAAAATCTCATCTTTAAGGCTGTCATTAACACCTGATTTTGACACATCAAAATCTCAGCCTGACTTCAGAAGACTGTAAGACTAAAGTTATGTACACAGCAATAGAGTAGTTTAGGCTGCCATTTTTCTCACATTCCATTCTTTAATTACAATATGTGAAATGAAATGCATGTGGCCTACAAGCCATCAGAGGTTTATTAATGTGGCAAATAAGAAATTTAAATTTGGACATCTGATATCTCACTATTCTCATTTATTAACCATTAACGAGATGTACGAACATAATATATCACACCTTGTAAATTTGTACTTTACTCTTAGATTTGATTTACAGAGGAACTGCCTATATGGCAATCTTTTTTTTTTTTTAATGGATGAAATGGTCTGTAAATCAACACTTCATATCCTAGTAACATGCCTCTGTATCCTTTCTAATTATACTGTTTGCTAACAGGGACTGCTCCTTGAGGTTTCGAGTAAGTAACAGCATGTCATCTGCAATCTTTTCTTGCATGGAATGGTGGTACTTGAGTAATGCATCCAGGTCTTCACCAGTAGACTTTTGTTTCCTTTGTCTCAAATGATCTTCAGTTCCTACAATTGAAAACGTATGCAAACAGCAGTTATGTGTAATATATGAATTGTATGTATCAAAATTAATTTCAAAACACATCTCTGATCTTTGTCCGCACACATTTAAACAAGGATACTGGAAAATACGGCTGCAATTCATGCCTTGTCAATTACTATGCCATGTCTTCATTTTGCAAGTCCCATTTTGTAAAATGTCTTACCTTTTTCATTTTGAAACAGCTGGTCCCTAAGTTCTTTAGTATATTTTGAAGTAGTGGTTTGATGGATTTCTTTAGTAGTTGATTCTGATGATGTTGCTGGTCCATGGGATAGAAGCTGTGCCGCAGCAACTTTTTCTGCGGGATTTGTCTGGTTAACATATAGACATTTATGTTAATAAATGTGCCATACTACTGCATAAGTATGGGATGAACTCCTATAAATTCAGGAACTGAAATGTTTTAATCACTGCAGAGAATTGAAACTTGAAGTTTATGTCCCATAAAATAAACAATTTAAATTTTTAAGATAGAGGCTAACATTATATTTGGGTGGCACAAAATATTACATTTCGTTGTGTATTTGTCATTCACTTAATTTTTCTTTGTTTCTTTTCTGCTGAAAGACTGAGGTTAACTGCAAGAATATGCCAATTCCCAATTTTGACTGTGGAGGTTCTGGTTCTCTCCCAGTGCAATCCATGGGATATGTGGTGAACAGCGTTGCAATGGGATAAGGTTTCCTTGGGCACTTCAGTTTTCTTGTCAATTATCATTCCAACCATGTTCTATTATTCATATTCATTAATCTACCAACAACATTTGTTACTGGCAAAGTAGCTAAAAAATATTACACAGGTGTATTTAGTAATTTTATTTTGCTAAATGATGGTACGTTATTTGCAAATGCAGTGCTAAGTTAAATGTAGCCACTGTAAAGTTAGAGAATTCCATGTATGTTAACCTTTTAAAGACATGCAATTGGATGCAGAAAAACACCACTATAAATTAATTATACACATTGCGGTAACAAGGAAATTTATTGTACTTTTTTTAAGACATGCTGCATAACGTTTTATTTTCCACAAAGTGTTGTATATTTCATAATTTTAACTTTTTCTGATCAAATAATATGTTCTTCACAAACCATGTGCTAATGTGTAAATACCCACACCAGAAGGACATAGGTTAAATCAAGTGACAAACTAATGCACCCTTCTCTAGATACCAGGTTTTAAAAAATGAGTATGTACTGATCAGATGGTCTATACACGTAAGTGTGCGTACATACACACACACATACATACATATAATAAGGCTGATAATGAGCCATATATAGAGATTATATACTTATCATGTGATGGAAAAGTGAATAAAAAATTCATATTTTGCTGTTAGTGACATAATTACAAGTCATATACTACCACTTTGTACTGCATGCAGTATGGCAGCATGAGAGGAGAAAACAGCTTACTGTATAGGAAGAGTAAAATTGTGATGTAAGTTTGCAAATTTGAAAACTTTTAAAATTCCTGTTGTGGACTGGTGGCATTTCCATTTTATATAACAGGAATTTTAAGCAGAAACATCACGTAAAAATGGGAGGCAAAAATGTTTCATAGCAAGTCATATGTGTTTCTAAATACTGCATTCAAAGCTCAAAATATGTTTATTATTTTGGTACAAATGTACCTAGGAGTATAAAGTGGGCAGTTCACAACACTGTGCAAAGAGGAACTGTAATGTAATACTTCTGGGACACACTGCAATGTAGCATTTCTAGGAGAGAGAGAGATTTAGGTTATGATGGGCTGGATATATACCACAGACAAGGTAAATGAGAAATACATACATATTGGTAGGGAAACATCCACTTGAAATACAAGAAGGCAGCACAATTATGAGAGTAAAATGGGTCTTAAAACATTGGTTTTTGAATACAGGAGGTGAATGGCACTGGCTCCGAATTGTGTCTAGTGGTATTATCTGGCATTGAGAAGCGCTGAACCTTCAGGTTCTGCTAACAAATGTTAGTTTGATAGTCAGGTAAAACTATGTGCACCAAATCATATTCAGTAATTCACTGAAACAGACCATCAAAGGATATTCTCAATTAACTTTTACAATGGAATGTCACTAAAAACTTCAACATCTGCAAGGATTATCTAACTTGACAGCATGGGAATACTGGCAAACTCACAGAAGTAGTATATAGCTAATCCTGCATTAAAAACAATTAGTCCAAACATACATATAGTCAGTAATCCTTTAGGTCTTCAAAAGTTCATCCATGTAAAGTATGTGATGGAATAAGCAGACATCACAGCTTTAGCTGCCCTTGGAGCAGTGCTTGTGTCAGTGTGTCCACACAGAGATCTCTTATATAAAAATTAAATCAGGAGTTATGAAAAAGTTTCACAGAAATGGGGAGATAAGTATGCCTAACTAATGTAACTATGAAGTGGCACTGTCATTAGTGGAAGGGAAACAAATAATGAATTAAAATACTGAAGTAATCTAACACTGGATATGAACTGTACTGTCTTCAATAAAAAGCTAGGAATACTCTTAGGCATCAATCTGACAGGAACTCAATATTTTCAATACTATAATAAGATTCCACAATACACAGAAGAATAACTGAAGTATTAGGTCTTCTTGCCTGCATAACAATGTTTTATTGTATTACATTATTATTTGTAAGCTGAACCCAATGGCTACGTGGCCTAAAGCATGGGTCTACAGCTGCTTGCTTGCTGGGATTGTGGGTTCAAATCTTGCAGGGGGCATGGATGTCTGCCCTTGTCAGTGTTGTTTTTTGTTGGGACGAGGTGTCTGTATCAGGCTGATCACTCACTCAGAGGAGTCCTACCGAGTGTGGAATGTCCAATGTGTTTGACCATGAAGCACGATAAGTGGAGGCCACGACCCAGAATCAGGTCAAAGTCCCATAGGAAAGAAGTACTTTTATTTGTATCAATGAAATATATTATCCCTTTGGTGCTGAACGACATATATATATATATATGTCATGCAGGCGTGCGGACTAAGGCCACGGAGTTTAGTTAGTTTTTTTTAGTGAGCCCTTTAAATGACCGAACGGCCACTGAAATGGGAGGGAGGGGGGATTTAATTCCGGCATGAAAGATAAAATTCTGGTGCCAAAGGGTTAACAACTGGCCTTACTACAATGCCATGTTTCAACCTGTATGGGTCATCTTCGGGCTATTCTAAATGTAACGAGGTTTTTCCTTTGCAGTATTGTTATTGTATTGTGATTTTTATTATCCTTATTATCATATTTGTTGTTGGTGACATTCTTGGTACTGCTTCTTGGTGATGTGGTGTTGATACTCGATTGTGTTGCCTGGTCATTTCTAAATTTGTTTATCATTTTTAGTTTGGTGTAATGAGTGTATCAAAAATTGGGTTTCTGGTGAAAGTGTGGTCATTTAGGTGTTGGTTTTGTCTGCTGAGGTTATAGATGTGGAATCTTTCCTTTGTGGTGTGTAATATATCCATTGTACTTTTTATTATCCCACATGTACAGCTTCTTTACCATATATCCTGAGCATAGTTATGGTGGTACCATTGTTGTTCTTAATAGAAAATATGTGTTATTTAAATCTCACCGACAGAGTTCTCCTCAGTTTGTCCCATATATGTTTTGGGGCAGTCATGGCATTTTGATTGGTAAATGTTGCTTAGGGTGTATCTGTTTGGTATTTGTCTTTGGTTGTAGCAGTTTGGTTTGGGATGACACACCTATACTTGTGTTTCTGAATAGCTTTGTGATGATGTTGGCTTCTTTTCCCATGTACATAAACGTGGGCCACTTTTTCTTGTTATCTTTTTTCTTGTTCTTATGCTCCTTTTTCATTTTTATGGTTATGTGGTAACATCCATTGTTGTATGGAATGGTCTGGAAGTTGTCAGGTTTCATTTTCTCTTCCTGCTGTGGATAGTGGGTAGTTCCTTACTCTGCTCATAAGGTAGGGCTGTTTCCTGATGTTGTGGAGAGTGGCATGAGCTGTCAGTGTCATTGGCAGTTGGTTTCCTGACTAGACTCAACAAGTACAGACAGTGGACAAGTGCTGAATTCCCGAACAAAGACTAGCAGTTTAAGTTCACTGACGCTAGGAAAGCTGTAAACTGATGAAATGAGTCTGATGAAGTACACTGTGGAGCTGGACCAAATCTACTTATCTATTATCCAAACCATGTAGCTGTTGCTGAAGAAATGAAGTTATCATGTGGTGTATGAAATATTTATACATACAAATATCATAAAGCTGACTCACCAATTTGTGTGTCTCAATTATTCCCTTCAAAAACATGATTCTTCTAACATACTCAGCCATGGTATCCTTGCTAGGTTTACTGCAAAATAGCCACAAACATTAATTTAATTTTCAATATATTACATTGGTAATATGCATTACATGAATTTTCAATATTATAAGGTGCGACATCACCTTTATGTTATCGATTACATATATATTTCTTTTTCCAAGTAGTCATACACAACTCACAATATAAGGTAAAATACACATGAAAATACACAAGAATTAAACTTACTCTGGATGTTTCTGAAGGTTTATTACCATTTCATCAAGGGCACCAATGTACTGGAAAAAAAAAAATCATAGCAGTCAAACAATATGGTCATTTGTAAGTCAATGAATATAAGAATTTCCTTTCAAGTATTCACACTCAAAATGTACAGTCCACACATATTTCCAATTTCTTTTACCCAACTGTTATTACCTTTAAAACACATTTAGCTTTCCTAGAACAAAATTCATGCAAGGCCTAATGAAAAAAAGTAATGAGACTGAATCTGAAGGTAAAAGAGTTACTCTTAAAGCTGTCCCAGCACTTCATTAAGCATCACATCTTGAAGGCATGTGAGGGAGTGGCAGTACAACTCCTTGCATTCTTCCCCATGGCACTAAACAGAGGTAAATGGTCAGCCTCAGACCCTAGCCATTATTTGACCCCTGTAAAATAGCCCAGCATATCCATTTAACATGATACTGGGTGACCCCAGGGCCTGTCTGGAGGCTTTGGAGAAGAAACAAAATCTCTTGCCTTTGCCAGGGATAAAACCTCAATACCCTGGTCAATCATGCAGTCTGTAGTCCACAATCTGTCCTATCCCACCTCAAGAGAATGGATCTGAATAAAGGCAAGAAAGGTACTGTACAATATAAAGCCAGAATTGAGCCACAGACTATGTCAAATATGGTTTATTTTAAGTTATATAAAAATCTGTACCGTATCCAATCGCCAGTCCTTCTCAAGGTCCCCTTTAGCCATACTTTCACACTGACATAGTAATCGCCTGAGGTTGACTTCCACTTTTGGTAGCCCCATTACACTACTCTGTAATTATGTTCATATGCACTGACAAATATTTGTGGTTCTTCAAACATATGACCTGTAAACAGTAATAAATTTAAATTTATACATTTGCCCATAAGTCAGTTTTACCATATACACTTTTCCGTGGATACATAAGAAAAAATTACCTAAGATTTGGCATGATCATGACGCATCACATGGAAGGCTGGAAGGTCTGTTGAAAATAAATTCTTGGTTTGAATATCACATACTCAATTCTCATGATTAATGTAACCCTTAAAACTGTAGTCACTACTCTATGTACCACTAGGTTTGACATTAAAAAATTCCACATTCTGCCCACAGAGTGTACTTTTTCCCATACATCATTTACTGACTGAATTTTCTAAATGAGATGAGTGTGTTTACTGTATAGTACAAACTGCACAGTTAAATACAGAGTGTGGAAAAACTCCATGCTCAAACTTTCCAAGGTGACAGGGAGGACCAAAACACATTTATTGTCAAGGTACTGTATGTCCTTGCAGTGCTACAGACTGTCAAATTGGGTCTGACTAAGGTTGGATATGAAGCAAAACCACTTAAATATTCTATAAAAAAGTATTTCATACCAATTTAGAGCAGATGTTCTAATGTATGGCCACCACCCTCGATACACAGCTGACAATGACGCAGCAGACTGATGTGCACAGTGTGCATGTCAACTCTTTCTCATACCTCTTGTGGGCTGCGGCTCACTTTGGATGTAAGGTCTGAGAATATCTCACCACTACTTACAACAATCACTGGATTGGACAGGGCGGGCCAACAGCTTGGCCTGCCAGGTCACCAGACCTCACACCAATGGACTTCTTCCTATGGGGCCACATTAAAGCCCTTATTTACACGTCACCAGTTGTTTCTGAAGAGGATCTTATTGCCCTTATCACTGAGGCTTCGACAACCATCAGGCAACAACCTGGCATTTTCGAGCACATGTCACTTTCTGCTGCATCTTTGACTGCGTATCAAGGTCAGTGACCATACATTTGAACAGCTGCTCTAAATTGGCATGAAATACAACTTTTTTTTCAGAATACTTCAGTGGTTTTGCTTAATATCTAACCTTAGTCAGACCCAATTTTATGGTCCATAGTGCTGCAAGGACACATCTCTGACACATAGTTCCTTGACAATAAATCTTTGTTTTGATCCCTCGTCATCTCACGAAGTTTGGGCTTGGAGTTTTTCCGCACCCTGTATAATTCATGTTAATATTAATCTTTAAGGGTTAAATCCCATACATCCTGTAAAATGTTAATGATGAAGTACATGTTGATATCAATGTACTGCTATACCCATTAACCAAAAGTAGTATTCTAAGTACTGAAAGTAACCACATAAATGAAATCTTGCACAATCTTAACACAAAATGCATGTCAGAAGAATATCCTGTACTCTTGCTAAAGTATTTGTTTTAATAAGTTACAAAAATATTACTATCAAAACTAAACTTATGGAATTTGGGTACAGCATGATGTAAATCACAGCTGTACGAGAGAAAACAATATGCAGAATTACATGACCAGATTCAAGAAGAGTGATGGTTCCATAATTTAATTTTTCTTTGTTCTGACTGTAAACAGAAATTTACTAAGTGTTTATACTTTTCTTCCTCTTCTACTACCGCTCATTCCATCATGAACCTTTGCCTCTGCTACTATGGCTCCACAATGGTCCCAAATTTATATTTGTATATGAAGCAAATCCTGTCATAGTCCACGACACACTGAATGACTGTTACGTTGGTTCCCATAAGACAATGTTGCAAACATACAACTTCCTAGACCTCAATACCAAGCACAATCTTCCACCTACAAGATTGCTTATATCCTTGACTTAGTCCTGTATTGTGGAATGTAAATAAACGATATCCTCGTCTATTTGAAATTACAAAAAAAAAAAAAAAAAGGGTTTAACTACCCATTACAAACAAAAAGATACAGACAGCTTAGGGCTCCTTTATGGGAATGAGTCAAGGGTTTACTAAATTACATCTGACCTGGCTCATCACTTTACTTTACTACAAATGGGATGCAAAGTGATGCTTCAGAACTCTTTTCACTGTTATAACATGGACTGAAGATATCCGGTTCATAAGCACTTCTAAATTATTCGTTCTTCGAAGTAGTTGACAGCTTATGATGATCACTTTGTAACTGTAGGTTATAATAAATGGCCATTCAAACTACCATTCTGAAGAAAGTACATTATATTATTGCTGTAATCACGTTAAGTACTTGGAATTTTCAGTTTCAGAGGACGAGAAATATTACAAACACCGATTGACTGTTACTTTGGTTCACACGAGAAAATGTCGCCAACATAACTTCCTAGTCCTCAGTATCGAACACAACGTTCCACCTACGAGACTGCTTATATCGTTGCATGGCAACATATTTACCATACCTGTACGTACAAGCGTCGTCCTGAAGATGAACCCTTGGGTTCGAAACATGTATACGACAAATTAAAATATTAATTTAACCAAGGAGCATATTGTTGGATCATATTGTATAATTATATAACAAAATTCCGACTTCCCAAAGATTACGCAATATTGTCTGTCACGTTATTCATGCAACGTAGTCCAAATTGGCTGACGTTGACGATCAACTGATCATGAATTCAACATCGACTGGCAGCAGCAAAATCCGCAGCATGTTACTACCACGAATTATCGACAGAGCTCACACATGTGACAGGTCAATAACACAGTTTGAGTCCATTCCAGAGCGCGTTCTTTTGGGAAGTGCAACATAGTTTCCTCTTGCATATTCCAGGAATACGGGTCATACTACGAACTACGTGTATATATATATATATATATCGCGCACCATGTAAATGTCACAGATACGGCTCACTCGTTACTTCACAAACGCACCCAAACCGAGGCTCGCTCGACAGCCAGTGCAGTGGCGCGGCGCACAAGTCATTTGACGCAAACGCTTGGACGAGTTGGAGGTAGTTGTCATTGCATACTTTCAAGACTTCAGTGTGTGTTACAGCAGTCTTTATGACATTTGTGTAATGATTACGAGATTTAATTTGTAACTTCCAGCAAGTTAATGGATATTTTTTGTGGACTTTATTGTTAAACAGTGATATATATTCGAATGTTTTAACACCGATGAGTACAAAGGTTACATAGAACAGGATCATGGATAGTTCTGGAATATCAGAACGCTTTCAGCAACCAGTGTAATTACAAGTATATTAGTTACTAAGAAAGTTCTTTCCATAAACTGTAAAACTAAGTGAAGGAGGCCGCAATGGAGAATGGCGTGAGCCCCGTTTCTTGTCCCGCATGTACACTCTACATGTGGGAAGGTGTTACGCTAAAAACACATCTTGACACTCATCCGAAGGATCAGGTAATTGCGGCATTTGTCAGGATTTCTGCAGGAGACAGCCCTGGCACTACTGAAAACCAGAGTGACAATCAGATGTTATCAGTTGCTGAACCTGGCAATCAGGAACTAATATCAGGCTCTCAGTGCTTCTCACCTAGCAGCAGTCACTTTACAACAGCCATAACATACCAACAGTTCCCGAGCAGTAATGGCTGTGCCAAAAATACTGTTATCACACAGTAAATCTCCTTTCCTGTCATCCTGTCAGCACCTGGTGCTGATCATTCACTTAGTAACCAGGCTGCTTTCATGCAGATAGTGTACAGCCCTTTCCTGATTCAACAACAGCAACACTTTCAGTTGCTGAGCTCAATGACTTTACCATCTTTTCAGCAGCCTTTCATGCGCCCTGTGGTGCCATCCTATTCCACACATCATGTTCGCCAGCCACAAATCAATGTCACTTCTGTTCCAATTCCTCCAACTGTTCCATATCCAGCCAATGGTTTCCCAGCAGGCCATGTCCCACAAGAGTTACAGAATTCAGGTAATGTAATTCCTTCTTCAGTTTCTCTTCCACATTCCTCTTCCAGTTCTTTGTGTACTAACTTACTGCCCTGTTCTGTATCTTCAGGAGGCTGTTTGCTCTCTTCAGTGAGGGAACAGAATACCAGTCACAATGAGCAAGACACTGAAAACAAACCAAGATCATGTCATTAAGCCAGCAAAGAAACCTTTCTGAAGAGCCACAGTTTATGGAAGTGTTCCTTGAAGAAGATACAGAGACAAAGATGGAGAGCAGCTCCCGGAGAATGTGTCTGTTTCAGTTGATGCAGTGGAGACAGCAGAAGTGCTCAACATGAACCTGAGTTAGAATCAAATGCCGTCTATCCTTGTAGCATGTGTACTGAGGTATTTGCAACTCCCAAGCTACAGACTAGTCATGAACACAAGGCACACAAGAAGTCTAAAGAGAAGAAAAATGTATGTGCCACTTGTAAAGAAGTCTTCACTAGTGATTCTGAATACCAGTCACACCTTCAGACACATCCGCTCGAATGCTTGCAGTGTGGAAAATATTTCTAGACGTCAGAACCTTGAATTATACCTAAAAACGACATCTCAGTATCAAGATGCACAAGTGTACCATATGTGACAAAGCATTTGTAACAAAGCAGAAGCTCACAGAACATACAAACTCTCATACGGGCAATGCACCGATCAAGTATCCGCTCTGCGATGAGACATTAGGAGGTACAGCAACCTCATCCAACATAAGAACTGACATCACATGAAGATCAAGAAGAAGGTAAAGGATTTCATTTGTCACTGCGGTGAGATATTCCATTCAAAGAAAAAGCTAGAATGGCACAAAGAGATACACGATGAGAAGCCCAAGTGTTGCACCTACTGTAGTGAGCACTTCGTTCATGCATCAAGCCTGACGAGACACATTCGCAAAGCACATGACTGTCGTTACGTGCCAAAGTGTGGGCATGAAGTGGAAAACATGGAGTGCAAGTTGTGTGGATATGGTAAAGTTCACTGCCAGTACACATGCGTATGCACAGTGGTGAACGTCCGCACTCTTGTCACATGTGTGGGAAATACTTCACAACTAAGTGGAATCTGCAGCTGCACTGGTGGACTCATGCAGCACGCAGTTCAAAACCCTTGAAGTGTTCCTTGTGCAAGAGTGCATTCTTTCACTGTAGTGATTATACTGCGCACATGCACTCACATCACAACATGTGGCCATACACTTGTAATCACTGTGGCTGCCAGTTCATACACAAGTATAACTGTCTGCGTCATCCAGGAGCACGAGGTTGTCAAGTCATTTAGTTGTAACGTTTGTGGTAAGCCGTTCCACCGTAGTTATTACTTACAGGAACATTTACATGTGCATAGAGGGGCTCAGCCATTTGCTTGCCATATCTGTGGGAAGGCTTCCAGGACTAAGTCCAACCACAATAAGCATGTGAAAATTCATCACGCTAGGGAGCCGGTTAATACAGAGGGATGAGCTAGAAATGTAAGTTCATTTTGTTCTGTGCCATATGTATTCAATCTGTTTTGGTAGGCAAAGGATTGAAAGGCATAATGTATAAAACTTAATTTAGGGATATGCATCTTAATTTGTGAAGTTTGACATTAATTGTTTTGGTCTTCTCTTGAGAAGTGTTGTACTGCACTGATCTGTTAAGCAAAAAGTATGCAAGTAAATATGTAAGATCTGATATGTGTGCAAGATGTTGGTAACAGCCTGCAATTTTCCTCGATGCATGGAAGGTACCTCATTTAATGCACATTGTTGCTGTAATATTGTACTAGTCACGTGTTTTCTTAATTAAGACAGACAGAAACCGACACTTATTGCAGACTTCCATCTAGCAATATATTGATTTCACCGAGCATGGTATAGTTGTTGCCAACATCTAATATTGTTTTTGAGAAAAATTTATTTAAAATGCTGTGATCTTTATTTTGTGGTCTTAGACTACATTTCAAAATTAGTGGTATTTTATAAGTGTCATATGCCCAGAGCTAGCACGTGTTCAGTGTTAGTTTACCTTCAGCATGCCGTATGCTGTAGTTTTGTGAGATACACGACTGATATCTCAATTCCACTTGAGTTTGTATATGCCTGGTAAAGGCTGCATTTTTCTTGTGGTTGTATTTTATAATGCCATAGTCCTTGTTTGAAATCTTGTACAGACTTCTTGTGACAGATACTACCATGTGACATATACTGCATATTCAGGGTAAATAACACGTATCATAATGTTTAAATTAACACCATCAAAGCCCACCCTGTTTATTCACCACTGACATTTTGTGTTAATCATATTGGAGTAGTGAATAAACAGATATTGTCATACTCTTTGTAAGTGCACTTTGATGGTGGTGGTGGTGTGTGTGTGTATTAGCAAGTACACAGTATTATGAAACAATTAAAAAAATGTACATTAGTGTTAAATTTTTCTTATGTCACTCCAGTTGTGTAATAAAAAGCACTGACATACTAGTGCTGTTGTTTTATGATTTTACTTGTGGCAACTTCTTCTTTTTAATGTTCTATCTTATTTTCTGTGTACTTGCAGTAATAATTTGCAAAAATATGGCTATTAGCTTTATCATATTTTGTCCCCTTTTTTTTACAATTCACGGATCATGGAACAGGTTATTTGTGAAGTCTGAAGTGGGGTAATGGATATCTTACATATTTGTGCAGACATCTTGCATTTAAGTTATGCAATATTTATTGCAGCAAGAAATTTTATGCTGATTTTGAGAATTCAACAAAACAGAGATAGATGACCAAATCTGTTGTGATTTGTGTATATTTTGGGAATTTGCATACATTTAATGAACTTGTTGACCCTTTTGTCACTTGAAATCTACAGGTTGCAGAATATTAGCTTGCTCAAAATTCCTGGTGTTTAATTAGACTGTTGTCAAATGAAGTTAGATATCATTGAAGCCTGATGTGCCATCACACACCATGTGTTGTCACTCAATTATTACACCAACTTATGCACACATATAATTTCACATTAAAGCATTAAAATGCTAAAATCACTCCGACATGTTTCATCTATGGATCATCATCAGGGAGTCACACTCTCCTTGCCAAAGTTACTATAAAAACAGTCACTGATTCATTTCATTGCATTACCAGGGTACTGTGGCAGCATGTCGTATTGTGTATTGCTGAGAGTGCTTAACCATGGGTGTGCGTCCTGTACTGTGCTGCATGCAAACAGTTTGAAGTAGAAGCTGCATCATGTGAAAATGAAACTGCATGGGCTGGCAATACCAACTGTATATTCTCTGTAGGTACAGGCCTAGACACAGGTGCATCCCATCCGCCTCCCCCAAAGGCAGTTTTTTTTTAATGTGGCAAATGAAATCTTTGACTTGTTCTGAAGAGGCACATAATACATCAATGATGAACTGTGGGATTAAAACTATTTTAATCTTTAATGTAATTTTCCCCACAAATTTTGAACCTCACTGTACCTGGCATCCTAGGTAGCCACCTAGTTTGCCCATATTGATTGACTGCCCCTGATTCTCCTTTTGTGCTGACATATGCTTCAGACAGTACAGCTTACGGATCTGTAATTGCGGGTTGAATCGGCCTGCATCTAGACTGGAGCATTTGCCCCTGCTATTGATGTAAATTGGTGTTCTGAACCCTGTGTATGTGCAATTTTAGTTTCATATAAGAGAATGCCTAATCTGTGGGTGTTATATTAATATTTTGTTGTATTTCATTTGTTAGTTTATTGGCAATTACTTAGGACAGAAACAAGTTCTACAGTATGAGTGTGACTGGGGATGCTGGTAATCTCTCAAAGTTTTGAGTGCTTTATCTTTACAGTATAAATGGTTGGATATTATCCAGGGATGTACTTAACTACAGTTCTCTTTGTATACACCGTATCTGATCCTGAATTGTTTTCCAATGTGTAATAAATGTTTTAGAAAACAGGAGTGTCAAGTGATAACAGATTTGATATCGAGCACTTACTGTCCATTTATGTTAACGTATACTGCAGGATACACATTATTTGGTGGAATTTTAGCATGGTTTTCAATCTGATGGACTGAGGACTTGCTGAAATTTGGGCTGAGTTCTACAGGACCCTCCCCCCCACCTCCATGTGATTTATATTATCCATAACATCCTGCCTGTTTTGAGCAAAATTACTTTTTGTTTGTAAATTTTATAATGATGTTAGCCAGTGTCGTTAGTAATGAACTGGATGTGATTTGCAATATCATGGACCCCACAGAGCAGTGTTTCTCAATGTTTGTGAGACCGCAGCCTGGTAAATTATTTTTTCATAAGATGGCCTAGTCCCAACAAATTTACTCGTAAATACCTTTCCATTTTTTTTAAGTTCATACATTAAACTAACATAAGTATTAACAATTAATTATGGCATAATCATAAAAGGTATTAGTACACTTATGTATACGGTGTGGTATGTTGACAAATATAAAATTACATTTAAATTAGTTGTCAATCACTGGACTAATGAAATCTTGTAGCATATTGTAGTTTCCTTGGGCCAACATCTGGGTCTGAATTTTTCGACACATTCACAAATATTTTTTCCTCAGAATATTTCCACTATAAAACATTTATTCATGAAAACTGCTTAGAAAACTAAAATGACAAATTCCAGGAGAACCTCTCGCAGCCTGGTATAATTGATGCCTGCTGGGCCGCAGCCTGGCAGTTGAGAAACACTGCCATAGAGGACCCATTTTAATGCTCAGTCAGGCATATTATCGGTTAATTTGTTTTAATGTTGTAATTGTCTTACCCAGTCTGAAAACAGGATATGAAAGTAATCTGACAAAGTGTAGGATATACTTTAAAAGGCTGCATTAATTGGGCAAGTACAGCCAGCAAAGTAGCTGCAGGGTGCTATAATTTACCTGCAAGTAGGAAAGTGCCCATTTTTCATCCGGGATATGGTTCCATTTCTTGTCAGTATTGCAGTCTGTAGTAGCCACAGCTTTAAAGAAGGAATAACACTCAGACAATGACATGAATGTTTAATGGAATTAAACGGACTGTGGGTGAGAATTCACTCACATGCAAAAACTGTACTGACACACAATATTTGAAGTTTCCATAGTAGCGTTGCTGATGATTCAAGTCTTGTAGGATTTGACCCTCTGTTCTTGGATGAAGTTTCAAAGGAATGTAGTGCCTCCATCTTCAGGGTCAGTCAGTCAAACAAGAATTCCTGTTGAACTGACTGACCCTGAGAATTGAGGTGACGATGCAGAAATGTCCAGAACCACTCACTCTATGACATGGTGTTACATCACAAAATACATTTACTGCAGTACTTGCGCACTGCTTCACAGCTAATATTTCGACAGTAGTCATTCCGATGTGTTTATCTAATTCGTACAAGATATATATTTCAAACACAACAATTTATTACGCAAAATTATGCTCATGGCAACATGTTTCGACTCTAATGAGCCATCATCAGGCCATCCAAAGAACTACTCGTAATCCAAGGTATATTACATATTACAGAGCATTTTACAGTACTCATTGTAAGCTTTTGGGATCCCAAAATGCACTCTAATGTGTTATACCTTGGACAAGTTCTTTGGTTGGCCAGGTGATGACTCATTAGAGTCAAAACATGTCACCGTGAGCATAATTTTGTGTAATAAATTGTTGTGTTTGACTGGAACATATATCTTGTATGAATTTAAAAGTTAAGGCTGCTGTAAATACCGACAAGAGTACAGAGTAAACTGCTTAATATGTTTGGGTGTTGTCTGTTATGTCTGTAGTGTGAAACCAAAATGGACACAGTAGGTGGCATTTTTATATGTTACACACGAGTAAGCTTGCAAATATTGCATGTATTTTGTTTGTATCAGCATAGCAAATGTCGAGGCTTTTCTTACCCTGCTATCTTTTACCGAGGGACAACATACAGACAGGAAATTTGACATATCCATAGTAGTAAGTGCCTTTCCTTTAGCCAGTATGCATCTTTTCATCTTCGTTGTCCCAGTAATTTATTTAAAAGTGCTGTGTCGCCCGTGTAGTGTCCTGTTTTTATCACCACATCCCTACATTTTACT